>Ga0209515_10000420_pt1 | contig 79136 bp, 80 predicted proteins | sample Subgroupgradi54m_FD_187454 | JGI IMG/M metagenome (GOLD analysis project Ga0209515, IMG submission 187454) | Subsurface groundwater microbial communities from S. Glens Falls, New York, USA - GMW60B uncontaminated upgradient, 5.4 m (SPAdes)... ...
ATAGGATAAAACTTATGAATGACGCGACAAAGTCAGAACAGTTACGAAATGAACCTACGGCTAGGGAGCAAGCCGCCGCCGAGCTCGGGCGTGCTTTGTCCGATATCGCTCATCGGAAAGACAAACTGGTCGCGGCAATAAAAATACCTTCGAGGTCGGTTGCTCTCGAGTACGCCAAACGTCTTTTAGCACGACTTGAAGAAGGAGCGGCTATAGCCCGAGGGGCGCTTGGTGACGAAAGTCTTGCCGCCGCTCTCGATGATATGAGCAAGCAAGTAAAAGATTTGCCTATCGGTGAGACACTGCTTGTGCCACAGGGAATAGAGTCGCTCCCCCCGAAACAACTCGAAGAGTTGAAGATAAATGCCTCGAAAGACTGCGAGGAACTCGCCAAGCTTGTCGGGAGTGTATTTATCGCACTGCCGGTGGGATACGAAGCCAAACCTCTCGCCACCGAAGAATCATCGGTTTCCGAGCCGCCGCCCGAACCGGAGTTGCCAGATTCTCGTACGGAAGTCAGGGAAACTGTATCGGCGGAAGTTCCCGAAAAAGTAGAAAATCCACCACCCCCTCTCGAAGTTCAGATAATTGAAAAACCGCCGGACAATCCTAAATCAAAAGATGCCGCCGCGAAGGCAACGGCTCCGTCTGTTGTGCCCGCTCAATCAAGGGTAAACCCACCCGCTGATTTAGGCGCGGCGGAAGAGGGAGATGATTTACCAATTGAAGCGGCTAGATTCGCTAACTCCGCGAGAGTTGAAAGAATAGACCGCCGCCGCAAACCCAAAGACGAAGACCGTAGTCCAAAAATCAAAATGAAACCGGTTCCCGTCCCTGCACCAAACGAAGTTGCAAGACCTCTCGCTGGCAATGTTCGTACTCGGGGATTAAGCCCTGTTGCCGGATTTGGTACACCGCCTAATAAACTTCATGGGGAAGCGGGAACTTTAAAAAATGAACTGTCAGCATCCTCGGAAGTTTTTGATATTAAAAACCCGGAGCATCTTCGGGAAGCCGTACGCTCGGAAGCTTTTTTGGGCGACCTTATGAAGAGCGCTGAAGAGGGGTTGAATCGTCGGATTAAAGAGTGGCTTTTAAAGAAGCGTCAAGAAGTTACGGAGGCCGCTTCTTTAGAATCCGGACCAAATCTCGAAGAAATCATTGCCGAAGTTTCCACCACAATTAAACGTGGCGAAGGCAAAGGCTTGGTTTCAGTACCCGAAGAGGGCCTTGCATTAGATATTCGTAGCATGGCTCGTCGGTTTGGCAGTGTTATTTTCAATAAGCGGTCACCTACCGATAAAGAGGCGGAAATTTTAAAAGCAGTAAATTCTTTTACCTCAAACCCAAATTTGCGGGCGGATTTGGAGCGGGTCTTCAGAAGAATGGCGAAAGTGTCAAAGGTTGAAACAAAACTACCAGACCCCCAACCGTCAACTGGCCCTGCAATCAGAGGAACTTCCCAGTACCCTGAACCAATAGGGCCGACTGCTCCCGAGGTAACAGGTGGTACGCAATACCCGGAACCTATCGGACCGAAGTCCCTAAGGGAAAGTGTTGTTCAATATAATAATGAACCGATTGGTCCCAAACCTCCTCCGGAGGGTGAAATCCAATATGATGAATCGATAGGCCCCAAAATGCCGCGTTTAATTAGTTATACTCCTCCATCCGAGTCGATGTCCGACCCGGAGAGGGGGCCGCGGAGAAAGGCGTTGAAATTTAGTGATTTAGGTACATTTGCTCCGAAAGATTTACAGGAAATTTTGAGCAGAGCCGGCGCCGCCGCGCTTGCCAAGTCACTCATTTTTTACACAGGAGATATTAAATTCCTTGAACCTCTACCCGAAGCTTTTAAGGCGGAATTACTGGCCGAGATTAAAAAATTGCCCACGCAGTCAGAACCGGACGCTGTAACAGTTCAAGAAAGTATTGTCAAAATCGCCAGAGACCTTGAGGCGGCGGGCGTGATTGCTCTTCCGCCAAAACCAACAGCAGAAACCGTTCCCGCCCAGGTGGTAGCGTCTGACGCGAACTCAGAAAATGCTCTCGCTTCGAAAGCGGTTGTTCGGCCTGCCATTCCCCAATCCGCTGACGCACAACCGAGCGTAGCGTCGGTGACTGAAGAAAAGCCATTGGTGGATACGGGGTCGCAAACATCCGGCGCGGAATCTCTGCCGACGTCTCCCAAGAAAGAAACCAAAGCGGAAAAGAGAAACCGACTAGCCAGAGAGCTTCGCAAAGAAGTTCTTGTTGACAAACTTGAGGAAGTGAAGAAAAAACAATCCGGAAGCGGAAGGAAACCGCCTATGCAGCCGCCGGACAAAGAGAGCGGAGGAGAGCCGCATGCCGAAACCTTGCCAGAGTCGGAGTCTCTTCGCACACCCGAATCGCAACCTAAAATGGAGAGCGTCGAAAAAACACTTCAAGTCGGCGACCTTGTTTATTACGTGAGCATGGGGGCGAGCATGTGGGACGAGCCAAAGCCGATTCTTAGGATTATGGACGACCTGCGGAGCGGCGGGAAATACGCTTTTTTTGAAGGTTCCGATATCGGTATTCCTTTGGACAGATTGGAGAGGGCGGACCTCGGGAAGCCGTTAGGAAAAGAAACTGTTGTTTTTGATAAAAGTGCCGGAGAGCTTTCGTCCGAAGCCACCGCAGTTTCAAATTCTCTTGACGCTCAATTTGCATCCGTATCAACCCTAGACGACCTTTTGACCCACCTGTCTTCGTTTGAAACGATATGGATGGAAGGCGAGGAACGCCCAATAAAAACGGTAACGGAGCGTATTAACGAAATAACTTTTTTTCTCGGTGATGATTTCTTTGCGAGCCGAGACCCGAACGTCAAGCTTTCTTACCTTGATGATTATCTTCCCGCGCTAGACAGTGTCGGTGGCGATGATTTTCCTGAACTCAAAAAGGCGCTGCGAAGGGTGGTTTTAAATTTTCCTTCCGTTCAAGAAGTGGCGGGTAAGGTCATGCCTCTCATTCTCAAAGAAAAGGAAAAAACGCCGGTTTCAGGAGAGGATTTTTTGCCGGAGCCGGAAGAGGAAAAGGCGGAGGACCTTTCGACTGAAGTACCTCCGCGACCTGAACGCCCGAGCGCCCTTGTTTCCGTTGAGGAAGTGCCGATTAAAGTGATTGCGTCGCCGAGCGAAACAGTAGCAAGAGCTGTCCTCGACGACCCCGCTGGTTTCGACATTGGAAAGGCACTTGATGTGCCAGGCTTTGACGAATTTTTGGCCGAGGCCGAGAAAATGGGTGTGGTAGTGAATATGGCCGACGGCGCTTCGCTTAAAAAACGTTTCGAGGCCTTCGCCTTTAAAGAAGCGGCCGTGGCTGGTACGTATGAACTGTACGCCGATTCCATTTCAAAAGACCTCGGGCTGTCGCTTGACGAAGAGGGCAAGCAGGCGGTGCGCGAGCATTTGGAGCGTCAGGCTCACGTAAATCCGGAATCCATCGAAGTGCTTGCAGGCAAGCTTAAACATTTTAAGGAGTTGCCGCCCCAGATTGCCGATTTTGAAAGACAGCTCAATGAACTGAAGGCGGAACTTACTCCGGAGGTGCAGGCTCAAGCCGTGGCCAAGTTCACGACGAAGCGGGAAGCGTTTGAGACGGTTCTAAGGACAAACAAGTTTTGGCCGGGTTATTCTGAAGAAGAGGGAATAGCCGGACTTGGCAGGCTTCAGCATCTTTTTGGCATATTTTCCAAAAAAAGTTACAAAGGGTCGGTAGCGCGATCGGAGGTAAGTAAAATTTCGGGCGCGCGCTCCAAGGGTTTTGAAAAATACGCCACTCTCGGTATAGGTGGTTTTTCAAACGAAGAGCTTCGGACCGGATTGCAACTTGTAGAGGCTCAATTAGCGGATTTCGAACACCAAATAGAAACCAAAAGTCTTGCGGTCGCGGAACTTGAAGCGCAGGGCCAGCTGGTCAAAGACATAATAGAAAATGAAAAGGTTAATCTGTTCCGCGACAATAACTTGACCAAGAAACTCGTTGGCATGGCGCGGGTGAAAGTGCGGGAGAAACTTTCCTCCGGCGTTTTCGTGGGTGAGGAAACCGTCGAGAAGGCCGTCAGTGCGAACGAACTGTTTGAACGGACAATCAAGGCAAGCGGCAGTAGCCGCTTCGGCGATGAAGGCGATTATCTAGCGGACGTGGACGTCCCGCTCTACAGAAAATGGATTGACGAAACGCTCGACCGCGGCATCGAAAGAGATATTGAAAAAGCCATTGTTCGTTCCATGGCGCTTTCTTCGGGGCGTTTCGGCGAACTTCAGAAAGCTTTTGATAAACTGACACAAAACGAGCGTCTTGGTTCAAAGTCCAGAGCCGAAGTGAGAAAGTTTATCGTGAAAAAGTTAAAAACCGAACTCCAACTAGCGGCGGATGTGCGGGTAGACGAGTCGACCGAGGAGGGAAAAAGCCGGGCAACGGAGGCAAAACAAAAAGCCCTTCACCTCAAGGCCTTAATCGTTAAACAGCAGGAAGCGTTAGTCTTGAACAAATAGCATGAAAAAAGGCACACACAAAAAAGCGGTTTCCCCGAAAGGGTGGAAAGAGGCGGACGCGCTTTTTAAAAGCGTCAGGGAAACACCACTTCGGAAATCAGAAAAAGGCGCGGCATACGTCGCTCTTGCTGAAGTGTATTTGGATACAACGAATAACGTGCTCGAACAGTACAGAAAGTCCCTTGAGGAAACCATTCAAAACTGGAACAAGCTTGACCGCGTGGGCAAAGCATTCGAGGAAAAACTTTCTTTGGCAAAAGTAAGAGCGTCGCTTAATAAATAAAATCACATGAAAAACTCAAACGAGTTTACGCCTCGCTTCGACAATAAGACTGACGACAAAGAGGAAGATGTCACTGAAAGCCCTCCTGTTTTTGAGGTGTTAGGAGATATCGGACGGCAGGGACAAACCGACGCATTCGTGCCGGCGCGCAAAAATCTCCCAACCTTTCGTCGCCTTGAGGCGCTTCGTCAGGAACTTGCGGAGGGAGCCGACCAGACGGACCGGAGTCAAAAACCGGAGGCGGTTGTTGCCGCTCCGCCAGGAGTTGGTTCTGAAACGGGAGTCCCAAAGCCATCAGGAAAATTTAGGAAATTTATCCACCTCGCTCTTGCCGGTCTTGGACTGCTTGCTGGCAACAAGGTTTCGGGTGAAGACTTGTCGGCGACGCGCGCCCAGTTAGATGCCAAGAACTCCCAACCGCACGTATTTAAGGCTCCGGCCCAGTCAAACACCAATACTAACGTGTATCGTTATGACCAACAGGTTTGGAGACCCACTACACCGGAGGGCATAGCCAAGGCGGAGAAAGCCCGTGCGTTGCTGGAGGCGCAAGCTGTCTTGGCGCAAGCGGAAAGAGGTTCGGGAATGCCGACTGGTGGACAGCGTCCTGTGCAGAATACCAATCAGTTCATGAATGCCGGAGTTCGTCCGGAGGTCAACCGGAACCAACAGATGAATCCCGGCAGTTTCCCAAACCCCGCCAGACCCCAGTTTAGGCAAGGGGGCGGTTATCCGGAACAAAACCAAGAGCAGTTTATGTATGGAGGCAGTTATCCGGAGCCGAATCAGGAACAATTTATGTATGGAGGCAATTATCCGGAACCAATCCGGAGGCAGTTTCCGAACGGAGGCAATTATCCGCATCCGCGACAGGGATTTCCTCGTGGCTCGAACTTTCAATATCCAAACCAGCTTCCTGACGTCGTTTATTACGGAGTCGGGCCGGGCGAGCAGATACCGACCGAAAAACGGAAACTGTTCGGAAAAGAGTTTGACGCCATAACCCGTAATTCGGCGTTGTATGGCGGTGACACGGAGAGGCGGGGCGGTAATCGGGACGGCAAGGGGGTGCCGCAGCGTCCGAAAAAATCTAAGTAACTTTGCTTTGCGCTTCCGAAACAGCCCCGATGCATATCGAAGCGGTTTCGCTAACTGTCGCGGCCGTCCATAATGGGGTATAATTTTTCTTATGGAGCAGCAAGGTTTTAGCCCCGAAAAAAAAGTTTTCAGTTCACCGGAAGAAGAACTGGTTTTTTTGCGTCAGGAAGTGGCCCGGCGTGAGGCCGAAAGTTTGGAACACGGGAGGGAACCGCAGCGCGAGGAGCTTACAAGCCAGACACTTAAGGAATACGCGGCGAAACCCGCTTCGGAAGTGCTTGCCCCCGCTCACGCCTTAGAGCAGGCTCGGCAGGAAGCGATTGTGCTTGACCTCGCGCCCGAAGCTCATGACCGAAAAATCGAGGAGCTTATCGCTATCTTGCAGGAAAAAGGCATTAAAAACACTATAAGTGTTGTCCAAAAGCTCGGCGACTTTCACCTCGAAGACGATTTTCACCGCTTTTTGGTGCAGTATGTAAAAGCCGGGTTTCCCGTTAAAGGACTTGTGGAGAAAACGCCGCTTGGCCGCTCGCTTCGCAGTACCTTGTACGAAATCACTCTGCCGGAACTGACGAAAGAAGAAGGGGAGAAGGAATTAAAGCAGCTCATTTCCGGCATGGAGCAGTTTTATGCCGGCATGATGGCGGTTTCCGATGCGGGTAAAAAAGGCGAGAGTTCGTTCACCCTCGAAATCGCGAACGCCAACGGTAGCGAGGAGTTCGTATTTTACGCCTCCGTGCCCGATGGTAAGCGGCCGCTTTTCGAAAAACAAACTCTTTCCATTTTTCACAACGCCAAAATTCGTGAGACGAAAAACGATTACAATATTTTTAACGGTGACGGGGCTTCGGTCGCTTCGTTTGCGGTTTCGGCGCGAAACGCGGCTTTTCCTCTTAAGCTATACGAGGAATTTGATGTTGACCCGCTTAACGTTTTGCTAAACAGTTTTTCTAAAATCAAGAAGGAGGGGCAGGGTGCGGCGGTGCAGTTTACTCTACGGCCGGCACCGGATATTTATCTTGAAAAGTACCGGGAAGCTCTGAAGAAGCTTCAAAAAGGCGTGTCGGCCCGCCGAGCCTCCGATATTCGCATGACTTTTTTGGGTGAAATGGCGAAGGGATTTAAGGACATTATTACGAACCGCCACTCCGAAGTCAAAAAGCACAAAGATGACACGGAGCCGCCCAAGGTTGACGACGTGGCCGTCGAACAGATGAAAAACAAGGCCGGCAGCCCGATACTTTTGGTCGGTATTCGCATTATCGCTTCCGCCGAAAGTGAAGGTGCCGCGACTGCCATTCTTGCCGATTTGGAAGCGGCATTCAACCAGTTTGAGAATACGCACGGCAACAAGCTTTCGTTCCGCCGCCTTTTCAAAGGCGGCAGGTTGACGCGTCTGCTTCACGACTTCTCCTTCCGGATTTTTGAAGATGACGAAGCCGTACCCTTAAATATCAAAGAAGTGACGACCATGATGCATTTTCCTTCAAGTGTCATCAAGTCTTCGCCGCAACTCCGGCACGCCAAGGCGGGCAGTGCCGCCGCGCCGATTGATTTGCCGCAGGAAGGCGTGCTTCTCGGTGTGAATCGGAATCGCACTATCGAAACGAAAGTGTACATGACAAAAGAAGACCGCCTCCGCCACTTTTACGTTATCGGCCAAACCGGTACCGGTAAAACCACGCTTCTCAAAAATATGATTGTTCAGGATATCCAAAATGGCGAAGGCGTGTGTATGATTGACCCGCACGGCGCCGACATTCAGGATATTTTGGCTTCAATTCCGCCCTCCCGTTACGAAGATTTGATTTATTTCGACCCTTCATATACCGCTCGTCCGATGGCACTCAACATGCTCGAATACGACAGACGTTTCCCCGAACAAAAAACGTTTGTGGTAAACGAAATGCTTTCCATTTTCAACAAACTTTTTGATATGAAAACCGCCGGCGGACCCATGTTCGAGCAATATTTTAGAAACGCGGTGCTCCTCACTATCGAAGACCCAGAATCGGGCAATACGCTCCTCGATGTTTCCCGTGTGCTTGCGAACAAAGCGTTCCGCGAGATGAAATTGTCACGGTGCGCGAACCCGATTGTGACGCAGTTCTGGCGCGAGGTGGCGGAGAAAGCCGGTGGGGAGGCGTCCTTGGCAAACATCGTACCCTACATTACATCCAAGTTCGACAACTTTTTGGCGAACGACATTATGCGCCCCATTATTTCGCAGGAGAAATCCAGTTTCAATTTCCGTGAAATTATGGACAACAAAAAAATTCTTCTGGTCAACTTGGCCAAGGGCCGCCTCGGCGATATTAACGCGAACCTTATCGGGCTAATTCTCGTCGGTAAAATTCTCATGGCCGCCCTGTCCCGCGTGGATGTTTTTTATCGTTCCAGTGCCGACATTGCCGCTACGCCTGTGGCATCCGGGGCAAATGCCGACATTGCAATTTCGGCAGTAGGGGCAAATCGCACGGCGGTCACGGCAACATCGGCATTGCCTCCTTTCTATCTCTACATTGACGAGTTCCAGAACATTACCACGGACTCCATCGCTACTATTCTTTCCGAAGCCCGTAAGTACAAGCTTTCCCTCCATATCGCCCACCAGTTCATTAACCAGCTTGAAGATGAAATCAAAGACGCCGTGTTCGGAAACGTCGGTTCACTCGCCATATTCCGTGTCGGTTCAGAAGACGCGGAGTTTCTGGCCAAGCAGCTTGAGCCGGTCTTCACCGAGTCCGATATTATCAATTTGGACAACCGCAACGCCTATCTCAAACTTTTGGTGCAAGGCCGTCCGGTCAAGCCGTTTAACATCGAGACTCTCGCGCCGTCCGTTGGCAATACGACCAACATTGAAAAACTGAAGGAGCTTTCCTACCTAAAATTTGGCCGCGAGCGCGCGGAGCTTGAAGCGGAGATTATGAAGAAGTACGAGAAGTAGGGGTTGCAGTCCGGTTGCTTTTCCACGAAAAAAGTTGTAAGCTATTTGCCATTAGCTTTATGTAACATATGCAACACCTCAAAGAAGAAAAGACGTTTGTGCTTGTGAAGCCGGACGGGGTAAAAAAGGGTTTGGTGGGGGAGATTATCAGACGTTTTGAACAACGCGATCTTAAGATTGTCGCGCTTGAAATGTTTCAGCCGACCAAGGAGCAAATTCATGATCACTATCCCAAGGACGAAGCGTGGATAAGACGTTTGGGTCAAAAAAGTTTGAGTACCTATGAGAAGTACGGATTAGACCCCGTGGCTATCCTTGGAAGCTCTGATGAACTTGAAATCGGTAAAATGGTGCGCGGCTGGGTCATTGATTTTATGATGTCGGCGCCGTTGGTGAAGATGGTTATACAAGGTGTACATGCCGTCGACACTGTGCGTAAGATTGCCGGTCCCACCCTGCCTTTTCTTGCCGATATGGGAACGATTCGCGGTGATTTTTCCATTGATTCGCCCGCGCTTGCGAACAGCGAGAAACGCGCCGTCATGAATCTTTTGCACGCGTCCGAGACGCCCGACGAAGCGAGGCACGAAATCGAGCACTGGTTCGGCAAACACAAAATGACTTCGTACGAGCGTCACGGAGAGTAAATTTCTTGACGGTTTGTCCGCGCAGGTTTTAAGTATTTCGCCCTCTTGCATATATTGTGGGAGGAGTATAATAAATACAGGGTTACTTCTGATATTTACTCTATAACATTTTTACAGGGAGACTCACATTGTTGCGTTTTGATGAGCCGAGTACTAGTTTTTATTTTCGATAAGGTTCGACCTTTCTCCCGACTTAAGGTCGAACCTTGAGACTCTCGAAAATAAAAACTAGTACTCAATTCTGACAGACGCAATTGCGGTCACCCACCTAAAGTTTATTTAGGGAATATCTTTGTAACCCTAAGCAAAAAACCGTTCCGCAATGCGGAACGGTTTTTGCCTTTTTCGGAATCGCATAAGCCCTGTGGTATACTTTTGGAATGTTCCTTACCCATGTCATTCGTCTGGCTCTCATTGTCGCTATTTTCGTAGCTGTTCTGCACAGCGTAGCTACGGTATTTTTTTTCTACTCGTTTATTTGGTGGTTTGACATCCCGATGCATTTCTTCGGCGGTTTTTGCGCCGGACTCGTTTCGCTCTATTTTTATGCCTGTTTTCATCGGCGGAGAGAGCGCACCATGACGCCTTTGCGAGTGTGGGTGACGGCGGTCGGCGGGGTGCTCGCGGTCGGCCTGGTGTGGGAACTTTTCGAATATTCAACAGGCATTACGTCGAACGCTTTGGGCAATTACGCTCTCGATACGGTAAAAGATTTGGTTATGGACCTACTTGGTGGTTTCGTTGCCTGTGTTTACTTTATCAAGCGGGGAATTCATAACAAACTTTAATTTATGGCAGAAGCCAGCCTTACATTCTGCGGAGGAGTGGGGAGCGTTACGGGCGCGAATTTTCTGCTTGAAGCGGCGGGTAAAAAAGTTCTTGTTGATTGCGGGATGGTCCAAGGTTCCCGTTTTGCCGACATGGAAAATCATAAAACGTTCCCTTACAGCCCGACATCAATTGATTTTTTGTTGGTTACCCACGCTCACATTGACCATATCGGACGTATCCCGAAATTGGTTGCGGACGGTTTCAAAGGAAAAATTTTAAGTACTCCGGAAACCCACGCGTTGACGCGGCTCATGCTTGAAGATGCTCTGAAACTTATTGAAGAGGAGTGCCGGGAAACCGGAACGCTTCCACTCTACGAACACAAAGATGTTTTGGCGGCCCTCGCGCTCTGGGGTGATATTCCGTACCACGAAACCTACACGCTCGCCCTAGGATTGACGGTGTATCCCAAAGACGCTGGGCATATTTTGGGTTCCGCGATGTATGAAATAACTTTTCCCGTTCAGGACGGACAAGGTTCGACCTTGGATCGGGAAAAAGGTCGAACCTTGTCCGGTTCAAGGAAAATTGTGTTTACCGGAGACCTAGGTAATTCCCCGACCCCGATTCTCCGTGATACTGAAACCATTACCGATGCTGATTACTTGGTCATGGAAAGCGTGTACGGCGACCGCAATCACGAAGACCAAGGCGCGCGGCGGCTCCATTTGAAAGACGTGATTATCGAAACGGCCAAGCGGAAAGGCACGCTCGTGATTCCAACTTTTTCTCTCGAAAAAACCCAGGTATTGCTCTACGAATTTCACAAACTGGAAGAGGCGCACGAGATTCCAGTCGTGCCGGTATTTTTGGACTCGCCGCTCGCGATTGAAGTGACAAAAATTTACCAGAGCATGCGGCAGGATTTCAACAAAGCCGCCACTGCCGAAGAGATGATGGGCGATATTTTCAAGTTTCCGCGCCTCAAATACACGCCGCACTCGGAAGAGTCCAAAGCGATTTTACATGCTCCGGTACCGAAAATCATTTTGGCCGGTTCCGGTATGTCGAACGGCGGCAGGATTTTGCATCATGAAATAAATTATTTACCGAGCTCCCAAAACACAATTCTTTTCGTGGGATATCAAGCCGCCGGCACGTTGGGGCGGCAGATTCAAGACGAAGCGAAAGAAGTACATATAAACGGACAAAAAATCGCCGTTCGCGCTCATGTCGAAACAATTTCTGGTTACTCGTCCCACAAAGATTCCGACCACCTTGTCGCGTTTGTTGAACCGACCGCTGGCGCTCTCAAAAAAGTCTTTGTCGTTATGGGTGAACCCAAATCCGCGCTTTTTCTCGTTCAGCGTTTGCGGGACTATCTAGGCGTAGAGGCTACTCATCCGGAACTAGGGGAGAGGGCGGAGCTTCTGTGACTAACAATCTAGCTTTTCCACACAAGAACTAAGAGTATCGTGACGGTGTATAATGGAAATGGAAAAAGTACAAACACATTTATTTTCCCGATATGAACATAGTAACTATTCTGCGGAACTGTCCGGCTTACCAACGATTGGAACTCTTGGAGTATTGCGCCGAGCAGGCGGCAACGACTGAGGAAGTGCAACAAATACTTTCTGTGTTTGAAGGTGATGCCGACCCAATCGTTCGGCATGAAGCGGTTGCTCAGTTGCTGCGTATTGAACGTAATCGACCTCACCTGATTGCCCCGATTCAGGAGCTGGTCCGAGTTGCCCTCGTCAAAGGTATACAAGACAAAAGTGTTGTCGTTCGTCACGAAGTACTGGAGACACTTGCCTATTTTGGGGACGAAAGTACCTTGGCGATACTACAAAATTCAATCGGGGATACGGAGCCGGACGTTAGCAGTACCGCAAAACTCTCGTACGAGCTTCTTAGCTTTCGTTTGCAACACAATTTAAGAGCTTGCGAGTTGCAAAACGCGTTGCTTGCTCGCTTGAGTGTGTGTTGAAGCAAGTAATCCTCAAATTACAGGGGATTTTTTATTGTTTAATTTACCTGCGCCAAAATCTTTTTGAACGTTTCGGGAGAATTCTCGGCGAACTCAGCGAGGATTTTTCGGTCAATGGCGATGTTTTTTTTCTTCAAAGCGCCGATGAATTTGCTGTACGAGAGGGTGTCACCGCTTGTTCCGAGTTTTATCGAGGAAAGGGCCGCATTTATTTTGACGTTCCAGAGTTTGCGGAAGTCGTTCTTCTTGTCGCGGCGGTGGGCGAAAGCGTACGAACCGGCGTGGAAAATCGCCTCCTGCGCCATGCGCTCTTTCGTGGAGCGGCCGAAGCGGTAGCCCTTTACCTTGCGCAGAACATTCTTTCTTGTTTTCAAAGCGTTGACGGCTTTTTTGACTCGGGTCATTTTTTTGAAAATTATAAATTCTAAAAACTAAACTCTAAACAAATCACAAATTTTAATTTACAAATCCTAAACCACACCCATTTTATGATTTCGTGCTTGTAATTTGTTTAGGATTTCGGATTTCGTGCTTCGGATTTACGTTTTTGCCTTAAGGCAAAAAACGGGCTATGGCTTTATTGCTCATATGTACCCGTTGCGTTCGGCGCTTGTTCATCTGCGTTCGGCGCGACTCCTTGGCGTTGAAGTGATTTTGGCCGGCTTTCCTCGCGGTAATTTTGCCGTTTTTGCTCACCTTGAGCCTTTTGCTGAATGATTTATTTGTCTTCATAAATGTAATACGAATTACTAATTTCTACGAATGTACGAATCTGGGAACGCATCCTCGGTATTTGTATATTCGTACCGATTCGTAATTCGTATTGTTAAGCTTTCTCAATCATCAGCGACACCCCTTTCGGCCCCTTCTTCGCCGAGTCGCTTATTTTATATTCTTCCGTCAAAAGTCTCAAGATTCGGTCAATCCTTTCCTGAAAAAACTTCATCTCCATGTACTTTGAACGTCCGGTAAGAAACAGATTGACCCGTACCCGATGTCCCTCTTTAAGCCACGCCGATGCCTGTTTGGCTTTGAGCGCGAGGTCGTGTTCGCCGGTACCCACTTTGACCTGAATGCTTTTTACTTCGGTGACGTGAGACTTGGCTTTGGCGGCTTTTTGTTTTTTATTTTCGGCGTACTGAAACCTGCCAAAGTCCATTATCTTAGCTATCGGAGGGACGGCGGTGGGCGATATTTCGATGAGGTCAAGCCCCGCGCTTTCGGCTTTGGCGAGGGCGTCCTGAAGTTTCATAACGCCGAAGTTTTCGCCTGCTTCGCCCACTACCCGAACCTCCGAGGCCCGGATTTGGTGGTTTATTCGTGCTTTTTGTTCGTATGCCACTTGTACTCTTTGCGAAGCTCTATTTAAGCACACTATGGTTTTTTCTTCAACCCCGTAGGCCGGTTTTGGTATAAAAATACCTCTAAGATTTACTCAAAGAGGTTTAGTGATGTCCACAGTCACGGCCTTGGGTGATAGGTGGTGCGAGAGGGCTCGGACGACGCTACCAGCGACCTTGTCGTCGGGAATGAGCGTGTACAACAAGTTCATGGCTTCATCCACCGAGGTTCGGAGGAGGACTTGAAACGCCATTCCCGCGAAGTTGGGATAGCGGGGTACTAGTTGTAACCAAAAACTCGTGTCGGACTCATTCGACAGTGTCGCGATGGTGCTAAGCACGTACCCCCGCAGGTGTTCGGGAACACGCCCGAATCTGCCGTCCCGAAGCATATCTTGGAGGGGATTTTTTACCGTGAGTACCGGTAGCCCTTCGGCCAGATTTAACAAGTGTTCTATCGCCGAAGGGTCCCCAAATTCCGGTTTCGTACTCCAAGCAATAACAATCTCGTCTCGAACCGTTTGAATCAGGAGACCTTTCGCTTTTCCACTTAAGAATTCCGCGTGATTGAGAATAGCTTGAACCGGCTGGTCATCATGCCCGCCCGCGAGCAGGTGTTCGCGCTCGTGTGTTTCGTCATGTAGCCACAAGCGCATTTGCGTAGCGGTGAAGGTTTCAAGGATTTGGAGGCCTGGCAGGTAACTTTTTGGAATTTCGGTAGCATTCATTTTTGTCGGTGTTCGAGGTTTAAACGGTAGATTTCTAGTCATGTAATAACATATTTGTTTTCAGAAGTAAACAAAAAGTATAACGTGGTATAATGCCACCATGTTTTCAATTTCCATCCCCGTGGCTTTTCTTGCCGGTCTCGTTTCATTTCTAGCGCCTTGCGTACTGCCGATTATCCCCGGGTTTTTGGCATACTTAGCGGGGGTAGGGGGGACGGGAGACGGCGCGGCGAGTACGCCGCGCCGTGACATTTTTTTGAATAGCGTCTTTTTTGTTCTCGGTTTCTCAGTTGTTTTCGCACTTCTTGGAGTGCTTTTGAACACCGTACTTGCCACTTTCGCGTACAGTGTCCAGATTTGGCTCTCGCGTGTCGGCGGGGCGCTCATCATGTTTTTCGGGCTGTATCTTGTCGGGCTGATACATCTGTCATTTTTGGATAGACCCCACGTTTTCAGGGTAGGTTCGACAAACCGGTCAAAGTTTATAACATCGTTCCTGTTCGGTCTCGCGTTTGCCGCCGGCTGGACGCCGTGTGTCGGAGCTACTCTAGGGGCGATTCTCGGTTTGGCGGCGGTGAGTCCCGGTTCCGCTTTTTCACTCCTTCTCTCTTATGCTTTGGGTCTCGGCGTGCCGTTCCTCTTCGTAGGATTGTTTGCCGGTGAAGCCTCTCGTTTCATCGCGAAATACGAGCGTTTTTCAAAAGCGGTTAATATTGTTTTCGGGGCGCTTCTTATAATTATCGGTATTTTGGTTTTTACCGGAAACTTGAGCCGAATTGCCAATTTTGAATTATTAAACAAATTAATTTTAAAATAACGTGGGAAGCCGTAGCACTTCACTTTTGGTTGTGGTCGTTATACTGATTGTCGGAGCGATTTTTTATCTCGATTCAAAATCACCGAAAACACCAAACACATCTGCGGTTTCGGTTACGCCGGTTTTGCCGGAGTTACCCAAAGATTCGGTTGCCGACGTACCACGGACTATAAGTCGCGAGGGCAAAGCCAAACAGTATCCTTTAGCCAAAGAAATTGTTAACCCGTCAGGCTTTATCAACACGGGCCTAAACCCTGACGGGTCGGCCAAGTCGGTTACTATCCAAAGCCTTATCGGTAAAAAGGTGGTTCTGCTCGACATTTGGACCTACAGTTGTATTAATTGTCAACGAACCCTGCCGTACCTCAAAGATTGGTACGAAAAATACAAAGACCAAGGATTGGAAATTATCGGACTCCATGCTCCTGAATTTGAATTTGAAAAAGACTATGCGAATGTTTCGGCCGCCGTTGAAAAGCTCGGTGTGACGTGGCCGGTTGTGCTTGACAACGATTTTGGCACGGCCCGTTCCTACGGCATGCGTTATTGGCCGGAGGAGTATCTTATCGACATTGACGGGTACATTGTTCATAAGTCCGTGGGGGAGGGCGGGTACGACGAAACCGAAGCCAAAATTCAGGAACTGTTGAATGAGCGCATGAAAGTGCTGGGCTTAAGCGCCCAAGTGAAAGCTTCAATTTCAAAAATTGACGCTCCCGCACCGCAGTCGGGCAGTCCGGAAACTTATTTCGGCTCGGCCCGCAATGAGTATTTGGGAAACGGTATCTCGGGACGAAGTGGCGAACAAACTTTTACGCTACCGTCCGCGTTTCAGGCGAACGCGCTCTATTTGGGCGGGCTCTGGAATATACAAAACGAGTACGCGGAGAATAAAAGTGACGGGGCAAGTATCGTATTTAAATACAAAGCGAAAGAGGTTTATTTTGTCGCCAGTTCTAAAAGCGGCGCTAGGGTGAAAATTTACAGTGATGGGAAGCCTGTCGGAGATACCAAGGGGGACGATGTCGCAGCAGACGGCACGGTATTTATCAAGGAAGACCGTCTGTACAAAATTATAAAAAATTCTGACGTTTCGGAACACACGATCAAAATTGAAATTGAGTCAGCGGGTCTTAAGGCATACACATTTACATTTGGATAAAAAAACATCGACAAAAGTGATGTCGATGGGACGGGGGAGTCTGTTTGCGTGCTTTCATGATGCAAGTGCGGTTTTCTTTTGTGCCTCGCGTTCGGCTCTTTCCGCTCTACGTTTTTCGGACTCCTCCCGTTCGGTAACGCACGTGGCATTACTACACCCACAGACAGCCCCTGTAACTCCATCAATCAAGAAGTGGACGGGGCATTCACCGTGATGGCCGGCACTACAGGCGGGACAAATTTGGATAGTTTGCATAAAAAATCCTGTTGCTTACAAAAGGTTACGCCCGCTTCTTTATACAGTCAAGTTACACTGGCGCGATTACTCGGCAGCTTTTCGTAAGGTCGCCAGTTCTGATTTGATAAGAGCTTTTTCATCCCCGCCGTGGAGTTCCAATTTGGCCGAGAAATTTTTTACAAAAATATCCAGAGCTTCTTTATCCGAAAGGGCACTCAACAGCCGGATTTGTTCTTCGAGCAGGAGTTTTGCGAGCGCTTTTTGGAGCAGGGCTTTTCGCTCGCTTCCAACGGACGCGTGTTCAAGCAGGGTATAGAGTTTTCCCAAAACGGTTGAGTTCATGTTAGCCTTTCGGTTTTTCTACGATTATTTCTTTTTCCGGCTCGTCGGTTTCAATAACACGGCCGGGTTGCACACGGAGGGTAACCTCCCACATGCCATCGGGTCTTTTTTTGCTTTCCGCCAGTTCATAGGAGTGGAACGGTTGCCCGTAGAGAGATTGGATATGCTCGTTTAGATTTTCCGTAAATCGCACCCCTTTTTTCGAGTCGGTTGTCTTAGTTTCAAGAGACGTATCGGAGGTAATATTATTTCCGAAAAAGCTCGCCGCTCCTTCGAGACCATTTTGCAAAGCATCTTTTGCTGATGTGCCGAAACCTTTGAAATCGAGTTTCTCTCCGACGGGTACGACATCAAATCCCACCGCGATGCCGGAGAGGGCAAAGGCGCTGCGGGTAGAGGAATTTATTGACGCAACTTTATTTGTTACTCCCTCATTCATGGCGGTCATTGAGCCACCGCGGACGACAACTTTCCCACCCTGTTCCGGCAGTTCGCCTCGGAGGTTGTTTTTTGCCGACGCTTTTGTCTTTTTCTTTCCGTCAAAGGACCCGCCGTCATCGTATGCCGTAACATTGCCGAATATCAGAGGACCGACGTATTTGGTTTCGCTATTCTCGATAACATTTTTAATGAGCTCTTTGGTAAGAGCATCAAGTTCGGTTTGTGAAGCTGGTTGTGAAAAATTTTTACCAACCAACGCCGCCAGTTCGGCGCTTTCGGGCGAAGCCGGAGCGTTCGGGTCGTATTCTTTCAAAGCCAGAGTGCTTGCCAAGGTGAACAAGGTTATAAGTTTGGCGATTCTGCCGGCCCGCCGGCGTTCCGTTTTTGGAAACGTTGATGACGCGAATTCAAGCAGGGCGGCGGTTTCTCCCTGTCGCAGTTTTTCTAGCGCGGTTTGTTGCTCCGCGTTATGTTCCGGACGTGTTGGATTGGAGTCTAATCTTTCGGGGCTGGTCATGTTCCTCATTATAACAGGGGATTTTTCCGATGTACATTTAGGCACCTATTCTCCCAAGCCGCTTTTTGTTATGCTACTTTGCATGGCGGAAGCATCTTCTCATAAAAAAATCTGCCCCGATTGCGGCCCCGCCACCATTAATCACACGGTGGCGCGGACGAGTATCATTTTGGGTTTTCTCATCAGACAGATGACCACGCCGCTTGCATGGGTGGAGGATGCCATAGTGGATTTTGTCTTTCCCAAGCTTGAACCTCTGATGCCATATTTTTTCCGGACGCTTTCTTTCGCGCGTCTTGGAGGCATTGCCGATAAGCTCGAAGACGACAACATTGAGCGTACCAAATGTTTATGGAAAGCTGCGGAGGCCCGCGGTATAGTCATGCATCAGTTCAGGTTGCTTAATCGCCCAACTATTATTTTCTTTGCCGATTTCGGAGGACAGCGAATCGTGTTTGAGGGATTGCCCCGACCTGTCGGCAGTTCCCGCAAGGCGCTGGAGTGGATGGACAATAAAGCGATTATGAAAAAGAAGTTTCAGGTGGGTGGCATTCCGGTGGCGAGAGGGGGAGTGGCCATGACCGAGGCGGGAGCGCTAAAACTTTTCCGAAAACTTAAAGCGCCGGTCATTACCAAACCAAATCTCGGTTCCCGAAGCCGCCACACCACCACGCATCTTATGACCGAGGCGGAACTCTTAAAGGCGTTTCGAAAGGCGAGGCAGTTGTCGCCGTGGGTGGTTATTGAGGAAGAACTCCAGGGTTTTGTTTACAGGATTACTTTAATCGGCGGTAAGCTCGCGGGGGCACTCCGGCGTGAACCGCCGTTTGTCCTCGGTGATGGCGTGTCCTCTGTCCACGTGCTTGTTGAAAAAGAAAATCAAAATCCCAAGCGTCATAATTGGGTTTTTCATGAAATTGCTTTGGACAAAGATGCCGATGAAGAATTAAAAAGGCAGAATCTTTCATGGGACACCGTGCCGGAGAGGGGGAGATTCGTGACGCTTAATCAAAAAGTTGGGCGCGGACAGGGCGGCTCCAACACGGAAATGCTTCCGAAAGTTCACCCCGATAATGTAAAACTTTTTGAAAAACTGGCGAAAGTGCTGGGCGACCCGCTTGTCGGTGTGGATTTCATCATGCAGGACGTCGAAAAGCCGTGGACGGAGCAGGAACTTTGCGGCGCCATTGAATGCAACAGCCTGCCATTCCTCGACCTCCACCACATGCCTTTGTATGGAGAGCCCTTGGATCTTTCAAGCGCTCTGTGGGACATCGTATTTCCTGCTTCGCGGTACAATACGAATTACAAATGAGTACGAATTTACGAATTCCTTTAAGGGTGTTTGTTCCTATTTGTATATTCGTAGAGATTCGCAATTCGTATTACATATATTATTTAAGATCCGGACACTTCACTTTGAGCGCTGAGATATCGGAAGAAATTATTTTTTGATTTTGGCCTTCGTTCAGTCGGTACATGACCGAAGTCGGGTTGTCATTGTGTTCGAGGCCGAGGGCGTGGCCGAATTCATGGGTGAGTATGTCCGTGAGCTTGGCGGCGCTTTCAAAGGCGTAGACGTTGATTCTTTTTCCACCCGCGTCCTCCTGGTAAACTCCCGCCTCGAATTCTTTCCGAATATCTTTGCCCCCCGTGTTGTATTTTTGCACCTCCAAGTTAAGTTTTTCTGCCATTTGATTTAGGATGCCGGCCAGTTGGTTGAGGGTTGCCACTTCGCCGTTTAAAGTCATCCGTCTTTTTTCGAACTCGGCGGCCTGTTCCGCGAGAACCTCTTCCTCGGCTTTGAGCGCCTCGTATTCTTTTTTAGGAGCGCCGCCGCGTTCGTTCCAGTAAGCAATCCGGTCATTATGCGCTTGTTGCACCGCTTCAAAACTTTTTACCGACGCTTCATAGTCCGCGGTGTCGGCTGCGTATTCAGTTTTGAGCGTGTCGTAGGTCGTTTTGGTTTTTTCGAACGAGGTTTTGCTTTGGTCGATGGAAAGGCCAAGGGACGAGAGCATTTCTGTTTCCTGCTGACGTTCGTCGTACACGAGATTAACGCGCACTGGTTCTCTAGCTTCGTCTTCGGTGAAAAGGGTAGTGTCGCTTTTGTTCTGCCAACGGCCTGTTGCTTCAGCGACGCTTCGGCGAAAGGCGGCTTCTGAAATTTTGAAACGCGCGTCAAATTTACCGATTTTGTAATGAACAGGCAGGTTGCACGAGCGGGCAAAAGAGAGCGTCACCTCCGGAAGTCCGGGTACGGCTATTTTTACGTTTGGCAGACTGTCCCGATTTTTGGCAAACCAGAAAGCTCCGCCGACAAGGAGTACAATTAAAAGAAATAATATTCCCGCCCCACCCCGCTGTTTGTTTTTCATTAAACACATTTTAACATTGATTTGTAAGCGATAATACCAATGAAAAAGCCGCCATCAGGCAGCTTTGGTTTTGGCCACGAGACTGTCAAGCCAGCGAATAAACCGGCAAGGTTTGGGGGCCGAAAGGTCCTCCTCTGATGCCAAAGTCCCATCGAGTAACATCCGGCGGGGCTGTTTGTAGGTTCCGAAAAGCCAATCAAAGACCGGCAATCCAAAAACCCCACTGATGGCCATGTTGCACATTACGTTCGCGTGATGAAACATATGGAAGCCGTATGCTTTCTTTCCGAGACTGCCAAACGTCTGGCTTTCCACGAATTTTTTCCAAAACGACGAGTATGGCACATGCTCAAGGGCGTGCAGAAGTTCGTAGAGGCAGTAGGAAAATGTCATTGCCGCTAAACTTCCGAGGAGTATCGGAGCGTTCGGCAGGCGCCACTGGAGAAACGCCACAAGCGGACTGAAAAAGACTACAAATCCCGCCAGTCCCCAGTAGGGGAAAAACGAGGATTCATATTGTTTTTCGTCTTTTATCTCGTAGTGACTGACAACCTTTTCAAGGTTGCCGCTTTCCGAGACTGTTGAGTCGGTTTTTTTCCGGAAGATTTTCGTGAGCGCGTGATGGAGGGTGTGGTCTCGATAGAATTTTCTGAGCCATAGGATTACCGCGCAGTGCAGCACGTACCGATGGAAGAAAAATTCAAAGCCACCCAGAAAAACGTGGAAAGCGATAGATACCCAAACTATTGGCCAGAGACCTTTTTCTAACTGCCGAGCCCATAGATTTGGACACGTTATTTTAAGAGCTAGGATGTAAAAAAGCGCTGTTGCTCCCACTGATAAAGTGAAGGACACCAGCGAAAATTTCTCATCCTTTTGTTTTGGTCGGACGATTGGTTCCATTGGGGAGCCTTTGGTTGAGGTTGTTGACGATGAACTAACCAGCTTTTATTGTAGCACGTTCGTGCGTTAGGGTTTTTCCAAAACAAAACCCCCTCCCTGCTTGCAGGGAGGGGGTTTTGCTAAAGCCGTTTAGACGCGCTTCACATTGACAGCGTTCATTCCTTTCGGAGATTCCTCGGTGTCAAAAGAAACGGCGTCACCTTCGTGGAGTTCGTTGAACATCACGCCAACGAGAGCTTTGCTGTGAAAGAACAAATCTTTCGCCAAGCCCTCACCGGTGATGAAACCGAAACCCTTGTCGGTAAGCTTCTTGATAGTACCAGTCATTATATTTGATGGACTAAATCGATTAATTACAAAATTAAGGTATATAGTTCGACTTATGCTACAACACTCTTTTGTCCCAATAGCCTAGCATGTCTTGAAATTTTTGTCAAGCAGTACAACCGCCTGAGTTTTTCGTGTTTTTTTCGGGGTTCTTATTATGGGAGCGATTCTCGCGTGTTGTACGGAATATAGTTGGAAATATAAAAAAAGAAAAAGCCGCGCAAGACGACTAAGCGTGTTGCGTAGCTAGAGTAAGTGTTTTTCCTAACACCGTAGGTGAGCCCCGAAGGCTTTCTTCGCTCACGGCGATTATGTTGCGGCGGCTGCTTTCGTCGAATTTTTGCCAGAACAAGCTCTCGCATCCGGCGAACACGTAGTGAGGCGGGAAATCTTTTGTGTCCGTCAACGTGAACGGCTCGGGTCGGAGAAATTGCAGGACCCCGTCCGTCACCGTTTTGACGTTCTGCGCGAGCGTATCGGGGGCGAGGGTTTGTCCATGCGGCGTTTGGTCGTATCTGTAGCACATGCGCAGGGGACTTTCCCGTCCTTTTCCGACCAAATGGAATTGGTGTACGAGGCCTACCTGACGAGTGGTGAGAAATGGAATCTTCCGGATATCCGTTCCGGTTTTCCGGAGTTCTCCGACCGATTGAAACTGAAAATACAGTCGCAATTTCCAGTACCCATCGATGTACCCCATCACGTCGCTTTCGTCGTAGTCCAGTTGGACCAAAAGACTATGTTCTTTACTGCGAAAAAACATTCCGATGTTTCGTGCGTATCCCGTGTCCGTTTGAACTACAAGGCTCTGTTCCTTGGTGCGGAGAAAAATTCCCGCATGACCCGTTCTTAGGTGGTAGCGAAGTGTTTCTTCACTGTCGGTGGCGATTTTGTCTCCCTGTGTAATTTCTACTGTGGCTATTTCGACAAGTCCGCTTTTACTCACGGCCTCGCGGAGAAGGCACAGATATGCAGAGTCCATAGGACTCATGTAATGTCCTTTCTTCGCGCAACTCTTCGAGTCGCAGTGGAGTTTTGTGCGGTGTACGCACTCTAAGCCGTAAGTATAGCAAGCGTGCCGCGATACGCAAGCTGCTTACCTTGAATTACGAACTCGCCGCTTCGAGAAACTTCCCCGGCTTGCCTCCCGTCCGGCCAAGGCGCGCCGGAGGAGTTTCTCTCCGCTTCAAACGAGTTTCGCAATTCAAGGTGTTTAATTTTGTCAGGAATGTTTCGACAGAAGTCTAAATTTTGCTATGCTTACTCTGCAATGCTTATCCAAAACAAAAAAGTTCATTTTGATTACGAAATCCTTGAAAAATTCACGGCCGGTATTGAACTGCTTGGCCTTGAGGTCAAAGCGCTTCGAAATAGACAGGGTTCGCTCGAAGGTTCTTATGTGACGGTGCGCGGAGGCGAAGCATATCTTATGCACGCCACTATTTCGCCGTTTCAGCCGAACAACACGCCGAAAAGTTACGACCCCGTCCGTAACCGGAAACTCCTTTTAACCAAAAAAGAACTTCGTAGTCTAGCCGCGACGGAAGGGAAGAAGGGTTTGACAATTATCCCTATTTCGGTGTATAATCACGGACGAAAAATTAAGGTTGAAATCGGGGTGGCCCGCGGCAAAAAACAATTCGACAAGCGGGAGAGTACGAAAAAACGGGAGACGGAGCGGGAAATAAGAAGAACTTTGAAATATGAATAGGCGGCCGTTCGCCCAGCACTCTTGATTTTCCAAGGTTCAATCCACCAGTCGGCGGATTGAACCTTAATCCCGAAAATCAAAAGCGCTGGGGGGATGATCGGCCTAGACAATTGACTGTTTCGCGCTTGTTGCAAAGTAGAGCTGTGGTAACTCTAAAAAAGGCCACAAAACCTAACTGCTAAAACAGTTGCAAAAGCCAAAGGAATAGTTTCGCCGTACATGGCGGGCTTTCCGGCTTTCGCTTACGCTCACGCTTAAGCGACATTCAACCGACTGACTTCCGATACGCCGGCTTGAGTGTTATATTCTCGGAATAGGGTTGATGCCGTTCCGTCATCGGCCCGAACTTAAGGAACAAACCTGCGGATTATTTTGTTCGTTTTTACTCCGCAGTATAAAAACGAAATACACTTTGTAGACGCGGGCGTACTCATCTTTTGCACCCGAGTTCGATTCTCGGCATCTCCACCACGAAAAACAGCCCTAGAAATATGGGCTGTTTTTGGTAGAGGAGTGTGGAAGTAGAACTAAAACAGTTAATACAGATCGTAACTCCAAAATAAAACCTTTTTAATTTCGTTGCTCAAACTGGGAAAGTAAATACCTGTAGTTTTTTCTCATTCAAATTCAGCTTTAACATCGTCTACTGGGTCGCGCAAATTTCAAGAACAATATTTGCTATAATTGATTTATGAACCTAATTCCTCCTTCTTCAGATCAAGAACTTGTCACCGCAACACTCCGTGATCGGCATGCTTTTGTGGTGATTGTTGAAAAATACAAAGAACCGCTACGAAGGTATGTAAGACGGCTTGGATGTACTGATACACACGATGTCGATGATGTACTTCAGGAGCTCTTTCTAAAATGTTATATAAACCTTAACGACTACGACCCTACTCTCAAGTTTTCGTCATGGCTTTACAGGATTGCACACAACGAAACCATGTCACTGTTCAGAAAAAAGAAAGTGCGACCAAGTCCTGTTGTTAATGAAGAAGATCTTGCTCTATTTGAAAATATTCCCGACGAAAAGAACTTGTTGGATGAAATCTCACGCGAGTTTGATGTAAAACATCTTCGTGATGCACTCAACAAAGTTACAGAAAAATACCACATACCGTTACTTCTTCGATTCTTTGAAGAAAAAAGTTATACTGAAATATCCGACATTTTAGAAATTCCGGAAGGAACAGTGGCAACATATATCAATCGAGGAAAAAAGGAATTGAAAGGCATACTCGGAGTCAAGAGTAATAATACAATGATATGAATGACCAATTATCTCAAAATGTCATAAAGGTTATTGAAGAGCAAAATCTTGCTCCTACGCCACGCTGGCGATTCTTGCTTACCAGAAGTGTATTTTGGGTTCTCGCTGTGCTTTCTGTAGTTGTAGGTGGTATTGCCTTTGGAGTAGCAGATTATGTTTTCTTTGACAACGACGGTATTAGTCTTGCATCTCTACAACAATCTTCAATTCAAGATATAGCCCAGAGCATCCCGTATATCTGGCTTGTCATTCTCGCGGTATTCACTCTCCTTGCCTATTATGGATTTCGTAAAACTCGAAAGGGATATCGATATGCAACGACAATGGTCGTAATCGCCTCTATCGTTGCAAGCATTTTGCTCGGCCTTACTTTGAATGCTTTTGACTTTGGTCAAGTAGTCCATAAATATCTGCTCTCCCATACCGATTTCTACGATTTGCTGATTCACTCGAGTGAAGATACGCAGGATTAGCTTTTGAAAGGAAACGTGAAGTTGGTGCGTACTACCAGTATAGAGAATGGCGAACCCAACTCTAATTATTATTAACAAAAATTCACTATGAAAATGAACATTGGAATGTTGGGACTATTAGGAATCCCTCTCGCTGTGCTTGGTGTCGTAGGAAGTGTTGCGCTGGCTCAAAGCAATACACAACCCACTACCACGCCGACAGTTCAGACTGCACAGCAAGTAACAGCTGACAAAGAGGTTTCTGACAGCCAAGAAATTGGCGATAAGGCAGAAGGTCAAAATGAACAGATTGATCAAGCTGACGAGCAGAATCAAGTTGGTGATACAGATACGCAAACCGGAGCTACAAAAAGTGATGGTGATGGCGAAACCAATGATGATGCCGCAACTGCTGGAAACTAGTCTCTACGAGACACGGAAACCACTGCATAGTCAGTGGTTTCCGTTGTTGCATATGTGTAAAATAATATAAATATCTATGCCAACCAGCATTCAAACAAAAACAGAAGAATCGTCTATCCGACAAATGTTGAATAAAGTTCCAGAAATCACTATTTATTTCTGGATCATCAAGATTTTATGTACTACAGTCGGCGAGACATTTGCTGATTTTCTCAACACCAGCCTGAATCTTGGACTGACCGGAACATCGCTTGTCATGGGCACGCTCCTAATCGTTGTTTTATTTTTTCAGTTCCGGGCAAAGAAATACGTTCCTTCGGTCTATTGGCTTGCGGTCGTTCTTATCAGTGTTGTCGGTACGCTCATCACCGATAATCTTACAGACAATTTTGGAATTTCCCTTGTGACGACCACCATCATTTTTGCTATCGCTCTCGCGATTACTTTCATGGTCTGGTACGTAAAGGAAAAAACCCTCTCCATTCACAGTATCATTACGACAAAGCGGGAAGCTTTCTACTGGCTTGCCATCTTGTTCACATTTGCTTTAGGTACAGCATCAGGCGATCTTATTGCGGAAAAATTCGCACTTGGGTATCTTGTCTCCGGACTTCTTTTCCTTGGACTGGTTGTTGCTGTCACAATCGCTCATTATCGTTTCAAATTGAACGCTGTCCCTGCTTTCTGGATTGCGTACATATTGACTCGCCCGCTCGGCGCATCTATTGGTGATTACCTATCGCAGGTTCATGATGACGGAGGTCTTGGTTTGGGAACAACAACGACAAGCGTAATTTTTCTCGTCGCTATTTTAGGCATGGTTATCTACCTCACTATGACAAAAAAGGACGAAATCGCCGCACCGAAACACTAGAAATATTGATGTTGTATCTCGTTTATCTCCTCAAATCCGGAATATAAACATATCGATTCTCCTCCTGAAAAATAGTTCTGACTGCCTTAACGGTGTTCCATGGAATAAAACAGCCCTAGAAATATGGGCTGTTTTTGGTAGAGGAGTGTGAAAATAGAACTGAATTTAGTGAAAAAGAATGTGAACGGAAATACTGCCCCGCTATAAAAACTATTTTTCTGTCCCCGCATTGGGGAGAGTGGGATTGCTTGCCAACTCCACGATGAGCTTGGCTTTGGTGAGCGGGCCAAAAGACCCGACTGGCGGGAGGCCAACACTCGCTTGATATTTGGCGACCGCGGTGCGCGTCAGCGCACCGAAGTAACCCAAAGCGATTCCGGGCAACATCTTGAGGAAACCCTTTTGGAGAAGCGCGGTTTGAAGCGCCGTGACATCCGAGCCCGAGGTGCCCATACCAAGCGACCGGGGGAAAGCCGCAACGGCTAAAGCTTTGGTGGTAATTTCTCCCGCTACGGCATCGGCGAATATTACTAGCCTAAGCGGATAGTTGCCGTTCACCTGATTCCACATTCCCTCGCAGGTAATAAGATTTAAGTGCGCCAGGCCATCGCTCGAAGTAAAAACGGTCGTCGCGTCGGCATTCCTATCAAATGATTTGGTTGACCGGACTACAAACGCGAGCGTTTCGGCTTTGTCGTCTAATACATATATCTTATCGCCTACCTTGAGTTTATCTAAGTTATAGAAAACAAACGGTACTCCATTCTTAATGCCAAAGTGTCCGCCGATAACCGCGCTTCCTACCTCTCCGGGATGGGGGCCAAGGGCAAACCACGCAACATTTACGGAATTGGCCGGCACATCCATTCTCCCCTCTGGAGTAATGAGCGCGTCCTCAACAGCAGAATCTACCCCGACTACCGGAATTTTAAGGCGAACCGGAAGGCCTCGTGGCACGCCTTCCGGATCCCTAATGGCAGAATGCGTGGGCTGATTGGGACCCGGCCCGACTAACGGAAACTTGGCCACCGGAAATTTCCAGCCGACTGACCCTTCGGACTTGGACAAGGTTTCCGAGAGAATTCCCGCCGTTACCGCCATGGCGAAAGCAACAAGTAAGATTACTACGGTAATTTTTTTATGCATATTCTTTTTTGTTCTTACGGATGAGCTAAGAACACGCGTATGTCAGCAATGATTTTATCCAAACGATTTTCGGCTTTGACAAAGTATTTGGTTATGCCAAGCCGTATATACGATTGCACTATTTCGGAGGTTCCTGTATTGGAAATGACAAAAATAGGAATCTTATTCCATCGTCTGCCGTTGGCTTTTAATTTTTTCACAAAATCAAGGCCATTTTCTTTGCCCAACAGATTGTGGTCGAGCCAGACCGCGTCAATCCGCTCCAAATCTTCCAGATAATTGAGCGCTTGCTCAATGCTACGGGCAGTAATGACACCGAGGTCGTTTTTCTCAAGATCAGCGTTGAATGTCTGCTCCACACTGCGGGCGGTCATAACACCAAAGCCATTTTTTTCAAGCTTTGCCTTGATAGCCGCAACCAGAGGCCGCTCGTCTTCAATGACTAATATTGTTTTTCTCTTCGCGGATTTGTTAGTCATATAATTTATACCAAACCCTTATTCGTCCGGGTGATCCAGAAACGATTTAATTTCTTTGATGATTCCCTCCAGCCGATGCCCCGCTTTAACATAATATTTTTTCACGCCAAGCCGGATGTATGATTGGACATTGGTACTACTCGCGGTGTTGGACACGACAAAAATCGGGATCTTCTTCCACTTACTACTCGCGCTTTTGATTTTCGCCACAAAGTCAAGGCCGTTGTCGCTACCGAGCAGGTAGTGGTCAAGCCAAACAGCGTCAATCGCGGCGATGTCTTCAAGGTAATGTAACGCTTGCTCCACGGTTCGGGCGGTTATCACCACCAGACCGTTTTGCTCAAGTTTGGTATTGATGGCTTCCACGAGCGGACGCTCATCTTCAATAACCAGTACCACCTTCTCCTTTTTAGCTTTATTTTTTATTTCTTTCATAGTGCAGATTACCACAATAAAACGTTAATTGATAGGAAGCGTGACGTGAAAGGCGGTTCCGGGGTTTTCCTGCGACTCGCCGCCTAAAGGGGTTTTCCCCGGAGAAGAGAACCAAATCTTGCCACCGGAATGCTCAATGATTGATTTAACGATGTAGAGCCCGAGGCCGGTGCCTTCGGTATCTTTTTCCCGCACGTTATCAGCGCGGAACAGCTTGGTGAAAATCTTGTCATGCTGGTTTTTCGGTATCCCGTAGCCCGTGTCGGAAACTTTGATGAGTACATGGACATCCGAGAGGGCGATGGTAAGCCTCACTTTGCCGCCCTCGGGCGTATACTTCACGGCGTTGGTCAAAAGGTTTTGCACTGCCATGTGCAAAAGTTTCGGGTCGGCAAGAATTAAGGGGATATTTTTTTCAAATGAGGAAGAGAATTGGATTTGTTTGGCGCCTATCTGCAGTTTTTGTTCGCCAATCTCGACTTGCGCGAGTTTGACGATATCCGTCGGCTCCGGCTCCACCAAAAACGTGCCGAGCTCGATGCGAGAAACATCAAGGAGTGCGTTGACCAGCCCCACCATCCGCTGGTTGCCACGATACACTTCCTCCAAATATTTTTTCTGCTCTGGCGTGACTTTGCCCACGTCTCCCGCGAGAAGCATTTCCGCGTACCAATTAACGCTTGAAAGCGGCGTGCGGAGCTGATGCGAAGCGAGCGAAACGAATTCGGACTTGGCTTTGTCGATATCTTTTTCTTTCGTGATATCCCGAAACGTTTCCACTGCCCCAACGATTTTCCCGCCTAAAACGACCGGCGTGACGATACTACTGACAGGAAAGCGGCTCTTATCCTTGCGGATGTAATAAAACGGGTTGGTCAAATCGGCCACGAATTTTTTGCCAGACAAAACTTGAGTTAAAATTCTTTCTTCAAATTGCACCTCGGCCCCGTTTTGGTCTTCTCGCGGCACGACCTCAACCATGCTTCTACCGATGACTTCTTTAACTTTCAACCCGAGCATCTGCTCGAATGATTGGTTGACATACATTATTTTCCCTTCTTTGTCCACGACCGCCAACCCGTCGCCGATGCTCGCGAGAATGGCTTCTTCTTTTGCACGAGCCTCCGCGATGTCTTTGGTGCGTTCAAGCACTTTTTCCTCGAGGGTTTCGCGCGACACGGCGAGTTGCTTGGCTTTCAGACGAAGCGCCTCCGCCGTAACCGCAAGCTTGCGCCTGACATCTTCTTTTTCCTTCGCGGTCACCTCGAGCTTTTGCCTGACATCTTCTTTTTCCTTCGCGGTCACCTCGAGCTTTTGCCTGACATCTTCTTTTTCTTTTGCAGTAACCGCGAGTTGCTTGGCTTTCAGACGAAGCGCCTCCGCCGTAACCGCAAGCTTTTGCCTGACATCTTCTTTTTCCTTGGCGGTTACGACCAGTTGTTTGGCCTTAAGACGAAGCGCCTCGGCGGTTACCGCGAGTTTCTGTCTGACATCTTCTTTTTCCTCCGCCAGAATCTTGAGCTTGCGGGCGATGTCGTCGGCCAAAGAAATAATTTTTTTTCTCATAGAGAGTTGATTGTTTCGGCTTCCAATATCTTTTCGACCTTCTTTATCACATCGTGAATCTTCCAGTCGGACTTGATTAAATAGTGCACCAGCTTGTGCGCCGCCATGTCGCCCGCGAGCTTTTCGTTGGTTGCGCTTAGGTTCGTAAGGATAATCACGGGCACGGTCGCTCCCCACCCGTCTTCTCGAATCTTTTTGAGCGCGGCCATACCGTCCATCTCCGGCATGATGAGGTCGAGCAAAATGAGGTCGGGGTGTTTCTTTAGCGCGAGTTCCACTCCCTCCCGACCATTTTTCGCTTCCAAAGGTAAAAATTTTTTAAGCCGAAGCACGTCCGCGATGGCGTTGCGGAGGCTTTTCTCGTCTTCGACCACTAAAATGGTTTTTTGTGTTTTCATGGAGCTTTTCGCACATTGTAGCACGCTCTGGCCTACTCCTCTATTACTTTGTCGGCGAATACCACGAGACGATTGGAGTAACTATGACTCTTTTTATTCCAAACACCCTCGCAGGTGATGAGAACAAGATGCGATTTGCCATCGCTTGAAATGAAGACATCCGAAGTTTTGTCATGCTCGCCGTACAATCGGACCTCGCGAACGATGAAAGCGGTGGTGCTGCCCTTTTCATTCTCAACATAAAGTTTGTCGCCTTTTCCCAGGGCGTTGAGATTATCAAACACCGCCGGTATGCCGTTTTTCCAACCGAAGTGCCCGTCAATAATCGCGCTTCCAGCTTCTCCTGGCCGAGGACCTTGTTTAAACCACGCCGCGTTCACGGGGCCTTTCGGCACATCCAGCGCGCCCAAAGGCGTGAGGCCCACATACTCAATGGCGGCATCGACAGTAATCTTCGGAATCTTGAGACGGACGGGAAGGTCTGAACTTACCTCTAGTCCAAGGGCCATGGCTTGCTCCGGCACTGCGATACTCCGAGAGGACTCGGCTGTCGCCGCTTGGGTATAGATGTTCCGGTCGGACAGATCGAAAGCCGGAGAGAAGATAATCACTCCCGCGACCGTCAATCCGACAAGTACCAGAAAGGATTTTATTGGGATCTTTGATTGCATGGTTTATTTCAAAGGCGGAGCTTCACCCACCGCTTCATCCGAAGTGTCCGCGTCCGCATCAGCCTTCGTCGCGTGCACGCGGCCGTCGATGTGATTTGGCGGAGCGTACACGGTGTAAATCTTGAGAGGTATCGTGCCGGTATTTGTAAAGTTGTGGAACGTTCCCGGCACGACGACAACCGCGTCACCCGGACTTATGGAAAACTTCTTGCCGCCAAGCTCAGCTTCCCCAGTTCCTGAGAGAAAGAACAGCGTCTGCTCGATGTACTTGTGCGTCTCCGCTCCAACTTCGCCGCCGAGAGGAATGCTCATAATGACCAACTGGCTGTTCCTGCCGGTGAATAGCACGCGGCGAAAATTCGTATTGCCCTCCGTTTCTTTAACAATGTTTGCGCGGTAGTTCATTGTCTACGCGTCCTGCTTTTTTCTATTAACATAAATAAGGAGTGAGACCGCTAAGATGCCGGCAGCCATGATGATGCCCCACTGCGTGCTTTCGCCTTGAGGGGGAAATCCGGTATCGGGGAGATTGGGAACTAAAAACACGACGGATGCAAGGGGGGCAATAAACGGAGATGGCAATATGGGTGTCGATGACGTACCGACAACAACCGTAGCGATAGCGGTAGCAATAGTCGACTGATGAAAGACATCATCACCATAGCCGGTAGCAATAGCGGTATTCGTGGTAGTGGTCGAAAGAACTTCGGTACAACTGTATTTCCAAACTTCGCCTAGGTCGAGCTTCCCGTTACCATTCGTATCACTGCCGTACAACAAAGTCAGCGTACTGCACTTGTTGTCGGTAACCGTCACGTTGACCAACGCGGACCGCTCTCCGACATTCCAAACCGTGTAGTTGTAAGTGACCGAGCCCGCGCCACCGGGTAAGGCGAGTGGAGAAGCCACTTTCGATATCCCGATTATAGGTAGAATCATACTGGTGCCGCCTCCGCCTCCTCCACTACTCACAACGGGAGCCGGCGGCGCCGCCGGCGGTGTCACCACCGGGGTAACATACGTGTTGGTGAGGGTACAGGTCTTGGCGTCGCCGGCGAAGAGCGTAATGCTCCCGCTCGGACAAGAGGCGCTGAAACTTTGGGTATAGGTGGTACTCGCCGCTTCGCTGACGAGGAACGTGCCCGCGTAGAGCGTATAGGGTGTTCCGACTCCGCCAAGTCCGGCGGCGGGACTGCCCGCGACATCCGAGGTGGAAGTAGCGCTCTTCACATTCAGGCTAAAGCTGGAGGCCACTGCCGTGCCACTGCCGGTGTTCACGACCAATTTGATGACATGCAAAGTGGGAGCAATATCGGTATTGGTAATTGTACAGGTCTGATTGTCGTTCGCGGAAAGCGTAATGCTGCCAGCAGGACAAGACGCGCTGAAGGTTTGCGTGTACGCGGCGCTGGTATCCTCGCTAACCACGTATGTGCCGGCGGCAAGCGAGTACGAAGTACCCGGAGATGCCGCGCCGGCGGCGGGACTGCCCGCGACATCCGTACCGTTAAACTGTACGTGCAAGTTGAAGGTGGGAGGAGTTGAAGTACCTCCACTATTGTTCACCACAACTTTCACCACGTGAAGAGTGGCGAGAGTCGAAGGGGGTACAGTGATGGTGTTCGCGTCGGTCAAGACTGTTCCGCCGAATGCCAAAGCCCTTCCTGACAAGTTTGTAAAATGTCCTATCGAAATGCCGGCGGCATCAAGGATACTTCCCACGAACGTGGGCGTAAGCGACAACGCGAAGTTTGCTCCGAGTGTAGTAGCAGCGGCTGGAGCCCAAAATACATTAGAGGCGGTAGCTCCATTCGCCAAAACAACGCTTGGGAAACCCGCTGTACTGGCGCCGGTCGTAAGCGCCCCGGTTGATCTGAAGATCCAGACGCTTCCAGCGCCGCCCGGCGCGGTGGCGTCGAGAGTCACGCTCGTGCCGGTGGTTATATTCATCGCGCCGGTGACTGCGTAACAGCCGGGAGGAAACATTCCGGCCGGATTAGCGCCGATAATTACCCCATTGAGTGTCCCGGCGATAGTCGTACAAGCTTGCGTGTTCAAACCATCCGTCACGTTATTGAGCGCGGCACTTTGAGCCGTGCCCGTGGCCGGGTCGCAACCGCCGGTGGTTATAGTGCCGGTGGTGGTAAGGGGTGCCGTGCCGGGCGGCGTTGTGTCGCATCGGTCTCCATTGATAACGGTTTGCGGCGCGGTGTTGGAGTTGGTAAAGGTACTGGAAACGATAGCGTAAGTGCTTTCCGCTCCAAGCGATGGCGCCGTGGCGGCGAAGCTCTTGATTGGAGCCACGAAACCGAGCGCAAAGACAACCGCAAGCGCCACTCCTGTCGAATTTCTGTTGAATTTGTTCATAAAATTACATTGCTCCTCTCTTTCGAGTCACGTACAACGACAGGACAGCGAACACTCCCGCAACAATAATAAGGCTCCACGGCGTACTGTTCACTTCGGGAGGAAACCCGGTGTTGGGAAGTGATGGAGAATCTACGGTGACTGTGGCAAGAGCGAAGGCGAAGGCGGTCAAACCGTTAGCCTGTCCTTTAGCCGTAGCGGTGTTGGTCAAAGTGCGCGTGAGATTCATTTGGCAACTATAAGTCCAGGTTTCGGAAACATCGAGCATGCCGTTGTTATTGACATCGCCTGAAGGGCCGGAAATTCCAGAAACCGGGGAGCATTCGTTGTCGAAAACGCTGACGTTGCTCAAAGCGACTGTGCCGGGGTTGGTGACGATATACGTATAGGTAACCATTCCCCCGGGAGCCAAAAGAAAGAACGCGCTGGGATTTTTTACAAGATTGATCAACGGTCTCGCTATCACGGCGCTGGCCGCGATCGGCGTTACCGTGGTAGTGGTAGTAACCGGAGTTGTTACCACAGTCGTGGTGGTTGTCGTGGTGGGTGTAACGACAGGCGCAACAACAGGAGCGGGAGCCGGAGCCGGAGCAGAAAGGCTTGGTGTCGAAACGTTATTAGCATCGAGCGTCACGGCGGTTTGCGCGAGCGCCCGGCCGTTTAAGGTCGCGCCGGTGTTCATGACAATCGCAGTTTGGTCCAAGATGTTGCCATTGAAAACGGCCGTGGTGCCAAGCGTGGTCTGGCCGGCTACCTGCCAGAAGACATTACCTGCTTGCGCGCCGCCCGTAAGAACAATGTGGACACCGGAGCTCACATTGAGATTGCCGGCAATTTGAAATATCCACACATCGCCCGCGCTACCCGAGAGAGTCAGGTCGGTCGGAATAGTCACGTCAGTCCCCCATTTGTAGAGGCCGGGAGCAAGCGTCAGACCGCCAATGGTGCCGGCACCCAAGCCGACCGCGGTCGGCGTTGTGCGTCCGGCGGCATCGACGTAAGCAGTTTGCATGTCGCTTACCGCCGTGGTCATGGTAGCGGGAGTTGGTGGCGTATAGTCGGCCGCGTACACCTTGCCGGCTACTTTGGCGGAAGTAGAAAACGTATTCGAACTATCCATGGTTAATCCAAAACCCGTTATGGCGGTGGCGGCAATGGGACTCACGCCGATATTTCCAGTGATGGCCGTGGTGCCGGTGGTTGAAATGCCGGACTTCGCCAAAACGCTAAAATTGCCCGCGGAACCAAGGTTAACCGACGCGGGGCCGGCCGCGAAAACGGCAAGAGGTCCCGAGAGGGCGAGTAAAAGCGCGAAGACCGATGTGATTACTATAGAATTCGTATTAAACTTTTTCATAATTTTATTTATCGCTCATTATTAAATTAATTTTTAAGCACTCTTATCGGCCCTCTTACCCCGTGATGCCGTGTCAGGCGATAAAGTATTACATCACGGTAAACTTTCCGGCGCAGGAAATGCCAAAGCCTATAGTTTTTGGGAAGATTGGGAAGAGATTGGGAAGATATAATAAACCATAAGCCGCCCCATGGTCTGAATTATTGCAAATTGCTATTAAATTCATAACGTGGCATACTTTGATCTGTAATTCTCTCGTAATGAACTCTAGGTCTACAAGGCCTTAAATCATAGCAATTGCTGTAATCATGTAATCATCCTGTAATGAACCTTCCCCTCGCTCGGCTTATAAATAAACATATGATGACCTCAAAACAGCAACTGGAACAACAAGGTGTCATGACCGTGGCGCACCGGGACTTTGAAAAGGGTTTGAACGCGCATGCTTTTTTTAAGGTGAATGACCACAGCATCGGCGAGGATTTGGTCCAGGACACCTTCCTCAAAACCTGGAAGTATCTCGTGAAAGGCGGGAAAATCGAGGTGATGAAAACCTTTCTCTATCATATCTTAAACCACTTGATTGTCGACCAATACCGCAAGCGCAAGACCACCTCCCTTGATGACCTTTTGGAAAAAGGTTTTGAGCCGAGCACCGGAGCACCCTCGCGCTTTTTCAATTTTCTGGACGGAAAGCGAGCACTACTTTTAATAGGGTCCCTGCCGCTAAAATACCAAAGGGTGATGCAGATGCGATACGCCCAAGATTTGTCGCTCAAAGAAATGTCGCTCATCACCGGCCAATCAAAAAATACCCTTGCCGTCCAGGTGTATCGAGGCATCGAGAAGCTAAAATTATTGTATAACCGCGCTTAAGGATGGAAAAGTAAATAGAGCGCTATACGCCGTGGGGCAAATTATACCGCCACTCGCCCACTCAAATCCGGAATGTAAACATACCGCCCTTCCTCCTCAAAAATAGTTCTGACTGCCTTCACGGTGTTCCACAAAAATAAGGAACGAGGCTTCGCGAGCGACTATATTTTTGTACTGTGAATTACGAAACTCGCGCTTCGAGAAGTTTCCCCCGCCCGCCTGCCAGCACCGGATGCCGCAGGCTATGGCGGGCAGGCTTGCCTCCCGTCCGGACCTGCCTGCCGGCAAGGCAGGCAAGGCGCGCGGGGGAAACTTCTCTTCGCGGACGCGAGTTTCGTAATTCACAGTCTTGTAGGATGCAGCAGTACTCTGCTGCGCCACAAAAACGTTCCATGTCTTTTATTAGCGCGTATTTTCTGTTACCATCTCTACCATGGACTTACTCCCGAAAAATAAGCTTAAAAACCTGAAATTGCCGGGCCGTGACCGGAAGAACCAGGACAAGAAGGGTGGGACACCGCAACCGAAACCGTTTTGGAACAGCGCCATGACGGTCATTTTCGTTTTCCTGATTCTCATGACCGTGTATTCCTTTTTAACCGAGAACGGTTCGAAAGCGCCTACGATTTCGCTTTCGCAACTCGCGACTGACGTGTCGGGAGGGCTTGTTTCAAAAATTACGGTTCGCGGTGATGAACTTGAACTCGAATACCTCAAAGACCATGAGTTGAAAAAAGCGAAAAAAGAGGATGGCACGGCACTCACTCAAACCCTGGTCAACTACGGTGTGCCACTCGCGAAATTAAGTAGCTTACAGATTGAGGTGAAAAGCGAAACCGGCTTGGCCTATTGGATTCTAAATCTCGCGCCGTTTATTTTGCCGCTCGTATTCATTTTGATTTTCATCTGGTTTATATCACGCCAAGTCAAGGGCGCGGGCATGCAGGCTTTCACGTTCGGCCAGTCGAAGGCCCGCATAACCTTTCCGTCGGACAAAAAACAAAGAGTGACTTTCAAGGATGTGGCCGGAGCGAAAGAGGCCAAAGAAGAACTTAAGGAAATCGTGGACTTTTTGAAGAGTCCGAAAAAGTTTTTGGATATCGGCGCGGTGATTCCCAAAGGCGTGCTTCTTATGGGAGCGCCGGGTACTGGAAAAACACTGCTCGCCCGAGCGGTGGCGGGCGAGGCCGGAGTCGCTTTCTTTTCGATTTCCGGTTCCGAGTTCGTGGAAATGTTCGTCGGTGTCGGGGCAAGCCGTGTCCGCGATTTGTTTAAGCTTGCCAAGTCCGCCGCGCCCTCGATTATTTTCGTGGACGAAATTGACGCCGTGGGACGCGTGCGTGGCGGGGGAGTGGGCGGAGGCAATGATGAGCGTGAACAGACCCTCAACCAAATTCTAGTGGAGATGGATGGTTTTGAGCAGAATGAAAAAGTGATTGTCATGGCGGCGACCAACAGGCCCGATGTTCTTGACCCCGCGCTTCTTCGTCCCGGACGTTTCGACCGGCGGGTGACGATTGACCTGCCCGACCGCGCCGACCGCGTGGAAATTCTTAAAATTCACGCCGCCAAAAAGCCGTTTGCCGAGGACGTAAACTTAAATGTGATTGCCGAGCGCACCCCGGGGTTTAGTGGCGCCGACCTTTACTCTCTAATGAACGAAAGCGCGATTTTGGCCGCCCGCGAAAATCGTCTCAAAGTCGCCCAGTTTGACCTCATCCGCTCGATTGAAAAAGTGATGCTTGGTCCCGAGCGCAAGAGTCACATTCTCTCGGAACAAGAAAAAGAAATTACGGCTTATCACGAAGCGGGACACGCGCTTGTCGCTTCCGTCCTGCCTTTCGCCGACCCGGTACACAAAATTTCCATAATCTCCCGCGGGCGGGCTGCCGGTTACACTTTGAAATTGCCGCTTGAAGATCGGAAACTCCAATCGCGCAAGGAGTTTCTTGACGACATCGCGATGTCACTTGGCGGTTATGTTGCCGAGAAAATGATTTTTGGCGACCTGACGACGGGGCCGTCGAACGATTTGCAAGTTTCCACCGCTTTGGCGCGCGACATGGTGACCAAGTATGGCATGTCCGACAAAATGGGTCCGGTGGCGCTTGAAGGCGCGGGAGGGAGGGTACTCTTTGGTCGCGGCATGGACGACAGGGAATTTTCTGAACGTGTCGGTTCGGAAGTTGATGCCGAAGTGTCTCGAATCATGACCGAAGCCCGCGAGAAAGCCGAAATAATTTTGAAGAAGAACCGCAAAATACTCGACGCTATCGCCAAGAGACTTATCGAGGTTGAAACCATAGAACAGGCTGAATACGAAAATCTCATTATGGCGTTCGGTATTCAGCCTAAGAAAAAGAAGGAGCTCGAGGCGGTGAAGTAAAATGCGCAGAGAAACCCCTCCCGCGCGCCTTGTCCGGACCCCAGGCAAGCAGGAGGGGTTTCTCGGGGCGCTTGTTTATGCACATGAAAATTTTCTCAAAATTTTGGCGTTGGTACGAATCTCATAAGACTTTTAATACCGGTTTTACCGCCGGTTTGTTCGTGTTGCAACTCATCCATCTTTTCTGGCTCACGACCCACGTGGTTTTGTTCAGGTTGTTTGGCGAAAGTTTTTGGAGCCCCAGTGTTTTTTGGCAGACAGTTATTATTTTGGTGGACTACACGGAGATTCCGGCGCTTATCCTGACCTCCATTTTTTATTTGAATGAATTTCGAGAAAAACGAAATTTCAAAAGCGTACTGTATCTGTTTTTTCTCAACAGCCAGTGGCTCCACATGTTTTGGATTACGGACGAAGTGGTGGTTGCCCAGTTTACCGGCGCGGCCGCGGTAATATTACCCGTCTGGCTTTCGTGGTGCGCGATTCTTATAGATTACTTGGAACTTCCGGTGATTTACGATACACTCAAGAAATTTTTCGGTTCGCTTATCGAGGCGCGAAAGCAAAAGTCCACCGACACGCAGTGACTTTTTTCCATTTCAACATACTTTCGAGGTGTGTTATATTGTCAAAATATCCGCCCGTAGCTCAGTCGGTTAGAGCATCGAGCTTATACCTCGAGGGTCCTTGGTTCGAGTCCAAGCGGGCGGACTATTTTACTTTCTTATGAACTACTTAGGGGATGATTTCTATTGTGATGTTGCTCTGAAAAGCGGCGTAGCTCTCAAGAAGGAGTATGAAAGTAAGCATGTACTCGCCTATCACCACACTCGTCCGTCATGGCCGGTGCATATTGTTGTCGTGCCGAAAAAACACATTGCATCTCTCATGGCGCTTAGAGCAGAAGATACCCCAGTACTTTTGGAAATTATTGACGTATTGAAAATGCTTGCCGCAAAAGTCGAAAAAGAACATGGGGGAGCGAGAATTCTCACGAACATCGGTCTCTATCAAGATTCGAAACATCTTCATTGGCATATAACAAGCGGGGAATTGACAGAGTTGTAAAGTACGCTGGTTCGCCGATTAATTTATCGTGATACAATCCAATGATGAAAGAAAATCAATTTTTGGAAGCCGCGCTTGCGGCGGTTAAGAAAGCCGAGCCGATTTTTCTCCGGTATTTTGGAAGTGGCATGGGCGTGTCGGTCAAAGAGGGTATTGTGCCAAGTTTGGTTTCAGAAACGGATAAAGCAATCGAGAAACTTCTCGTGGACGAGCTCCACGAAAAATTTCCGGAGCACGCGATAGTTGGCGAGGAAGGTGAACCCCGAAACGGTAATTCGCCATTCACGTGGTACATAGACCCGATTGACGGCACGACTAATTTTACCAGAGGTATTTCCCACGCTGTTATCTCAGTAGCGCTTTTTGATACAAGCGGGCCGCTCGTCGCGGTTCTTTCCGCTCCGCAGAACAAAACCCTGTATCATGCCGTTCGCGGAGGCGGGACGTTTAAAAACGGCAAAAAAATAAGCGTTTCAAGCTCGGTAGAGTTCAATATGCTGATGGGAGGATTTGGTTGGAAAGGAGCGGAGAAAGGAGCGGACTTGTTTAAGAAACTACTGACTGTCGTTCGAACGGTTCGCGTCTTTGGAAGCGACGCGACGGCACTTGCGCTAGTTGCCGAAGGGGCGCTTGATTGTTTTGCTACGACATACACCTCACTTTATGACGTCGGAGCGGGTATGCTCCTTGTTTCCGAGGCGGGAGGAAAGGTTACGGATTGGAGCGGGCAGCCTTTTACAAAAAACGAACAACCGCTTGTGGCGAGCAACGGCAAAATTCACGATTCTCTTTTGAAGGCTTTTTAATAAGTAACCTAACTAAGGCTATCGCCTTAGTTAGGTTACTTGGGAACTTCTACATAAGAAAGGTTTTTATTTGAAGTCCATTCGGAACTCAATACCCCATTTTTTGAAGCCGATTCGCTCGTAGAAACGGTGGACTTCGGGACGAGAATTGCGGCTGGTGCCGATGAGTTTGTAACAACCGACTTTTTTTGCCTCTTCAATCGCTTGGTTTATGAGTTTTGTGCCAATGCCGCTTCCTCGGCGGGCTTCTTCGACAAAGACGTCTTCAAGAAAACCACAAGGTTCTTTGTGGAGAGAGTTTGTAAACACGTACACGTAGGCGTGTCCGACCTCTTTTCCTTTTTCGGACACGGAGAGCCGTATAGCGTACGAATTTTTTAATACCTCTGTTTTCATCTCCATTTTATTAGTGTTATTCGTGTGCATTCGCGGATTGGTGTCGCGTTATTTTATAAGTTCCCAAATGAGCGCGGCGGTTTTTTCGGCGTCGTGGCGAATGAGGCTTCGTTTTAGCGCGTCCCCTTTTACTTTTTTAACAATATCATTTGAGATAAGAGGCCTCGCGATAACGGTTACTTTTTTTTGTTTCATTTTCTCAAGGTCCGGTTTAACGAAGACCGCTTTTTCTTTGCGATAACGCTCCAGAACGGTTTTCGGCGGTTTTTTGGTATTGACGATAACTGTGTCGATGATGCCGGCGGCTGTGTCGCCCGCGAGGTATTCATTGACCACGTTGAGGAAACGTAACGCGGTAAAGCCGTCGGTTTGGCCGAGTTTCGTCATGATGTTGGTGATAAGAATTTTTTTGGCGGGGGAGGCGGCAATAGCTTCGGTTACTCCGGGGACAAGGAGATTCGGGAACGTACTCGTAAAGAGGTCGCCGGGCCCCAAAATAATGGCATCTGCCCGACTGATGGCATTTAGCACGCGAGGGTTCGCATCGGCGGGGGAAAGGGTGACGCGCTTTATGGGGGAGCGTTTCTTGATGATGGGCTCATCAATTTCATGTTCACCGATTATTTTGCTACCGTCGTGAAGTTCCGCCGACAATGTGGTCGGTTGTTTTGAAACCAGCAAGACTTCGCCGCGCACGTTGAGGAGTCGCGCCGCTTCCGCTATCGCCGCTTCGGGACTGCCTGAAACTTTTTCAAGTGCCGCGAGGATAATATTTCCTACGTTGTGTCCTTTGAGGCTACCTTTGTCGAAGCGGTGGTTAAAAAGTTCGCAGAGCGCGGGCACGGTATATGAAAGTCCCATAAGACACTGGCGGATGTCGCCCCATGGCATGACGCCGAGTTCTTTGCGAAGCAGTCCTGTCGAACCGCCGCTGTCTGCCGTTGAAACGACAACGATATTGTTGGTGGGGAATTGCCGCAAGCCCTTGAGCATATTAAAGGTTGCCGAGCCACCGCCGATGATAACCACGGTCTTCATAGCAGATTTAAGATTTAGGATTAAAGATTTAAGAAAGAAAAAAGCTTTTTTGGCTTGCTTTAATCTTAAATCTTACAACTTTAATCTAAATTATTGATAATTTCTTACCGGCTTTTTCTAACGCCACAACGGCTTTATCCAGTTGTTTCTGTGTGTGCGCCGCCGATATCTGAATTCGTATACGACCCTTACCCTTTGGAACTACGGGGTAGACGAAGCCTCGGACATAGACACCCTCTTTGAGCAATTCGTCCGCGAGCGCCATGGTTTTGACTTCGTCAAAAATCATGACGGGAATAATCGGGTGAGTACCCCCGCCTAATGTAAACGCGAGTTTTTCGAGTTTTGTTCTAAAGTAAGTCGTGTTGCTTAAGAGTTTCTTCTGAAGCGGCAGGAACTTTCTGTCGAAGTTTTCAAGTACGAATAGGGCTGCATTTGCTATGGCGGGCATCAAACTGTTTGAAAAAAGATAGGGGCGACTTCTTTGGCGAAGAAGAGCAATGATTTCTTTTTTTCCTGTGACAAACCCGCCGCCGGCGCCGCCCAAGGCTTTTCCAAAAGTACCCGTCAGAATGTCGATTTTACCGAGTACGTCTTTCGCTTCGATGCTGCCACGTCCGGTTTTGCCCAAAACACCGCTTCCGTGTGAGTCGTCCACCATAAACAGAGCGTTGTATTTTTCGGCGAGGGCGAGCAGTTTATCAAGCTCGGCGATTTCTCCGTCCATGCTGAACACTCCGTCGGTAACGATAAGTTTGCGTCGAGCTTTCTCGGCGGTTTGGAGCTGTTTTTCAAGTTCCACAAGATTCCCGTGCGGATAGCGGAAACGCTCGGCTTTGCAGAGTCGGATACCGTCAATAATTGAGGCGTGGTTTAGCTCGTCCGAGAAAACAGCGTCGCCTTCGGCGAGCAGTACCTCGAAAACGCCGCCGTTCGCGTCAAAGCAGGAAGAGTAGAGAATCGCGTCTTCAGTCTGGAAAAATTTGGAAATGGCGGCCTCGAGCTTTTTGTGAAGGGCAAGCGTGCCGACAATAAATCTGACGCTGTTTAGTCCCAGGCCGTACTTTTTGAGGCCGTTTACCGCGGCTGTCACTACGCTCTTTTGCTGCGAGATACCCAGATAATTATTGGCGCAGAGGTTAATGAGCTTTTTTCCATCCACTTTTATTTCCGTTCCCGGGTGACCCTCTATGGTTTTCTCCACTTTGAACAAGCCGTCCTCGCGCATGGCTTGGAGGTCTTTTGCTATTTCCGTCTGAAGATTTTTTGAAAACATATAGTTTAAACTCTAAATTCTAAGCTCTAAATCCTAAACAAATTCCAATATCCAAATCATAAATCTAAAACCCGACGCCTTCTTTAGATTTTGAAAATTGGAATTTTGAATTTGTTTAGAGTTTAGGATTTCGGATTTAGGATTCTCTGCTTATATCTCTATTAATAACTTCGGATGCTTCGCCATCATCTCCTCGAAACGCTCTTTAGTATAGTCCTTGAGCGGGAAAATTGTATCTTTACCTCTCTCAAGAATAATGTCCCAAATATTTTCCTGAATTTTATTTTTCCTGTCAGCAAAAAGCTTCTGTGTTGTTTCCCACGTTTCGGGCAGTCGTCGGCCTATGACGGCGTGGACGGTGAGGCCGCGGACGATAAAACGATTGTAATCTTCGAGCACGAAGTTGCCAGTTTTGATGCCGAAGGCTATGACATCGCCGCCGCGGCGCGCTGCGAAGAGCGCGTTATTAAAAGACGAATTGAAACCCGCCATCTCGAAGGAGACATCTACGCCGAGTCCACCGGTCAGCTCCTCGATCTGTTTGATAACCGCTTCATCGCGGTGGTGGGTAGGCACATCTTTTTTCGGCGGGCTTAGGGGAATCACATAGTCTATTCCGAGCCGTTTTGCCATGTCCTGCGAAACGGGATTCGGCTCGATGCCGATAATGGTTGACGCGCCTAGTCCCCGCGCCACGAGCGTGAGGAATAATCCGATTGGGCCGAGGCCGAAAATGGCGATGGTTTTGCCTTTGAGTGGCACTTTCGAAGCGGCATGCACGGCGTTGCCAAACGGCTCCTGCATCACTCCAAGTTCGGGGCGGATTTTTTTCGTGTCGGTTTTCCAGACGATATGCGCGGGAAGTTTTACATATTCAGCGAAGCCACCGTCGTGCGAGATGCCGAGGATTTTTTCGTTAGTGCAGACGTGGCTTTCGCCGCGCAGGCACTGGAAGCATTTGTTGCACACGACATGCGACTCGGGCGCGGCAAAATCCCCGACTTTGAGAGGGTAAGGAGCGAGGGAGGAAGCTTTGCTTCCGAGCGCGGCAACCTCCCCAAAAAACTCATGTCCTAAAATTCTCCGTTCCTTTCCCTCCAACTTCAGATTTTCCAGTATCACGTCTTTGAATGCGGCGCGTTTCCAAATGCCGCGGTCGGTGCCACAGATGCCGGCATAGTGCACCTTCAAAAGCACCTTGTCCGCGTCGGTCGGGTCTTTTTTCTCATCCAGAACAGGCGCAGGCACGTCCTGTAGCTCAAACCCACGGGTTTCGTTCCAGCTTCCTAAGGTTGTGTCGAATACGAGGGCTTTCATATTATTTTCTCGCTTATCACTGTTATTACAGGATTTTCTCCACTGACATCAACTTGATATTTTACCTCTGTCTGGTACTTAAACCTCCTCCCACTGAGAGATTTTGATTTCAAACACGTAGAGATTTCTACCCGATTTTTTTCATATTTATTTGCTTTTATTTTTTCTCTCCCGTTCTGGTTAATGTGTCCGATAGGTGCTAATTTTTCTCTTGCATTTGGGGCTAGAATAATTTCAGATTTAAATATCGTTGGATATTCTTCATCTCCGATTTTTAAGACTGCCTTAGATACTTGCACCATAGCTGGATATTCGCCTCTGTTAACTAACATAATATGAAAAAACCAATCATTGTCCTGTTTTTCGAAAACAATCTCTGGTAGAACATACGGTCGTCGGCGAAGCAGGTATTCTCTATAGGCTATAACTGCGGATACACAAGCAATGATGGTCAGTAGGAGATTGGCATAATGGTCGTTCACCGATGACAAGAATTGTAAGGTAGAAGTCCCCATATTCATTTTGAATGCTTGACTTTAGTTTTCATGTTTGCTAGGATGTAGGGACATTTGGGGCAACCCACTGATCCGGACTTCGGTCCGGTGACCATTGTTAAAGTCCGAGCAGTTTCGCTACGGACTTTTTCAATTCTCCAAACTCTTTGGGTGAAAGGGTTGATTCTCTCACCCAGAGGCGATTGGCCGAGATAAATCGCATTTGGTGCATCATAACCCATCTGTCTTTGTCCGCAACTTTGAGATGGTGATACCATGAACCATCACGAGGTTTGGTTGTAGTTGGAATTGCGAGACAAGAATTACCTGTCAACTTTCTAAAGATAACCACGGGACGTCTAAACTCCCTGCCTTTCCCGTATACTTCTTCGCCGATATTCTTGCCAACCGCGCACCACCAGATTTCTCCCTCTTTAAACAAAAGTGTACGCTTATTCGTATCAAGTTCTTGTTTCTTTATATTCCACGCATCAAAGTCACTTTTCTCCGCTATGACTTTGTTTTTCATGTCTGTTATACTAGCAACATTCACACGGAAAAGCACCTCCGCAGGTTTTGTCCTCCGGGCGGTGCGTTTCTATTCCACCGTGACACTTTTAGCGAGATTGCGCGGCTTGTCCACGTCGTTGCCGCGCTCGACTGCTAAATAATACGCGAGGAGTTGGAGCGGAATGAAGGCGAGAACCGGCGTGAGCATTTCAAGAGTCTTCGGAATGTAGAGGACGGTATCGGCAATTTTTTCAAGTTCGGTGTTGCCCTCGGTGGTAATGGCGATGACCGGACCTTTCCGCGCTTTGATTTCCTGAATACTTGATTTATTTTTTTCGTACACGCTGTCTTTCGGGGCGACCACGATAGTCGGGAAGTTTTTGTCGATGAGAGAAATCGGTCCGTGTTTCAGTTCCACGATGTTGCCGCCTTCAACGTGGACGTAAGAACATTCTTTGAGTTTAAGCGCGCCTTCAAACGCCGAGCTCACGTTATATTTTCTTCCCAAGCAGAAAAAGTTTTGACTTTTTTTATACCGCTTGGCGAGCGCTTGTATCCGCTTCGCGCTTTTGAGAATTTTCTCGGCGTGAGCGGGAAGCTTCTGCATCTCTTTGATGAGCGCCTGACCTTCCGATTTTGACAGCCCTCGCAATCGCCCCAAGTAGAGGGCGAACATTACCTGAAGCAAGGCCTGCGAGGTCGAGGCTTTGGTGGAGGCGACAGCGACTTCCGGTCCGACGTGATTGTAAATACCCGCGTCCACTTCACGCGCTATGGTCGAACCGATGACGTTTACGATACCCAAAGTAAGGGCCCCGCGCCGCTTCGCTTCCCTAATGGCATTTAACGTATCGGCGGTTTCTCCGGACTGCGATACGGCGATAAGCGCGCCCTTGTCGTTTACTGCCGAGCTTCGGAAAGCGAATTCGGCCCCCACCTCCCGCTTGGCCGGAACACCGGCGAGTTCCTCGATGGCGTATTCGCCGATATAACAGGTGAAGCTAGCGGTACCCATGGCAGCGAGAGTGATGTGTTCGAGAGAACGTAGGCGTTTCTCAAACGGTTCAAGGCCGCCGAATTTGACCGTGCCTTCGTTCGGAACGAGACGACCTCGCATGGTGTCCCGAAGTGATTGAGGCTGCTCCATAATCTCCTTAATCATGAAGTGGGGGTAGCCGCCAAGCTCCGCGTCTTTGTTGCTCCAGGTGATTTTGGTGGGGGAGCGTTTCGCTTCCACGGCGCCGTTTTTAAAATCGGAAATTTCATATGAACCCTCCGAAAGCGTGACGAGGTCGCCGTCGTTTAGGTAAATGACCGAGTTTGTGATAGGCAAAATCGCCGTGGCGTCCGAGGCGACCACGTATTCTTCTTTGCCGAGTCCGAGGATAAGCGGCGAGCCGAAACGGGCCGCTATGAGCGTACCCGGGTTTTTGCGCGACAATACCACGATACCAAACGCACCCCGAAATTCTTTGAGCGCGGCACGAACGGCTGCTTTCAAGTCTTTTTCTTTTTTAACGTACTCTTCTATAAGGTGCGCGATGACTTCCGTGTCGGTTTCAGACGCGAAGCGATGGCCCTTTTTGACCAGGCGGTCTTTCAAGAACTGATAATTCTCTATAATTCCATTGTGCGCGACAAAAATATCTCCCGTGCAGTCTTTGTGCGGGTGGGCGTTTTTTTCTGAAGGTTCCCCGTGCGTGGCCCAGCGGGTGTGGCCGATGCCGACAGCGCCCTGCAATTCTTCGGTCTTGCAACGTTCTTTAAGAAGCGCCACTTTACCCTTGGCGCGTACGCAATGTACGTTATGCGAAGAGAGGACCGCGACGCCGGCGCTGTCATAGCCACGATATTCCATGCGCGAGAGTCCGTCGAGCACGATAGGGAGCGCTTCACGTTTTCCTACATATCCAATGATGCCGCACATGGCTGATTTTCTTAATGAGCGGAAGCGAATTTTAGAAAATTGCCATCCAGCACATATTTGATTTATAATAAAAACTTCGAGTTGTAACTAAAGCGTTGTTTTGGAAAAGGACAATATATTTGTAGTAAAAATATGTGCTGGGTTGAAACACTCATCAATACCGATACTTATTGACTATATAAAACTATAACCCCCCGAACCGGCTAATGTTACTCTTAATACATGAAGGGTCAAGAGCGTATCCGTTTTACTCAAAATGAATCTCGCTACCACGATTTTTGACGGCCGCGGCGAGCAGGGGATAGCGGGAAAGGGTGTCGTCTTCCGAGATGAGCCGCGCGGCTTCGAGCCGCGCGGCTTCCACCATTTTGAGATTCTGGAGCGCTTCCATGGCTATGTCGGAGATGCCCCACTGTTTCGCGCCCGACAATTCGCCCGCGCCGCGAAATTTCAAATCGTATTCTGCCAGCTCAAAACCGTTTTTGGCGGTTTGGAGCGCTTTGAGTCGGTCTAGAGTTTTTTGGGTTTTCGTTTCGGCGAAGACGTAGCAGTAGGCTTGATGGTTGCTGCGGATGACGCGCCCGCGAAGTTGGTGAAGTTGCGCCAAGCCGAATCGTTCCGCGCCTTCAATTATGATTACCGTTGCGTTTGGGACGTTCACTCCGACCTCCACGACGGACGTGGCGCAGAGAATTTGTGTTTTGCCCGCTTTGAATTCCGCCATCGCCGCGTCTTTGGCGGTAGGCGTCATCTTGCTGTGAAGAATGCCGATTTCATATTCGGGGAAGACGGTTTTTTTCAAACGTGCCGCTTCTTCTTTTACTGACTTCGCGATAACAGCCGCCTCCTTGTTGGGGTCGGGAACATCAATCCGGGGACAGATAACGTATGCTTGTCGTCCGGCCTTAAGTTCCGCGCGGATTTTTTCGTACACTTCCTCGCGTTTATTTGGTAACACGATTTCCGTAATAATCGGTTTTCTTCCTGCCGGCATTTCATCGAGAAGTGTGAGGTCAAGGTCGCCGTAGATAGTAAGTGCTAGCGTGCGGGGAATTGGCGTGGCCGTCATAGACAGCAAATGCGGCGCGATATGGTCTTTGCGAACCAGTTTTTGTCTTTGTGCTGTGCCAAACCTGTGCTGTTCGTCGATAATGACGTATGCCAGATTTTTAAATTTCACGGATTTTTGAATCAGAGCGTGCGTGCCGATTAAAATCGGAATCTCCCCGTTCGCCACCCATTTCAAAAGTTGAGCGCGGGAAATATTCGTCCAACCGTCGGGGTTTACTTTTGATGGGAATTTCCTGCAACCCGAGCCGGTGACGAGCGCAATTTGAATGGGAAGGTGCGAGAAGTATTTAATGAACGATTCAAAGTGTTGTGTCGCAAGAATCTCGGTCGGACACATGTAGGCAGTTTGCAGGTTTCCATAGGACCGTCCTTGGGGACGAGACGTGATAACGGCGTATGCGGTTGTGGCGGCCACGGCGGTTTTGCCGCTGCCGACATCACCTTCGAGAAGTCGCGACATGGCGTGACCTTTTTTGAAATCGGCGAGGATGGTTTCCGTGGCGCGTCTTTGCGCGGCGGTCTCGGCAAACGGGAAGCGAGTGGTAAATTTGGCGATTTCTTCCGCCGACTTTTCAATCACGAAACTTTTATTTTTTTGCCATTCTTTTTTGGTACGCTGTTTTTCAAGTTGAATTAAAAACACTTCTTCAAACGCGAAACGCTTGCGTGCCGCTTCGGCGTCGGCTTTTTTAAGCGGCGTGTGAATCCAAACGAGCGCCGTTTTGATGCTCGGCAGATTGTATTTTTGAAGAATATCGGCCGGAATCGGCTCGGGAAAATTTTCCAAAATGCCGGACTTGAAAATTTTCCCGACTGCGTGATAAAGCCAATTTGATGTTATCCCGCGGCTTTCGGGATAGACCGGATAGAGAGTATGCTTTGCACCTTCCGCGCCGAAGAGGGAGTCGCCGACACCTGCCGGAAGTTTCCCAACGGTTTCTATTTTGGGGTTTGAAAAATAAAGTTCTGCTGTTTTTTTCCGTTGCGAAATTTTACCTTCAATGCGGACGAAAGCGTTTTCGGCAGTCATCTTGGCGAGGTAGGGTTGGTTAAACCACACCGCTTTGATTTTCCCCGTGTCGTCTTCAACCCACCCTTCCGCCATGGCGATTTTCGTGCGGAAACCTTTGCTCATTTTAAGTCCAGAAATTTTGCCGAATACTGCCGCCGTTTCTCCTGCCGCGAGCGAGGCGATGTTTTTCATTTCCGAAGTGTCGCCGTAGCGAGCGGGGAAGTGGTAAAGCAAATTCGCCACGGTTTTAATGCCGAGCTTTTTGAGCGCCGCCCTCTGGGGCGGCGCAAGGCGGAAGTGTTCTTCAACTAAACTTTTCAAATCCATCACGTAATTCTATAGCAAGGTAAAAAATATCGAGCTATTGACATTCTATTTAAAATATGTATTCTTACGCCCAGAGCTCTTTTTTGTATGGGTGTCTTGCAAGCCGCCGGATGGCGTTTTGTTGAGATTTAACTATTTCTCACACCCGTATGAAAGGACAAACGAATAAGGAACCTATGAAAACCCAGACTCGGATAGTCTTATCGGTGTTGGTCGGTCTGCTCTACTTCGGTATAACGCAAGTTTACTGGGCCACCATTGGCACAGTGGATGCGAAAGTGGCGGCGGGGCAGGTTAACGATAGTGCCACGCAGTATGCGGCAACACAGGCGTTTGTGAAATCGCACTTGTTGCCAAAGGTGGTCGGTTGGGGGTCGTTACTTCTGTTGGTGGGTATTTGGTTGCCCCTGGTTCTCAAAAAGAGAAACGAAACACTCGCGCTTATAGCGGGCGCTTTGCTCCTGCTTTTCGCCACCGGTTGCGGGCCGTTTCAGGTTGAGAAACTGGTGACAATCGAAGCTAACCAGACGGCGTTCCTCGTACCGCTTGAGGGGGCAAGTTTGAAGGACCAAACCAAGTTCATGTCCGTGGAGTATCTCAACTCCCCCGGAGTCAAAGTGGCGACAAAACGGATTGTCATTCCGACTCGTCGTCAAGACACGGGGCGTATGGCAGGGGAGTTTCAGTGGATTGATACCATGCGGGTCATTATTGTTGACCGCACTCCGGTCAATCGAGAATGGGTCAAGGCTCACGACAAGGGAACATCCGCGCGGGACGAAGCTATCGCGGTAGAATCCAAGGAATCAATCGATTTCACCCTTGGAGTAGTATGCTCGGCAATGATCAAGGAGGAGGACGCGGCAAAATTTCTGTATTACTTTGCCGGTAAGTCTTTAAGTGACGTAATGGATTCAAATGTGCGGGGATTCCTCCAAAAATCGCTCTGGGACGAGTTCGCCTCTCTTGATTTGGTGACATTGAGGGGACAGAAAAAGGAAATTATGGGACGGGTTTCGACCAACTGCCAAAGTTTCTTTCTCCCCCAAGGTATTACCATCACCTACGTCGGCGGGTCGGAAGGTCTAACGTACCTTGACCAAAACATCCAGAAGGCCATCAACAGTGCTTTCGTCGCGGAAAACGACAAGAAGGTGGCCCAAATGGAAATGGAGGCACAGGCGATACGCAACACCAATAAGGTTGCGATTGCAGTCGCCGAGCGGCAGTCGGCGGAAGAGTTTGCCAAAGCCCAGACCGCATTGGTGGCACGTACCGAGCTCGACATCCGCATGAAGTACGCGGAGGCAACGGTCGAGGCCGCCAAAAAAATGGGAGGGATTCAGATTCAGCCGGGAGCGATTCTGCCGCAAGGTTCGTCGCTCCTGTTCGGTCTCGACAGGCCTTTTGACCACTCGACTACGCCAATTGCACCCGTGACTCCTGCTGCCAGTCCTGGCGGTGGTCGCCGGGGAAATTGATTGGTCATCACATTCACCAACACGCAACAAGGGTTTGCGTGTTTTTCTTTTCCCGAAGTTAGTTCGCGGTTTTTCTTGGAAAACTCTCAATCGTGAGCGCGATGGCGGCGGCGAGGATGGTGACATCGCGGAAGATAACATCCATGGCGCCGAGGTTCGTGAGAATAAGTCCGGCGAGCGAGAGCGAGGCGGCGACCGAAGGCCAAAAAATCTTTTTGCCCGAGAGAATCCAGAGGCCAGTTATGATTTCATACACGTCCCAGATTTGGAGGAGGGTGAATTGCGGCACGATATCGCTAATGAATTTGGGAAACCAGCCGACCCATTCCTCGGGGTTTATAAAGCCGGCAATGCCCGCGTACAAAAAAGCAAACGCGACGCCGACACGAAGTACCGCTGAAGTTATATGTTCTCGGTCCATATTATTGCGTCACTATGATAGTACCTTTCACGGAAGCGTCGGATAGTGAGTCCAATCAGCACGATTCCGAGAAGGATGTATTTCCCCGTTCCTCCCGACAGCGGCTGTGTTGATTCCTGCGGTTCCATAGAATTTATTTAACGTTAATAGTTCCTCCTATTCTTGAGCGAGTGTGATTGTGATAATCCCATTTGCCGGCTTTGGTAAAGGTGAAGGAGTATGCCATTCCGGTGCCGCATTGGTCGAACGGAGGTGTTGCTCCGGCGGCGCAGTGCTGTTGTAAATTTGTGCCGTCGTATTCCATGTGGGTCGGGTGCTCGTCGGAAGCTACCCACATTTTGCCGAAACTTTTATTGACGAATTTTACGGTGTCGCCGATTTTGATGGAAATGTTGTCAGGGGTGAAGCCGTCCGTGTTGGTGTAAGTTACCCGAACGGTATTTTCGGTTAGGCTGTTTTCACCGACGGCCCGGCTTTGGTCGCTGTATTCGTTCTTTGTGTTGGCAGCGTTTTTTATGCCCCAGAGGCTTACTACGACAATAATGATGGCTACAATAATAAGACCTACGATATATTTCGCCGTCCCGCTTTTTGTTTGTGGTTCCATGTTTTTATAATTGGTTAGTACGAAATGGAGTATATCAAACTTCACCGGATTAGAAAAAGGATTAGAAAAACTAGAATCCATGTGGTAGAGTATGATTTCTAGGAGAGGTGGCTGAGCTGGCCGAAAGCGTCTAAACTTAATGTCGATAGGGGCTTTAAAACCCCTTTATTGTGATACCAGAGAGAAATGCCGAGTCGGGGTCGCGGAAATTTCCGAGTGACAGCGGGGAAGTTATCTGTGACCGAATCCCGTTGATAATTAAAGAATTCACTGCGGAGAGGTGGCTGAGCTGGCCGAAAGCGCCTCACTGCTAACGAGGTAGGGGCTTTAAAACCCCTCGCGGGTTCGAATCCCGCCCTCTCCGCAGTGAATTCTTTGCACGCCACGTACTTTAGAATTCTTGCGGAGAGGAGCGAGTACTCTACGCACTCGCGGCTGGATTCGAAAAGCTTCTCCCGTATTTTTGAACTTTCGCTAAAGCGAAAAAATGGGAAAGCTGTACTGCGGCTGTAAGCCGAGAAGTTCCTGCCCTCTCGTGGTTACGTTACAAGAACGGTTGCGAGGAGGCCGAGCGTGATGACGATGACGGCGAGAATGTTTAGAATGCCGTCCAGAGAGTGGAAGAGTCGGTTGGAAAGGGATTCCGTAACCGCGATGTCAAACGTGGCGGCCTCCGTGCCTCTGGCCTTTTTGACCGGGTCGTAGACCATCGCCGAAACGGCGTACGCGCCCGTGGGGAGGCTGAAGATGTTCTGGTCTTCCACGAGTTCAAAATGTCCGGCCGTGTCGGCCCAGGTGCTGTAGACTTTGGGCGGCGCAGAGCTTTTCTTGTTTTTTTGCATGAACGAAAAGATGATGCCGTTTCCCGCCGGCGCCTTTCCTTGAATGTCAATCTGCCCGTGTGTCGTCTTAACTGCGCTAATTACGGGCGGCGGCACCGTTTTGTTCTCCTCCGCTACCAGCAAGTCCGCTACGGCGGTTTCGGTGTTCGCTTTTTTATTAACCGTTTGCGTTATTTCCAGCGCGCCGAAATGCCCCGTCTGCCAAGTCAGGAAGACGATGAGCAGAAGTTTCAAAAGCCAGAGTATGAGCAACGCGCCGAGGAGTCCCAAGGTGAGCGCCCGCCGCAGGCGATATTCTTTTGTCGCTTCCGACACTTCGGTCGGCCGCGCCGCGAGGTAGGAAGGGAGCGAGACAGCAAGCGTCAGAAGCTCCGTGCCGATGATGCAGAGTACGACGAGAAAACCCCGAAACCCGTGCGTGACCAGAAGTTCGTTTTTCTTTCGGCTCAAGTACGCCGTGAGGTGGAGCAGGGCGGTGGACCATCGGTCGCGTAGAGAAGAAGACATTTTGAAAATTCTAGTTTCTAATTTATAAAATACTGCGAGAATCGCGAAAACTACACTATAAGTCTCAAGCCGTCCCTGTTCACAATTTGTGATTTGGAATTTGTTTCGGATTTGGGATTTCGTGTTTCGGATTTCTGCTCACGGAAAGATTATGCAAGAATCTTCTTGATTTTTTCCGTGAGAAGCGAGAGGTCGGTGGAGGATTTCACGAAGTAGTCTTCGGCCCCGAGCTCCATACCTTTTTTCTTGTCCGCGTCTTGACCGAGATTGGAGAGAATGACGACCGGAATGGCGCTGGTTTTTTTGTCCGACTTGAGTTGCTGTAACACTTCAAACCCGGGGAGCTTCGGCATGGTGAGGTCGAGTAGCACGAGGTCGGGATTTTCTTTGCGGATGAGCGTGAGCCCCGCCTCGCCGTCGAGTGCGCTTAGCACCTCGAACCCCGCGCCGAGAAGTTCGATGGAGAGCGCCTTCTGCAATACCTGCTCGTCTTCAAGCACGATAATTTTTGCCATAGGGCTAAGTGTAGCACGTCTCAAAAATCCGCAATCCCCAGTTTTGCCTGTCAAGCATTGACAGCGCACTGTACAATACATGCTATATGGAACCTTACGAAGGCGGCTTTAAAGGCTTTAAACTTTTCTGGTTGAACTCCACGCTCCGTTTTTCCGCCATCATCAGCCGTTACAAGACTATGCTCGTGGAGAGCACCGGGCCGCGCATTCTCATCCTCGCGCTCTTCGTACTTCTGTTGGAGCTCGCCAATCTTTTTATCTCTCTTCCCGCATACATTTTTATCGCGCCGGAAGTTTTCGCCGGAGGCGACAGCAGAGCCGTGAAGCATTACCGCTTGCGGCGGATTGTGTCCCTCTCGGTGGTTTTGGGAGGCGCCGCCGCGGCGCTCCTCTGGGTGCTCGCGACGTTTTTCGGCGTTGCCATTTTCCCCGGCTTCGCCAAGGCCAGTTCCGGATTTTACAATTGGGATTTTGACCAGCCGCTCGGGTATGTCTACAACCCGACCGAGGTGCAGATTGTGGACGGCATGGCGGTGTTTACGTCTAGCGCTAACCGTATCACTGTTCCACAAAGTGCCGTTTCTCCGACCGCTCCTGCGGGAGGAGGCGGTTCCGTGGAGACTACTGTTGAAATTACCGCCCCTTCCGGCGGAGGCACAGTGTCGGGGTCGGGTACTCCCGGCGCTAGCGTTGAAACAACCCCAGGGAATGCGCCGGTAGAAACGGCTCCTCTGCCCGTATCCGCTCCTGCCGCAACCCCCGCCGCCACTCCGACACCGGAACCGACCCCGACTCCCATTCCTGCCGCAACGCCCGCGGCTCCGGCAACAACTCCGACCCCGACTCCGACACCCGCGCCAACACCCGCCCCGACACCCACACCGGCTCCAACTCCAACACCCGCGCCAACCCCCGCCGGCGGAATCATTTTCAACATACTCCGGCCGGATAGTGCCTACGCTTCCATCCTGCCTTCCACCGCCACGCTCTGTTACGCTTTTGTCCAGCCGCTCGCGCCTCTCGTCCAGACAAATGTCCAAAACTGGACGGGCTTCATAGAAACCGCAAATAAGCCGGGCGGCGAGATTTATTATCAATTGAGTTCCGACGGAGGACTCTCGTGGCAGTACTGGAACGGCTCGGCGTGGACGCTCGCCGGCTTGAGCGCGGATACTTTCTCGCTCGCCTCCGATGTCGCGGCGCACATGGGAGCGTTTCCCGCGGGCGTCGGCGGTCTGACGTGGCGGGCAAAGATGGTGTCCAATTGCGCCGACCGGCTGGAACTTCTTACGGTAGAGATTACCTACGATGAAATGCCGACTCCAACGCCTTCAGTCGCGGTGCAGAACGGTTTTACCCTCACGAGCGCCGACCCCGCGATTTTGTTTTTGAACAGCGCGGGCGCGCGTATCGCGACGACAAGCGAGAGCAAGGGCGCTTTCATTTCGTACCAAGGCGCGCCGGTTGCTTATCTCAAAGTTACGGACAACTTTGACACCGGCGCTTCGCTCGTCCTCCGAGAGAGCGGGACGCTTGGGGCAATCGCGGCAGAGGCGGGCAAAACGCTTTTCGTCATGGACCCGTTCTCACAGCGGGCGGTGGAGAGTTTTTCCCTGTTGGTTCGGAAGACGAGCGAACTCACATCCGTCGCCGTGTGTCCCGACATCGCCGACCTGTCGGGCTTGACCGGCAGCTGTCCCGGCAAAACGCTTCTCTCGGCCGATGCGCCGACCGGCAACGGGTACGCTTTGGCACAGAGCGACAATCCCGATTTTTGGGTCGTGTCTGTCGGCACGAATGCGCCGATACGTTTTGGGGCGTTTGAAACGGCCGCGAGCGCCGCGAACGCGGCGGGTACGGCTCCTGCGGCCAGCGCTTCCTCCGCGATTTCCACGACCGCGGAAACCAACGCATCCGCCGGAGTAAATGCGAACTCGGCCCCGGCGGTCGTTGTTCCCGAAATCCCGACTACCATTCCCGAAATTTTGAACATCGTTTCCCCGTCCACGTCCGCGGGAACAGTGAGTGGCGGAGCGAACCTCGGCATCACCAATTCCGCAAGCGTTTCCGCCGGCGCGGAAACTCCCATCGCGTTTTCCATCCACGCCGTCGTCCGGGCAAGCGGAGAATCCAACAACGCGCTCTACTACATTCCCGGCCTCCTGACGCTTTCCGAAAATTCGGACCACAGCATGAATATCAGAGTGACGGATTCTCTCGGCGTGGAAAAAAACTTTACCAGTAGCGCGCACGTCTCCGTTGGCGGGCACATCGTTGTGTTGGTCTACAACGGTTCGGTTCTAACCCTCTACATTGACGGCACGTCCTCCGCTACGTTTACCGCTCCTTTGGCAATCGGTCTCGGCGCGGCGAACGTGTCCACGGACATCGGCTGTGTCTCGGCGGGGCTCGTGCTCAAAGCCCTTTCGCTCGCCGAAATCAACGGAAACTTTTTGGAGTGCAACAATCACGCGCCGACGCTTGCCATCGCGGGTGTCGCGCAAAAGGCCGACGATGGCTTCGTGGATGTTCTCTACACCGCGCGCGACGCGGAGGGAAATTTCATTTCTCTTCCCGTTTTTGAATACTCCACGACTGGCGCGTTTGCGGGCGAAGAAAAAACCATGACGGCGGTCTCCGCCGACTCGAACCACGACGGCGTCTCCGGCCTCGCGGCGGCGAAGACAGGCACGAGTCACACATTTGTGTGGAATGCCAAAGCCGACCTCCCCGACACGGCCGGTTCCGCGTATGTGCGGCTCAAGGCGACTGACGGCATTTCTCCCGGAGCGCCGGTTGTCTCGGCTCCGTTTGCGGTGGACACCAAGGCGCCGGTCATGGCGGGATTTTCCGCGAGACAACAAAGCAGTACGGATACCGTTTCGCTTTCATACAAACTTCAGGACGGGAGCGGCCCGGCAACGGTGTCGCTCGAGCTTTCAGCCGATGGCGGCGCGACGTGGACCGTCGCAAGCACAAGCGCGAGCGGCGCTTTAGGCAGTGTGGCGAATCTTGATGGTAGGGCGCATCTGATTTCCTGGAATGCCGCCGTAGCGTTCCCCAACGCCGAGACGACTCTCGCCGCCCGACTCACCGCCGCCGACGCTTTCGGCAACAGCGCGAACGCCGTTACCAACTTCACTCTTGATACTCGCGCGCCCTACGGCCTTGCGGCTCTTGCCGGCGTTTCTTCCAACACCGGCGAAATCCTCTGGCACTGGTCTCCCGCCGCGGATGCGAGCTTTGAACGATATGAGATTGTCTACGGCACGAGCGAAGCAGATGTGTCTTTGGGCTCCGGCGCGGGCGTGAAGGTGTGGAGCGCAAGCGACGACCGCGACCTCCGCATCGCGGGGACGGACCGGACTATCATCACTTTACTTGCACCCGACACCACGTATTACGCGAAAGTCGTTGCCCATGACGGCTTCGGCCACACGAGCGTTACGGACACTGCTTCATTCAAGACGCAGGCGCACGTTGCGGCAAAGACGGGAGAAGCCGCGGCAACAGCACAGGCGGAACCGGCAACAGGCGCGGAGAGCCCCGGAAATTCAGGCAGTGCTCCCGGTGCCGGCGCAGTTTCGGAAATTTCCGGCGGCCTCGCCATAGGCGGAGGCGAAACGCTTCCCGAAACAAGCACGCTCCCGCCGCGCTCTCCCGCGGGTGGGTTTAAGATTTTGATTAACGACAATGCTCCGGAAACTGCGCAGAAAAACGTAACGCTCTCGCTTACCGGCGGTCCTGATACGACGCTCATGGCCATTTCAAATCATGCCGACCTCCACGATGCCGCGCTTGAGGAATACGCCGCGACCAAAGCTTGGGACGTATGCGCGGGTCTCCAAGAATGCGTAAGCGGAACGCGCCATGTCTTTGTCCGTTACTACACGAGCTTCGGCGTCGGGGCGGCCGCCGTTTCCGACAGCATTGCGCTCGCACTGCCCCGCGCTCCGGAGGTGGCCGCGGAGACGGCTGTGTCAGTGGCTTCCGAAAACGCGCCAGCTGGCGCAAACGAAACAGTTTCTGTCGCCGCAGGCTCGCGGCCCGCTGAAAGAAATTCGGGAGCCGGCGGAGGCCCTGCTCAAAGCGCGGAGCCATCGCAAGTCTATGGCGGACAAGCGGGCTCTTCAGGCGGCGGAACTGGCGGTGGTGGAGGTGGAGGCGGCGGCGTTTCGCCAAGTAGCGCGGGCAACGGCAGTCCTTTTGCCGCTACGGGCGGCGACAATTCCAATTCCGCGAACCGCGTCGCGATTTCGGGCGGTCAAAGTCAGGGTGGCGGAAGCGGTTCAGCGCAGGGCGGCGTTTCAGCGAATGGCGCGGGCGAAGTCCGCGCGGAAAATTCAGGGAACGCCGCACCGCCGAGCGTTGTTGTGCCTGTCGCGAGCAGTCTTTCATTTGCGAAAACGGTTCTGGGCAATCTTGCCGACACCCGCGAGTCCTCCATTCTCGCGAAGCCCGCGATTACCGCCGTGAATAAATCAATTACCGGCGAGACCATTTCGCTTGCGGGCGTGGGCATCCCGCGCTCCAAAATCGCGCTCTTCATCCACTCCGACCAGGTGGTAGTCTACACGGCGGACGTGGACGAAAAGGGAAGCTGGAGTTTTACGCACGACCAACGTGAAGTGGAACTCGCGCCCGGCGTTCACACCGTCTTCGCTGTCACCTACGACCCGGGAAGCAAAATCAAGAGTAAGCCCTCGCTCGTTCAAACCTTTGAAGTGAAACGCACCGCCGCGGGCGTGTTCCTCTCCTATCTTGATCTCCCCACGACCATTCTCACGTTCATTGTCCTCCTCGTCGGCGCGGCGTTCCTCTTTCTCCGAAAGCGAGGGAGGCAAATCAAAGGTACCTGACCCCTTAACCTCGGTTTGTCTTTGGTGCGTTGGTGCGGAGGTGTGAGATACTGTGCGTATGCAAAAGACTATTTCAAAAAAAACAGAAAAAGAGCTTACGGCAGTCGCCCGCAATCTGGGCGTCTCTCGTGAAGAGGCGTTGACCAAAGCAGTCTCCTTTTTTCGGGAACAAATTGAAGGTGTGTCCTTGCGCGAGGAGCTTTTGGCGTGGGATGCCGTGAGCGGCGAGGATTTCGCCGCTTTTGAGAAGCGTCCGTAAAGTTAAGAGCGGCCCCGCAGGGCGTTAGACCAATGACCAAGGAATCACCCACGCCACACTTCAAAAAGTTTCGCGGACGATATTTTTTCGCGCTGGGCAGTCTCATTTTCGCCGTCGGAGTGGCCGCAACCGTTTTTGTCGCTCAGAAGACCGACAGTTTGTTTCGCGCGTCTCTCGTGGACCGAGCGCAAACTATCGCGGCGGGCGTGAACGAAGACGCGCTGAAAGAGCTTTCGGGTACCCCAGCCGATAGTTCCACGCACCAGTACGGAGACATAAAAAGCGCGCTCACGAGTATCCGGTCGGTGAACAAGGACTCCCGCTTCGTGTACCTCATGGGTTTTCGGGAGGGCAGACTCTTTTTCTACGCCGATTCGGAGCCGCCGGAGTCGCGGGACTACTCCGCGCCCGGGGATTTCTACGCCGACGCGAGCGCTTTCAAAGTGACGCACGCCCGCGCGGGAGAGTCTTTCACTGAAAGCCCGTACACGGATATTTGGGGAACATGGATTTCAGGCTACGCGCCGGTGTTTGACCACGGGACGAAAACCGTGCTCGCGATTGCGGGCATCGATATCGGCGCGACGTTCTGGCGGGAAGAGGTACTCTATGCGGCGGCGCTTCCGGCCACCATCACCCTTTTCCTCCTGCTTCTCCTCGCGCTTTACTACCATTTGCAAAAGCGCGAGCGCGATTTCATAGACACGTTGGAGATAGGCAGTTCGCGGATGCGCTCTCTCTATGAAATTACGACACACGGGGACATGCCGCTTCCCGAGCAGTTTCGCGCCGCGCTCGCGCTCGGTTCAAAAACGCTCGGCACGGCGCTCGCGGTCTTGAGCCGTATCGAGCGCGAGCAGTTCACCGTCGAGTACGCCGTCGGCCTCAAAGAGGGCGACGTGTTTCCGCTCGCGGAAACCTACTGCGACATCACGGTGAAAAAGGGCGACGTGCTGTCCATCAATGAAATGAAGACGGACGAGAATCACGCGCACGTCTGCTACGAAAAGTTCAAGCTGGAATCCTACATCGGCGTGCCGGTCAATGTGTTCGGGAAGCTCCACGGCACGCTCGCGTTTTTGGCGCCCGACCCGCACCGTCCCGCTTTCACCGAGAGCGACCGCGACTTCGTGCGGCTCATGGGACGGTGGATGAGCGCGATGCTCGAACGCGCGCAGATTGACCAGATGAAATCGGAATTTGTCTCGGTCGCCTCGCACCAGCTCCGCACTCCGCTCACCGGCATCAAGTGGATATCGGAACTGATGCAAAAAGGAAAAGCGGGAGGGTTGACAACACAACAAAAAGAGTTTCTCGATGACATTCACGGGAGCAACGAACGGATGCTCCGGCTTGTGGAAAATCTCTTGAATGTCTCGCGCATAGAAACCGGCTCTAAATTCGAAATCGTCAAAGCTTCGGGCGATGTGGTAGACATCATCAACTCGCTCGCCGTTGACCTCGTGGGCCTCGCGCACCAACATCAAGTGGAGATTGAAAAATCCACCCTGCCCGCGAAGTATGTTCTGCCGATTGATGCCGAGAAAATGCGGCAGGTATTCCAGAATCTTCTCTCCAATGCCGTGAAGTATTCCAAAGCGGGCGGCACGGTGATTGTTACGCTTGCGGAAAAACCCGAAACGAAAACCGTTCTCCTCACCATCAAAGACACCGGCCTCGGCATCCCCGAAAAGCAGCAGAGCCGAATGTTCGAAAAGTTTTTCCGCGCGGACAATGTGCAGACGGCGGAAACTGACGGCACGGGTCTCGGGCTCTACATCGCCAAGGCTATCGTGGAAGGTCACGGCGGAAAAATTTGGTTTGAGTCCGAGGAAAATAAAGGCACGACCTTTTTTGTTGAGTTGCCGGTGAATTGATACAATACCTTCGTTATGACCCAAAGCGAAGCGCTTGCGATTCTTAAAACCGGAGCGAATGTGTTTTTGACCGGCGAGCCGGGGAGCGGAAAGACGCACACGGTGCGGGAGTATGTGTCGTGGCTTCGTGAGCGCGGCATTGAGCCCTCCATCACCGCATCCACCGGCATCGCGGCGACGCACATCGGTGGCTACACCATTCATTCGTGGAGCGGTATCGGGGTGAGGCGCTCGCTTGACCGCTATGAGCTTGACCGCATCGCGAACAACAAGCGTGTGTACAAACGGGTGGCGGGCGCCCGTGTTCTCATTGTTGACGAAGTGTCCATGCTCTCGGAGAGGACGCTTGAAATGGTGGATGCGGTGTGCCGTGAAATCCGCCGCAACGGCGCGCCGTTTGGCGGAGTGCAGGTTGTGTTTGTGGGCGATTTCTTCCAGTTGCCTCCCGTATCGCGGCGCGAAACGATTGATGCGGACGAACGGGCGCAAGCGCAAGCGGCGTTGCTTCAGGATGACGGGCGTCCGCGGTTTGCGTTCTCGTCGGGCGCGTGGGAGAAGGCGAATCCGCTCGTCTGCTATCTCTCTGAACAGCATCGACAGGAAGACGCGACGTTCTTGGATTTTCTTTCCGCGGTGCGGAGGGGCGCGGTGGAGGAGAAGCACAAGGCGCTTCTCCGTACGCGCTACTCAAAGATGCCGAAAGAAGGAATGACCGAATTGTATTCACATAACGCGGATGTGGACCATATCAATGCGGCGCAACTCGCAAAACTTCCCGGCGCTCCGAAGATGTTCGTCATGACGGGGAGCGGCCCGGAGCTTTTGGTGCTTTCCCTCAAGCGCGGCTGTCTCTCGCCCGAAACGCTTAGCCTCAAAGTCGGCGCGCGGGTGATGTTCACCAAGAACGATACGATAATGCGGCAATTTGCGAACGGCACGCTCGGGGTTGTAACAGGATTTGCGAAAGAAGGAGGTGTTCCGATTGTGAAGACGAACTCGGGGCGAATGGTACACGCCGAGCCGATGGACTGGCATGTGGAAGATGGCGGCAGAGTACTCGCGCGCATTACGCAAATTCCCTTGCGGCTTGCGTGGGCGATTACGGTGCACAAGAGTCAGGGGATGTCGCTTGATGCCGCGCACATGAACCTCGCCGACGCTTTTGAGTATGGGCAGGGGTACGTTGCGCTCTCGCGCGTGCGCACACTCCAAGGACTATCCTTGGCTGGGTTAAACACCCGCGCATTGGAAGTGCACCCGGAGATTCGTGCCAAAGACGCGGAGTTCCGCGCCGCCGCAACGGCGGCGCGGGAACGCTTCTGCGTTATGCCTGCGGACGAACTTCTGAAGTTCCACAAAAGTTTCGTCAAAGCGTGCGGCGGGAATGTTGAACCGATTGCTTCCGTCAGCAGGCCGAAATTCGGCAAACCCGCCAAAGTGTCAACGTACGAAATCACTAAGGGGTTGCTCGCACGGAAACTTTCGCTTTCGGAAATGGCCCGTGAGCGTCAAATAGGAACAAGAACCATCATCACGCATTTGGAAACTCTTAAGAGCGTGGGAAGACTCCAGCCTGTTCGCGACTGCGTTCACTTGCGGCCCGAGCCCGCGCGTTTTGAAAAAATAAAAAAGGCGTTTTCTGCGACGGAGACGGGGGACGGCGCGCGGTTGCTCGCCCCCGTCCGCGCGCTTTTGGGCGATGACTTTTCCTACGACGAGCTTAGTGTGGTCCGACTGTTTTTGTGAAATTGAAACTAGCTTTTTTGGTAGCTGAAAACATTCCAATATTCTGCAGAATATTGGAATGTTGTCGGTAGAGAGCAGGTTTGGTGTATAATTATGATGATGACAAAGAAGCTTAAAACGGCAAAACAGTTGGAGCGGCATTTCAAAGGCGCCGCCAATCATCATCGCATTGAAATCCTGCTTTTGATTGCGCGACAGGAAGGAATCAATTTGGATGAGATTGCCGACACACTTTCCTGCAATATAAAAACAATATCGGAACATACGAAAAAACTTGTTCATGCCGGGCTAGTTGATAAAACCTACCGTGGACGGACCGTGGGACACAGCCTTTCACCCTACGGCAAGATTTTCTATCGTTTTATCACCACATTCTAAATTATAACATTCCAATATTCTGCAGAATGTTGGAATGTCTAAGTTTGATGCATGTCAAGAAAAAAAAAGACAGGGGGAAAACGGTTTTGGTGGGGGTGTTGAAGAGTAGGAATGATTTACGAATTTTGCTGCGGGAACGATGGTATCGGATTCCTGTTTCTTTTTTGCCCAAGCGGAAATTTACCCGTGTGGCTTTTTACCAGCCTGCCACTTTGGGACGGAACGGCAAGAGGATAGAATACTACGCCCGCGTTGCCGGCAAAGCAGTCAGGAAAAGAATCGAGCTCCTGCCGGACCAGCCGGCGCATACGAGGGCACACGAAGATTATCTGAAAATCAGTTTCGAAAATATAGAAAAGCTCGAGAAGCCGATTAGAAATGTCATACCCCGCAGGGTTTCATTCGGATTTACCGACCTCAAGACACTGCACTCCGCGAAAGATATTTTACAGTTGTACGGCGTACCGCCGACGGAGCAGATACTCGAACGGAAACTCAATCAGCTTGGTATAAAAACTTCATCTCAGTACACCGTTTCCGCTGGGGGCAAACGTTATCGTTTGGATTTGGCGGTTTTTTGCAAGAATGGCAATATCGCTGTTGAGTGCGACAACCGCAAAGCGCACTCGTCCAAAATCCAGAAGCTTAAAGACAAACAAAAAGACGCGAACCTAAAAAAGCTCGGTTGGCAAGTCGTTCGTTTTGGCGAGTCCGACATCGTGGAGCATCTTGAGCGTTCCGTTTTCCGTGTGCGAAAAATGTTTTGTTCATGCGGAGGTCCAAGCACGTAGGACTGATTACGGATTGGAAATAACATTCTCACATTCTGCAGAATGTTGGAATGTTGTGAGGGGGTGTTTTTGTGCGTAGGGACATGGTAGGATTTTCATATAACATATTCAAAAGGTCATGGACGACTTGGAACAAATCAAAAAGGATATACGGGAGATAAAGGAGCGGAACGCGCGGGTGGAAGCGGACAAAGCGTGGGAGACCAGCTTGTTTCGCAAGATTCTCATCGCCGTTTTGACCTACATCGTTATCGTGCTCTTTTTCACGTTCGCCGGACTGTCCGAGCCGCTTGTAAACGCCATCGTTCCGACCATCGGCTTCGTTCTCTCGACGCTCTCGGTGCCGGTGTTTAAAAAGATATGGTTGAAGTGGGGACGTGAGGACAGACAAGGGGTGGAACATATGCAAAAAGAAAAAACCGCCGGTTTTCCGAGCGGTTGCGAGTGAGAAGTAATCAACACGGGTTAAGGAAATAACCTGCGAAGAAGTTTTAAAAATCTCACCCATGCAATTTTCAGGTTAAAGTACACTGTCCCGTACAGTCTCAAGGTCCACCGGGCAAAGACAGAAGGCACCACGCACAGGACAAAGATGATGAGTAGCATGCACCAGTCGAAGTTGAGCCTGAGGCGGGTTGCCGGAGTGTCCACTCGGCCGGTCCGTCTCCACTCCCTGACGCAGAATTCAACGTACTTTTCTTTACGCCAGTTCCAAAGGCGAATGCCATACTTAAACAGAAATAACCACGAAACGATGGAAAAGGCAACCCAAAAGATTACCCAGAAGAGTGCAATACGCATAAAGAACGCTTGTGTCTAGCCCAAAAGGGACGACAGGTTTTGGTCGGTTCAGCCCTAAAGATAATACGGCAGTATTGTTTGGTCAATAATGCCGGAACCGCGCACAGATGGAGAAGAGAGCTTGGGGCATGGCGACAAATACCGAGTGTTAATGGAGAAAAAAGAAAGAGCTGGGCGCGTTAGTTCTCGAGCCAGCCTTGATTCTCGAGAGCCTGGCGAAATTCCGGCGTCGAAAGGGAAACGGCGGGGAAGTAAGTGCCTTCAAGCTCGCGGTACCACCACGCGCCGGTTTGTTTGTGTTCTTCAGGTGTCGTGAAGCGGTAGCGGTAGAAGAGCGCGCGCACGAATTGCGGGGGCGTATCTCCGAATGGGCTTTTGCGCATAAGGGAAAGCGTGCCAGTGTCGTTTTGCAATAATTTTTCCACGAAATGTATGAACCACGGCTCGTAGCCGTAGACGGCGACGCCTTTTCCCGTGACTTCCGCGCGGAACGGTTGAAACCACATGAGCCAGTCGAGCCGGAGGTGGTACGGCGCGATTTGGGGCGGTCGGAATTTCACGTTGCCGGGTTTCCCGATGAACTCATACTCCCGCCACTTCGTTTCGGGTCCAAGTGTTTTGTCGAGCGTGCCTTCCACGACCACTTCGTAGCGGGTTTTGGTGATACTACCGAAAGCGCCGTAAGTGCCGACGAGGTGGAGGGGGTTGAACGAGGCGTTCATGGCCTGTTTCGACGAGAGCATATTGACTATCGGAAAAATGCTCAACGCTGCGACTAAGGCGAATACCGCGTATATCGTATAGACGAGGGGTGGGGAAAGGGCTGTAAGCACCCCAGGTTCAATCGGTATGATGTGGTGAAGCCACGAGTCGGGAATAGTGGGAATGGCAAGCACCATCGTGAGCAGGCCGAGGAACGCGAAATTCCCGCTCGCGAAAAGCCAGCCGTGGAAGAGTATGGTAATGACCCCGCCGATAGCGGCGAAGGGCTGGCGGAAGAAAAAGAGAAACGGCACCGCGAGTTCCACGATGTGGTTGCCGAGGACCGAAAGCTTGTTAAACCAAGCCGGCAGGAGGTTGAAGTACCAGCTTCCCGGATTGGCCATCGGTTGCGTCTCGTAGTGGTAGTTGAGGCACGTGAGGTCCCGCCAGCACGGGTCGCCGCGCAGTTTAATCAGTCCCGCTCCGAACATGACGCGAAAGAGGAGCCAGCGAAGGAGGAAAATGGTAAAGACGGAAGGCGTGGACTGTGCCGAGCCGAGGAAAATGGCGTAGAAGCCAGTTTCGACGAGGAGCGACTCCCAGCCGAAGGCGTAAAAGGTTTGCCCGACGTTCACGTATGAAAGATAGAGTATCCAGAGTACGCCCCAGACGGCCATAGACACGCCGTTACCGAATTTCTCCGAGAGGCCGACGAGTGCGGCGAGTGCCAGTGCCGCGCCGAGCCAGCCGAAGAACATGAACGCGGAGTCTTTCGGTAGAAGATGAAAGATGCTCGGCGTGTCCCAAAAGTTCACGGCTTTCACGAACTGCGGCACGGGGAGGAGGCCCTTCTCGCCAAGAAGCGGTTTCCACTGGTGAATGACCGCGATAAAACCAATGATATAGACAACGGCCAAAGCGCGCTGGAAGAGGAGCCGGGTGAGCCAATATGTCGCGGCGGTTTCCATGATAGCTAATGCAAGCTCTCTGTTTAAGCTGTATTATATAACAGACATGACGACTGATAAAACGCCGACAATGTTATATGATGGGGATTGCGGCTTTTGCGAACGACTTGTCCTGCGTTTCAAGAAAATTACCGGTGATGCCGTTGAGTACGCGCCGTATCAGGAAGCGCTCTCCCGTTTTCCGGCCGTAACCGAAGCCGCGTGCAAGGAAGCGGTCCGGCTCGTTCTCCCCGGCGCGGTGCTTTCGGGGGCGCACGCGGTGTTCAAAGCGCTCGCTCTGGCAGAGCGGTTTCGCCTGCTCCACGCCTGCTACGAACACGTACCGCTTTTCGGGAGAATTTCGGAGGTCTTGTATCAGTGGGTGGCGCACCACCGGCTACTTTTGTCAAAATTATTGCGCGGCAAGACGGAGAAGTGCGGTTGACGGGCGTACTTGCAAATAAGTTCAAAACTTTTACCAAGATTGTGTGCGGGGCCAGTCTAAGGGTATACTTTCTCCATGGGGGACATTATAAAAGTTAATTTCGGAGGCGGAGTTGAGAACAAGAAAGATGAGCGACCGAAGCCTGTGGAGCAGGGTGAAGCCGCCGCCGATTTTATTCCCTTTGTGCCTAATGTTGCGGGAGAAAAAGGCGGTTTTGCTTCTTTCGAACAGGTAAAAGAAAAGCTCACGGCGCTAAGGCAATTTTTGGAGCGCATGCCGGCTCCAGCCAGGGACACTGCCGCTCTTCGTCAGGAAATGGTTTCAAAAATGACGTTCGTTCAGATTTGCAACGCTATCGCGTATTCTTCGGAAGCGAGCTGGCGGGTGCGACCAGCGTATTTCCGCGCTCTGGCGGATAAGCTTTTCGCAAAGCTCAAAGCGAAAGGTCCGACGTTGCCCAACTCTCCGGCCGGTTCAAACGTTCCGGAAAAACCGGAGAAAGAATAAATAGTTACCAACCCAATTTCATGATTCGTAAGTTCATCCTCATTGTCGTTATCGGGGTAGTAGTCGCGGGGAGCGGTTACGCACTCTTGCGAGAACACAGCCTTCGCGCGCTTACGAGTCTTTTCGACGAGCGTCTGCAGTCGGGCGACTATCTCGCGGCTATCGCCGCGGCGGGTAAGCTCAAAGAGGGAGGTGTGACTTCGCCCGAGCTTGACGATAAAGTTTCCGCCGCCGCCCGTCTCTTTCTCGCGGACGAGGCGTTTAAAAAAGCTAAGCAGGCCGCCGGAGAAAAACGTTTTAATGATGCCGGAGCGATTTTGCGCGCAAGCGACGCTCTCTCCGACCCGTCTTTCAAATACTACGAAGAGGCGAAAAAACTCTATGACGAAGCGGAGGCTTTGGCCGCCGGCGTGGCGCACAAGACGGCGGTGACGATTAATTCTCTTGAAAATCAGGCCGCCGCCGAGAAAGGCAAGCGCGCGGCGGCCGAAAAAGAAACGGAGAAATTGTCCGGCTCTCTCAAAGAGCGCGAAGCCGCACTTTCCGAAACCACCAAGAAATTGGAAGATTCAAAAAAAGAAACCGAAGCCAAGCAATCGGCGCTAGTCGTGGAGCAAGCCCGCGCCCAAGCACTCATGTTGCAGGTTGCAAACGAGAGCAAGCAAAAATTTTTTACTGAACTTAAAACTTACCGCGATCTCGCCCAAAAAGGCAAGGAGCAGGTGGATAACGCGCTTACGGAAATTAATGCCAAGCGGGACGTGACGGCGCTTGTGTATCTCAGTCAAGGTAAGATTCTTTTTGAAGAAGCGAAAAGTAAAACTACGGATTTGCGAAGCAACCGGACGATTGCCACCTACCAAAGCGCCGTGGACAATTTGGTAAGCGCGCTCGCGCAACTTCTTGAGGCGAGCAAACAATTCCGGAATGCCATTGTTTACATTGATGAACAGGGCGGAGTGGATTTTACAAACAGCACGAGCAAGGGCAAAGCGGCACTCGCGAGCGGCACCGATTTGCTCAAAGCGGTGTCCGCTGTTATCGCGGCGAACCCTTGATTATCAGCTAATAGACCCTGAATTACGAAACTCGCCGCTTCGAGAAACTCCTCCGGCTTGCCTCCCGTCCGGACAAGGCGCGCCGGAGGAGTTTCTCTCCGCTCCAAACGAGTTTCGTAATTCAAGGTAATAGAAATACTATGGGATTTTTTACGCCAAGCGACAGGGTTTCGTATAAGGAGTTTAAGAAAGCGCTGTACCAGTTGCGCACGCACGGGTTTTCCCATGTCGAAATCAATGAGATAGAAAACGTCTTTCGCGGTGACCTGTATGAAAGCGGTTCGAGTGCGGGTATAAGCAAGGATGAGCTGAATAAGGGTATCAGTTGGCTCAAAGACCACCCCGATAATCATCACCTCTCCCGCGACAGAATCTCTAAACTCGAAGAAGTGCTCCGGCACTATTTGTAAAATATACGAATCCGCCGCGGCGGACGAATATACGAACAGCTACGAAAAAGCACTTGTTAGCATAGATACAGAAAAAGCCGCCCCGAATTTGTGGGCGGCAGTTTAGTATAGTGTGAACATTATGAAGCCGTTGAGGAGCACAATGAGAGTGACTGGAAGGAGTGTCCAGCAGCAGAAAATTCTTACTCTAAAAACTCCACCCAATTTGTTTACCACTTCCGTGGCGTGCCAGTATAAGTCCGAATCGTTGAACTGGTGGCTCTCCACAACGTTGCAATACATAAGCAGAAGAAGCATTTCTGCCAGCGCGATAAAGCCGAAGACGAGAATCAAAAGACCGATTGAGTGCATATCTTCCGCTACTATACGACAATTTTTGCTCGTTGCAAGGCAGCAAGGGTTTTTCAGTTTTGCGAAAGACGAACTCAGTGCGCGACGGCGGCGAGCATGACGCGCGCGCCGGCCGCTTGAAGCGTCCGGCGCGCCTCCTCGAAAGTCGCGCCGGTTGTGACGACGTCATCGAGGACAATGACGTTCCGGCCGGCAACTTCCTCCGGACGCGAAACCGAGAAGCAGCCTTTTAAATTTTCGAGTCGTCTCGCGCGGTTCTTTGAGGTCTGACTTTCGGTGTCTTTGGTTTTGACAAGCAGGTCGAAGCGAACTTCAAAAAAGTTTCCGCCGAGATTTTTGAGTACGTCCGCCAGAAGCTCGCACTGGTTAAAGCCGCGTTCCCGCAGGCGTTTTTTTGAGAGGGGAACGGGGACGAGAAGCGGTTTCTCAAAATGTCCAAAAGTTTTCCGCTCCGACAGTTCTTCCGCGAGTTCTTCGTAGAGACACTGTGCCAGAAGGGCGGCTATTTTTTTGTTGCCGCGGTATTTGAGTTCCCAAATAGCCTGACGGACAAGCGGTTTTTGATAATCAAAAAGGGCCAGGGTTTTTTCCGGAGAGAGGGGCAGAGCGGCGCGGCTTTGACACGCCGCTCGAAACTCTTCCGCGCTCATCTCCTCGAGTACCCGCACTTTTTCCGACCGTGGCAACACGAGGTCTAGGAGATATTCGAGAATTTTTTTAATTCCCATATGTTATACTATTATAGTCGGGAACTAGCGCGCGGAGAAACTCCAGAATTTCAAAAACAACCGGCGTGCGTTTCCTCATTTATGGAAAACCCTTTCAAAGCCATTGCCGACCTCTTCAAAAAGTCCGGCGACAGTGTTCTCGGGATTGATATCGGTTCGTCCTCGATAAAAGTTGTCCAGCTCCGCAGAAAGTCCGGTCAGGCAGTTCTAGAAACTTACGGCGAGCTGGCTCTCGGTCCTTATTCGGGGCTCGAAATCGGTCGCGCCACGCACCTGCCGGCCGACAAACTTTCCGAAGCCCTCAACGACGTGCTGCGCGAGTCGAACACCACCACTAAAAAGTGCGGTATGGCTATTCCGTTGCCGTCGAGCATGGTATCCCTCATCGAAATGCCTGCGGTGCCCCCCTCCCAACTTGCGACCATGATTCCCCTCGAGGCGCGCAAATACATTCCCGTACCCATTACCGAAATCACTCTCGACTGGTGGGTGATACCCCAGGACGATTCCAAGTCTGGAGCGGGCGGAGCCAATCAAGCGATGGGCCCCGGGGGCGGGCCTTCGGAGTTGGCGTCTCTCATGCCGATATCGTCAAAAGTTGATGTGTTGGTGGTGGCGATTCACAACGAAGCGATTAACAAGTATCAGGAGATTGTAAGGAAGACGACTCTCGAGTCGAGTTTTTTCGAGATTGAAATTTTCAGTACCATGCGTTCGGTCTTGGCCGAAGAGAGTGCCACCGTCATGATTTTTGATTTGGGGGCGGCTTCCGCCAAACTCTACATTATTGACCGCGGCATTATCAGGGTGTCCCATACCATTAACCGCGGCTCGCAGGATATTACGCTCGCCATGTCGCGCTCTCTCAATGTGTCCGTGGCCGAAGCGGAAAATATCAAGCGTACTTTCGGTTTGGAGTACCGCCACGACGGCGTGGACGTGTCCCAGATTATGTCCGCCACGCTCAACTTCATTTTTTCCGAAGCGAACCGCGTACTCTTGAACTTCGAGCGTCGTTACAATAAACCGATATCGAACGTCATTTTGACCGGAGGCGGCATTAACCTCAAAGGATTCTTCAAAATGGCCGAAACCGGTTTTCAGGCTCCCATTGTCGTCGCCGACCCATTCGCCAAACTGCAGGCCCCGGCTTTTCTTGACCCGGTGCTTAAAGGCGCGGGACCCGAGTTTGCCGTGGCCATCGGCATCGGGCTCCGAAAACTGCAGGAGATGGAGTGATTAAGTAGTACACATAATTTTAAGGTTTTTTGGTATATAATGTAATACGAATTACGAATGGCTACGAATATACGAATTCGGCTGTTAGCGCTAAGACGTTCGCACTATGTCGTCAGTCGGTGTTTGTATATTCGTACCGATTCGTAATTCGTATTTTATGGATACAAAGTTTCAAACCTCGTTCATTCCCAAAAAAGCCCTGACCGATACAGTGAGCCGTCCTCGGAGCCAGCCGGTAAGCGTTTTTTTCATTATCGGACTTATTATCTTTATTCTGGCGCTTGCCGCGGCGGGAGGGGTTTTTGCCTACAAAAAGATTCTTATCGGAAGAATTGCCGATATGAACGCGCGTCTAGCGGAAGCCAAGAACTCTTTCGAGCCGAGTTTTATTGATACGGTGAACAGGTTGAACAAGCGCATTGAAGCCGCCAAGAAATTGCTTGTCGCCCACAGCGTTACTTCAACGGTCTTTGATTTGCTTGAAAACGACACGCTCGCGACCGTTAAATTTAACAGTTTCGCCTACGACCTTCGGGATAACGGCACGGGTTCTCTGGCTTTGGCCGGTGAGGCCAGAAATTTCAGCTCCGTCGCGCTCCAATCCGACATTTTTGGCCAGGAGAAATACATCAAAAATCCGGTGTTTTCCGATTTAAATCCCGACCAAAGCGGGAACATCGTTTTCAGATTCAACGCTTCGCTTGACCCGAACCTCACTTCCTATCAAAAGAATCTCGCTTCCGGCCTGTCTGCCGCGACGCAGGCGGGTGCTTCCCTAAATTCCCCATGAAAAATATCACGCCGATTATTTTAATACTCGCGTCCGTCGGTCTGTTTTTCGGTTATATCAATCCGACCTATATAGGCGTTACGGGAGCAACTGACTCGTCCGGGAAGAGCGTGCGGGAGCTCCAGACCGAAGAGAGTGATTACCAAGACGCTTTGGGGAAAACCCGTGAAATCGAGGTGGTCCGCAACGGACTGCTTTCGAAGTTCAATGCTCTCAAAGACAGTGACAAGGAGAGAATCGTCAAGCTTCTGCCCGACCATATTGATTCCGTCCGTCTTATCATTGACATAAACAATATCGCGGCCAAGTACGGCATGTCGCTTACCAACATTGTGCTCACCGCCTCCGGCATCGTGCCGGCCGCTCCCAAGGCGCCTACGGCGGGCGCCGCGGCGGGTACCCCCTACGTCCCAGCCGGCGCGCCCGCGTTTGTCGGTCCCGACGACCGAGCGTACGATTCAATAAAATTGGGTTTTACCGTTACCGGCAGCTACGAAAATTTCATTCAATTTTTGAAAGAGATTGAAGAAAGCCTCCGTGTCGTTGATGTCACCTCTCTCGTGTTTAGTACGACCAAACCAACGGCTTCTCCCGGCCAGGGGGCGGCGGTTTCCTCCGCTTCGGTTTCAGCCCTCTACACCTATGCCGTGACTATTCGTACCTACTATCTAAAATAAATGCTCGATATTTTTCAAAAAAATAAAAAGGTGTTCCTCTTTGTCGGCATTTTTGCCGCTCTCGCCGTCCTGTACTGGTTATTTTTCTCCGGTGGCGGAAGCGCGCCCCGAAACGTCACTTACGACCCGACCGCTGGAGGTTTGGTTTCCGAATTTTCAGTGAGCCCCGCCGACGCCATTATCGGGCAGGAACTCCTTACCATGCTCGCGCGCCTTCACTCCATCTCCCTTGACGCTTCGGTGTTTTCGGACCCGGGTTTCGTAAGTCTCAAGGATAAAAGCAAGCCAATTGGTTCGCAGCCCTTCGGCAAGGCGCTCGGGCGGCGTAATCCTTTCTCCGATTTTGTAAAAGGGGTGGCGGCCACTTCAACAGCCGGCCTCGGAGGGACGTTGCCGCCGAGCGCGTTCGGCTTGCCCAAGACCCAATAAGACTTACATGAGCGTTTTAGACATACTTGCCGGAAAAAATTTAATCAAGCGCGACGACATCTCGCGCATTAAGGAAGAGGCAACCAAAACCGGAGCCACTCTCGAAGAGGTACTCGAAAAGCGCGGCGTAGCCCCCGAAGATATTTTGGAGAGCAAGGCCGAGTACCTCGGTATCCCGTTTCGCCCTTTGGAGGGGCAGGAGGTGCCGTTTGAGATTTTGAAGTACGTGCCGGAAGAATCGGCTTCCTATTATAAGTTCGTGCCAGTCGGTCTTAAAGACGGAGTCCTTGAGGTTGGCGTCGTTGACCCCGACAACATTGAAGCCCGCGACGCCCTTAACTTTATTTCGACTAAGGTTGACCTGCCTTTCAAACTTTCCCTGATTTCGGAGAAAGATTTTAACAAGGTCATCGAGTCGTACAAAGGGCTTTCGGGCGAGGTGACCAAGGCGCTCTCGGAGCTTGAAACCGAACTCTCCTCGTCCGACGAAGAACCGCTCCAGCTTAACAAGGAGAAAGGCGAGAGCGGAGCGAGTGACATGCGTATCATTGAGGACGCGCCGGTTACGAAAATTGTGGCGACCATTCTTCACTACGCGACCGAAGGCGAAGCCTCCGACATCCACATTGAACACGTGGGCGACAAAGTGCGCGTTCGGTTTCGGGTTGACGGCATTCTAAATACCAGTCTCATTCTGCCCGTCAAGGTCTATTCCGCGGTGGTGGCCCGCATTAAGATTCTTTGCAATATGCGTTTGGACGAAAAGCGCAAGCCCCAGGACGGCCGGTTCAGCGCCAAAATCGAGGGCAGGAAGATTGACTTTCGCGTCTCGACTTTCCCCGCGTACTACGGCGAAAAGATTGAAATGAGAATTCTTGATTCGGAGAAAGGGGTCAATCCACTCGACAAAATGGGTCTTTCGGAAAGAAATCTAAAATTGATTCGGAACGCCATCGCGCGTCCCTACGGGTTGATTCTTATGTCGGGACCGACCGGTTCTGGCAAATCCACCACGCTTTACTCCATGTTGAACGAAGTCGACCGCGAGCAAAAAAATGTCGTTTCGCTCGAAGACCCCATCGAGTACAATATTCCCGGCATGAACCAATCCCAAGTCCGTCCCGAAATCGGGTACACTTTCGCGAACGGTTTGCGCTCAACCATGCGTCAGGACCCCGACATTATCATGGTGGGCGAAATACGTGACAAAGAAACGGCGCAACTTGCGGTGCAGGCGGCGTTGACCGGCCACCTCGTGCTTTCCACTATTCACACCAATAATGCCGCCGGCGTGATTCCGCGTCTCATTGACATGGGTGTCGACCCGTACCTTATCGCGCCGACCCTTATTCTTGCCATGGCTCAACGTCTGGTAAAGTGCCTTTGTCCGGGCACGGGCAAGGTGGTGCCGGTGGAGGGGAGTCTCAAAGTGATGATTGACAAGGACTTTGAGGATTTGCCGCCGGAGTTTAAGAAGGAAGTGCCGTTTGCCAAGGAAGTTTGTGAAATCGAAGCGACTTCCGGCTGTCCCAAGGGCACTCGCGGCCGCACGGCGGTGTTCGAAATTCTTCAGATGTCAAAAGAACTCGAGGCCGTTATTTTGAAAGACCCAGTCGAAGCCGAGGTGTACCGGGTAGCCCGGAAGCAGGGCATGCTTACTCTCAAAGAAGACGCTCTGATAAAAGCATTTCGAAAGGAGATTCCGATCGAGGAGGTGAATCGCCTTTAAGAAGGCTTATACCAATATACTAATGAATACGAATCTACGAATACCTACTAATGTTATTTCAGGGTTTTATTCGCAGGTATTCGCAGATTCGCATAATTCGTAGATTAGTATATTCATTCGCATATTTGATATAATAAATCTACCATGCCCCCGCAATCAAAAAAGAAAGTGCTTATCGTTGACGACGACCAGTTTCTGCTCAACATGTATTCCGTAAAGTTCCAGAAGTTCGGTTTTGATGTGGACACGGCGCCGGGAGGGCAGGAAGTGCTGAATAAATTGCGGGACGGGGCTACGCCCGACATCTTGCTTCTCGACATCGTCATGCCCGGGATGGACGGTCTTGAACTGTTGGAACGTATTCGCAAAGAAAAATTCGTGCCGAACGCGACGGTGATTGTTTTGAGCAATCAAAATCAACCAGCCGATGTCGAAAGAGCCAAAAATTTGGGCATCGCGAGCTACATTGTGAAAGCGAGCTCGATTCCCTCGGAAGTTGTGGCCGAGGTGATAAAGGTTTTGGGTAAGCAGTAGCTTCCGCAAATACCAATATACTAATGTATGCGAATCTACAAATAACTACGAATGAGAAAAGACGCGAATTAGTAGGTATTTGTAGATTAGTATAAATTCGTAGATTAGTATTTACATTCGTATATGGCGACAGACTATAAAAAAGAACTCGACGAGCTTATCGACTACGTTATCAGGGAAGGTGGTTCCGACCTCCACCTCTCCGAAGGCCGCCAGCCGACCATTCGGGTATCGGGTTTTTTAATACCGCTCGTCAAAAAAACGAAATTGTCGGGAGCCGACACGCTCGGTTTTTTGACCGAACTTCTCGCACCGGAAGACAAAAAACTTTTCCTCGAGCAGCGGGAAATAGATTTTTCGTACAATTACAAAAATCTCGCCCGCTTTCGTTGCAACGGTTTTTTTCAACAGGGTACTGTGTCTATCGCCATGCGTCTCATTCCGAAGAAAATCAAGAATTTCGCGGAACTCGCTCTGCCGTCGATTCTCCAGACGTTCGCCGAGCGCCATCAGGGGTTTTTTCTGGTGGTGGGGCCGATTGGGCACGGCAAGACGACGACTCTGGCCGCCATGGTTGAGTACATCAACCTAAGCCGCGCCGAACACATCTTGACCATCGAAGACCCGATTGAGTACGTTTATGAACAGAAAATGTCGATTATCGACCAGCGGGAAATCCGTTTGGACACGAGAGATTTTCATACGGCGCTTGGAAGCGTCTTTCGTGAAGACGTCAACGTCTTAATGATTGGCGAAATGAGAGACATCGAAACTATCTCCACGGCCGTGACCGCCGCCGAAACCGGACACCTTGTGCTTTCAACCCTTCACACCAACAACGCCGCCCAAACCATTGACCGTATTATCGACACCTTTCCCGCCGGACAGCAGGACCAGATTCGAGTGCAGCTCGCGGGGTCCTTGTGCGCCATTTTTTCCCAACGTCTCATACCGAGAATTTCCGGAGGTTTAGTTCCCGCTTACGAACTTTTGATAAACAACAACGCCGTTTCAAACCTTATCCGCGAAAAGCGGACGCACGAAATCGACACGGTGATTGAAACCGGTCTTGAACAGGGCATGATAGACATGAACCGTTCTCTGGCCGACTTAGTTCGAAACGGTGAAATTACCACGGAAAACGCCTTGCTCTATTCGTTTAATCCGAAAGGGTTGGAAAGGCTTATATAATACGAATTACGAATGACTACGAATATACGAATGGGTGCGGAGAACGTAGGTAGCGACTTTGAAGTTTTCGTGTCAGTTCATACGGTCAGTATTATTTGTATATTCGTATAAATTTGTCATTCGTATTGTCTATGTTATTCAACTACCAAGCGCTCGATAACCAAGGCCAGAATCTAAACGGTTCGATTGACGCCATTTCAATTGACGTGGCCATCAGTTCTCTCCAGAGACGCGGCTTTATCATTTCCTCGATTACCCCCGTGTCAGGCGGCTCGGTGTTTGAAAGAAAGCTCAATTTTTTGAACGGCATTAAGGCCAAGGACGTGGTGCTTCTGTCGCGCCAAATGTCTACCCTGTTTCAGGCGCAGGTGTCGGCCCTCCGCATCTTCCGGCTTCTTTCCGCCGAGGCGGACAAGCCTCTGTTGCGGGAGAAACTCCTTGAAATCGCGGACGATTTACAGGGAGGCAGCTCGATTTCCAAGGCGCTTTCCAAGCACCCCGAGGTCTTTTCCGATTTTTACGTCAACATGGTGCGCGCTGGCGAGGAATCCGGCAAACTCGATGAAACATTCGGTTACCTCGCGGACTACCTTGAGCGTTCCTATGAAATTGTTTCCAAGGCGAGGAACGCCCTGATTTATCCGGCCTTTGTACTCTGCGCCTTTATCGTAGTCATGGTTCTCATGATGGTCATCGTGATTCCGAACTTGAGCGCCATTCTCCTTGAGTCCGGCCAGGAAATGCCGCTCTATACGAAAGTGGTGATAGGCACCAGCGGATTCTTTGTCCATTACGGCATCTTTCTCGCCGCGGCCCTTATTGTCGGGGGGTTTTTCTTTTTTCGTTGGGCAAAAACGCCGCGGGGGCGTTTTATCGTTGACCGGTTCAAGTTGAACGCGCCCTTTTTCGGGAAATTATTTACCAAACTCTATCTTTCCCGCATTGCCGACAACATGAATACGCTTCTTATTTCGGCTATTCCTATAGTAAAAACCCTCGAAATCACGGCGGCTGTTGTTGAAAACGCGGTATACCAAGCGATTTTAAACGACACCATTGAGGCCGTAAAATCGGGCAGTTCCGTTTCGGAAGCCTTGGGAAGACACCCCGAAATTCCCGGTATTATGATTCAAATGATGAGGGTGGGGGAGGAAACGGGGGAACTCGGGGATATTTTAAAAACGCTGGCCCGGTTTTACGCCCGTGAAGTCAACAACGCCGTGGACACCTTGGTCAGCCTCATTGAACCGGCAATGGTGATTCTTCTGGGGTTAGGCGTCGGATTCCTGTTGGCCTCGATTCTCATCCCGATTTACAACATCTCCGCCGCCCAATAAACCAAGGGCAGACCTTGGTTTATTGGGCGGGCTGATACCAATATACCAATGGATGCGAATCTGCGGATAGCTACGAATAAATCGGAGGCGAGGATTAGTAGGTATTAGTAGATTCGTATCAGTTCGCAGATTAGTATGGCTTTAGCCTTACTTATCCACACTCCTATTTACCCCAAACGACAGACGGAGTATAATATCGGCATAGTAAATTACGGCTACTTCTTTAAGGGAATAGCGGTCGAGCAGAAAAATTAAGAGTTAAAAATTATAATTTTAAAATAATGAAAAAAACAAGAGGTTTTACGCTTATTGAACTTTTGGTGGTTATCGCCATTATCGGTATTTTGTCTTCAATTGTACTGACTAGCCTTAGTAGCGCTCGGTCTAAGGCCAACCGAGTGGCTTTCTTTGCCGAGGCCAGCGGTTCTGTTCCAGGCTTTGTCAATTTGTGCGATAGCGGCACATTGCCCGCTACTCCCGCCGCAACCGCCAACACTACTTGGGCTACTGTCGGTACGGACAGTTGTGGTGCAACCGGAACCGGAACTTTCATCAGAAGTGCTGTGAATAAAGTTGCTTGGGCAACAGCTATTGGCGCTTGTACGGTCTATGTTTCTCAGGGAGGCGTGTTTAGCGATATTGCCGCTACCGTACCGGTTGCTGCCAATACCTGCCCGTAATTTGCATTCTAAGCTGTTAGAAGCAAGGAGTCTCCTTGCAAATAAAAAAGTCGAGGGTTACCTCGACTTTTTGATTTTTTAGAGATTATTTCGTGAAGTTCAGTCGTTTTCTGACGCTAAGCACTTTCTTTACAAGCCTTTTTGAAGTAGAATTATTCAATGACTATCAAAAAAGGTTTTACGCTCATTGAGCTTTTAGTGGTTATATCAATTATCAGTTTACTTTCCTCTATCGTTTTTTCCAGTCTTACCAACCAACGGGCCAAAGCGCGTGACGCTCATCGACTGGCCGAACTTGCTCAAATCAGGAAGGCGCTTGATTTATACGCCGATGCTAATCTTGGCAAATATCCGGCCTTGCCGTCGGGAACTTGCGGGACGTGGAACCGTTCGGACGCTATTCCGCCCCCGCCCACTAATACTTGTTGGAGCGAGCTCGGCGGTGTTTTGCAGACGTGGATGGCGGTGTTTCCGGTGGACCCGCTCAATTCCCCTCTTAACGGTACTCCCTATATTTATGCGTATCAGCAGAGAAATGGCGGTGCCGGATATCGTCTTGCTACCGTACTTGAAACCGGTAGCGGTTTAGGGAGTGGGTGCGCGTTGCTTGACCCACTTCTTGCCCCGCCCCCGACAGGCTTCCCCGCCTCTTTTTATTGCGTTGGCGAAAATTGGCAGTAAACCGCATAGCAAGGCGAGGCCTTGATATCCTGATATCGGGACGAGAGGGCGTAGGTTAAATTTTAATTTTTGGTATATAATACTTCCATTAAGATAAGAAGTAATTATTTTTTTATGCAATCACGTCAAAAGGCCTTCACTTTAATAGAACTTCTTGTGGTTATCGCCATTATCGGCATTTTGTCCTCAATCGTGCTGACCAACCTTAACGGCTCTCGGCAAAAAGCTCGGGATGTAAAGCGCATCGCCGACGTCAAACAGATACAGCTCGCTTTAGCTCTCTATTTTGACGCCAACAACGGTAAATATCCAAGAACCCTTGCGGCCGATGGCGCGACCCCCGGTGCCGAGCTTGCCCCAACGTACATTCCCGTAATTCCCACTCCGCCGGGCGGTGTTTCGGGTGCTGCAGCCGATTACGTCTACGTACCGATTGACGCTGGAGGGGGATTCTGCAACAGCTATCATTTGGGTACGGCGCTTGAAGTCGGTTCCAACACCGTT
>Ga0209515_10000421_pt1 | contig 78994 bp, 81 predicted proteins | sample Subgroupgradi54m_FD_187454 | JGI IMG/M metagenome (GOLD analysis project Ga0209515, IMG submission 187454) | Subsurface groundwater microbial communities from S. Glens Falls, New York, USA - GMW60B uncontaminated upgradient, 5.4 m (SPAdes)... ...
CCCTTTCCTTTTTCAAAAGAAATTTCACCCCCGCCAAATCAGAAATGCAAGGAGTGTTTTTTCTTTCGGGGTTGCTGGCGTACTCGCCAGTGCGTGGGGCTTTCTCCGAGCGTACGATTTTGGTCAGAGCTACCACGCGCTCCGCGCGTGCGAGACATTACCGATTTTGGAAATAGGTTCTAACTTGGTACAATAAATACACCAAATTTTTTATGAAAGAAGAGCCACCATTTTTCGGTATCAGAAAAAAAATAGACGACATCTCTCACAAAAGGGCGAAGAGAAGTATTGAAGAAGAAAGAAAAAAAGGCTTTAAACCCTATTCAGGAGAAATAAAAAAGACAAAAGAACACATTCGAATAATCGAACTCGTCAATGAGCTTCTTGAGAAAGAATGCGTAGCGTTAGGTATAGAAACAATTTCTCCTATACCCCCGGAACAGATCCATTTTCTCCCAAGTAAAACATACCAAAGACTTGAAGGTACGAAATCAGTGGGGACATACGCGCGATCACGAAGAGAGGAGATCACTATTGATACGAGAGATACAGTCGAGTTATTTGAGCTTTTCAGAACCGTAGCCCACGAAATGATCCATGCCGTTTCGTTTGGGAAGTACGGCGTTATATCTGATGCCCTCGGTAGGGTCAAGGTAATCAAAGCAACACGAGTTGGGTATTTCAATCTTGGTCAAAGTGAAGAGGATTTTGAATATTTTAGATATCTCAATGAAGCTGTTGTTGAACAAATGACGCTTGAAATGACAAAAGATCAAAAAGAATTTTCTATTCCTTCCAATATATATCTTTTAGGCGCATATATATTTCCTCGTGCGATATTGGATCGTATTATCAAGAAAATCGCAATGGTTGAAGATGAAGAATATGGGACGGTTTGGAACCGTTTCAAAAAAGGGCTTCTCACCGGTGAAATGATGCATTTAAGAAGTATCGAGCGTATATATGGAAAGCGAGCGCTTCGTATCCTTTCACAATTAGAAGGAGAGAAACCGTTTTCCACTCGATTCTCTGACGATGAAAAGAAAAAACATATCGAACGCGTTACCGCGATGGAGAATTTTTTTCAAGAAGAGAACCCGATTCGTCGCGAGCAGCTTGCAGACATCATACTCGGTCCAGAACAGAAAAAGATATAGACTTAGATATCGAAAATCTACTATCGGGCTTGTAATATTAAATCTTTGGTATATACTCCTATCGCGGGGTGGAGAAGTCTGGCATCTCGCATGGCTCATAACCATGAGATCGTGGGTTCAAATCCCACCCCCGCAACCAAAAGGGACTGTTTCGAACCGAGACGGTCTTTTTTGTTGTGTAAGTACGATTTTTATACTACTCTCTGAATAGAATGGTATTGCAAGCTTGGACTCTCCGCTTAAATAATATTTAACCAGATAATGATACCAAAACATCTAGAACAAGCTATGATGTCTGACACTCCAAATCCTGTCATTGCTTTGACAGTACTCTATGAACATGAAGTGTTGGTGGGGTCGCGGAACCCCGAGACGAATATTACTCATCCAGACGTTGTTAGTGTTCCCACTCTTCGTATTCCCATTGAATTGTCTCAATCAATACTCGAAGACTTACGAGAAGTGAAGAGTGAACATACGAAAGTGTTAGGTGATGATAACGCTCAGGTTGTGGTATATCATCCAATCATATATAGGGCTGATCAAGTATCAGGATTACATTCTACTGTGTTTGCAACACGAGCTTTGCTTTCCGGAAAACTTGGGCTGGGAGATGCCATAGAAAAAGAAGAATTTAATTTTGATTGTAGTGTTGCGACTAGTGTACTGGGATACGCCGGATATCAAAATCTTGAAGGCAAGATGAATGGACAACCAAGAGAATTGATTCTGATGATTAATATTTTGGTACGAGTAGTATCTGGGAAAGAGATTGTTCCTCCCGAAACGGCGAGTTATTCCAATCTTCGATGGGTACATGTAGAGGATTTTTTTAGAATGTGCGACCAGCGAGATCCAAGTGTCATCGGACTTCAAGATATATTTAAATATTGCGTGAATGGTTTGTGTTTGAGTTCGACACAAGTCGCACTCAAACATATTTAAGATAATAAAACGGTATTATGGGGTCTATTTCAGGGGAGAAAGGGATGAATGCCATCTAGACACGTTCTCATAATCATGCTATGATTAGCATCGAAGTTTAAGGAAAAACTTTCATATTGCTTGGAACGAATTGCTACGCAATTCGGCAGGGTAGCTCAGTTGGTTAGAGCAGAGCCTTCATAAGGCTAAGGTCGTGGGTTCAAATCCCACCCCTGCTATAAAAAAAGAACATCGTAGCGATGTTCTTTTTTTATTAAAAAAGACCTTCAATGAAGAAGGTCAACTATTTTGAGCGCGTGCACGAAGGTGTATATCTTTTGCAACAACGTGCATGGTTTTCAGAAGGACTCTTACTTTTAATACAACGAGAGGATTCGGAGAAGTCGAGAGTTGTTCAAATGTAAGAAGATATTTCTCTCGTGCTTCACGAATATGTTCCGGATCCTTTCCGTCAACAGCAAGGAGGCGAAGCGCGCGTAAGAGTGTCCACCAAGAAAGGTCAGTAGTACTATCGCACGGTTTTTTTTCAGCTCGTGTCAGCGCCAGTGTGAGAAGTATATCGAACTCCTTTTCGATACCTTGTATCCATTCCAATACTTCTCGATCACGAGGATTTTTTTCGAATGTTGAGAGTACGCTTGTAAGATAGATAAGTTGTCCCGATGTTATGCATGTTGGGAATTTCTCTTGGTCCATGGCTTCTCATCCCTTCACTTACCGTATATGGTACTAAGAAATAGTGGGACCGTCAATAATCTTGACAAACATTTTTTTTACTATAATCTGTATTTCGTACGTTTTTTGTGGGTTTCACTGGGAAGGGAGCGATGTTTCATGAAAAGGAAGGTGTATGTTATTTTTCAAAATACATCTATTCATCATATTAATAGTCTTGTATGCGCTGTCCGTTTATGGGACGAGGTCGAGGATGTAACAAAGGCACTTCATCCTAATGGGAAGCAGGAACTCCTTCGTGTGTATCATGTCACTCTAAAAGATCGAGTCGATCCCTCTCTTGTAGTGAATCGTCTTGAGACATTTGTAGAGATTTACTCCGCAACGCTTTTGCCACGTTAGAGCACGCGCGAAAAAGCCCTTTTATCCCGGGGCTTTTTTCTTTTACCTTCTAAATTTGCAAAGCAACCTAATGGATGGCATAATACAACCATATGGCAAAGGTTATCGCGGTTGTAAATCAAAAAGGCGGCGTTGGTAAGACTACGACAACAATGAATCTTGTTGCATACCTTGCCGAGAGTGGCAAACGATGCCTTCTTATCGATCTTGACCCCCAAGCAAATGCCACTTCCGGAGTCGGTTTTAACCCATCTGAGATAGAACAGGGCATTTATGAAGTTATCGCAGGTTCTATCCCACCCCATCATGCTGTCATTACCAACCATCCACATGGATTTCATATTCTTCCGGCAACCATGTCGCTTGCAGGAGCAAATGTAGAACTTGTTTCAGTTGAAGATCGAGAATTTCAACTTTCACAACGTATCACACCATTACGCGAGTCTTACGATTTTATTTTTATTGATTGTCCTCCCTCATTAGGACTTCTTACAATCAATGCCCTTGTTGCAGCCGATTCAGTTCTTATTCCTGTTCAAGCAGAATATTTCGCTCTTGAAGGAATTGGCCAACTAATGAATACGATTCAGCTTGTAAAAGATAATCTTAAACAAGAGCTTGAAATTCTCGGTGCAGTCATTACTATGTATGATAAGAGGTATCGTTTGTCTGAAAGTGTACTCCTCGAACTCTATCGTTATTTTCCAAAGAAGATTTTTCGGACAGTGATTCCTCGTAATATTCGACTTGCCGAAGCGCCAAGCCATGGAAAGACAATTCTGGGGTATGACCCCTCCTCTCGAGGAGGAAAAGCGTATGAGCGTTTAGCAAGAGAATTCCTTTCATTTGAGTCGTTTGAATAATTCAAATAGTATTTATTTTTTTGAACCTATGCCAAATCCGGCACTTGGTCGCGGTCTCGACGCGCTTCTCATGAGGAAAAAACCCGCTTCTTCACTAACAGTGAGCGAGGAACATGTCGCTATACAATCACTGAGTGATAGTGATGGAGTTGTTCGACTCCCCGTTGGTGTCATCCAAACAAATGAATTCCAGCCGCGGTCTGATTTTAACCAGCAGCATCTTCAAGAGCTTGCGGACTCTATAAAAGAATATGGTATTATCCAACCACTTGTTGTAACAAAAGATGGTGACACTTATCGACTTATTGCCGGTGAGCGTCGATTGCGTGCAGCAAAACAACTTGGTATGGAGATGGTTCCGGTTGTTTTTCGAGATGCTGATGAGCACCAACGACTTGCGATTGCAATCATCGAAAATGTCCAACGAGTCGATCTTAACCCGATGGAATGCGCGATTGCCTATAAACGCTTGAAAGACGAATTCAATCTCACCCAAGAGGAGATCGCGCAGCGTCTTGGCAAGAGTCGTCCCGTTGTGGCAAATACGTTACGATTTCTTAATCTTCCATCCGACATACAGGAGGGTTTGCGCGCAGGGCACATTACCGAAGGCCATGGGAAACTTTTGATGGGTCTATCAAGAGAAGAAGATCAATTGAGGTTATTTCGGCACATTCGTGAAAAGAACATGAATATTCGCGAGACGGTTCATGAGCTTCAATCCCTTGGAGGCACCAAGATGCAACGAAATTTCATTGAGAGAGATCCTTCATTCAACGCAAAGGAAGAACTGTTGCGTGAATGTCTTGGGACACGTGTTTCTATCGTGTCTCGGGGTGAAAAAGGGACGATCGAGATTGAATTTCATTCTCTGGATCAACTCAAAGAGCTTATCAATTCCCTTATCAATAATTAACTCATTCTTTTTCTACAATCACAATTCTCATATCTGTATGAAATTTGTTATTCAAGGTGGCAAGAAGCTTCAGGGAGATATCAAAGTTTCAGGCGCAAAAAATGCTATAACACCAATTATAGCAGCAACACTTCTTACGGATGAGGAGTGTATTATCGACAACGTACCACGTATCAGTGATGTAGATAGCATGCTGAAGATTCTTCAGAGTCTTGGGGGTGCTGTCACGTGGACAGGAGAACATCAGGTGAGTATTTGTAATCGAGGCGCGACATTTCACACACTTGATCACAAACTTGTGAAAAGTCTTCGTTCATCAATTCTTTTTCTTGGATCTTTTCTTGGGCGTTTTCATTCAATCGAGCTCACTGAACCCGGTGGGTGTATCATTGGTAATCGTCCTCTGGATACACATTTTCATGCACTCGCGCGACTTGGTGTCGTTGTAGAGCGAGTAAACAGTCATTTTCGTTTTTCTCATCGAGGGTTAAAGGGTGCGACCGTCATTCTTCTTGAGGCATCGGTAACAGCAACCGAAAATCTTCTCATGGCAGCCGCTCTGGCGGAGGGGACGACTGTTATTAAAAATGCCGCATACGAGCCGCATGTTTCTGACCTTATACAATTTCTTATCGAAATGGGTGCCGATATCCAAGGAATCGGCACACCAACACTTTGCATTAAAGGAGTTGAATCCATGCATGGCGCTCATCATACTGTTATTCCCGACACAATCGAAGCGGGGACATTTCTTATTATGGGGCTTGCGAGTAAAAGTCGGATAACAATTCATGACGTGCGCGTTGATCACATGGATGTTGTTTTAGAGAAACTTCGCGCGATGGGAGGAAGGTTTGAAGTGAAGGGTACAACAATCACGACAAAACCATCGGGACTTCATGCGGCCCGAATTGATGCGCGTGCGTATCCGGGGGTTCCCACTGATCTTCAATCACTTTTTGGAATACTTGCGACTCAGGCTCATGGAACATCTCTTATTTTTGACACAATGTTTGAGGGGAGACTCGGCTATATTCAGGAACTTATTCGAATGGGTTCAAATGCTATTATCTGTGATCCACACCGGGTTCTTATTACTGGTCCGACGCCTCTCTATGGTCAAGAGATTCGTAGTTTCGATTTGCGCGCAGGAGCCGCGATGATTGTGGCTGGTGTTATTGCCGCCGGTGAAACAGTTATCAATAATGCTGAGATTATTGATCGTGGATATGAACATATTGAAGAACGTCTTGCCGCTCTTGGTGTTGAAATCTCACGAATAGAATAAAAATCAATCTTGACGTCTTTTCTTTAGAGCGATACACTTGATATAGTTTTATTTTTTTTTACAGTTATGACTCCTGACGATTTGATTCAAAAACGTCATCAACGGAAAGAACATCCTGCCACTTCATTCATTAGGCGGTATGTTCTTTTTTATAGTGTGCTCGCCATCATTGGTTTGAGTTTCTATGCCGGGTTTGCCTTCGGCACACAACAAACACCTTCTCAAAAAATATCTTTTCCGATTGTCCAAAAAAAAGGAGAAGAACCGCAACAAAAAATAGGGAAAGTACTTCATGCGGAAAAGACACCCCCAAAGTATCTCAGTAATGATGTTGATTTTAATTTACTTTGGGATGTATGGAAGCGAGTTAAAACGGAGTATGTAGTCAAGGATACACCCGACACGGCATTGTTCTATGGAGCTCTCTCAGGTATTGTCGCTTCATTGAATGATCCGTATTCTGTGTTTCTTGAACCTGATACCGCTAAAAAATTTGATGAAAGTCTCAGTGGTGTGTTTGATGGGATTGGCGCAGAGATCGGTATGAAGAAAGAGCAAATCGTTATCGTATCTCCACTTCCTGAGACACCGGCTGAAAAGGCCGGTTTACGTCCGGGGGATAGAGTGCTTGCGATCGATAAGGTGAGCACTGCCGGTATGACACTTGATGGTGCGGTCAGTAGGATCCGCGGTAAACGAGGAACTGAAGTGATACTCACCATCTATCGTGATGGTGAAAAAAAAGAGAGAGATGTCATTATTGTCCGAGATAAAATTCAAGTGAAATCAGTGGAGATGTCATTCAAGGACGGACAAATTGCGTATGTAAAAATTTCTCATTTCAGCGAAGATACATTAGATGGTTTTCGGAAAGTAGTAAGAGAGATAATGACGAAGAAAGTAAAAGGTATCGTTCTTGACTTGCGAAATGATCCGGGAGGATTTCTTGATACCGCTATTCAGGTTTCCGGGTATTGGATTGATAATCAGACGGTTGTGATTCAGGAAGATAATAATGGAAAGAGGCAAGAATTCAAGGGTAAAGTTACCGCTCTTTTGAAAGACACGCCGACAGTTGTGCTTATCAATCAGGGTAGTGCATCTGCATCAGAAATTGTCGCAGGAGCATTACAAGATTTTGGTAAAGCAAAGGTTATTGGTAAGAAATCTTTTGGTAAGGGTTCAGTGCAAAATTTAGAACGTCTCAAGGATGGTTCCGCTCTTAAACTCACCATTGCACGATGGCTCACGCCAAAGGGGCGTTCTATTAATGAACATGGTATTGATCCCGATATTGAAGTTGAGCTCAGTGATGAAGATATTGAAAAAAAGCACGACCCGCAACTCGACAAGGCGTTGGAGCTTCTAAAATAATAGTAGTACGTTGTAAGTAACACAAAACTCTCCGAGAGTATCGGAGAGTTTTGTGTTTTTGGTAGTTCTTACGAAATGGGGAGAACACTCACAAGAGTCGTCAACAAGAGCTTACCATCAAATCGTGTCTTTTTCATTTTTTTAAATGAAACGAGACCCTCAGTGATAGAAAAAAGTGTGTCATCGGCACCACGTTTGACATTTTCTCCTGGTCGGATTTTTGTACCACGTTGTCGAACGATGATGCTGCCCTTGTGCGCAAATGCACCGTGAGGAAGTTTTACTCCCAAACGTTTTCCATGTGAATCGCGGCCCCATACTGTAGAACCACCAGCTTTCTTATGTGCCATAGCTGATATGGGTTAAAAATGAAATGTTCAGAAATATTTGATAGTGATAAGGATACCATAGCAGTATAAAATTGCAATACCCCTTGGACATGATTTATGTATATATTGTCAATCCAGTCTATTTTTGGTATAGTACAAAAACTTTATGGCTATTGTATTCTCAAAAGCACATCCGGCAATTACAAGCATGTACACAACACTTTTTTTTCGTGATCGTGGATTTTTTTTGGCAACTCTTTTTGCGTGGTTAAGCCACAGTGTGCTATGGATCTTATTACTATGGCGTTTTAATATCGTCTATCAAGGGGGGCGGGATTACATCGCGCTGCATTATAAAGTTGTATTTGGAGTTGATTGGCTTGGACAGTGGTACTCTATATTTCTATTACCCATGACAGGTATGATTATTATAGTGACGCATTATCTTCTCGCAAAACATTCATATCATCAGCAAAAGACCTTCGTCTATCTTCTTATGGGTTCTGCTATCGCTTGCCAGTGTGTATTGGTATTCGCTCTTTCTTTGATCATTCAAGCGAATTTTTTTTAGCTACCTGTCGAATCTTTTCTTATGCCAAATGTATTGACTTTCTCTATATTTAAATTATCTCTCTTCGCAATTTTATCATTTCTTTTGGCATGGGCTTGGACACCTATGTTGTATCGTGTATTAAAACGGTACAACCTCGGTAAACAGATTCGTGATGCAAACGTTGCTCCGATATTTGCAAAACTTCATCAAGGAAAGGTGGGGACACCAACGATGGGTGGGGTTCTTATTTGGGTGACTACTCTTATCATTGCTGTCGCGACATATTATCTTTCAATATTTTTCCCACAGTCTATTTTTAGAGATCTCAATTTTTTAACTCGTTCTCAGGTATGGTTGCCACTTGGCGCTCTTGTTGCTTCGGCGATTGTTGGTGCGTTCGATGATCTTTTCAATGTGAAGAAGATTGGGCCAATAGGGGGTGGGTTTCGTATGCGGCATAGAATTATTCTGTATACCGCGATTGCATGTGTAGGTGCGTGGTGGTTTTATTTCAAGCTTGGATGGGATATTTTGCATGTACCATTTTTTGGAGATTTTAATATTGGGTGGTGGTATATACCATTTTTTATTTTTGTCATTGTTGCCACAGCATTTTCAGTAAACGAAATAGATGGATTGGATGGTCTTGCGGGCGGAACATTATTAACTGCCTTTGGTGCCTTTGCTGCGATTGCATTTATTGAAGGTAAATATGATATTGCAACATTTTGTACTGTGATTATTGGTTCGCTTCTTGCATTTTTGTGGTTTAATATCTATCCAGCAAAATTTTTTATGGGCGATACGGGAGCAATGTCGCTTGGCGTGACACTTGGTATTGTCGCTATGCTTACAAATGCCGCGCTCCTGCTCCCGGTTATAGGATTACTTTTTGTCCTTGAATCTCTTTCTGTCATTATCCAGGTCACTTCACGAAAGATGAGGAAAAAGAAAGTATTTTTGTCTGCCCCGCTCCACCACCATCTTGAAGCTATTGGATGGAAGGAACCAACTATTGTTATGCGTTTTTGGGTTATCAGTGGTGTGATGGCCGTTGTAGGACTTATTATTGCACTTGTTGACAAGGGGCTTTACTAGATTTTTTTCCCAATCTATGAATCTACAAACCTATCAGAATAAAAAAGTTGTCATCATGGGTCTCGGTTTGCATGGAGGAGGACTTGCCGCCGCGAAGTGGTTTTTTAAGCATGGCGCACGAGTGATTGTCACAGATATGAAGAATGCGCATGATCTTCGAATATCGATAGAAAAGCTGTCTGATTTTTGTGATACATATACAAGTATTCATCCCAGACAGAACGTGAATCCCATTGAATATGTTTTGGGAGAACATAGACTAGAGGATGTTAAGACAGCCGATCTCATCATCCAAAACCCCGGTGTACCCCGTGAGTCGGAATACCTTGTCGCAGCTCGTCAGGCTGATGTTAAAATCGAGAATGAGGTAAGCCTCTTTTTTTTATTGACACCACACGTAAAAAAAATAGGAATTACCGGGACAAAAGGAAAATCAACAACAACGATGTTTATCTACGAAATATTAAAACGGGTGTATGCCGATACTCATCTTGTCGGAGTTGCCACACCGGAAGGATCTGTTGGATTTTTTGAAATACTTGATGAAGTTATTGAACACCAAGAAAAAGGGATGAGTGCTCCGGTGATTATGGAATTATCAAGTTGGCAGCTTGAACTTCTCGATCAACACACCTCGAGTCCAGATATAGCCGTTATTACAAATGTTATGCGTGACCATCTTAATAGATATGCAACCATGGAGCATTACGCGGATGCAAAAAAGAATATCTATCAATACCAAACATCATCAGATAGTATCGTATTGAATTATGATAATCAACGTACCCGTGAAATGGGGCTCGCTGGCGTACCAGGACAACTCTATTGGTTTAGTGCTGAAAATCAGAGCCCTTCTCGTGGGGTGTTTCTTAAGCGGGAAGATACTCGATCATCTATTTGTTTTTCGACCGGACAAGATGTAGATACTGTATGCAGAACGGACGTATTGCGTATCCCCGGAGTGCACGTTCTTCAGGATGCTCTGGCAGCGGTTACTGTAGCCAAAATTCTTCACATTCCCGATGAAACCATTTGCGCCGCGCTCAGCGCATTTAAGGGAGTGAGAAGCAGACTTGAATATATTACAGAGATAGAAGGGAGAACTTTTTATAATGATACTACCGCAACGACACCTGATGCATGTATTGCGGCACTTCAAACGCTTGATAAGGGGAATAAGAAGCGTATTATTCTTATCGCGGGTGGTGGAGATAAACATCTCGAATTTAAAGAAGTAGGACAGGTGGTAACACAGCATGTTTCCGCGCTTATTCTCCTTGCCGGAACAGCAACACCACTTTTTGCAACCTCTGTCGCCGAAGCAGGATTCACGAAGGTTATGGATATGGCAAATAGTATGCAAGAAGCGGTTATGAAAGCATGGAAGCACTCTAAAAAGAATGATAGTATTGTATTATCTCCTGCGTGCACGAGTTTTGGTATGTTTACGAATGAATTTGATCGCGGGGAACAGTTTATCCGTGAGATAGAGCGTTTGAGGGATAGTAACAATACATCACGAACATAGTCATGAAGCGTCGACATAAAGGCTTCTTCACATTCTTACAGAACGTCAATCTCCCCCCCTCTATAGGACGAGTAGATTATTTTTTCGTTATTCCATTTGCGATATTACTAAGCATCGGACTTCTCATTCTCTCATCAGCATCAGCGGTTGTTTCGTTTCAAAAATTTAATAATACATATTATTATACAACACATCAACTCCTCTTTGGTTTTCTTCCGGGGGGTGTTATTTGTTTTATAGTTTCGCGTATCGATTATCATTATTGGAGGCGTTTTGCATTTCTTTTTTTTATTCTTTCAATAGTACTTCTCCTCTTGGTATTTTTTCCCGGAATCGGATTTGGATATGGTGGCGCACATCGATGGATACATGTTGGACCATTTCTTTTCCAACCATCCGAAGCGGTGAAACTTACATTTCTTCTCTACATGGCGTCTTGGCTCAGCACAAAAGGCGAGAAGCATATTAAAAATTTTTCGTATGGTTTTCTTCCTTTTGCGGTTCTTACGGGCATCGTTGCATTGTTAGTGATATTGCAACCGGATATTGGTACTATGAGTATTATTGGTCTTACTGCGTGTACTATGTATTTTATTGCCGGAGCACATCTTGGGCATGTTGGACTCATCGGGACAACTGCAGTTGGGCTCTTTTTTATTCTCATTAGTACAGCGTCATATCGTCTTAAGCGATTTATGACATTTCTTCATCCTGAACTTGACCCGCTTGGGATAGGATATCATATTAATCAAGCTCTTCTCGCGGTAGGTTCTGGTGGCTGGTTTGGTCGAGGATTCGGGCATTCTCGTCAAAAATACGCGTACTTACCGGAAGTGACCGGTGACTCAATCTTTGCTGTCGCGGCAGAAGAACTCGGCTTTATTCTTTCCCTTTGTCTTATCATGCTATTTATATATCTCGGGCTAAGAGGACTTCATATCGCGCGGAATGCTCCGGATGAATTTGGTAAACTCGTGGCGCTTGGTATTATTTCGTGGGTATTCTTTCAGGCAGTTATTAATATTGGGGCCATGCTTTCCATTCTTCCATTGACGGGTGTCCCACTACCATTTATAAGTTATGGAGGATCATCTCTTCTAGTACTTTTGATTGCCGTTGGTATTCTTATTAATATTTCTCGTCAATCTCGCTCAAACCGATCTTGAATATGAAATGTATCTTTACCGGTGGCGGTACGCTTGGTTCTGTTACGCCACTCCTTGCGATCTGGGAAGCACTTCAAAAAGAGTGCAAAGGGATATTAAGAGTGGAAGCTCTCTGGATAGGAACCCAGGGAGGAGTTGAGCATACTCTTTTGAAAGAATATGGCATCCCCAGTATTTCTATTTTTTCTGCGAAATTGCGTCGGTATTGGAGTTGGAAAAATTTTTTCAGCCCTATTTTTTTTATGCTTGGGATGATCCAATCATTATGGATCATTTTCAGATTTAAACCTGATATTATTGTCCACGCGGGAGGATATGTTGGTGTACCCGTTATCATCGCAGGATGGATTCTGGAAAAAAAAAGTATTATTTTTCAGCTTGATATAGAACCTTCATTGGCAAATATGATCGTCAGCCCCTTTGCGACACGTGTTGGGGTCGCTTGTGAGGAGGAACGCATGCATTACTCTTCCTCAAAAACTGAAATCATTGGTATCCCCGTGCGGAGTGATATACATATATGGAGTGACGACACTAAGAGACGAGCAGCTCGAAAAACATTTTTTTTACCACTTGGTATTCAGGATACTGAAAAAGTAGTACTCGTTGTCGGAGGAGGTACTGGCGCGGCAGCTATTAACACACTGATATGGGATGCCCTTCCATCACTCACGAAAGAATGTCATGTCATTCATCTTGTTGGGAGGGGGAAGATGGCATCGCCAATGCAGTCACATGATCGATACCATCCCTTTGAATTTCTTGGAAAAGATTTTATTCCATATCTCGCATTATCTGATATCATTATTACTCGTGCCGGGATGGGGATACTGAGTGAATGCGCAGCCCTTAAGAAGGCGTTGATTATTATTCCGATTCCCCATTCACATCAGGAGAAAAACGCCACATATTTTTGTAAAAGAGAGGCAGCGCTTTGTCTTTCTCAGAACACGGTCACCCCTGATGAATGTATTGTAACGATAAGGCGTCTCTTGAATGACTCCAAGCTTTCTGATATGATCTCGACACGTATCCACAATGCTTTTCCCAAAGACGCTACGGAACGTGCCATAACACTCATGAAGAGTCTTGTCCATACATCAGTATGAAGCTTGCTGCGATTATTCCGGCATACAATGAAGAACATACTATCGGAGTAGTACTTAAAACGATCTGTGATTCAGGATTATTTAGTGATGTGGTCGTTGTTGATGATGGTTCTGCAGATAGAACAGCGGAGGTAGCTCGAAGGACATGCGCGCGAGTTTTCCAACAAAAAAACCAAGGGAAAGGCGCCGCAATGCAGGCGGGAGTCCTTGCGACGGACGCCGATATTGTTTTTTTTGCGGACGCCGATCTTTTAAATTTCAAGAAGGAGCATATTGAGGTACTTATACGACCGGTCATCGAAGGATCTGCATATATGACAGTCGGTCTCAGAGAGCGCGGACGGTTTATTACCTGGCTTCTTCCTAAAATTGCTCCGGTTCTCGGAGGAGAAAGAGTGCTTTCCCGTGGACTATTTCTTCAGCTTTCCGGAGAAGCAACAAAAAATTTTGGCATTGAAACAGTTATGAATGATTACTGTAAGAGGTACGATCTCTCAGTACGATATGTGTATCTTAGAGGTGTCAAACAAGTAATCAAAGAACGCAAATATGGTTTTTTAAAAGGATTTTTGGCGCGTATGCGCATGGTGTGGCAGATTATAAAAGCAGAAATAGAGGTCATGAAAAAAAAATAACATGCTCGGGAATAATAGCGTACTAAAACGTGTGCACATGATTGGTATCAAAGGAGCTGGCATGGCAGCTCTTGCTGTTATATTAAAAAAGCATGGTATCACTGTGTGTGGTTCTGATGTGACCGAACATTTTTTTACGGATGCTCTTCTTGAAAAAGAACATATTGTTATTGAAAATTTTTTACAACACGACATACATGAAGGAATCGATGCAATTATTTATTCGACGGCATATCCGATCGATCATCCCGAACGAATAGCTGCAACAACATATCATGTGCCGTCCTATAGTTATCCAGAAGCGCTTGCTATGTTTTTTAATACTTCATTTGGTATCGCAGTGAGTGGTTCGCATGGAAAGACAACAACTACAGGTATGCTTACGTATGTCTTCTCACGGCTTGGCACCAATCCAACGGCACTCGTTGGTTCCGAAGTGCGACAACTTGGCACAAATGCACTCGTTGGTTCATCAGAATATTTTATTCTCGAAGCGGATGAGTATCAAAATAAATTTTTATTATATGATCCGAAAATAATTCTCATAACAAATATTGATTACGATCATCCAGATTTTTTCAAAACATTGGAAGAATATGTTCAAGCATTTAGGTTGTTTGTGGAGAGAGTCAAAGATGGGATCATTATAGCGAATTGGGATGATCCTTATATACGAAGTATTGTTGCATCCCATCCAGGTGCTCATGTTATCACATATGGATCACATGAAAAATGCGATTATCGCATGCGCGATTGTAGAATCGAGGAAGGTGTTACGCGATATTCAATCGATACGCGAAGTGATTCCACCATAGATATGTCATTGAATCTTCTCGGATGTCATAATGCGCAAAATGCGACAGCTGTGTTCGCACTTTGTCAAACACTTTTTCCGGAGAGATGCGTCGATATTCGTAATGCGATATGTGAATTCGAAGGAACGAAGCGGAGGTTTGAAGTAATGGGGCAGATCGGTACGACACTTGTCATTGATGATTATGGTCATCATCCTACAGAAATCAAAGAGACATTGAAGGCTGCCCGTCAGAGATTTAGCGGAAAGAATATTTGGTGTGTGTTCGGTCCACATACATTTTCACGCACTGAAAAATTATTTGATGAATTTGCTTCATCATTTAGTGCGATTGATGCGGTATATGTTCTTGATATCTATACATCTGCTCGAGAGAAAACTGGGAACATCACCTCACAAGATCTTGTAGATAGGATGAATATGTATGGAATTAATGCTCACTATGCAGGATCGAAAGAGCGCGCAGTAGAATTTCTTAAGCCACATTTGTCCGAAATTGATATTTTGATTACAATAGGAGCAGGAGATGTTTGGAGGGTTGGTGAGAATATTCTTTACGGAAAGACCCCATTTTGAAGAATATTTTCATCCCTCGAAATATATTTTTTGACAGATTCTAATCATCGAACTCTCATGCTTTTTCAGCCAGGCGAGAATGAACCTCTTTCAAAGCATACGACCTTTGCCATTGGCGGGCCGGCCAGATGGTTTTTTCGCGTGAAGGAATATCAAGATATTAAGAATGCGGTTCAATGGCTTCAAAAAGAGGGCGTGCCATATGTTACGTTGGGAGGGGGGAGTAATGTCCTTGTACATGACAAGGGTTTCGATGGGTTGGTGATAAAAATGGAAGATCGAACATGTGAAATCAAAGGGAATCTCATTACCGTATCAGCTGGTGCCGTACTTGCCGTTGTAGCTCATAGGGCGAGCGAGGCGGGGCTTTCGGGGCTTGAGTGGGCATTTGGTGTGCCGGGTACTATTGGTGGTGCGGTGCGAGGGAATGCCGGAGCATTTCATAAGAGTATCGCTGATGTGCTTGTGATGGTGGAGATCATAGATGTGGAGACTGGGAATATTATACGATGCACTCCAGATGAACTTGATTTTTCATATCGAACAAGTCTCCTCAAACAAAAGAAACAGTGGATTGTAACACATGCTATTCTTAAACTTGTTCAATCAGACAGAACAGCATCACAGGAAACATTACGCTCATTTGTTCAGCAAAAGCGAGAACGGCAGCCGTTGGGCGCATCGTGTGCCGGGTGTATTTTTAAAAATGTGAGTATTGATCTTTTTTCCTCTCGCACTGATATCCCGATAGAGTTTCTCCAAAAAAGATTTGTTCCCGCGAGTTATCTTATTGAGAAAGCGAATCTTAAGAATCACATTATCGGAAAAGCCATCATTTCCCCCAAGCATGGAAATTTCATCATTAATCAGGGCGGTGCCAGTGCCCAAGATGTGTTGGATCTCATCGCTCTTGCAAAGGCGCGTACGAAAGAAAAATTTGGCGTTCTTCTCCAAGAAGAAATACACTACATACATTCATTATAAGTATCATATGCATATCGATATTCGTTATCATCCATTGAAGTCAAAGGGGGATATTGCGGCATATCTCGAGAAGGAAATGAAGAAACTCAGTAAACTTTCGAAATATATTTCTACCATCGAAGTTGATATTGTAAGAAATAAACATCACAAAAAAGGAAAAGCATTATCAATGCGCGCTGCGGTTCATAGTGTTGACAAACACGCTCCACTTTTTTATGCTGAAAGTTCGCGCGATGAAGAGTGTGAAGCGGTTGATGAACTTGTCAGTGAATTGTGGAGACAAATGTCTTCTTTTAAAGAAAAACAGAAAACGTTCGATAGAAAAAGAATACGTACCATACAAGGGAAGGAGTAACCACACACGAATGAGCCAACTTTCAAAAAGATATCTTAAGCCTCGTTGGGATTTCCTCTCAACAGATAACAAGGGCATCCTCGCTGTCGAGGGTGCTTCTGTTCTTGAGTTAGGAAAAAAATTCGGCACACCGCTCTATATTCTTGTCGAACGGACGATCCGGAATAGATTTCGACGATTCAAAAAGGCATTTCCCTACCCTAAATTGCGCGTGCAATATGCGACAAAATGCAATTCAAATCTTGAAATTATGCGTATCGCCAACCAGGAGGGTATCGAGCTTGATGCAAGCTCAACAGGAGAGATTATCCTTGGGTTGTTGGCAGATTTTTTGCCGCGAGAAATAACACTTACAAATTTATATAAAACAGAACAAGATGTCATGTTTGCCGCGCGAATGGGCGTGCAAGCGATTACGGCAGATTCTTTAGAAGATTTAGAGTTGATTGCCAGTGTTGGAAAAAAATTAAGAAAACGAATACCTATTTTTCTCAGATTCACCCCGATCATAGATCTCGGAGGGTATTCGACACGGAAACTTCAATATGGGATTCCCTATGCATGGTTTGAGAAAGCGGTGGATCGGGCTATTAAGTTACCGTTTATTGATCCGATTGGTCTTCATTTCCATGGATCATATATATCCAACCAAAAAGTTTATTTTCTTGCCGCAAGAAAGCTTTTTAAAATTGCTGAATATTTCCTCACAAAACATCATCATAAAATTAAATTCATAGACCTTGGCGGAGGATTTCCTTTTCAATATGATGATACGGAAGTGTTTCAACCGGAAGATATTGGCAAGCGTCTTTCTCAATACATTATCCATCTTTCACATAAAATATCTCTTCCATTACCAACACTTATTTTCGAGCCGGGAAAATTCATTGTTGCAAACGCCGGTATTGGTCTTGTAAAAGTCTTGAGCAGCAAAAGAGTCGGACCAGTGCGTACGCTCATTGTCGATGGATCAACGTATGCCTTTCTTCCTGATCCTCTTATATATGGGCAGACATACGAAATATTACCTGCTACAAAAATGGATATACGTCGTCAATGTCATTATCGTATTTCTGGCTGCACCTGCGATTCTATTGATATTATCTCACCAAGTGTCTATCTTCCCACTACGGAAGCAGGAGATTATTTAGCAGTGATGGATTGCGGCGCATATAGCAATACCATGGCTTCTAATTTTAATTCATTGAAACGAGCCCCAATGGTTATGGTAAATGAAGAGGGTGTGCCACGTCTTGTTCGTCGGAAAGATCGTTACTCAGATATGTTTGCGCCAGAACTCGACGTTCTTAAAGTTGCTGATCCACATGAATTACAACACTACTATAATCTCTTGCGAGTTAACATCGAAAAAGTGTGGGGTGTGAAGAAAAAGGAGAAGAAAAAGGAGAATCACCAAGATTGGAGTATACCGCCACAATAATACAATGTTCGTTTGATTGCATTTTTTCTTCTTCGTGCTACTGTTGATTGATAATAATTTATTCGTCATGGTATATACTCTATGGCAATCAAAGAATTTATCACGCACAACTATCGTCATTTTAATGCCGCAACCTTGAAAGATGCGGCAGATGGATATATAGCTCATCTTGAAAAAGGGGGGAAGATGTTCATGACAATTGCAGGTGCGATGAGTACGGCTGAGCTTGGTTTGACACTCGCGGAAATGATTCGTAAAGACAAGGTTCATGGAATTTCATGTACCGGAGCAAATCTTGAAGAAGATGTATTTAATCTTGTTGCCCACAATCATTACAAACGTGTTCCGAATTATCGTGATTTGACGCCTCAGGATGAAGCACTGCTTCGGGATTCTGCTATGAACCGAGTAACAGATACATGCATCCCGGAAGAAGAGGCAATGCGTCGCATCGAGCGAGCCGTTCTTACGTTATGGCAACGTGCCGACAAAGCAGGTGAGCGGTATTTCCCCTATGAATATATGTATCAACTTCTTCGTGGAGAACTCGTAAAGGAGCACTATCAGATCGATGTGAAGGATTCATGGCTTATCGCCGCGTGTGAAAAAAATATTCCAATTTTTGTTCCCGGATGGGAAGACTCCACACTCGGTAATATGTTCGTCGCAAATGTTATAAAGGGAGATCTTTCAGGATACCATCTTGTGAAAACCGGTCTTGAGACGATGCAATCTCTCATCGCATGGTACCAAGACATTACGGAACATACGACACTTGGATTTTTCCAGATCGGTGGTGGTATTGCAGGAGATTTTCCGATCTGTGTTGTTCCTCTTATCAACCAGGATCTTAAACAGCATGTGAAGTATTGGGATTATTTTTGTCAGATTTCCGATAGTACAACCTCCTATGGTTCATACAGCGGAGCAGTTCCTAATGAAAAAATTACGTGGGGCAAGCTTGATGTTCACACACCTTCTTACATCATTGAATCAGACGCAACGATCGTTGCACCACTTATGTTCGCGTACGTTTTGGGCATGTAGCTATGGAATTAAAGTTTTCAGAAAAGAATTTTCTTGATCTCTCTTCTCCGCACTGTGACATGGCGCATGCACGGTTTGTTGTCGCGTCAGTCCCCGTAGAAGGAACCGTAAGTTACGGTGGTGGGACACGGAACGGTCCATCGGCGATCATTGAAGCAAGTAGGCAAGTGGAGCTTTTTGATGAAGAAGGTGCTGATGAACCATACAGGGCGGGTGTTGCTACATTAGAAATTCCACAGCCGTTTTTTAAGGCTGAAGATGGAGTGCTTTCGGCTCGCGAACAGGTTCGAGAGATTGCAACACGAGGGAAAATTCCTATTGTTCTTGGTGGTGAGCATTCTCTTTCCTGCGGCGCGCTTCAGGCGCTTGCAGAACAGTATAGTGAATTTTCACTTCTTCATTTTGATGCTCATGGAGATCTTCGTGATTCATATCATGGAAATCCGTACAGTCATGCATCCGCGCTTCGGCGTTGTCTGGATGTTCCCCAAGTCAAACATCTTGTTCAACTTGGCATTCGAAATGTAAGTAATATTTCAGAAGACGGGAATGAATACGATTTTATCCAAGCGCAGAAAGATAGAGTGAGTATTTTTTGGGCTCGAGATATGGTATCTTGGCGCATTGAAGACATTCTCAAACAGTTAAGTGAACATGTCTATATCACATTTGATGTAGATGCACTTGATCCATCGATTATGCCAGCTACAGGGACACCGGAGCCGGGGGGATTATTATGGTATCAGACTCTTGATATTCTTCGTGCAGTATGCACACAAAGGAGTATTATTGGTATGGATTTTGTTGAGTTTGCCCCTATTCCAGGGTTCCATGCCCCCGATTTTCTTCTTGCAAAACTTATCTATAAGACAATAGGGTTTATTACAAGAAGTAGCTAATGGAATTATGAATTATGAATTATGAATATATTTCCATGATTCTTGATTCTTGATTCTTGATTCAGATACCCATGTCATTTATTTCAAAACTATTTGGTGATCCCAACAAAAAGATAATCGACTCTCTTAAACCGATCATTGATCAGATCAATGCATTGGAAGATCGTATATCAACACTTACAAATGATCAACTTCGCGAACAGACCATAGTATTTCGTACACGTCTTTTAAGGGGTGAGGGTCTTGATGATTTTCTTCCTGAAGCATTTGCAACTGTCCGTGAAGCATCTCGTCGAGTTCTCAAACAGCGGCATTTTGATGTCCAGCTTATAGGTGGCATCATTCTTCACCGCGGACAGATCGCAGAAATGAGAACAGGAGAAGGCAAGACTCTTACGGCGACGCTTGCCGTATATCTTAATGCCCTGGTAGGAAAAGGGGTGCATGTGGTTACTGTAAATGATTATCTTGCTCGTCGTGATGCAGTATGGATGGGACAAATTTATCATGCGCTTGGCTTAACGGTGGGGAGTATTCAGCATGAACAGGCATTTCGATACGATCCTGAGTTCAAGATGAAGTCCAATGGAGATGAATCTCATCCATCTGAAGAAAAAGACGAACTCGAAGAAATCCAAGATACACTTGGATCATTTAAAGTTGTGCATGAATTTTTACGACCTATTGCTCGCAAAGAAGCATATGCGGCAGATATTACCTATGGGACTAATAATGAATTTGGGTTTGACTACCTTCGGGATAACCTCGTTACCGATCTCGAGCAAATGGTTCAAAGAGAGCAATATTTTGCCATCGTTGATGAGGTCGATAGTATTCTTATCGATGAGGCGCGCACGCCATTGATTATTTCAGCGGCAGCAGAAGAATCCACTGAGATGTATTACTCATTTTCGAAATTAGTGGCACGTCTGAATGAGAATGAAGATTACACCGTCGATGAAAAAATGAGAGCAGCTACCCTTACGGAAGACGGACTCAAAAAAATTGAACAATGGCTTGGGCTCGGAAATGTATATACAACGGCAAATATCAAAGTCGTTCATCATATAGAGCAAGCGCTTCGCGCATATGCGCTTTTTAAGAAGGATCGTGACTACGTGGTAAAGGATGGAGAAGTGATCATCGTTGATGAATTCACTGGTCGTCTTATGAATGGTCGTCGTTATTCGGAAGGATTGCATCAGGCGCTTGAAGCAAAAGAGGGTGTTGCTGTTCAGCGAGAAAGTCGTACCTATGCGACCGTTACATTCCAAAATCTTTTTCGCATGTATCGCAAGTTGGGTGGTATGACAGGTACGGCTGCTACTGAAGCTGAAGAATTTTCAAAAATTTACAAACTCGAAGTAGTAAGTATCCCCACCAATCGTGAGAGTAAACGTATCGATCTCCCTGATCGCGTGTATAAAAATGAAGAAGGGAAGTATAATGCGGTCGTGCAAACGATCAAAGAAGCACACGAGCAAGGACGACCTGTTCTTGTTGGCACCATCTCTATCGCGAAGAATGAAATTCTGAGCGCTCTTCTTGAGAGATCGGGTATTCCGCATCAGGTGTTAAATGCAAAAAACCATGAACGAGAAGGTGAGATCATTGCTCAAGCAGGTGTTGTAAGTGGAGTGACTATTGCTACAAATATGGCAGGGCGGGGCGTTGATATTCTCCTTGGAGGTAATCCTCCAGACTTGGAATCTGCAGAAAAAGTTCGACAGCTCGGTGGTCTTCTTGTTATTGGTACTGAGAGGCACGAGTCGCGACGTATCGACAATCAATTGCGTGGTCGTACCGGGCGTCAAGGTGATCTTGGCAGTACGCAGTTTTATGTTTCGATGGAAGATGACCTCATGCGTGTGTTTGGTTCAGATCGCATGAAGGGTTTGATGGATCGTCTTGGTATTCCTGATGATATGCCTATTGAGAACAAGATGGTGTCTCGCTCCATTGAAGAAGCGCAAAAAAAGGTAGAAGGATATAATTTTGATACTCGCAAGCATGTTGTTGAATACGATGATGTCATTAACAAGCATCGAGAGATTATTTATAGAAGACGTCGAGATGTGCTCGAAGCATTTAAAAGTGCCATGCACCACCAAGAAGGAGAGAGTGAAGGTGCAGACATGCAATCTTTGAAGATGATGATATTCAAGCTTATCGAAGAAGAAATAGAACACATTGTCATGGCACATACTCAGAGTGAACATGATGAAGAATGGAATATCCAAGAAATATGTGATGCTTCACATACGTTATTTCCTCTTCATAAAGAGGAGTGCATGACGGAATTGAAGGACATCACGCATACTCCACAAAATAAATTTGCCGATGCGGAAGGTAGGACACGCATTATCCAGGTACTCACCCACAGAGCAGGAACACTCTATACAGAATTTGAACAGCGCATCGTTGATCATATACAAAAACAATTTCCCTCCGTGGATGCGTCATTGGCCGTGCGACAAATAGAGAAAGATGTGCTTCTTCGCTCAATCGATAGTCTTTGGATAGAACACTTGGAAGCAATAGAACATCTTCGCACTGGTATCGGTCTACGCGGGTATGGTCAACATGATCCTCTCGTGGAATATAAACGTGAAGCATATCGTCTCTTTACTGATCTTGTTGCAGCTATCAATAAGCAAGTCGTATATACGATTTATAAGATCGGCATGACTGAAGAAAAACAACAAAATGCGTTGCCGAAAAATGCAGTGTACTCATCTTCAGCCCAAACATCTGACAGTGGAGTACATATATCCAACGGAGAAAAAGTTGGGCGTAATGACCTCTGCCCCTGTGGTTCGGAGAAGAAGTATAAAAAGTGTCATGGCGTATAATAAGCACAATATGATATTTCACATCGCTACAAAAAAAGATTACGATTTAGGGAAGGGAATGGGAGGGTATCGAGGAGATACGCTTGATTCCCAAGGGTTTATTCATTGTTCGACTGCTGATCAAATTGATGAGGTTGCAGAATATCTTTTCAGAGGCAAGAAGGATTTGTTGCTACTTGAAATTGACGAGACAAAAGTTAAGTCAGAAATAAAATACGAGGACGCTGGAAACGGTAAGTTATATCCCCATATTTACGGTCCGCTCAATATCGATGCCGTGGTAAATGTTAGAGACTTCTATTTGGAATAAGGTCACATTAAAATAGCACTTCAAAAAATGTCATGGGGTATAAAGAACATAAAAAAGCCCAATATAAATATTGGGCATGAGTGTAGATCGATTCCTTCTTGATTAGCAAAAACGAATGACTCTGAACATATGTGTGCGATTACTGGAGTCGGAAAGTTTCAATGCAATCCAGCCGTTTTTAATTGATACGACTCCGTTGGTGGTTGATTGGATTTCGGCAAGAGCTTCCCGCAAAGATATTTTTTTACCACGTAGTCCGTCCGCTATCCTTTTTACTGCCGTTGGCAGGGGGATGATGGCACCAGCGAAACCTGGATGTGGATCAAAAAAAGTTTTAATTGTATTAAGGTCAACGTTTGCATCCATGTATCACCTCTTCGTTCTGCACTTCGAGGCATTTTGTACACCTGTACACCGTTGGACCACCCAGATGATCACTTTTACCGATTACTTCCCAATCATGGAGTGAGTAGTTGTGGTTTCCTTTGTAGAGCCTATAGTCTTCTGCGACTTCGATTGCTGTTTCCGAAACGATTGCTCCGAAGTTCGCATGCTTGATACGATGAAAATCAGCTTCATCTCGAGTCGCATATGGTCCCATATCTATTTCTTCCCGGTCAGCACGAATATAACGATATATCCAAGCCATGAGAACCTCCTCAGTATTGTATGCTCTATAGCAAGAATAGAGTAGTTATGTAGTATAGTCAATGAAGGGTGAGTGTATAATAGGTAAAAATATTGAAACTATAACAAATATGCCTTTTGAATCACCAAGAATTTTTCAGAAATCAGAATCTAGCTACGCCCTCTCGATTAAAGATTTGCCGGCATTAAAAGAGAAGTATCTTCGACTAGTGCACATAACAGCCCCGGAAGCGGTTGAACATATTCTCAAATCCGGCTTACAGTATGAATCTCAAGGTATGATTAGTTCTACTGCACGAGCATATTCTCAAGAGTCGGGAGTTGAATATAAGACGAGTGATCCGCGTTTTAACCAAGGCGGAATGAAGTGTATAGTTATGGATGTGCCAGAAGATGAATATAGACTGCACAATGATATTGTTAAATCACCCGGCGTCATATCATCGAAATATATAGTAGGTGTTGTAGATGTACAGAAAAAGGAAATATCATAAACATATGATTCAATCAAAACGAAAAATTTCTATTCTCATACCACTCAAAAATGTAGGAGATGAAATAAGGGTGTATCTTCAGAAAAGATCCCGGGACGTGCGAGTGCTTCCAAACCATTTTGGATTTTGGGGAGGAGGCGTTGAAAGGAGTGAGACAGCCGAAGAAGCGCTTTTAAGAGAAATTAAGAAAGAAATGGGGATCAATCTAGACATGGAGACGATAACGCGTTTTAATCATTATGAGTTTCTTCGAAGTATAAAGGATATTTTTATACTTAATGTTGCACCTCATTGGGAGGATCAGATTGTTATTGGAGAGGGTGAGTATGGTAAATGGTTTTCTACGAGTGAAGCTATGGAAAGATCCGAGATTATTTTCGAGGATAAAGTAGTCATCAATGATCTAGAGAGATTTTTTTAAGAAGCCTATTCGATAATAACTGGACATTTCATATGACAGAGGGACAACGACAATATGCAAAGGAAAAAGCAGTATTGTTAGCACTTCAAAATGATACAGCACTTATCCGAAGAGATCTGGAAATTCATGGAATGAAAAAAGATGGATCGACGATATTTATTTCAAAAAGTAATGATTATGACCATCTTTGGGAAGATGCGTTGGATGCACTTCGAGAGAATTTTAAGTGAACGTATAATAAAAGGAAAACCGTACACAATTATATGTACGGTTATTTAATACTATCGAATGCTATCGTCAAGGTGTTCTGTGTAAAGAGCATAATCAATACCCTGGCCCACTCCAACGAAATTGATGAAGTCAACAAGAAGGGCATCTACTACTCTCTGAGTGAATTTTTTGTCTTTGTTGAGTTTTGAGATATCTTTCATGGAAAGATCATTCATATGTCCATTCTGTGCGATCGATGAAAGAGATTTTTTGCGATATTTTTTTGCTTCCTCTGTTAATGCATTGAGAAATTCCCCACGTGTCATGATTACATCACTCCTTTCATTGCTATGGCGAGCAGATCTACAAGAGGTGCCGCCATAAATTTTCCAATAGCGCCAAGGATGAGGAACAGTACGCCAACAACTGGATAGAACAGGAGCCAGACCATCGTTCGCATGAATGAGTTCGCGGGAATACCATGGATTTTCACTGATTCTCTTGAGAGAAATCCGTAGATTCCAAAAAGCATCCATAATCCAAGTGAAGCCAAGGAAAGCGTTGACATGGTATTTGCTCTCTCCTTTCAAAGAACGTAGAGTACTGATACTCTACTATAGAGAAGTATCATGTCAAATCATATATATGAAAATTACCATTGATCCTGATATTAAAAAACTTTCCATTTTTGTAGAGGGTGATGAAATCCCAAAAGTTATCGGGAGAAAAGCGAAGAGTTTTGACGAAGCAGTACTCATTCATGAAGTCCGTAACCCAAGACTTATCACAGACCCGGCAGAATTTTGTCGGCTTTCATCCCCCTTGCGAGACGCAGTCATTAAAACGTATCAGTTTGATGAACGCACAACAGAATACGATGGCGTATCAGTTCGTTGGTCAGAAATAAATTATCCGAAAGTTTGGTCTCCATCGATTGACACAATTCTTTTTGCCAGTGCACTTCGTAAGAGGCTCATTCTTACTGGACGTATTAGTCAGTATTCTTCTCTCCTTGAGATCGGTTGCGGTAGCGGTTTTTTAACAAAATATGCTCTTGTCAAACGACGTGAAAAAACAGGGGTAGGATTTAATCGAGCGCATCTTATGGATATCAATAAAGATGCCTTACGATGTGCGCTCGATACGCTTGAGCATGTTCGAGGTGATACAGAAATTATGTACACACATAATCAAGTTCAAAAACAATTTTCTATTACTGATCCTTACGATCTTGTTATATGTAATCCTCCCTATATTCCTCGTCCAGGTGCAGGAAATACTAATCCTTTTGAGGGGCTCTTTTTGTATCAAGAGATTCTTCGTACCGCGAAGACACTACTTCATAAGAAAAGCAGTCTCTTTATTACATTTTCATCACTTTCCGAAGAATCGGTACGGCCGTTTTTCGAGAAGCTTTTCACACTCCATCGCATTAACAGTTTGCGAGTACCCTTGAAAATTCCTCCTGTTTTTTCTGGCCTTAGTAAGGAGAGTAGAACGTGGGTTTCTTATCTTAAACGTCAAGGAAAGTTAGAAGTTGATATAAAAGAAGTCAGTGGTCATCTATATTGGGAACGTATTTCTGTGTTTGAATGTCGTTTGCGAAATAGGTAAGATTTTTTTAAATAAAAAAAGCCTCACATATCCGTGCGAGGCTCGTTTTACAAAATATGAATAATACATCTATCATCGTGGCGATCAGTGGTGGATTCGACCCGATTCATATCGGGCATATACGATATATTCAGGAAGCAAGAGCTCTTGGAGATAGGCTTGTTGTCATTCTTAATAATGATCATTGGCTCATGAAGAAGAAGGGGTATATTTTTATGCCGCAGGAGGAACGAAAAGAAATTCTTCGGGCCATACACGGTGTTGATGAGGTTATTCTCACAGAACATGGTTCAGATACAGATGATAGAAGTGTGTGTGAGTCACTCAAAAAAATTCGTCCACATATTTTTGTAAATGGTGGAGATCGAAATCAAGGGAATATTCCAGAAGTTCCTGTGTGTGAAGAGATAGGGTGTACCATGATGTTTAATGTTGGTGTTGGCGGGAAAGTGCAATCAAGTTCCTGGCTCGTTGATGCGTGTGTAAGGGCGATGCACGCTGACCCCCGGTTTTTAAAAAAATAAGAAGTATGTTTAAAAGTTTTCTCTCAAGAATGATTAAATATTTTTTGTAGGCCAGAAAAGCATCAATCGAAAATCTACTATCGGGTTGACATACATACATATTTCGGCATACACTGGAGAAGCATAAGGTTCTTTTAAAATGTACCTTCCATCAGAGAGGAGCGTTGGCAGTGGGTCACCGCCAGCAAGAGCCCGATGATCTTACAGAACATCATGTCATCCCACGATCACGACAGGGAGCTGATGATGAGACAAATATTCTTTTCAAGCCAATTTTTGTTCATCAAGCGTGGCATCATATGATCGTGAATGCAAAACCGAAAGAGGTTATTGAACTTTTTGATGCACTTGCTCGTATTGAAAGGGGGGATGACACGGTTATTGAGGAGCTGTTTGATTCCGTTGTGTATAAAATCGTTTTTCGGAATATGACGCTTGAAAAAGCACTTGAACTCATTAAAAAACGTTGGAAGAAGCAAGGTGGTCCATGGGAACTGGTTTTTGGACGATCTGATGTCCCCTATTCAGAAGCGGTTCTGATTATTGAGAAGGAATGGATGATGCCATGAGTAAAGACAGAAAGCGTTCGGTCAAAGAATTAACGGCATATATATGTTTCCCTTTTTGGGTTCCAGGATATGAACACGATTCAGAAAGATTCAATACTGTCATAGGCCTCCTCAATGTTGGCGTATTTTTTAACCCAGAAGATGCAGAAATTCCATATTTCAAGCTCATCCCGGTTGTCAATAAAATGTATACGGACCCTCCTCCTCAGGAGTATGCACTCACAAAAGGAAGAAAACAGAAGATACGCGACATTATAAAAGAATGTGATGTTGTCTTCATTGCATATGAAGAGCATACAACGAGTTTTATGCTCTATGAACTACACACCACTAGATCTCTCGATATTCGATTGATCCGTCTTCCGGCAGATCTTTTAGATAGTCTCTCATGATCATACACCCATCACGTTTTACGAAGATGGGTTTTTTTATTAAAAAAACCCGCTTTCGAGTTGAAAGCGGGTGATGCGAGTATTTAGCGTTTGATGAGGTTTCTGTCTTTGATTTCCATCTTGTATCCGGCTCCGTCCGAATAGTAGTAGTCTTTTCCGTTGGCAATTCCTTGCCAATAGATCCAGCCTACGATTTTCCATGTCCCGTTTTCTTGAGCCACAACTGCCAGACCGAGTTTCCCAACTCCGCCAGGCTGGTTGGTGCTTGCAGGAACGGATACTTGGATGGTGTTCCCAGAAACCGTTCCCCAGAGAGACTGGTCCGACGGAGGCGAAGACCATCCTGCCGCTCCATCAAAGAGCCCAACTGGCACAACTTTTGCGGTACCCGCATTGATCTCATTGAGAAGTCCCTGCGGGCTTCGTCCACTTACGTCTACAAGTGCTTCCACTTTGAGATCCTTGAGAAGGATCTTATTGTTTTCAGCACTTATGGTCGTTGGTGTATTCGGATTCGTCGTCGGTGTTGGACTCGGGTTTGGGGAAGGTCCGCCTGGTGGATTTCCAGTCGGTGCCGTGAGATTCCGCGTACTCCAGCAGCCTGACAAAGCCAGGACTACACAGAGGGCGGAGATGATACCATTACGTCGCTTCATTGAAATTCTCCTTTCTTCTAGAAGCGTACCGACACTCCGCCCTGGAGAGTCGGGGAATACGAATTATCGGTTTTGTTTGTCTTGACCATGACGCCAAGAGTACCTTCGGCGTCAAGTTGTGGGATCCACTGTTGACGCGCTTTCAGTGCAGCGCCGGTGATCCCTTCACTTCCATATCCGAAATTCCATTTGGTGACATGAATCAGAGAGACACCGATTGGTACTTGTCCGACGAATCCAGGCCATACATCGAATGAACCATAGACCCCAAGGTCATTGAGAGCATTTGATGTGAGTTGGAGTTCGCCACCAAGTCGTTCGGGAGTCCACATAGATCGGCGATAGCCCAGCTGGAGTTGCCAGGAATTCTTGTGAGACTTCCAATCTGGCAGGGCATTCCAGCCTGCACCGATGTCAAAGACACCAGATCTTCCACTATCGACTCGAACACCGAGAGAAACCGTGTTCACCGTTTCTCCTTGTTCGGCTGGACTCATCGGGTTGTAGGATTGATCTTTTGTGCCGGTATTTTGAACTCCGGCTTTGAAGAAAATTCCTGGTTTTAGTGGGAAGAATAGATTCGTCGATGCGCCATAATATGTCATTGATGCCCCAGAAGGAGACGGGTTAATCTCTTGATTCCCTCGAGCTTGGAGCTCGACGTATCCTTGAGAATGTCCGTTGTTTCCCCTGACTTCCGTCGAGGCACGTTCAATGTAGATCGTCCGAGGTGACGAAGGCGCAAGCTTTCCATTAATACCCCAGGCACGAACACAGAACGTGGTCTTTTCTCGATCATACGGTAAGCGAATTGTCAGGGGGAACGTGATGGTCCCCACAGTACGCGGATCAATGCCGTTTTTGAGTTGCCAATGAGCGTACCCATTTTCAGTCTTGACCGTATAGAGGTTACTTGCCACGTTTGCTGAGACGATGAAGTCATTGAAGAATTTAATCGTATCGCCGTTTGTGACAGAAAAGGAAGCTTGAATGTACGACCCAGCACGGAAGCTGGCTTGTACAATCTTGATTTCGCTAACTGCGGCACCAGAGACTCCCCTCGCGTGTGCGGCAGGAGCTCCCAGGGTGGTCCCCATCGTCAGTAGTAAACCGATAGCTATGTTGTGAAGGTTCCGTCCCATGGCTTTCACTCCTTTCTTTTAGAAGATATCCACGAAGATTCTGCTCTATTTAATCATGTTTTTACTCTTTTGTCAAGAATCAACCCATCTATCCTGTCATTACTCCTTAAAAAAAGAAGAATATATAATCAGGAAACCACGTCGTAGGACTTGACAAAATCAATTATTTATGGTCTTTTAGAGGTATATGGAATTATTTTTTTCCCATACGAAAAAACATAAACGTGTTGTTATAGCCTCTTCTTTGATTGCTGGTTCATTGGCACTCTTGTTTAGTCTTATACAACCACTTGAATATAGTTCTTCGGTACGGCTTTTGGTATTACAAAAGAATCAATCCTCAATGGACCCCTATACGGCACTGAAAGCAGCAGAGCAAGTCGGTGATACACTTTCGCAAGTTGTGTATACATCAGCCTTTCTAGATCGCGTGCTTACACTTGATCAGACAATCGATCAGAAAATATTTTCTTCCAATGAACGAAAAAAGCGGAAAACATGGAACAAGATGGCTGAAACACGAAGTGGGAGAGGAAATGGATTTCTTACTATTACTGTATACCATCGCGATAAAGTTGAGGCACGAAAGATTGTACAAGCGGTTACGAATGTTCTCGTTACTGAAGGTTGGCAGTATGTGAATAGCGATATAGTTATTCGAGTTGTTGATTCTCCACTCGATTCACGATTCCCCGTACGGCCTGATATCCCCGTAAATGTTTTTGCAGGGTGTGTATGCGGTGTGTTCATTGGATTCGCTTTTACACTGCATGATGAGCGAAAAAAACGAAACGCATAGTATATGCCACAATCAAGTGCCATACACATGGAGGGCAAAAAAATACCCAACCAGGTTGTATGGTTTTTTAGTGTGTTGTGTGCAGTATCGTTTGTTACAGTATTCTTTTCACCGTGGAGGGCGGCAGCGATCCTTATAGGGACATTGTCACTTTTTTTTGTATTACGATCATCAGAGTATATTATCTATGGTCTTGTACTATATATTCCATTTGAACCATTCCTTTTGAAATTCGTTTCAGATGAAGTATATGTATACGCACGATATTTTCCAGAAATACTGATATATCTCCTTTTTTTAGTTCTTATAACGAAGACGCTTGCAAAGAAAATTCCCATGCGTGTACAGTATATTACTATGCTATTTTTTCTTTTTATCTGCGTAGCAATTCTTTCAGCGATTGTAAATCATACGCCAATATTGGTCGCTTCGTTAGGAATACGGCAATACATTCGTTTTATACTTATTGCATGTATCATCGTGATGCTCCGTCCATCAAAAGTATTTATGAAGAACGTATGTATCTGTATACTGGCCCTCGCCATGGTAGAGGGTAGTATAGGCATTATTCAGGCAGCGGTAGGATATCCAATGGATACACTTCTTCTCCCTGAGCAACGAAAATTATTTGGTGACATTCAGCTGACAGGAGGAACAACTCAATTTTGGGAATCAGGTCAACGAATATTTGCCACAATGGGACGGTATGATCAGCTTGGTACATTTCTCTCTCTCGCATTACTCCTTCTAACAGCTTTTCTTTTTGAATATAAAAGAAATCGTTTTTTAATGTATGGAGCAGGCGTGGGTACCATCTGCATAAGTGCACTCGTTCTTACATATTCACGTGCAGCATGGTTTGGATTTTTTCTTGGAGCAATTATCATTGGTATCTTCTTAAAACGAGATAGACGGATGATAGTTGGGGTGGGCATCGTCTCATTTGTAATAGCAGGATATCTTTTTTATTCAGGTATCGTCGTAAAACATCTTACTGATATACCAAGTCAGACGATATCACAGCGTTTTTTTGAAGCGTTTTCTCTTGAGAGATGGCGGGGAGAATATTATGATCTCGGGCGTATGTTTTTTCTTATCCACACTCCGCCTGCTATTTTTGCGGTCTCACCTCTTATTGGCGTAGGTCCAGGGACATACGGTGGAGGTACTGCCGCCGCGCTTCATTACACAGAGAGTTATGAGAGACTCGGCCTTCCTTTCGGTATTAAAGGAAGGGAAGGATATATTGATAATAACTGGTTTTCACTACTGGGTGAGATTGGAACGATTGGGCTTTTTCTCTATCTATCCATGATAGGTGCATCTCTCTATGCATCGTGGTATGTGTGGCAGCATGCATCCGATCAACTTATACGAAGTGTGAGTCTTGCGTATATAGGTATTGCCATAGCTTTTATATTTCAGGCATTTCTTGCAACCTATCTTGAAATGCGAACACTCGCGTCCTATGTTTGGCTCTTCGCGGGAATTATGTTGTCAGAATATAGTCAAATGAAGGAAAAGAAAATCCTATGAAAATAGTACTCGTTCATAAATTCTATTTTGAGCATAGAGGAGCAGAACGCTATCTGTTTGATCTTGAAAAAATACTGCGAGAACAAGGGCATGAAGTGATACCATTTGCGCTTCAACATCCTCACAACAAACAAACGCCGTACAGTTCTTATTTTTTACCATGGGTTAACGTTGCGCATCCGAAAGGATTTCGAGAATATATCCGAATGATTGGAAGAGTGATTTATTCATTCGAAGCAAAAAAATATTTTGAAAATCTTATAAAAGATGTTCAACCCGATATTGTTCATATCCAAAATATCTATCATCATATTTCACCGTCGATTCTTGATGTGTGCCGATCATATAGCATTCCTGTTGTGCAGACAATCCATGATTATAAACTGATCTGTCCAAACTACAAATTGTTTTGTCATGGTGCCGTGGAAGATATTTGTAGAGGTGGGGCGTATTGGAAAGAGGTCTTCTTTCGATGTGTGAAGGGCTCGTTTTGGAAGAGTCTTTTAGCTTGTATTGAAATGACTATACATACCATATTTTGCTTGTATGATCGGGGAGTTGATATGTATATTGCTCCATCTGTATTTGTATCAAAAAAACTTATTGAATATGGAGTACCAAAAAATAAACTAATAGTACTGCCACACTCTATCGATGCGACTAAATATACTCCATCCTTCGAGGTGGGAACATATCTCATATATGTTGGAAGTCTCTCGGAGGAAAAGGGTGTGAAGACACTTATCCAGGCAATGAAAGGGATCTCGCTTCCCTTAAAAATTGTCGGAGAGGGTCCTGAATTATCATCACTTATTTCATATGCAAAGCAATGTGGTGTTCAAGAGAAAGTGGAGTGTATGGGAGTCATGCGAGGAGATTTTCTTCACACAGCGATACGAGGTGCTGCTGCCGTTATTGTTCCATCTCTGTGGCATGAAGTATTTGGATACGTCGTCTTAGAGGGTTGGGCATTAGGGAAAATTGTAATCGCTTCTGATAGGGGTGCGCTTCCGGAGTTGATTGAAAGAATCTCGAAAAAACTTCTTTTTCATGCAGGAGACAGTAAAGACCTTGCAAGAATTATTAACACAACATTGAGTGATAAAGAGTTCAGTATAAAAGTCGCTAGAGAAGGTAGACTCTTGGTAGAAAAAGAGTATACACCCGAAAAGTATTATGAGAGTCTTTTTCAGATCTACTCTCGTATAGTAATGTTGAGGTAGGCTCTAAATACGTTTGATCACATTTTGTATTCATATTGGGAGGGATGATTCTTGACAAAAGAAGAATTATGTGGTTATATTCTTCTACATATAAACAAGTACATATGAACAAGAAATTATGAGAATTGTCATGATTGGACAAAAAGGATTACCAGCCCATTCCGGTGGGGTTGAACGCCATGTCGACGATTTAGCGACAAGGCTTGTTCATGCTGGCCATGAAGTGTTCGTCTATTGTCGTAAAAGTTATACATTGAACTATAATTGTGTTCGAGAGTATAAAGGTATTACATTGATCTATATTCCCACATTCAAGAGCAAACATTTTGAAACAATGATTAATACTTTTTTTGCGTCGATCCATGCCGTATTCATGAAAGCCGACGTCATTCACTATCAAGGTATTGGTCCTTCTGTGTTTGCATGGATCCCAAGACTCTTTAATCGTAAGAGTAAAGTGATCGCAACATTCCATTGTCAAGATTATTTTCATCAAAAATGGGGGCCTTGCGCGCGACGTATGTTTCACATTGGTGAATGGATTGCATGTACCATGACACATCAAACGATCGCGGTCTCAAAAATTCTTAAGCGATTTATAAAACAACACTATGGTCGCAATGCAATCTATATCCCGAATGCAGTAACAATACCGAAACGACTCGTACCGTATAGGATTAAACGATATGGCCTCGATCGCGGGACATATATCCTTTGCGTTGCTCGCCTTGTAAAGCACAAAGGTATTCATCATGTGATCCAAGCATATAGCGCTCTTTCGAAACATATGAAGAAGCCCCCAAAACTTGTCATTGTAGGATCTGGTGCGTATACGAATGCCTATGTGAAACAGTTAAAAGAACTCGCGGGGGAAGATAAAAATATTATTTTTACCGGTGAATTAAGTGGGCCTATTCTTGGAGAGCTCTACAGTAATGCGCGGCTTTTTGTGCAGGCATCAGAGAGTGAAGGACTTTCCATTTCACTTCTCGAAGCAATGAGTTACGGGTGTCCCGTGCTTGTGTCTGATATTGCCGAGAATAAGGAGATCCTCCCAACGATTGGCCACACATTTCAGAATAAAAATTGCGAAGATCTCATCTACCAATTAAACAGGATATTGCACTCACGGCAACAAGTGAATCCTTCCCTGCAGGAAATTGAATACATAAAAAAGAACTATAACTTTGATATCGTTTTTGAAAAAGCCTTACGTCTCTATCAACGGCAGGCAGAAGTATAATACATACGTCAAGTGTCTTTGTGGTTTGCATTTTTTTTTTATTCAGATACAATACCGTCATATTTGAGTCTGTAGAGAAAGATATAACTGGTATTTCTCTACGGACTCAATTATATGATTATAATTTATAATTGGTATTAGATCGTATGGCATTCTTTCAGAAACGCGCATCAGGACGGTTGAAGCTCCGTGTAACTATTACGGCAGTGGTTTTTATGGCACTTGCCGCAAGCGCATATGACGGTCTTGAATTTTATAATACATATCGTTCAACACTCGAGAAACATGTTCATACGCTTGGGTTAAAGAATATCTCTCTTCCAGCTATTCATGTGCGGGCATGGTTCCCAGAGACATTTCGTCTGGGACTTGATTTAAAAGGTGGTACTCACTTGGTGTATGAAGCGGATCTGTCAAAGACACCTGCCGCAGACAAGGGGACTTCTTTAGAGGGGGTGAGAGATGTTATCGAGCGACGAGTGAATATCTACGGTGTTGCCGAACCGATTGTCCAGACAGTGAAAGTTGGTCAATCACATCGTATTATCGTGGAACTTGCCGGTGTAAAGGATGTTAATCAAGCTATCCGCATGATTGGTGATACGCCACTCTTAGAATTTAAAGATGAAAATCCGATAAAAACCACTCGTCAAGAACTTACTTCTGAGGAGAAAAAGAGCATGGAGGTTTATAATACAGATGCGCGTAAGCGGGCAAGCGATATATTAAAGAAAGCACACCAAGAGAAAGCAGATTTTACAGCTCTCGCAAAAGAATTTTCAGAAGATCCCATGACACAAAAAAATGGCGGTGATGTTGGGTGGCTCAATAAGAAGGATATAGTGTATCCTTCCATTTCTCACCTTAAGAAGGGTGAGGTTGGTAAAGACCTCCTTGAAGTATCCAATGGCCTCGTCATTATGAAAATTCTCGATACTCGTGAGGATAAAGAAATTGCAGCTAACCACATTCTCGTTTGCTTCAAGGGTGCTACGCGATGTGATAAGAATACGTCGAAGGAAGATGCTCGTGCACTTGCAGAAGATATTAAAAAGAAAGCAACCCCACAGAACTTCGTTGAACTTGCCAAACAATATTCTACTGAACCAGGTGCTTCTCAACGGGGGGGAGACCTCGGCTGGTTTGGAAAGGGTGCGATGGTAAAGTCCTTTGAGGATACGGTATTCCCTTTAAAGAAGGGTGATATTTCCCCTATTGTTGAAACAGAATTTGGGTTTCATATTATTTATAAAAAAGATGAACGAAGTACGACCGATATTCATGCGGCGCGTATTGTCGTACGAGTAAAGGCACCATCAGATTATCTTCCCGCCGCGAATCCATGGGAGGATACAGGTTTAACCGGGAAACAATTGAAACGAGCATATGTACAATTTGATCAGACAACTCAATTTCCTCAAGTAGGAATTGAATTCAATGATGAAGGGAAGAATATTTTTGGCGCGCTTACTGAAAAAAACGTTGGTAAACCAATTGCAATCTTTCTCGATGGTCAACCAATTAGTGTTCCTCGTGTCAATCAAGCGATTACCGACGGGCGAGCTGTCATCACCGGTGATTTCACGCTACAAGAAGCAAAGCTCCTTGCGCAGCGCCTGACTACCGGAGCACTTCCGGTACCAATTAATTTAATCAGCCAACAGACTGTTGGCCCGAATCTTGGCGCTGAATCTCTCCAAAAAAGTCTCATGGCCGGGTTATTCGGATTCGCACTGGTTGCATTATTTATGGTTTTATACTATCGGCTGCCCGGCGTACTCGCTGTACTTGCGTTGTGTATGTATACCGCTCTTACACTCGCTGTTTTTAAGTATTGGCCGGTGACCTTAAGTCTTTCCGGTATCGCCGGTTTCATTTTATCCATTGGTATGGCTGTTGACGCGAATGTTCTTATTTTTGAACGCATGAAAGAAGAATTGAGAAATGGGAGATCACTTGACGCGGCAATTCATGACGGCTTTAAGCGGGCATGGACATCAATTCGGGATAGTAATGCGTCTTCCCTGATCACCTGTACCATTCTTTTTTGGTTTTCTACAAGTCTCATCAAGGGGTTTGCATTGACCCTCGCGGTTGGTATTTTATTGAGTATGTTTTCCGCAATTGTTATTACACGTGTTCTTCTTCGTCTTGTGTCCGGATGGCGACTCAGACGGATGATGTGGCTTTTTACCTCGTCGAAGACGAAACGGAGCATTTTTAATTTGTAAATGAATCATGGCGAAACACGTATGGTACGTATTATAGAAAAACGCAATCTGTGGCTTTCAATTTCTATCGGAATGCTCATTGTCGGACTCGGTGCTCTTGGATTATGGCAACTTAAGCTTGGTATTGATTTTACCGGTGGAAGTCTTTTGGAGGTTGAATATACACATACTCATCCATCTATTGATGTGCTGAAGAAACATTTAGATGTTATTCATCTCACGGATGGAGATGTTAAGACTGTCGGTGAGCGTGGAGTTATTTTTAGATTGAAAACTATCGATGAAGATACCCACCAAAAACTTATTACAGAATTGAAGAAAGATGATAAAAAACTTGCAGAGCGCATATTTGAATCCATTGGTCCCGTTATCGGGAAAGAACTTAAGACAAAATCCCTGTTGGCTATCGCAGTTGCTCTTTTAATGATTCTTGTGTATATCGCCTATGTGTTTCGAAAGGTTTCCCACCCCGTTGCTTCATGGAAATATGGTATCGCGGCTATTATCGCACTTCTTCACGATCTTCTTTTTGTGCTTGGTATTTTTTCGGTGTTGGGTAAATTCGCACATATAGAAATAACGAGCTCATTTATTCCTGCGTTTCTCACGGTACTCGGTTTTTCAGTACATGATACAATTGTCGTATTTGATCGTATTCGCGAAAATCTCCTCAAGCATAAAGGATCCTTTCAAGATATTGTAAACACCTCCTTAAACGAAACGATGGCACGATCAATTAACACGTCATTAACAGTATTCCTTGTTCTCCTTTCTCTATATTTTTTTGGGGGAGAAACACTTAAGACATTTGCGCTTGCATTGCTTTTCGGTGTTGGGGTTGGAACATATTCTTCAATTTTCGTAGCTTCGCCGCTCCTTGTGAAGTGGCATGAATGGACTCTCAAAAAATAAAAAAATATTTCTTTAAAAACCCCGCTTTCCAATATTGGCGGGGTTTTTATTGATGTAAATATGGTTATTCTATATAATTAGTCATATGGAATATATTTTTAACTTCGATATTCCTAGTTTTTCAAACCCCTTCCAAGCGATGTGGTTTCTTTTTGTGCATGGTGGATGGATACTTCTTGGGGGCGCTTTCGTTCGTGGTTTGTGGATGCTTTGGCTTAAAGAGATTCGTATAGCGCACGGGAAGACTGTTCAAAAAATAATTCTTGCAATCCACGTTCCGAAACAAACCGAACAGTCGCCGAAGGCAGTTGAGAATATTTTTGCACACCTTACGGGACTTTTTGGGGGCAAGGGGAATCTCTTTGACCGATATTGGCACGGGAAGACACAAGCTTCATTTTCTTGTGAATTAGTGAGTCGAGGTGGGTTCATTCAATACTACATTCGATTACCCTTGACGTACCGTGATATTTTTGAAGCATCTATTTTCGCGCAGTATCCAGATTCTGAAATTGTTGAAGTAACAGACTATACTCAAGAGGTGCCACATCATTTTCCCGATGAACAGTATGACCTTTGGGGGACAGAGCTTTCTTTTGCAAAGCCATCCGCGTACCCCATTAAGACATATACGGCATTTGAGGATGCTCTCAGTGGCACCTTTAAAGACCCCCTTTCTTCACTTCTTGAATTTTTAGGAACGTTGAAGATAGGAGAAGAAATTTGGATTCAGTATGTTCTTGCCCCGTCGGATGAAGAATGGCACAAGAAGAGTATGGAATTAGTAAAAAAAATGATCGGTCAAAAAGTCGATGTACATAAAGGATTTTTCGATAGATTTGCTGAGGGATTTTCCCTCGTCACCAAGGAATTTTTTCATGAACTGAGCGCGGGTATTCTCCCTGGTCCTCATATTTCAGAAGAAAAAAAGGAAGCTCCGCCGAGTCTTATGCAATATCTTTCACCGGGTGAGAAAATGATTATTGAACAAATACAGATGAAGGCTTCAAAACCTGGATTTAAGGCAAAAATTCGGATTGTGTATATTGGTAAAAAAGAATTATTCAGTAAAGTAAAGGCAATTGCGGGTGTCATTGGTTCCTTTAAGCAATTCAGTACTCTTCACATGAATAGTTTTGGTATTGAAAGACATTCAAAAGTCGGCGCGAATTATTTTTTTGTCAAACAACGTATTATTAAGCGTCAAAATAAACTCATGAAAGCATATGTTGGCAGGGCGCTCGGAGGTGGCGCATCTCCCTATGTCCTTAACACCGAAGAATTAGCAACGATATGGCACTTTCCAATGATTGACGTGAAAGCACCACTCATCAGTAAAGCTCAGAGCAGAAGAGCAGAGCCGCCATCGGGTCTTCCAATGCGTGAGCGGGAAGAATTCGGGGCAAAACCCATAGAGAAACATTCAACTCCCGAAGAAAAAAAATCTGATATCCCGGAGAATTTACCATTTGTATAACTTTCGTCTTCGTATGGAACAGAATAACGACATCACCGTATTTGCAGAAACAAACTATCGTACACAGCGGCGGAGGTTTGGTATTAGAACAGATGATCGGCGGAGGCATATGTATCTCATCGGTAAGACAGGTATGGGAAAATCGACCATCCTCGAGAATATGATCATTGAAGATATTCAAAATGGCCATGGTGTTGGCGTTGTTGATCCACATGGTGATTTGGCTGAAAAGATATTGGAGTATATTCCTCCGCACCGTATTAATGACGTTATCTATTTCAATCCGTCCGACATGGAATATCCGGTGGCATTTAATATTTTAGAAACAATGGATGAACGACATAAGCACCTGATTGCATCAGGGCTCATGGGAGTTTTTAAGAAAATTTGGCCCGATGTGTGGAGTGCGCGTATGGAATATATTTTAAACAACACCCTTCTAGCTCTTTTGGATTATCCGGGGAGCACCATGTTGGGTATTAATAGAATGCTTGCGGATAAAGCCTACCGGGCAAAAGTCATTGAACACATCAAGGATCCGGTTGTTCGCGCATTTTGGGTTGATGAATTTGCTCGATATCAAGATAAGTTTGCAACAGAAGCGGTTGCGCCAATTCAAAATAAGGTTGGTCAGTTTCTTTCCGCCGCCATCATTCGCAATATCGTCGGTCAAGTGAAGTCCACGATTAATATTCGGGAGATCATGGATTCACAGAAGATTCTTATTATGAATCTTGCGAAAGGAAGAATCGGGGAAGATAACAGTCGACTTCTTGGTGGTATGTTGATCACTAAAATTCAGCTCGCGGCAATGGAACGAGTGGATATTGCCGAGTCAGAAAGAAAAGATTTTTATCTGTATGTTGATGAATTTCAAAATTTTGCAACAGAAAGTTTTGCGAATATTCTTTCCGAGGCACGGAAATATCGTCTTGATCTTATCATGGCGCATCAATACATTGAGCAATTAGATGAAAAGGTGCGTGCAGCCGTATTCGGGAACGTTGGGACTATGATTGTGTTCCGTGTCGGTGCAGCTGATGCTGAATTTCTTGCGAAAGAATTCACTCCGCGTTTTATTGAAGAAGATCTTGTAAATCTGCCTAAATTTCAGGTGTATTTGAAGCTTATGATTGATGGTGTTGTGTCTGAACCGTTTTCCGCGATAGGACTTCCACCATTTTCCCCTGAAGAGAAAACTCATAATTTAGATAAAGTTATTCGAGTGAGTCGTGAGAGATATGCAGTCCCAAGAGCTGTTGTTGAAGATAAAATCTCGCGGTGGCATGAATCTCTCCATAGTACCACCACGCCTGTCGTGATGCCGGAAAAACCTCTTAAAAAGGGGCCGGAACGGATTCATCCTGCAACATGTACCCGGTGCGCGAAAGAATTTATGGTTGGTTTTCAACCGGATCCATCACGCCCGTTTTTTTGCGATGAATGTTATGTGATCGTTCGTGAAGAACGGCAAAAAAAGGGGCCGCCTCAACAGCAGGATCAACGATATCGCGAAAGGGACGACCGTCGAGTATACCCAAGTGGACCTCGGCAGCAGTATCCGCGTTCTCAAAGCCGACCTCAACAGGCACGACCAATACCACCTCCTCCACTCTCGGAGAAACCCATTTCTCTCAAGGAACTTGTAGATAAAAAATCAACGTCACCTTCGAATATTCCTCCTGGTGAAACACCACTGAAAACAGTATGAGATCAGTGTATCTTGATTATGCCGCGGCAACACCTCTTGATGCGCGCGTGCAAAAAGTGATGAATCCTTTCCTTGCGAAGGAATTCGGGAATCCATCCTCAATTCATTCATACGGAGTGCGTGCTAAGAAAGCTCTTGAGCATGCTCGAAATTCTATTGCTACGCAACTTTGTGTTTCTCCAAAAGAAATTGTTTTCACCAGTGGAGGGACTGAAAGTAACAATATGGCAATCCTAGGGATTGCACACGCGTATCGTGTCTATGGGAGAGATATTATCGTCTCATCCACCGAACATCCTTCCATTATTGAGAGTTGTAAGTATCTTGAAAAGCAAGGCTTCCATGTAACATATCTTTCCGTTAATCGAAGTGGTGCTATTGACCTTGATGAATTAAAGAAAGCACTTACTCCCCATACTATCCTGATTTCAATCGTATACGCTCAAAATGAAACGGGAGTCATTCATCCTCTCCGAGATATTTCAAAGATTCTTCAGAGAACAAAACAACAATCGAGTCACCATTTTCCATTTTTTCATACAGACGCCTCACAAGCACCGGGGTATTGTGATCTCTCTATTGTGCGACTTGGCGTGGATCTTATGACACTTCATGCGGGGAAGATGTATGGCCCGCGAGGCGTAGGACTTCTTTCTGTACGTTCTGGGATTCATATTCAACCTCTTCTCTATGGAGGCGGACAACAAGGAGCACTTCGGGCTGGCACGGAGAATGTTGCGGGAGCAGTTGGTTTTGCAAAGGCACTTGAATACGCGGAACGTATGAGTGTAAAAGAGACAAAGCGCCTTACGCGTTTGCGCGATATGATGGTCGCTCGTCTTCAAAAAAGTATTCCTGGTATTATTATAAATAGTATTCCAGAAGGTCTTCCAACTATCATCCATGTGTCGCTTCCAACTATTGACGGTGAAGCATGTGTCATGTATCTTGATGCACGAGGTATTGCAGTATCGACTGGTTCTGCATGTTCGTCTGTTGCACGAAAACAGTCACATATTCTTGAAGCTATGGGTCTTTTCCCACATGAGATAAAGGGGAGTCTTCGATTCAGTCTCGGGAGGGCAACAACACACCAAGACATTGATTATACGATAGAAACACTCAAAAAAGTTTTAACACGATTACAGCCATGAAACATACACCACAAGAACAGAGCGTCTCCGAGATGATGAAACGGTATTTTTTGAGTCGCGTTGAGAAAAAAAAACAAGCAGACGACGAACAAAAGCTGAGTGTCAATGAAGCGATTGGCGCGATTGCTTTTTATTATGAAAAAATTCGAAATATTGTCGATTATCAAGATGAACATCTTCTTCGACAAAATGCCATTCGACGTATTTTGGGGCGCCGTCTTATTTTTCAAGAATCGATGGACGAACTCGCGTATGCACTTGTCAAAGAATTGATTCGTTCTCGATATTTCGCAAATAATGGGCTCCCGATTTCTATTGTAAAAGAGATTGAACAGATTCTTGTCATGTATGTTGGCATTATTGAGGCACTTCGGAAGCGGCATATTCTTACCGATAAAGATCAAGATTGGCTTTTAGCAATGGCATCATGCTCAATTGACGAACATCTTGTTCCCATGACAGAAGAGGAGGCTCTTGTCACACTTATGTATGAGATGCTTGAGGGACAAGTAGAGGGTAGTTTTGCTGATATCGATGACAAGTTGCGAAAATCTCAAATCTATATTGCGGTATATCGGGTGCTGTTACGGCCAGACATCACTCGTCTTCGATATTTTCTTCTCAAGCACAGCTTTAAACACTGGACGATGTATGCGGAAGGGAATATCGAAAAATTGGCCAGTGAGTATCCGGATATTTCTAAAAAGATAGATACTCACATCAAGCATCCATTGAATAAGAAACTGATGCCGACCTTTCGACGATATCGCATTCCATTTGTCGTTCTTCATACTAGTATTAAAAATAACGGAGAAGAGATATTAAAGAACAAGGAGGTATTTCACAAAGAGATAAAACGTATCTGTGAAGGATTTTATGCCGTACAGCGAAGACGTCTGTATTCTCGTACGATCAGAGCATTTATTTATATTTTTCTTACGAAAATGGTTCTTGGTCTTGCGATTGAATTACCGTATGATCTTTTAACTATTCATGGAATCAATACAACCCCGCTTCTTATCAATATAGTGTTTCCTCCGATCCTTCTTGCTATGATAACATTGTCCGTTCGATTCCCCGGAGAGGAGAATACAAAACTCATTATAAAAGCGATCGAAGAAATAACATTCTCGGGAGATGCCAAGCGGGAGATTTTTATTCCGCAAAGATATTCCGTAAAACGAAAGAATCCGGTGTTGTATGTTATTTTTTCTATTCTCTATGTAGCACTTTTTGCGCTATCGTTCGGTGTGCTTTGGTGGTTTTTGAGAAAATTCACATTCAATGTTGTAAGCGGATGTATCTTTGCTGTTTTCTTGTGTCTTATTACATTTTTTGGAGTCACACTTCGTCGTTCTGTTCAGGAACTTATGATTGTGCGGAAGAAACCCGGTCTCATCGCTACGTTTTTCGATCTTTTTACACTTCCTATTGTCCAAGTCGGACGGTGGTTGTCATTTAATATATCTCGTGTTAATATATTTGTGTTTATTTTTGACGTTCTCATTGAGCTCCCATTGCAAGCGCTTATTGAGATCACAGAAGAGTGGTTTGCTTTTATAAAAGAAAAGAAAGAGGAGATGGAATGAAGAACGGATTTGCAAATGGTGGTTTTCTCGGTGCATTTGTTGGCCCAATGTTTTGCGGGAAAAGTGAAGCATTGATTCGCACGCTCAATCGTTACAAGATTGCGCAAATGCGCGTTGTGGCTTTTAAACCAGACATGAGTAGGCGTAAGGAAAAGAAAAACGAGATTGCCGGTCGAGATGGTGCCCACTTTCATGCGTATCCGATTTCTGTGGCGGCTCCAGAAGCCATCTTGACCTATTTGGATGAATACGATGTCATTGGCATCGAGGAAATCCAGTTCTTTGAAGAGGATATGATCCATGTGTTAGAAGAATGCCGCGCAGTCGGGAAGAGAGTCTATGTCGCCGGACTTGATCTCGATTTCCGTACAGAACCATTTAAGATCGTGCCCCACCTTCTTGCCATTGCGGATGAAGTGGAGAAAATGCGAGCGGTATGCATGGTGTGTCATCAGGAAGCGGGGCTTACGCAACGCATGCTTAATGGTAAACCCGCAATGTATGACAGCCCGCTTATCGACGTTGGAGATAGTGAAAAGTATGAAGCACGGTGTCGTAAGTGCCATAAGATCCCCGGGAAACCACCTATAGCGCACTTATTTAATGGTACAAAGTCGAAAGAGGAAGTGAAATAAGGTCATCACACAGATGACCTTTTCTATTTTTTTCTACTGAAAATAAATAGAGCTATGAAGAACGTATTAAGTTGTTCATAGCTCTTTTTTGATGTTACTTCTTTTTCTCTTCAGGACTTACAACGGGAGCAGGTAGCTTCGGGGGAGCTGCCGGAAGTTGGATGATGAGTCCTCCAGCGCCAGTGCCCGATTCCACCTGAGGCCGTTGACCATTCCACTTTTCGATGGCATGGTCAAGCGCTTGGAGATATCGGAGCTGTAAAAGCGCCGGAGTAATGGAGGCCGTGAGAATTTTGTTTGACTCAGCCTCACCACGAGCACCAGCGATCTTCTTCTGAGCTTCAGCCGTAGCTTGTCGTAGTTCATTCTCGGCCTTCATCGCTTGCTGAGTAGCAGCCACTTTAGCGTTGAGCGCATCGATGACATTCTGTGGCGGTCGAGGGGCTCCAATGAATCCAAATTGTTCGATGACCAGACCGACGTCGGTGAGGGCTTTGTTGAGATGATCACGTACTTCAGTGAGAAAGACGTCCTTCTTTGGGCCGTATAGTTCCTCAACTGAATACCTACCTGCAACTTCATTGAAGATATCCCGTGCGACGTTACGAAGATACCCATGGGTGAAATTCTCGAGGTTATCATTTCGAAACTTCACATAGAAGGATGGAACCTTCTCTGCGATGAGTCGATACGAGAGCGAAATATCGCCAGTGATGCCAAGGCCTTCTTTGCTGTTAAAAGTGATTTCTTCGTTATTCGGCGAACCTTCATTTGGATCCTTTGTCCAGACCGTCGTTTGGACGAACGTCGGATAGTTGAATACTTCTTGGGTGAAGATATTGTACCAGACCCATCCGGTTGTGAGTGGGAGTTCGTTGACGCCCCGCTTGTCGCCTGCCAGGTCGATTTTGATGCCAACGTGACCAGGACCAACGCGTGTGCAGCCGTTGAGTGTAGGACCGGAAAAGGCCAAGAGCAAGATAAGCCCAAGAAGACCATTATGTCCTTTTGTTTCAGGTGCCTTCTTGAAGAGCGTCTTGAGGCAGAAAACACTAACTATTGCAATGGTGGCCAACACCACCATCCCGAGATAAAAACTAAGTGTACTTGGTTGATTCATCATACCAAAGGCCATGTCGATAAGAGCCATGTCGATAGCCACTACACCGACGGTGACCAAAACCTTTACCCAAAGCGGAATTTTTTCCATTTCAACCTCCATTGAAAAGAACTAATGCAATGATAAGTATACATTATTACTTAGTCTTGTCAAGAAAGAAGTTGACACTCAGGAGAATTAGTGGTTGGGGGGTGACGATGGTGGTTGACATTTTTTCTGGAATACGTAGAGTACACATTGTATTGTTTGTCCGTTGAAAGGAGCTCAAAGACATGTCGAAAGATGAAGCGCTCACGAATCAACAGATCATTGAAAAGGTTACTCGATGGCAAAAGAGTCCCTATACGCCACATCTGACCTGTGGTGGGGATAGAGAGAAAAAGCGGCAATGCCGAAAAGATCTTTTGCCAAGCGAAAAGAATGGGAAGGTCGTTCTTACCTGTCCGGATGTTGAGTGTTCCTATCTTCAGGAATTCATACCTCATCCGATACTGAACGCTGACTTCGAAAAGCTCGATGCATCGTATACAAAACTTGAAGAGGCAACAGGATCTCTCAAGAATGCTCTTTTGAAAAAGGGATTTTACGCATTTACATGTAGTGAAATTAAAAAGATAGTAAAAGAGAAATATCCCGATGCTGATTCAGTTTCTCTCAAGAAAAAGGAAGAGCCTCATCTTGCGGCCTTGGTTCTTCATTGGGTTGAATGTATCAATCAATTTGATACTACATCACTTGAATACGCGCTAAAGGCGAGTCGCTTCTTGGGGTACATGCTTGCACACGCTAAGATGCTCAAGATGATCGAAGATAACCAACTTGATATGTTCGTAGATATCGACATCTATTACGAAACCCACCTTCCTCGTAACACCGAATAAGTTCGGTGTTTTATTTTTTTTCGTATATACTATTCTTGACAATATGATTTTCAAGAAAAAATTAAAAATTGTGTACGTCGCGCTTTCCGGTGGGGTGGATTCTGCAACTGCCGCGGGGATCCTTAAGAAAGAAGGCTATGCTGTCGTTGGCGTATTTATGCGTCAATTTGATGTTGCCGATGTAAGTAAGGAGAATGCGTCACAACTTGCATGTTCATGGGAAGTTGATCGTCGTTCCGCAATGTCTGCCGCGGCCACATTGGATATCCCTTTTAAGGAATGGGATTTTAGAAAACAGTATCATAAAGAAGTGGTTGACTATATGTTTCGGGAATACAAGGCGGGGCGTACGCCTAATCCTGACGCGATGTGCAATAAGTATGTGAAATTTGATGCATTTTTAAAAAAAGCACTGAAAGAAGGTGCGGATTTCATAGCGACAGGACACTATATACGAATTAAGGAATTACGAAGAACACACAAATTATACCAGGCGAAGGACAAGAATAAGGATCAGTCATATTTTTTATATTCACTTACGCAAGAACAACTGAACTATTGTCTGTTCCCATTGGGAGCGTATCTTAAAAGTGATGTGAGAAACATGGCGAAGAAATTTGGGTTGCCGCAATGGAATAAAAAAGACAGCCAAGGAATTTGTTTTGTTGGGAAGATTCCCATGAAGGAGTATCTTCAAACAAAGATCCCAGTGAAACCTGGTGCTCTGATGACGTTAGATGGTAAAATAGTCGGAGAACACCAAGGAGCTCCATATTATACGATTGGTCAACGACATGGTCTTGGATTTGGCGGTGGGGATGATCCGTATTATGTTGTTTCGAAAGATATGAAGAAAAATATTGTTTTTGTTGCGAAAGGTGGTGCATTAGCATTGTACAAGAAAGAAGTAGAGATAGGCGATATGCATTGGATTTCTAAAGTTCAGTCTACTGTACCATTGATATGTAAGGCACGGATTCGATACCGACAGCAATTGCAGAGGGCTACCATCGAATTACGTACGAAGAAATTCATTATTATCAATTTTGATAAGCCGCAACGTGCCGTGACGCCAGGTCAAGCAATTGTATGTTATAAAGGGCAAGAAATGCTCGGCGGAGGGATTATCTTCTAACCATATGAAAGAATCTGTATCTGCATTTGTTTTTGATGATCTTAAGAAAAAGTTTGAAAAACCGTCCCCTCCGCCATTTCGGAGTAGGAACGAGGGTCCTCTCCATGGGGCAATTGAATTAGATAAACCATGGAAAACGAAAGATGAATTCGTTAAAAATGTTGTAGCTCTTTCTCCTCAAATGAAGGGTATTCTATTTTTAAGACCCGTACCTACTTCGAAAGAAGAAAGCACTATCGGAAAGCTTGTTCTAGAATTTCGTAAAGTATACGGCCTTATTTATAATACACAAAAAATATCCGAAGCTCTTTCTGCAAATATTCCTCACGCGCAGAGGATATTAAAAAAACTCATTGATATACTCGAAAAAAAGGAACTTGCAAAAAAGTAGCGTGCCTTTTAGAATGAGTAGGTACTTACAACCGTGAACTTAATACTCTAGTACTTACTGGTGTGGAATCAAAAGAGATACGAAAGAAATTTTTAGACTTTTTCAAAGAACGAGGGCATGCAATTGTCCCGTCTTCTTCGCTTATTCCCGATGATCCGTCGGTGCTCTTGACGACTGCCGGTATGCAGCAGTTTAAGAAGTATTATACAGGGGAGGCCAACTCTCTGAAGGATTTCGGATCAAAGAACACCGTCTCAATTCAAAAAAGTTTTCGTACGTCTGATATCGACGAGATTGGAGATGAATCACACCTGACATTTTTTGAAATGGTCGGGAATTTTTCTTTTGGTGGATATTTCAAACGCGAGGCGATTACGTATGCGCATGAGTTCATTGCGCAAGTGATGAATCTGCCCATATCCTATGTCACCATCTTCGAAGGATCTGAACATGTGCCAAAGGACGAAGAGTCCCGGGCGATCTGGCAAGAGTTGGGCGTGACAGATATTCGAGAAGAGGGAATGGACGATGTTTTCTGGGGGCCGACCGGCACATCTGGTCCGTGCGGTCCGACGACAGAAATTTACTGTCGAAACGCACAGGGGAACGATATTGAGATTTGGAATATCGTCTTTAATCAGTTTGTGTGCAGTGGCTTACGTGAAGAGTTGATGACTGGTGGCGCGACGCTCTCACCACTCCAGACCCCGGGGATCGATACGGGCATGGGACTTGAGCGACTTGCCATGATTTCGCAACATACCCAGACAATTTTTGAGACCGATCTTTTTGCCCCATTACTCGGGCTCTTGCCAGATACGCTTGATACTCGAACGCAACGAATTATAGTCGATCATTGTCGGGCTGTAACATTTCTCCTTGCAGATGGAGTGCGACCTTCCAATAAAGAAGTCGGATACGTTCTTCGTCGTATTATGCGGCGTGTATGTGCATACGAATATCTTCATGCGCTTCGCGCGGGTATCATGGAAGAGCTTATGAAGACAACCATTCTGGGGTATGGAGATTGTTATCCCAATCTTCTTGAGACCAGAAATCAGAGTATAGAAGCGATGTGGATAGAGCGTGAAAAATTTTTGAAGACGTTGAAACATGGCATCAAGGAGCTTGGAAAATCCTCAACTATCGACGCATCGACTGCTTTTAAACTCTATGAAAGTTTTGGCTTGCCATTCGAGGTTACGAAGGAAGTTGGGGGCGAGGGAGCTCTTGGACTGACCCGTGAAGCATTCGAAGGTGAATTTAAAAAGCATCAAGCGATTTCTCGTGCCGGTGTTGAAAAGAAATTCGGGGGGCATGGCCTTCTCTTGGATACCGGAGAACTTAAAGCAAAGGATGAAACAGAGCTGAAAGTCGTGACACGCCTTCATACGGCGACACACCTTCTTCATCAAACACTTCGGAAGGTACTTGGAGAGGGTGTGAGCCAGCAAGGGTCGGATATCACGGCTGAGCGGACTCGGTTTGATTTTTCTTTCGGAAGGAAGATGACCGATGAAGAAATTAAGCAGGTTGAAGATATGGTGAATGAGGTTGTTAAGGAAGATCTTCCTGTTACGTGTCTAGAATTATCTAAAGACCAAGCCGTACAGACTGGTGCTCTTCATTTTTTTAAAGAAAAATATCCAGACATGGTAAAGGTCTACTACGTTGGTTTATCCCTTTCCGAAGCTTTTTCTAAGGAGTTTTGCGGTGGTCCTCACGTGACGCATACCGGTGAGATAGGTATAGTAACTATTATAAAAGAAGAAGCGTGCAGCGCCGGCGTTCGACGTATTCGAGCCACAGTTTCATAATAATATATATGCCACGTGAAGGATTCCAATCCATAGAATCATTTTCAAACATTCCGGAACGAACGCAAGAAGTTCGACGTGTTATTCCTTCAGCCCAGGAATATATCGCAATACTTCAGAAAGCAGGGCTTGAGACTCATGAGAAAGCATTTGAGAACGTTCTTGCTATTTGTGAAGCAGTAAAGAAAGAAGGAGGTCGCGCGCTCCTTGTGGGAGGAAGCGTACGGGATATGGTGCTTCAGAGAATTTCTAAAGATTTCGATATAGAAATCTATGGACTTTCTCCACAGAAGATTGAAAAAATTGTTGCCACGTTTGGTAAAGTCAACGAGGTGGGAAAAGCATTCGGTATTTTGAAACTTTCTTTAGATGGAATCGAGCTTGATATTTCTCTTCCGCGAGTAGATTCAAAGATTGCTCCCGGAGCGAAGGGGTTTGCAGCCAAGGGTGACCCCCATATGAGCATCAAGGATGCTGCGCGCCGACGAGATTTTACTATGAATGCGCTTGCCGCCGACCCTCTTACGGGCGAACTGTTCGATTATTTTGGAGGGGTTGAAGACCTGCGTCATCGAAGACTTCGCATCACAGATCCCGAACGATTTGTTGAAGATCCTTCTCGTGCATTGCGGGCGATGCAATTTATCGGGCGTCTTGGTCTTTTTGTTGACCCTGAAACAGTCCGTATCATTCAAAAAGTTATTCCCCACCTTAAAGAACTTCCCGCAGAGCGCATCAAGGGAGAATGGTATAAACTTCTTGCAAAATCAGAAAAGCCGTCAGTTGGGCTTGCCGCTGGGATGGCGCTTGGGATTCTTCGGGAACTTCATCCGGAATTTCCTCCTCTTATAGAGACACCACAAGAACAAGAATGGCATCCGGAAGGGGATGTATGGATTCATACCCTCATGGCGGTTGACGAGGCGGTGCGTATTTGTAAACGAGAAGGATTAGGCAGCGAGAAAACTTTTCTTATTGTACTTGCCACATTGTGTCATGATCTTGGGAAGGCATTAGTTACGGAGTATAAAGATGGCCGATGGAAGTCACACGGGCATGATGTTGCCGGAGAAGAGCCAACAAAAAAGTTTCTTCTCAGTCTTGGTATCGAGGGGGTGTTACGTGATAAAGTCGTGAAACTTGTTGCAAATCATCTTACCCCATCGATGTTCTATATCGATGAAACACTACGAGGTATCACAGTGAGTGATGGGGCGATTAGGCGTCTCGCGCAAAGAATCCATCCGGCAACGATACAGGAATTAACACTTGTTGCGGAGGCAGACCACATGGGACGTGGGCCATTTGTTGATCCAGAAATTCCTGAACAGTTGCTTATGCCCCGTGATTATTTTGCAGGTGCCTGGTTTGTAGAGAGAGCGCGAGAGCTTGGAGTAGAGAAGAGTATACCCACAGATATCATTCGGGGGAAAGATCTCATTACATTCGGACATACACCAGGGAAGAATTTTTGGGTCGTCATACACCTGGCAAATGATCTTCGTGATAGAAAGATGACACGGGAAGAGATCCTTCGAGAGATCTATGGGCGTTCGATGGAAGATATGATTCCCCATCTCCAATCACTTGTGCATTCTCGAAAGGAATAGACCGTTTCATGGCTACCCCCACTTGTCGAATGTCTTGTTATGTGGTACTCTATAAATGTCTTAAAAATATAAGCATTTTAGACTCTTGCATTATTTTAAGACTCTTGCTATAATCTAAAAGCTTTTGAGACTCATCTCGCAGTATGGGGATGATTCTTATTTTTTATTCAATCTATGAATGAAACCGAAAAGTCCGCAGGTAAGGACTTTGTCGAAGTCGATGGTGAAGTTCTTGAACTTCTTCCATCAGCTATGTTCCGAGTAAAACTGATGAATGGTCACGAGATCCTCGGTCATCTTTCAGGGAAGATGCGCATTAATCGTATTCGTCTCCTTCCTGGAGATAAAGTGCGTGTTGAAATGACACCATATGATCTTACGAAGGGTCGAGTCGTTTTCCGATATTAAAAAGGTACACACATGAAAGTCCAAGCATCAGTAAAAAAAATTTGTTTGAAGTGCAAAGCGATTCGTCGCAAAAAACGTGTTTTTATTATTTGCGAAAATCCAAAACATAAACAGCGTCAAGGTTAATTTTATATAGTATGGCATTACGTATTGCAGGCGTTACTCTTCCATCTCAAAAACGAATCGATTATGCTTTGCCCTATATCTATGGCATAGGATATACCCTTTCATGTAAAATTCTTGCCGAAGTGAAGGTAGATCCAGAAAAAAAGATAAAGGATCTTACTGAAAGTGAGGGCAACAAGATTCGTGAAATGGTTGAGAAAAATTATAAAGTTGAAGGAGATCTTCGTCGAGAAATTTACAGTAATATAAAACATCTTAAGGAAATTGGTTCCTATCGTGGTTCCCGTCATCACAAACGTCTTCCAGTCCGTGGTCAACGCACAAAAACAAATTCCCGCAGTGTTCGTGGTAATGTGCGGAAAACAATGATGTCTGGTAAGCGTGCGCTGACAAAGACCTAGAATTTAAAAAGAAATATTAGAGGATGCATATAACGTATGGCAAAAGAAAGTGCGGGAAAAAAGAAAAAATCTACGGATGAAGGCGCGGCATCAGCAGTGAAGGCGCCGGTGAAGCGTCGTGGTAAAAAGAAAACAACACGCCAACAGGTAAGTGTCGGCGCGGTGCATATCAAGGCAACCTATAATAATACCGTTGTTACATTTACTGATGCAAACGGTAATGTTTTAGCGTGGTCAACAGCGGGTGCGTGCGGTTTCAAGGGACCAAAAAAATCAACTCCCTATGCCGCGTCAGTGATCGTGAAAACCGCCTCAGAAAAAGTAAAACAATACGGACTTACCGATGTCACAGTCTACGTACGAGGTGTTGGTTCGGGTCGTGAAGGTGCGCTTCGTGCATTGAACACGGAAGGATTTAATGTCATCGCGTTTAAAGATGTAACTCCGGTACCCCATAATGGGTGTCGGGCTCGAAAGGTAAGAAGAGTATAAATATGGCAAAAGAACTTGACGCAAAATGCAGGATGTGTCGTCGCGCTGGAGTGAAGCTTTTCCTCAAGGGCGAGCGTTGCTATACTCAAAAGTGTGCAATCGTGAAACGAAATTACCCTCCTGGTGCTCAAGGTCCAAAGAAGGGAAAGCCACGATTGACAACCTACGGACTTCAACTTCGGGAAAAACAAAAAGCAAAAGTTTTTTACGGTTTGTCTGAGAAGCAATTTCGTAATTATTTTGAAAAAGCAACTCGTAAGGTTGGTGATACCGGTGAAATATTTCTCAATGCCCTTGAAATGCGTTTCGATAATGTTATTACTCGACTTGGGTGGACAGTGAGCCGCAAGCATGCGCGTCAGCTTGTAAGCCATGGACATATTCGTATCGACGGGAAAAAGGTCAACATACCATCATACCAATTAAGGATTGGTCAGGTATTGTCTGTGACAGAATCATCTTTGCAAGATCCATTTTTTCAACAAATGCTTCCACTCCTTGAAAAAGCGCAAGCTCCCGGATGGCTCCTTTCCGAAAAGAATGCATTTGTCGGGAAGATTATTGCCATGCCGAAAGCAGAAGATGTTACCTCATTTTTTGATATGAAGCTCATCATTGAGTTTTACTCTCGATAATATATTCTTCAACACACATAATGTCATTCCTATGGAACACATTCCATTGCCAACAAAATTTGAGTTTCAACAGGGGAGTAAAGAGAATGAAACCATTCTTACTATTGAGCCTCTGTATCCGGGGTACGGTCTTACCATCGGAAATGCACTTCGTCGCGTGCTCCTTTCTTCATTAGTCGGAGGCGCGGCTATTGCAGTGAAAATAAAGGGGGTCGACCATGAATTCTCAACAATTCCTTACGTAAAAGAAGATGTTGTTGATATTCTTTTAAATATTAAAAAGTTACATTTCACGGTTCACACCGATGAAACAGTTCGTTTGGTACTTCGAGCAAAAGGAGAGAAAGAAGTTACGGGAGCCGATATAGAAGCAACGAGCGATGTTGAAGTATCAAATAAGGATGCTTTAATCTGTACGCTTACGAATAAAAATGCCCAGCTTGAAATGGAGCTTTTCATAAAACGGGGACGAGGATATTTTCCCACTGAAGCTCGTGAAAAAGAAAAACTTGAACTTGGCACTATCGCAATTGATGCACTTTTTTCACCTGTTCGTAATGTTGGTTTTAATGTAGAGAACGTACGTGTCGGTCAAATGACAAACTATAACCGTGTCATTCTTACCATTGAGACTGATGGAAGTATTTCCGCAGAGGACGCGGTACGAGCCGCAAGTCAGCTTCTTGTTGATCATTTTGGGGTCATCCTTGGGAAGGAGCCCACCGAAGCGGCACCTTCATTTGAAGAAACAGAAGATGTTGAAACACTTCTCTTGGGAGAAGAAGACAAGGATGAGAAAGAGGCGGGTGAGGGAGAAAAAGAACCAAAGAAAAGGGGTCGTCCTCGTAAACATGCGTAATTTTTGTATAACACTTGTAGGATAAGGATATGCGGCATCGAAAAAATAAATTAACATTGGATCGTAAGGCATCTGCACGGAAGGCGTTATTAAAGACGCTCGCTGTTCAGTTTATTCTGTATGAAAAAATAAAAACCACAGAAGCAAAAGCAAAAGCGCTTCGATCATATGTTGAGCCACTTATCACTCGCGGTAAGAAAAACACACTTGCAAATCATCGTTATCTAAAACGGTATCTTACCATTGATAATGCAATCAAGAAACTTTTAGAAGATATTAGTCCGCGGTATCACACCCGACCGGGAGGGTATACACGTATCATTAAACTTGGCCAACGCCAGGGTGATGGAGCCCATGTTGCTCGTATTGAGCTTGTATAACCTTTATTCATACGTATGGTACATACTATTATTGAACGAAAAAAACACGAAATAGACGCGACAGATCAGGTGCTTGGTCGTTTGGCAACGAAGATCGCATTGATCCTTCGCGGGAAGAATAAGGCAACCTTTCAGCCGCATATTGATGCGGGAGATTTTGTTATTATTTCCAATATAAAACACATTAAAATTACCGGCAATAAAATTGCTCAAAAGAAGTATCATCACTATTCAGGATATCCCGGCGGTTTAAAAACAAAGAAACTTTCAGAATTTATAGAAAGTAATCCGGGAGAAGCACTTCGTCGTGCTGTATATCAAATGCTTCCGGCGACAAAATTGCGTAAAGACATCATAAAGAGGCTTACTATCCATTCATAATTTTCGTATGACGGACGCACCAAAGAAAAAAGTTTCTCGTGTCGCTAAGAAAGAGAAAAAAGAAGAATCAACAATTATGTTTTTTGCTGTTGGTCGTCGAAAAAATGCTATCGCGCGTATTCGGCTGACAGAAGGCGATGGTTCTATTATTGTGAATGAAAAATCATACAAAGATTATTTTCCTTTGTATGAATTACAAAAAACAATAGAAGCGCCACTTGCGGCAATTAGTCGTCTCGGATCAATAACCATATCTGTAAAAGTTCTTGGTGGTGGATTTCGTGGTCAGGCTGAAGCCATTCGTCATGGTATCGCAAGAGCACTTGTGAGTATGGATGGAGAGCTTAGAAAAACAATGAGGGGTTTGGGATATCTTACTCGTGATTCTCGCATAAAAGAACGAAAGAAACCGGGTCTTAAGCGGGCACGTCGTGCTCCTCAGTTCTCAAAGCGTTAAAATAAAAAGTGGAAAAACCCGCGCAAGCGGGTTTTTTGTGTAGAGTCTTGTCTCATCTCCTTGAAGAGGATCACATGCTCAGCTATAGTTGAATAAAGTCAATCAGATTTTAGTATGGTTAAAACAGTGACAGTTACGAAAAATTCGTTTTATTCCCTTGTCTCAAGTATCATTCAAAAAGCATTGACGCTTGTGTATTTTATTGTTGTCGCGCGTATGTTCGGACCCGCGGATCAGGGGCGATATAGCGCCGCTCTTGCGTTTACTATGCTTTTTAATGTATTGATTGATTTGGGGGTAGCATCAGTGCTTACGAGAGAGACGGCTCGCGCGCCGGAAAAAGCATATATGTATGTGAATCAGATGTTTATCTCAAGAATCTGCATCGGTGTGCTCGTATATGGTATCATCATCGTTTCCGCTATCGCTCTTGGGTATTCATCAGAGTTTATTCATTTAGTCCTCATAGCCGGTATTGCGACGATGTTTGATGCGCTTTCAACTGCATCGTGGGCAGTTTTTCGAGGTCTCAGAAATCTTTTTTATGAATCGGTTGGAGGAGTGTTAGCGATTGCCATTATGATGAGCGGGGGTATCGCTGCTATGGTATTCCATCTTCCCATCTACTACTTAATGTATGCTGTGCTTGCCGGAAGTCTTGGGAATTTTTTATACGTACTCTGGCTATTTTTTTTCAAAGCAAGATTTCCTCTTTCGCTCCGTCCAGATTTTGGGGTGATGAAGAAACTATTCATATATGCATTGCCATTCATGGGTGCGGCAATTTTTTCTCGTATCTATACATTTAGTGATACCGCGATTATTGCAAAAATGGCTGGTGATCAGTATGCGGGATGGTATTCTGCCGGAAACAAGATTATATTAGCCCTCAATCTTGTGCCGGCATCTCTTTCGGCAAGTCTTTTTCCGGTGATGAGTGCGTATTTTGTGCACACTCCGGAAAAAATAGGAACACTCTATGTTCGTGCACTTATATATCTCTTTATGATTGCTGCGCCTATGGGTGTGGGTATCGCGCTTCTCTCAAAATCGATCGTGGCCACACTTTACGGTGTGGCATATACTCCAACAGTGGGAGTGCTTCAAGTTCTTTCACTTTCTATCGTGTTTGGATTTCTTATTTATCCTCCCGGTTCTGTTCTTGCTGCCGTGAATCGTCAAAAAATAAATACCATGATTTATGGCGCTGCAGCTGCAATCAATATAGTAACAAATATATTTCTTATCCCATCTCTAGGAGCTCTTGGTGCTGCTATTGCTTCAGTGTTCAGTAATGGGTATATCGTACTTGCAAGTCTCATTATGACTCGCCCATATTGGATTGGACACTGGAAACATCTCATTGTAGCCTTCATGAAAATTCTCTTAGCCACCGGAGGAATGGGTGTCCTTGTCTCTATAATGGCAGGAAGACTTCCATTACTTTATGCAGTGATTCTTGGTATGGTGAGTTATGCTTTTTTTGTTTTTTTACTGGATGTATTCCCCAAAAAAGAATACGCGTATCTTTATCGGTCATTGATTAGGAAGGTATGAAGAAAACACTTCTTGTCACATTGGATTTTTATCCGAACATTGGAGGGATAGCGCATTATTGGGCTCATCTTGGGGGGTGTATGTCTCCAGCTGCATGGGTAGTGCTTGCGCCGCCACTTCCGAAGGGGGTTGTTGAATGTGATAGTCACTATACTCTTTATCGAAAACCATTGATTTCAAAAAAACTATTTCCACGATGGCTTGAACTTCTCATACATACTTGGCATATTTCTCGGAAAGAAAAAATAGAGATACTTATCGCGGCGCAGATACTTCCGGTCGGTACGATATGCTGGATCCTTCACATGCTACTCAAGATCCCGTATGTTGTATCAACGCATGGTATGGATATTATGATGCCATTGAAAAATCCTTGGAAGCGATTCCTTTCGCAATGCATACTGCAAGGAGCTGAAAAAATCATTGCAAATAGTACCTTTACCGCATACTATCTCTCTACGTATGGAATTTCTGAAAAGAGTATAGAGATCATATATCCTTGTCCAACCGTGGCGGGGAGCAAACTCATCCAACCATCAGAGATGGTTGGATCTATTCTCTCAAGATGTGAAGGTAAGAAAGTCCTCCTCACAGTCGGTCGTCTTGTAAAACGGAAAGGGCACGAGTACGTTATCCAAGCACTCAAGGATGTGCAAAAAATAATACCCGATATCATATATCTCATTGTCGGAGGGGGACGGACGCATAATGAACTTAAACAATTGGTGTCCTCTTTAGATCTTAACGGTGTTGTTATGTTTACCGGATTACTTTCTGACAATGATGTTACCACTCTCATGAAACGATGTGATATGTTTATCATGACACCAGTTGATCTAGATGGAGATGTAGAAGGATTTGGGATTGTCTATCTTGAAGCAGGCTTACATGGTAAGCCAGTTATCGCCAGTCGCACAGGTGGTGTGGGGGAGGCGGTCATTGATGGTGTAACGGGGCTACTGGTTGATGAGAAAAATAGTGATCAGATCCGAGATGCTATTGTTAGATTATCTACGGATGAACTGTTAGCAAAGAAATTAGGAGAACAAGGAAGAGGGAGAGTATTAAAAGAATTTAATATCGAAGAGCAAGTAAAGAAATTGAGAACCATTCTTACATAAGATGCGTGTTTATTATGTGTCCCCTACATTACAAAACCCCCACCCCTTAATTCGTGCGTATGATTTCAATTATCATTCCAAGTTACAATAGCGCAAAATCGCTTCCAAGAACGCTTGAGAGTATTTTTTCGCAAAGCGTGAAAGATATTGAAATTATTGTCGTTGATGATGGATCTACAGATGCTACAGCATCTGTTTTAGAGCCGTATCTTGAACGGGTTACCTATATCAAACAAGAGAACAGGGGCGCTCCAGCAGCACGAAACAGAGGATTTAGAGAGTCGCATGGGGAATTTGTACTATTTTGTGATGCGGATATGATCCTTGATTCGCGAATGCTTGAAAAATTTCTTGATGTTCTCGAGAAGCATCCAGAGACATCATTTGTCTATTCTGCTTTTAGATGGGGGTGGAAAATATTTTCGAGTTTTCCATTTGATTCAGAGAAATTAAAAAAGATGAACTATATTCATACGTCTGCACTTATTCGGCGTGAGCATTTCTGCGGTTTTGATGAGTCACTGAAGAAATTTCAGGATTGGGATCTGTGGTTGACCATGAGTGAAAAAGGATATGTGGGAGTATATACCCCAGAAGTGCTTTACACCATTATACAAACAAAGGGGACGATGAGCTCTTGGCTTCCGTCGTTCATGTATAGAATTCCATGGAAGAAATTTGGTATTCGTATCACTGCTGTTGAAAAATACGAAACTTTTAAGAAAATTATTTTTCAAAAACATACATTAGAGTGAGTATTGACGAATCACAGGTTTTTTGCTAAGCTCTACGTTGTGGTTTATCGTTCCTTGAGAATGGAGTAGAGGATGAATAAGCGACTTCAACAGATCTTTTTTGCGAGTGCCTTTGGTTCCTTTATTGGAACATGTATCGCGTTCCAGATGTATCATACATTCTGGTGGATTGGGATGCTTGTCGGAGGAGGAGTTGGGTATCTGACATTTGATAGTGGTCAAGTCGTACGCGCAGTAAAGAATCTTAGTTTTTCTCAAGAGGAGCTTGGAAAATTTGGGAGAGATGCTTTTGTAGTCTTCTCAATGATTGGTCACATGCTTATTCCATTCGGCGTGATGGTTGGCACCGTATTCTTTTTAAGGTCTGGAGGATACTCGGAGGATTTCATCACAGGTGTCGTTTTTTTTGTAGAGTTCCCTTTTTGGATAGGAGCTTTGTTGATATCAATAAAGTTTCTTACCACAGAGAATGTGGTACTTCTCAGAGACTGGAAGGGGCCATTGATGTGGTATAACCCACTCACCGCTCTATTTCTCGGTCTACCTATTCTTTTATTCTTTTTTGCACGGGCTGTACCTCTATTGATTCGATATCTCCCATCTATTCTTCGTGCAATCGAAAGTTTTGTAACGCAGGTTTTTATCGCGATTCATTCGCGAGCTCGCCTTGTGTGTATGATGGACGCAAGTCTCGGCACCGTGATCGGTTATATGTCCGGGAGTGCATTCGTGGGGGCGCTTGCTGGAGGCCTTATCGGCGTCGCACACTACTATCTCATTAGCGTCAAGCTCCTGCGGCTCAACGAAACACAGTAATAATTTTCAATAACTGCCAACCAAAATTGGCAGTTTTATTATTTATCATTAGAAAGTGGTTGTGCCTGATCAAGGGAATAGTTTCCGATCATTGTGCGGGTGAGTGTTTCAATATACGCTCCGCAACCAAGTGTTTCACCGATGTCTCGAGCAAGAGATCGAATGTATGTGCCTGAGGAAACACTTGTGCGAATAACCAGCCGCGGCCATGCATAATTGAGTATATCAATAGAGTATACGGTAATTTTTTTAGGTTTGAGTACTGGAAGTATGCCTCTTCGCATAAGCTTATGCGAAGGTATGCCCCCGATTTTTTTTGCTGAGTAAAGTGGTGGCATTTGTTCGTAGGTGCCAACGAGTTCAGTGGTAGATGCTTGTATTTTTTCAAATGAGGGCTTTTCGCATGCTCTATATTCAATAGTTCCAGTTATATCATCAGTATCACTCCGCCCGCCGAGTATGATAGTTGCTTCGTACGTTTTATCCATTCCAAGAAATTCAGTTTGTCGTTTTGTCGTCTCTCTTCCGACTAATATAATAAGGAGTCCCGTTGCGAGTGGATCAAGTGTACCGGCATGACCCACGCACTTCACGCCAGTTTTTTTACGTATCATATCGACAACATCATGCGATGTTGGCCCGGATGGCTTGTTGATGAGAAGTATTGATGGATGTGATCTCATACGTTTGTTACGATCATTCTTGCTTCTTACCTCGTTATTCGTTATTCTTTTGATATGAAACTCTCAATTGTTATTGTTAATTGGAACGTACGTGAACTTCTTAGAAAGTGTTTGAAGTCGATCGAGAAATATTCTTTCGATACTTCTGAGATTATTGTCGTAGACAATGCTTCCAACGACGGCAGTGCTGATATGGTACGTGAGAATTTTTCCGAGGTCAATTATATCAAAAATACAGAGAATCGTGGGTTTGCCGCCGCATGTAATCAGGGAATCAAGGTGGCACAAGGAACATATATACTCTTCCTTAATCCTGATACGCAGCTCCAAGAAGAGAGCCTCGCAATACTGACAGCATTTCTTGATGCGCATCCCAATGCCGGTGTAGTGGCTCCGCAACTCATCAATACCGATGGAAGTATACAGCCATCGGTGAGAAAGTTTCCAACTATTGTGAGCGCGTTGAGATCTTTTTTTCATCTACCGCAAAGAAAAGATGAATCGTTTTCTGAAACAACAGAAGTAGAGCAACCAATGGGCGCATGTCTTCTTGTTCGTCGTTCTGTTCTTGAGACAGTTGGTTTTTTTGATGAACAGTTTTTTTTATGGTTTGAAGAAGTCGATCTTTGCAAACGAATATATAGCGCAGGATACACACTTTTTTATCTTCCCACGGCTAAGGTTACACATGTGGGAGGGACAAGTTTTAAACAAAAGAAAACAGGCGAGAAGCAGAAAATATTTTATACAAGTTTCACATACTATCTAAAAAAACATCTTGGGTGGAAAGCCTTTATACCTCGTACGATGATGCAAGGATATACAATTGCACTTTCTCATCCCTATACTGTCATCCCTTGCGTAGGCCTTCTTCTTGTAGAACTTTTTTCCTATGTCGGATATCATATCCCATTGGTTAAGAGTATTGGATTCCTGAGTGTCGTCATGCTAACCCTTTTTCTCTCTATAAGAAATCTTTCATACGGAATACTTATCGCCGTTGGTGAACTGGTTGTCGGATCAAAGGGGTATCTTTTTTCTTTCCCACTTGGAACATCTGAAATCTCGGTGCGTATTGGTATATTCTGTGCGATATTCATCGCATGGTTTTTTCTGATTCTGAGAAGAAAAGGGAAAGATATGTTTCTCTTTTTTCAATCTCCATTTCTTGGATGGTATCTCCTTCTTTTTCTTTTTGTTGTCTGGGGTATGGTTCAAGGTGTCCTACAACATAATGAGCTTGGGAATATAGTTCGTGACGCAAATGCATGGTTTTACTTTTTTCTTATTGTTCCTTTTGCAGATGCTATCCGGACAAGAAAGGGAATAGATCAGATACTTGAAGTAGCGACATCTGTATTGTGGATCCAAACGATAAAAGTAATGTTTTTTTTCTATGTCATGACACACCAATCATTTGGCGCAGACGTTATCTATCCACTGTATCGATGGCTTCGAACAACGGGAGTGGGAGAAGTAACTCAATTCGAATGGGGAGGGGTAAGAATATTTTTTCAAAGCCAGATATATGTCATTATCGCACTGTGTATGTTCTTCCCATGGGTATGGAATTTTTTTAAGATGCGAGAGGGAGGTAAAAGGAGTATATACCAACTTTGGCATACCGCGAGAACGTACTGCGTAATATGTATAGGGTGTATTGCTTCAATTGCAGTAAGTTTTTCTCGAAGTTTTTGGGCTGCCATGAGCGGTATACTTTTGTTCCTTTCCCTCTTTACAGTGAGGTCGCCGGCGGCGATGTTTCGTACAGGTGCCACCCTCGCGCTCGCGAAGATATGCGCATTGCTTTTTCTGGGGATGATCGCATTCTTTCCTTTCCCGAATGCGACAGGGGGTTTTGGTCTTGAGACATTCACGAAACGTCTTGAGGATTTGAATTCTGAAGCCGCCGCTGCAAGCAGGTGGAATCTTTTGCCACTGCTAGAAAATACGATCAAGCAACATCCTTTTATGGGGTATGGTTTTGGCAAAACTGTTACCTACACTTCGTATGATCCACGTGTTCGAGAGCTTAATACGGCAGGAACATTTACGACATTTACATTTGAATGGGGATATCTTGATTTCATCGTTAAAATGGGGGTAGGGGGTCTCATCGCGTATTGTATACTCCTTGTCATGCTTTTTCGATCTGGATTAAGGATTTCTCGAGAACACCCGACCGAAAGAGTTTTCATTTCAGGGCTACTTCTTGGACTTGGAGTATTAATGCTTATCCATGTACTCACGCCTTACCTCAATCATCCGCTCGGTATTGCGTATATTATATTTTTATCCTGTGTACTTGATGTGGTTGGGGGAGCATCTTCACGGGTACGGGGTTGACACCACCCATTTTTTTCTGTAGGGTTTTTGAAAAGAGTAAGAGAGGAGGTTCCCATAATGACCATTGATAGAGATGTTGAGCGTCTGCGTCGTATACAGGAGTTTCCGAAAGGAGACGTAGAACGGACAGTATTACTTCTCCAGCCCCTTGATCGAGTCATTTTCTGGAATATGTATGCCCCGAGGGGGATTTTTATTCTTGCACCCTTCTCATTCATTCTCGCCACTATTATTTTGGCGAATAGTTGGATGTATACTCAAATCAATATTCTTATTGAACGATATCAAGAACCTACTTTTGTTATCGGTGGGTGGTTCGCTCTTGTTTTTCTTGGCGTCGCCTTCTTCTATATCGCTTTGGTTGATTGGCGTTCACGAATCGCATTTAAAACATTAAAAGATATTGTTCTTTCTGACACGGCGTTACGTATAACATTGCAACGGTTAATGAATATCGAACCTGATCCGTATATTGCACGGTATTTGAAAGAAGTATCCGATTTCGTGTTCGCGCCACATTCATAATCCGCATATCGTATGCGGATTTTTTATATATGCGGGAAAAAATGTGGATACCCCCGTAAAAATTCAGAAGCTTTCATTGGTTTTTTCCCTTCGATTTGGATTTCTTCAAGTATTACTATTCCAGTCTTACACCATGCGAGGATTAGTTCACCTTTTTTTCCAATAGAACCTTGAGGAAGATGAGACGTATCCGTTTTTTTATAAAGAGATGTTTTTAAGATTTTCAATCTTTTTCCTTCATGCACTATCCACGTTCCGGGCCACGGGTTGAGCGCGCGTACTTGTCGTTCAATATATTCAGCACTTCCAACCCAGTCTATCTTTCCCGATTCTCGTGTTAAAAGCCGTGTGTACGTTGCCTGAGAATCATCTTGTATGATGCTGGGAATAGTCTTTGCAAGGAGCGCTTGCACAGTTTCCGTAAGAAGGGTTACTCCGATAGTTGTCGTTTTCTTCCGCAATGTTTCAATCGTTTCTTGAGGTGAAATGTGTATTTTTTTTTGAGCAAGAATAGGGCCATGATCCATGTTTGCATCCATATGCATAATCGTAACCCCTGTTTCAGTATCGCCGCGGAGGAGTGCTTCTTGAAGTGGGGATGCACCTCTATATTTCGGAAGAAGAGAGGGGTGAACATTTATACAACCATACGATGGGATATCAAGAATTCCTTGAGGAATAATTTGTCCGAATGCGACAACGACGATGAGATTTGGTTTGAGAGAGGAAATTTTTTCAATCCATAAGGGTGTATTGATTTTTTCAGTTTGCAACACGGGGATGGTATGAGCCCTCGCGATTTTTTTGACAGGGGTTTCTTCGATAATGTGTTTCCGTCCAACAGGACGATCTGGCTGCGTAATGACTGCGATAGGCGTATGGCCTACATGAATAAGCGCCTCAAGAAATGGAACTGCAAATTCAGGAGTGCCGAAAAAAATAATACGGAGATTTTTGATATCTGGTTGCCGATGTTCGATCATATACGTAATTACCGAGCTGGTTCTATTGTGTAGAGTTTCTGTGCTTTTTCGATATACAGGATCCCATCGAGATGATCGATTTCATGTTGGAATACTCGCGCGAGGAGACCACGTGCTGTCATTTTTTGTGTATGACCCTCTCGATCAAGATATTCGACAGTAACGCTTTGCCAGCGTTTAACAGAACCGAAAATTCCGGGGACTGAAAGACACCCCTCTTCTTCAGTAATGGTTCGTAATGAATGTTTTATAATTTTTGGATTGATAATAACAATTGCTTCACTCGCGTTCTTTTTTTGTTGTTCAAAATGTTCTGGATGCGGGACGAGCGTCGCGATACATAATCCACTGTTAATCTGTGTTGCGGCAAGACCAACGCCATCTTTAGCGTACATTGTGGGGATCATCGCATCTATAAGGTTTTGTATGGTTGGATCATCAATTTTTTTCACCTTCTCTGTGGGGTGATGGAGTATTGGATTTTTATCTGCCAATGTTACCACTCGTAGTATATTCATATTGAGATAGGCTCTATATTATAGTGTAACAGGGTCAATGTCAACCAACCAATTGGTTGATAGTGTATGAATAAAACGAGAGAGTTCTTCTCCTAGCGTATCACCGGGGATATATGACCCATTGAGGCGTATCAATATTCCCGGCCGTGCTATCAGAGAGGTTGGTTTAAGTTTATAGAGTTGTAATGTGATGCCGGAGATGAGAGATAGTGATAATCGGACACGTTCATATTCTTCAGGAGGCAACACATGTGTACGATAGATGAGTTTTATGATTCTCCCGTAGGGAGGCCACTTAAACCGTTTTCGGGATTCCATGAGCCATTTGATGAAGGAATGATAATCACGTCGAAGGAATGTTGAAACAAATAGTTGATCTTGATCATATGCTTGGGCTACTACCGGTATATGATAGAAGTCAGCGATAACAAGGAATTGTGCAAGTATGTGCCACTGATATTCAGTTGCACGGAAATCACTCAGATGGTGTACGGGATCTGCCGCAAGAATCCCCAAGAGGCCAATGGAAGGAAATAGATACTCGAAGGTCGTAAGTGCCATGGACGTCCCCACTATGATCATGGGAGATGTACATGAAATATCGTTTTGTACTGTTTCACGTGACCACTCACGTATTGGTATCTGGGGGAATAACCCACGGAGAGAGTGGATTATTTTTTCAATCCCAATCCCAAAAAATAGAAATCGTACAGAGTGGCAGTGTGGGCACGATGAAGGAAGATGTCGTGTTGAGGCGCACATGAAACAGTGGAGCATGTTTGAGGCGGCAGAATACCGTTGAGGGATAAGACACTGCTCACAAAGAAACACATACTCACAGTCGCTACACACCACTAAACGATTACTCCCTTTCTTGTTTAAAAAGAGGAATATATTTTTTTGCCACGCGAGTGTTTTTTTGATTTCTTCTATAAGTTTTTCGCTGAGTCCGGTGAAATTTTTTTTCTTCCATTCATCAGAAAGGCGAACTTCATGAATGGGAGGATGAGGGGACGTGATTTCAATAGCATTAAATATGCCACGGTGTACTGCCTCAGCGTCTTCCAATCGTGGGGCGCTACTCGTGAAAAATAATTCAGAAGTATCCAATACGGATCGTTTTAATGCGATATCGCGCGCATCATATCGTGGGTTTTGATCATAGTTTTTATGTTCGATTCTATCAGAATCATCAATAATAACAGAAGAGAGAGATTTGAAATGCGCATAGATAGCAAGGCGAGTTCCAATGATGATGCGTTTTTTCCCCATCATGGTTTCGATATACTCATTACGATATCCCGCGGGGGATAGACTCCCATGGAGAAGCCCTATAGTTTCCGGATATACGGTGCCCAGTTGTCTTTCTAGAAATTGAGCATGATGAATTGTTGGGCAGAGAAAAAGTATTTGTCCATCAGAATACGTTAGAAGAGATGAAATTTTTTCTTGGTAGAATGCTAATTTATTCGCAAGAGATGTATAGCGTACAATGGTTGGTACGTGCTGCACACCCCCTTTTTTGACTGACGATTGTGTATATTCGATTAAGGAGAGAGATTTTTTTCGTTTTGGAAATGACGGGAGGATCATGTGCGTAAAAAGAGCGGGAGAGGCGCTATACTGCATGCTTGAATAACGTATGAGTTCTATTTGCGTGAGAGAAAGAAGCGGGAAGGGAAACACCAACGAAGAAATTTTTTTTATCTCTCTTTCTCGAGGAACTTCTTCTTCGATACTCATAATAACACCCCGAATATTTTTTTTACGAAATGGTATCTCCACAATACATCCAACAGAAAGAGATTTCACTAATTCATCGGGAATATTATAGTCAAAGATATCAAGATGGGAAGGGAGCCGAACAAGAGGGATAACGTGAGCGATAGTCATGGTGTGGCTAGAATACGAATTCCATGACGAATTGACCGACGCCGAGCGGAGCTTCATATGAGAGAAAATGAGCTTCATGATTCATATGATCAAGAAATCCAAAGAGAAGAAGGATCGGAGGGATACCACACGCACCAAGTCGATGCGCAAGATCAGTATCTATTTTTTGGAGCTTCCGAATTTTTCCAGCCTTTACAAAACTAACAACTTCTTGATCAAATGTTGTTGCTTCAGGCGCAAATCCACCCGGCGCATTCTCTGAAAGACAATGCGAAAGATCACCAGATATAACGCAGGCGATCTTTTTTTCATGTTTTTGAAGTGATTTTTGGAGATTGCGCCCAAATTCGAATTGTTTTTTTAGAGGTACTTCCGCAGGATGAATAACAATAAGTTTTTGTGAAGTATTTTTTATAAGATAGTAGAGTGGTACGCCCGCGCTGTATTCGAGTTTTTTTTCGCTCACGTAAGAAACGGAAAAACCATCTTGTTCCAGATCTTTTTTGATTGCATGAGCAAGAACGGGATCCGGAGTATATTCTTTTTTTGTGACAAGGTCACCAAATTCTTCAAATCCAGAAATATAAAGTGACGGAAGGTGAATAAGAAATTCTTCTTTTCGTTTTGACGATTCATTATGAGGAGCAATGAGAACAAGTGTTTCTATCTCTCGTTCACTAAGCTGTTCTTTAATATATTCCAGTTGTTTAATAGTATGTTCCAGTTTTGATAATTCCTGCTTCCCAATAGTTGGGATGAGCGCTGGAGAGTGGGGGACAATACATGCGTAGTGTACAGACATAGTTATTTTTCAGATGCCGTTACAAATGATGGAATCTCTTCGGTTTCAATATTCCCAATATCTATAAATGGACCGTCAGGATGAAGTTCAAGCGTTCTCCCATTCGAAGCAATGATATTTTCTTTTTGGAATCCAAGACTTTCAAATACTTCTTTTGAAATGAAGGCGCGTTTTTCTCCATTTGAAATGATGTACATGAATTGAGACGTTGGCGACGTTACGAGTGTTCCATCCGTGAAGAGAATCGGACTGCCTGTTTCATACCCTTGAAGTTCTTTCGGCTTCGCTTTTGTGATAGTTCGATAGGGGAAATTTGTAGTGAGGACAGACTTTTCAAGAATCGGGTGTTTTATGGCATGTACGACATGGAACACCGCTCCTGTTTTCGTATCTTGTATGAGCGTACCCATTGGATTTGTATCAGCCGCAGAAATAAGACCCAATGTAGGAATTTCATCAAGATCAGATTGAGTGACTTTCATCACTTCTTCCGGATTAAATCCTATGTGTTTGAAGATTTTTTTTGAAGGTATACCTAATTTTTTGTCATCAGCGAAGAGGAAGATTGCGCCTTTTGGCGATTGGAGAAGAGAGTATTGACTGAATTTTATTGGAGATCCGATATCGTATTTGCTAAGATCATTTTTTCCTACGAATACAATTTGTGAAGGACTAAAACGCGAGAGAAAGATACTCATCTTGGCGAATAGTCGACGTTTGCCCCGTTGAATGAGCCATATATCTTTCTCGCCGTCTTCTTGGACGATCATGCCATCGGGGAGGATTTTTGCAAAATATTTATTCCAAAGTTTCCAGAAACTGAAGTTTCCTCGTAGGTGAGGGGTGTAATTATAGAGTGCCGCGGTACTTGAATTCTGGGGAGTAATGGGAATGCCGTCAACAAGACGCATGAGTCCCGCGCGAAAATTAAATTGTTCAGGATTTGTTGTGTAGTATTTTTTTCTCCATGCGGCTTTTTCAACTTGCATGACAAATCCTTTGTATGCAGAGATTTTTGGGTCTGATGCAAGACAGCTGTCACAGCGCGCAAACCCGGTTGCCCAGTCAAGATTATATTGGGATGGAGAAGAATTTTCTATAAGACTTTGTTCTTTCTGGAGAAGAACGAGAAGAATTTTTGGATTGATTCCGTTTGTGCGTGCCGCGCGAGCAATGATATCAGCTGCACGTTTTTTGACGCCATCAATGTCTATATCCGTATAGGTGGAGAGGGATGACCCTTTCCGTTCAAGAAATCTTTGAATGGCGTCGGCATCCATCTCTCGTTCGTTAAAGAAATCGAGATCCGAAATAATATAATTCGGATCAAATGAGAGTGCCGATGCTTGCAGTGGCAAAGAAGATGATATACAGCAGACAACCATTCCAATGAGAATTTTTTTCATAGGAAATAATACGCATTATCCATCCGTACGATTTTATTGTTTTTTGATGTCAACCTTATCGTTCTTTGCATCAAGAATAACAGTATCTCCTTCATGGATATCTCCCTCAATAAGGGATAATGCAAGAGGATTGAGAATAAGTGTCTGGATAACGCGTTTGAGCGGACGCGCGCCATAGAATGGATCAAAACCGCGCTTTGCGAGGAATGTGATAAGGTTTCCTGTCACTGTAACAGTTACATGCTGCTTTCGCAAGCGTTCTTTCACGTGTTCAAGCTGGATATGAACAATCGTTTCGATTTCTTTCGGTGTCAACGGATGGAATGTGATAATCTCAGTTATTCTATTAAGAAATTCAGGCTTGAAATGTTTCTGGAGAAGTTCTTGAATACGTGCCGTCATTTCTTTTTCATTGATTTTTTTTGTTTTTTCAGTTTCTCCAAAACCGATCGCACCTTCACGAAGAAGGTCGCTCCCAAGATTTGAGGTCATGATAATGATAGTATTTTTGAAATTCACTTTTCGTCCCTTCGCATCGGTCACATGCCCGTCATCTAAAATTTGAAGAAGAGTGTTGAAGATCTCGGGGTGCGCCTTTTCAACCTCATCAAATAATACGACGCTATAGGGTCTCCGTCGAATACGTTCAGTGAGTTGCCCACCCTCATCATAGCCAACATATCCTGGAGGAGAACCAATGAGTCGTGATACTGAATGCTTTTCACCGAATTCACTCATATCGATACGAACAAGCGCGTTTTCATCATTAAACATGAAGTCAGCAAGACTTTTTGCAAGTTCTGTTTTGCCGACACCAGTCGGACCAATGAAAAGAAATGATCCTATCGGTTGTTGTTCTTCAGAAAGGCCAGCGCGAGAACGACGAAGCGCGTTCGCGACTGCCTTGATTGCTTCCCCTTGACCGATAACGCGTTTTGAAAGAATGTTTTCCGCATCTTTCAATTTTTCAGCTTCGTTTTTTAACATTTTAAATGCAGGAATACCGGTCCACCGCGCGACAACGCCCGCGATATCCTCTTCTGTTACTTCTTCTTTGAGAAAGCGATGTTTTTTTTGTGATGCGGTGAGTTTTGCATTTGTCTTCTTTAATTCCTTTTCAAGCTCAGGAATTTTTCCGTATCGAATTTCTGCAACCTTTGAGAGATCAACATGGCGTTCTGCAATATCAGCCTCTTGTCTTAGTCGTTCTATTTGAGCTCGGTAATTACGTATATGGGTGATATGTTCTTTTTCGATATTCCAATCGATTTCTAATTTTTGGGATTGTTCTTTTTTTTCAGCAAGTTCTTTTTCAAGTTCCTTAAGCCGTTCTTTTGAATGCTTGTTGTGCTCCTTCTGGAGGGCTTGTTTTTCAATTTCTAGTTTTAATATTTCACGTTTTGCGTGATCAAGTTCTACGGGTTGACTATCAATCTGAAGGCGAATCGCGGATGTCGCCTCATCAATGAGATCAATTGCTTTATCAGGAAGGAAACGGTCTTGTATATAACGATGAGAAAGTGTGGCAGCTTCCACAATTGCCGCATCAGTAATACGCACTCCATGATGAACTTCATATTTTTCTTTTATACCCCGTAAGATGGCAATTGTGTCATCTACTGTCGGTTCAGAAACATGGATCGGCTGGAAACGGCGTTCAAATGCCGGGTCTTTTTCAATATATTTTTGATATTCTCGAAGTGTTGTCGCGCCAACAGTACGGAGTTCACCGCGCGCTAATGCGGGCTTGAGCATGTTTGATGCATCAATTGCACCATCTGCGCCACCTGCCCCAATAACGGTGTGGAGCTCATCGATGAAGAGGATGATATGTCCGGCTGATTGAGATATTTCCTTAAGAATTGCCTTAAGACGATCTTCAAAGTCTCCTCGGAATTTGGTCCCCGCAATAAGGGCACCAAGATCAAGCGAGAGAACCTCTTTATCCTTGAGAGATTCAGGAACATCGCCGGCGATAATACGTTGCGCAAGTCCTTCAACAATCGCAGTTTTACCAACACCCGCTTCGCCGATAAGAACAGGATTATTTTTTGTTCTCCGGGAAAGTACCTGGATAACCCGTCGTATTTCTTCGTCGCGGCCAATCACGGGGTCGAGTTTCTCTTGACGCGCTTGGTCGGTAAGATTGAGCGCATATTTTGCAAGAGCCTGGAATTTACTTTCAGGATGCGCATCAGTGACGCGTTGAGTGCCGCGTAATTGGGAAAGAATTTTTAACACACCATCAAACGACACCCCATGACGCTGGAGCACTGTCGATGCATGTGAGGTGATCTGGATGAGCGCAAGGAGGAGATGTTCCGTACTGATATATTCATCGCCCATGTTTTTTGCTTCTTTTTGGGCTTGATTGATTACGTGGACGACATCTTGAGAAACGTACAGTTGACTATAGTGACCGCTCATACGAGGAAGAAACTGAAGCTCATCGACAAGTTCTTTTTCTATTATTTGAATGTTGATTTCGAGTTTATTGAGAAGACTTATTACAATACCCTCTGCTTGGCGGATAAGTGATAAGAGGAGATGAACAGGAGCAAGCTCCTGGTGGTTATATTCCGTTGCAAGAAAATGAGCCGTCTGAAGGGCTTCTTGGGCACGCGTTGTAAAGTTTTGGTTGAACATAAATATAGTATAATTAGCACTCAATATGAAAGACTGCTAAATAGAGGATAGACGATTTTCGTATGTATGTCAAAGCTCTACCACAAAAACCCCAAAAAACGGCAATTCACCCCCGCGAATGCCCCCTTTTTTGTTTTTGTGGTAGAATGAAGCAAAACTTTTTTATATGGATATTCGCATTCTTGGGGTCAATATTAATACTGGCGGTTTTGAATTTCTTTCTTCACAATGGAAAGTCTGGTTTGAGGATCCACAAAGGACATTTCATCATATTACTACAATAAATCCCGAATTTCTAGTAGAAGCTTCTAAAAATAAGGAATTTTTTTCTATTCTTAACGTTGCGGATGTCAATGTGCCAGATGGAATAGGTCTTATGTTTGCCGCGAAGTTTCTTTTTGGAAAGAGCAGGAAGCTTCCACGCGTAACGGGCGTTGATGTGACATGGCGACTCGTTGAGTTCTGTGCGGAGACAGGGAGAAGTATGTATCTTGTGGGTGCCGCGAAAGGTGTCGCTGAAAAAGTACAGGATGTTCTTGAAAAGAAGTTTCCAACATTAAATATCGTTGGTGCGGAAGAGGGAATACCTAAAAATACAGTTCACGGTTCACGGTTCACGGTTGTAAGTGAAGAAGATGAGAAGCTTTGTGATCGTATCCGAAAAGCGGCGCCGGATGTGCTTCTTGTAGCATTTGGAGCGCCAAAGCAGGAGGTATGGATCGCTCATCATCGTCACGATTTTCCGAGTGTTCGTATTGCGGTAGGGGTTGGAGGAACATTTGATTATATTTCCGGTATCGTATCTTACGCACCTTCTGTTGTTCGGAAATTCGGACTAGAGTGGCTCTATCGACTCGTTATTCAACCCCGACGAGCAAAACGAATCTTTACGGCAGTAGTGAGATTTCCTCTTGCTGTTCTCCATGAAAAAATATTTGGTGTTCGTACTTCATAATTCGTACTTCGTCATTCTTTAACCTATGTATCTTTTTATCCATACACCATCACCTCAACATACCTATCTTCTTCTTGGGAAGAAGGAGAATTCTTTTGTGAAAAAAAAATTACCTTTTGTTCAGGGGAAACGTCGGAATATTCTTGCAGATGTCGATATGTTTTTAAAAAAGTATCAATGCTCTCCTAAAAAATTACATGGTATTGTTGTGTTCATTGGCCCGGGACAATTTTCTTATCTCCGTACAGGGGTGGTCATTGCAAATACCCTCGGGTATACACTTGGTATTCCCGTTGTTGGAATTTCAGCAGTCGATGCGGTTACTCCAGAGATTTTTTTTCAAAACGGACTAAAAAAATTATCTAAAACAAAGAAAAGGAGACTTATTGTGCCAGAATATGGCAGCGAACCAAATATTACCAAAGGGAAAAAGATGGGTTGAGTGCCATATGAGCTAACCCTTCGGTAAGCTTAGGATGAATAAATATAAATCTCGGGAATATTCCCGAGATTTATATTTATTCACAGGTTTGTGTTTGAAGAGAGTTTTTTTTGGTGTATAATACAGATATCGCGGTGAAAAGTGGGGGAAAGTGGGGATAACTCATAGCAATGAGTGTATAACACTTCTTTCCAAAGGAAATCGCGGGTTATCAATAATGTGTCACCCCATGCTTGTCGTGTCCTTTTTCTTAACTCATAAGGATGTCCTCGCGAGTTACCTTTTTGTGTTTCTCGCGGGGCTAGAGTAACGGCCATGTTTATTGGAGAATATCACCATTCTATTGATGCAAAGGGGAGGTTTGCCGTGCCAGCAAAATTTCGTCTTGCTCTTGAACATGGCGCAGTGGTTACGAAAGGACTTGATAGGTGTTTGTTTCTGTATTCCATGGAAGAGTGGACAAAGCTTGCCGAGAAACTTTCACAACTCCCCATAAGCCAGGCGGACACGCGAGCGTTCAGTCGTCTCATGCTTGCAGGCGCGATGGACGTTCAACTGGATAAACAAGGTCGTATCATCTTGCCAGATTACCTCAGGACGTATGCCGACATGAAAAAAGATGTCGTCGTAACAGGTCTTTACAACAGGCTTGAACTCTGGGATGAGAGTATCTGGAAAGAGTATAAGACCCGCACAGAACAAGAAAGCAGTGAAATTGCTGAACGAATGGGATCGCTGGGAGTATGATTTTACATAAAAGTGTTCTGAAGGACGAAGTACTCATGTATCTTGATGTTCATTCCAACGCTCACTACATTGACTGCACACTTGGTGGAGGAGGACATACCCAAGGCATTCTCGAACGGAATGGTCCAAGAGGACGTGTTCTCGCGATCGACCTTGATGAAGACACGATCAATCGAACGCGTCAGCATCTTAAGAAGTATGAAAAGCGACTTACCATCTATCGAGGGAATTTTCATGATCTTGCGGCAATCGTTCATGAGAAAGTCATCCATTCTGTCTCAGGAATTGTGTATGATCTTGGGCTTTCCATGGATCTTCTCAAGGCAAGCGGCAGAGGATTCAGCTTTCTTGTTGATGAACCTCTTGATATGCGTTTTGGTACTGAACAAGAATTGACGGCAGGAGAAATCATCAATTCCTGGTCGGAAAAAGAAATTGCAGACACGCTTTATATATACGGAGAAGAGCGATTTTCACGACGTATTGCGAAAGGCATTGTCATTGAAAGGAAGAAAAGACGGATACAGACAACAGGTAACCTTGTCAGTATTATCGAGGCATGCGTCCCCGGAGGATACCGACATAAACGTATCCATTGCGCAACGAGAACGTTCCAGGCATTGCGTATAGCGATCAACGATGAACTTGAAGGTCTCAAACGATCTTTGGAATCAGCAAGTGACATCGTAGAAAAAAATGGGAGAATCGTCGTCATTTCCTTTCATTCCCTGGAAGATCGCATTGTTAAGCATTATTTTCGAGAACTTGCGGCAAAGGGGAAAGGAATCATTCTTACAAAAAAACCAATCGAACCTACGGAAAAAGAAGTGGAAGAGAACCATGCATCACGGAGCGCTAAACTCCGCGCGATCAACATTATCTCATAGCCATGCCCATTGGATCAAAGTATTTTAAATCAATCAGAACGCGCACACCGATTGTCCAGCAAAGACAATCAGCGATATTGAGAGATCGTCATGTGTTTTTTAATATGGCACTTCTCTTGACAGTTTTTCTTTTTGGGATACTGTATCTGATACAGATCAATTCGTTGGCAACGAAGGGATATGGCATGAGGAGTCTTGAAAAAAAAATTATCCAACAAAAAAAGGATAACGAGAAACTCCAAACTCGTCTTATTGAAGCTCAAGCCCTTGGAGCGTTGCAACAGAAAATTGAGACTATCGGTCTTGTCCGGAGCGACACGATTGATTATGTAAAAGATGGGCATCCGGTTGCCGCGCTCCGTTAAACCATTACACTTTCCGCTTGTCACGTGCATGAAGGCAACCAGCTCATTTTCTGTCAGCTGGTTGTTTTCATATAACTATAAAAGTCCTTATGTCTCTTTCTCGTAGAACATGGCGTGGTGCTTCAAAAAGACGATTATCATTTTCATTACCCAGCGTTAAGGGTGATCGTATGATGTTTCTGCAAGGAGTATGTATTGTTGTTGGTATCATTCTTGGATTACGATTATTCACCATTCAAGTTCTTAGTTATACAGCATACAAAGCAGCCGCCGATGGGGAGCATAAGTTTTTTAAAAAACTTTTTCCAAAACGAGGGGAAATATTTGTAAAGGAATATCGGAGCAATCAATCGATATCGCCGCTTCTATCAGATATTGGAGGAGAAAAAGTATTCCCTGCTGTTATGAATAGAGAGTATAAACTTGTGTATGCCGTTCCAAGGGATATTCAAGAAAGAGAGAAGACAGCAGAAACACTTGCTCCAATACTAGGGGTTGAAAAGGAAAAAATTCTTGAGAAACTCTCGAAAAAGAATGACGCGTATGAAGTGTTAAAGAGAAAATTGAGTGATGAAGAAGCGGATCGTATTAAAGATCTTGCTCTTACCGGAATTCATTTTAATACAGAGGTATATAGATATTATCCCGAAAGAGACCTCGGAGGGCATGTATTCGGGTATCTTGGGCACAATACTGAAAAGGTAAAAGGACTCTATGGCTTAGAGGGATATTTTGATTCTATCCTCCGAGGGAAGGAAGGGTCACTGCGATTGGAAACGGATGCAATCGGTGCGCTTATTCCAATGGGTGAAAATAAAACAGTCGAAGCGATAGATGGCAATAGTCTTGTTCTCACGATTGATCGGACTGTGCAGCTGGTGACGTGTGATCGTCTCAAAGCGTGGGTACTACAACACGGTGCCGATGGTGGATCAGTGATTATCATGGATCCCAAGACAGGCGCTATACTTGCCATGTGTTCAACACCTGATTATGCCCCGGATGAGTATGGAAAATTTGACATAAAAACGTATAATAATCCCGCTATTTTTACATCGTATGAACCGGGTTCAATCTTTAAGCCCATTACAATGGCTATTGCCATTGAGATGGATAAAGTAAGCCCTACGTCGACCTTTGAAGATACCGGTGAAGTAAAAATCGGGGCATTTACAATTAAGAATTCTGATCTAAAGGCATATGGGCGTCAAACAATGACAGAGGTGTTGAATAAATCTTTGAACACTGGGATCATTTTTGCCGCGCGGAAGATTGGTGCAGACGCATTCAGGAAATATGTTAAGCTATTCGGATTCGGTGATCTTAGTGGTATTGAGCTTGATACGGAAAGTGCTGGGAATATCAATTCATTGAATAATATAAAAAATGAGATCTATTTGGCAACAGCATCATTCGGCCAAGGTCTTGCCGTAACACCTCTTCAGATTGCGAACGCTTATGCTGCGCTTGCAAACGGGGGAACCCTTATGCAACCCTATATTGTCGATGAGATTATAAAGCCCGATGGGACAAACGTAAAAACAAAACCCAAGATAGTAAGAAAAGTGATATCAGAGAGAACCGCATCCCTTATCGGTGGTATGCTTGTGACCGTTGTTGAAAAGGGACATGGAAAACGAGCTGGAGTACCCGGGTATTATGTGGCGGGAAAGACTGGCACCGCGCAGGTAGCGCGGAAAGACGGGAAAGGATATGAGACGAATACAACCATAGGTTCTTTTGCGGGTTTTGCTCCGGTAGATGACCCGCGATTTGTCATGTTAGTAAAGATAGATCATCCACGGGATGTGCAATGGGCAGAAAGTTCCGCGGCGCCATTATTTGGGGAACTTGCACGGTTTCTTCTTCAGTATTATGAAGTGCCGCCGGATGAACATAAATAGAAAGACCCTATACTAGTATGAAAAAAATACTTCAAATATTACTCTATATCTCAGCAAAAATAGTTCTTGCCCGCTATACGCCTGATGTCATTGGAGTTACTGGGAGCGTCGGTAAAACTTCAGCAAAAGAAGCTATCGCCCTTGTACTTTCTTCTCGATACACCGTTCGCCAAAGTGAAAAAAATTATAACAATGAAATCGGAGTCCCATTAACTATTATAGGATCAGGGAGCGGCAATCGATCCATTATAGGTTGGATAGGTGTTTTTACAAAAGCAATCTGTTTGATGCTTTTTAAAGATGCCAAGTATCCTCAGGTGTTGATACTGGAGATGGGAGCAGACAGGCCGGGGGATATCGAATATCTCACGCGGCTTGCACCGTGTACCATAGGCGTTCTAACGGCAATCGGTCCTGCCCATCTGGAAAAATTTGGTACGATGGAGAAATTAATCCATGAGAAACAAGCAATTGTTCGTCATCTTCGCGGGAAAGATCGCTGGGCAGTGATGACGGCGGATGATCCTTTTATTTTTTCATCAAAAGATAGTTTCTCCGTTCCATCAATAACATTCGGGTTTAAAGAGGGAGCAGATATTTTTGTGGCAGAGTGGCAGCAGAAAGCAGTATTTTTACCGGACGATAAAGAAACCATTCACTCTGTCATTACTGTGAATTATAAAAATGTCATAAAACAGATTGAGATCAACACAGTCGGCAAACAAGCAGTCTATTCAATGCTTCCGGCGCTCGCGATTGGTTTTTTGTATCATATTCCATTTGATGAACTTGCAATTATTCTACGATCATATCAACAACCGAAGGGACGCATGAGATTCTTACCGGGCATAAAACACACCCTTATTATTGATGATTCCTATAACTCTTCGCCACTTGCAACACGTGCGGCACTGGATGTTCTTGGAACATTTGAAATCAATGAAGAGGCACGACGTATTGTTATTCTTGGTGATATGCTTGAGTTGGGGAAGTACACAGAAAGTGAACATTCTGAAATCGGAGTGTATGCTACGAACACCCACGCAGTCGATATATTAATATGTGTCGGGCTTCTTGCTTTGGAGATTGCCAAAGGTGCTCGCCGTGCGGGGTTTGACGAGAACAAGATTTTTTGTTTTAATGATGCGGTGTCTGCAAGGAAAACAGTCCAAACATTCATAAAAAAAGGGGACGTCATTCTTGTGAAAGGTTCCCAAGGAATACGCCTTGAACGTATTGTGAAAGAAATTATGGCTGAGCCAGAACACGCGGAAGAGTTACTTGTGCGACAAGGAGATGAATGGGAATAGTGAAAAAATAAGGCCCTATCGTCTAGTGGCTAGGACACCGCCCTCTCACGGCGGGAACAGGGGTTCAACTCCCCTTAGGGCTAAAAATTCACCTCAGCGAAAGCTGGGGTGTTTTTGTTTATAAAGATATGTTGCAGTATAATGAAAGTAACTAGACAAGCACTATGGCAACAAAGAAAACTCACAAAGAATATAAAGAAATACTTAATGAGATCAAAAAGGATCACAATGTTTTAGCATTCTGGCTTGATGGCTCTCGTGGAAAGGGTTTTGTAACCCAAAAATCAGATTACGATGGCACAATGATCGTTAAGGATGTTGTACTCAATCAGTATAAGAAAAAATATGGAAGCAAGAGAAACCCAGAGATTGAACTGAAGGTACTCACATTGAGTCAGCTCAAAAAATATGCGGAATACGGCTCGGGGATGGAATGGGATAGGTATAACTTTGCCCATCTTGTTACTGAGTTTGACCGTACAAAGAAAATTCAGACGATCATAGATGGAAAATCAACAGTTCCTAAAAATAATTGTAAAAAAATAATTTCTCCAGCACTCGGTGCATTTATTAATCTTGCATACAGAGCTGAAAAGAATATACGGGATGGCAATAGTACGGCAGCTCAACTCGATACAATTGAGGCGATACCATTTTTTCTTGATGCCATCTTTGCACTCGAAGGAAGAGTGCGTCCCTACAATAAATATCTAGTGTGGGAGCTTGAAAAATATTCATTAACCT
>Ga0209515_10000422_pt1 | contig 78974 bp, 83 predicted proteins | sample Subgroupgradi54m_FD_187454 | JGI IMG/M metagenome (GOLD analysis project Ga0209515, IMG submission 187454) | Subsurface groundwater microbial communities from S. Glens Falls, New York, USA - GMW60B uncontaminated upgradient, 5.4 m (SPAdes)... ...
CCCTGAGGTAGCCGCCCGAGTCCGTAATAGGCTCCATTCCGATAGGGAACCACTCGCCCATCGGCTGGTCCTTGTACTGCAGACGCAGCTGGGGACCAACCTCTGCGGGGCAGAGCTCCAAGCCGAGCTCAAGAGCCCGCTTGTAGATGTCGCTACGCTTGGCTCCGTCCTTGAAACCAAGGCCTGCAACTGAGACAACCACGAGGTCAACCTCGATTTCCTTGGTTGCCGCCTTGAAAGCGGGCTTGCCAAGGATGTCGTTGCCCCAGTCGCCGATCCGGAATCCGTTGTCCTTGAGAGCCTTGCGGAAGTCGTCGGCGGTCTTTGGACCCGTGCCGAGCTTGATGGTCTTGAAGACCTTAAGCTCGGGAACGGGATTTCGATCGCGCCCCAAAGCGAAGGGGAAGTCTGCATGATCTTTAATGACCTGCAAGACATCGCAGACCTCGTCAGCGTCACGGTTCCCATCACGTACAAGCTCCAGCACCCCCGTGGTCAGATCGAGTAGTCTCGCCTTCTGGTCGGTTGTCGCAACCATCTTGAACCGTCCTTTCACCTCCGGTTTTCGCGGAGGATACAATGTGCTACGCGGCAAAGATTTACCGCTCAATTAAGTATAGCATAACTGCTCAGAAAAGTCAAGGTTTTGCGTACGCGAGTTTCACCATTATTTTTGCGGACTTTGACATTGGGGTTTCGGGGCCGTACAGATGAAAATCGTATTTTTCTTTTTTTGCAACCTCTCTCAACATTTCAAACGCTTCTTTCTGGCGCGGGCCGTCCCTTCGAATCACAATGGGATACTTTGGCTTTGGTTTTATCGTGCCGAGTCCCTGCGTAAATCCGAGCAGCGTTTCATAAATATCGGTGAAGTTGGCTGTGCCGCCCACCACCCAACAGCCCTTGAGGCCTTTTCTTGAAAGAACTTTTATCGTGAGTTCTTTCACAACAGAAGCCGGAGGATTACCCGAATATTCAACGTAATTTGCGGGCCTGCCGCCCTCTTTCATCAAGGCGTCGAGGTTGATGAGCGATGCGCCTCCGCCCGAAGCAAGCACCGCAATATCGCCTGGCAAATCAAGATACGGACGAAAGCTTGGGTTTACCACGTTATCATCAAGAATAATTTTTGCGTCGCCAGCCACATAGGTTCCATTTTTTAATTCAAAAAGCGGATTGATTTCAACAAGCAACGCCCTCTCTTTGTGAAAAAGATCCCAAAGGGACTTTACAGTATTTTGAATTGCCGCATTTTGAGAAAAACCGGCTTTCAAAAAAATATTCCGGAGTAAAAAATCGGGAAGGCCCCAAAAAGTATCGATGGGAAATGTTGATGCCTTTTTTATTCCGCTTCCGCCTTTTTGAGACAAAGAAAGCGTTGGCATTCTTGTGTTTGTGTCGTAGCTGAAAGAAACATACAATTCTTTTTCAAATTCTATTTTTTCTTCAACCAAACATTCTTTGGGAAACTGGCCGTCAATTTCTGTTTGAAAGATTCTATTTTTTTGCGTTTCAAAATCGCTTTTGCTCTTGGCAAATAAAACTCCACCCTTTTTTCTCCGATCGCCCGATAAAACCTGCGACTTTAGAACCAACGGGAACTTGAGCGATGTTGATTTTGTTTCGCGAGAAATCAACTCGCTTTTTGGAGTTTGAATTCCGTATTTCTTGAACAATTCTTTCCCTTGATATTCAAAAAGTTTCATTGCGCTATTCCACTGTAACACTTTTTGCTAAGTTTCGGGGATTATCAATGACATTCAATACGTCTTAGAAGTTTTCCGCTCAATGCCGTACACATAAATGACCTTCTCTGCCATACGAATTTCGTAGAAAATACGATAAGCGCCGACTCGACGGCGCCATGTGTTTTCTTCGCCCTGCATCTTTTCAATATCGCCAATATAAGGGTCGATCGGCAAAGCCTCTATAACTTCTACAAGATGGGTCCGCTCTTGCTTTGGAAACTTCGATAAGGTCTTAAAAACCTTATCTCGAACTTTTAATTCCCAGCTTGTGTTTAAGTTCATTGAGAGTAAGATATTCGCCTCTTTGATATGCCCTACGAGACTGCTCAAGGGCGCGCTTTTGAGTGACGGTGGGAGTAAATTCCTTTACCGTTCCGCTATTTTTCCAACGAGAAAACTCCTCGTATTCTTTACGGGGAATCGCTACTAACTCTTCTGCTGTTGTATTCCTCTTTGGAATCGTTATTGTAGTCATATCATCATTCTACTCTACCGTAACGCTCTTTGCAAGGTTGCGGGGTTTATCTACGTCGTAGCCCTTGAGCGTACCTATATAATACGCAAAAAGCTGAAGGGGAATTGTGGCTAAAATCGGCGTCAGCATTTCCAAAGTTTTTGGAATATACAACACATCATCTGCGATTTTTTTGATTTCTTCGTTGCCTTCTGTGGCAATGGCAATCACGGGGCCATTTCGCGCCTTAATTTCCTGAATATTTGAAACCATTTTTTCATACACCGAATCAGACGGAACTATTGCAATGGTGGGAAGGTTCTCTTCTATCAATGCAATGGGCCCGTGCTTCATCTCTCCTGCGCCATACCCTTCTGCATGGATATATGAAATCTCTTTGAGTTTCAGCGCGCCCTCCAAAGCTACCGGATAATTGTATTTCCTTCCTATGTAGAGGGCGTTAGAAATCCGTTTGTACTTTTGCGCCAAGGCCTCAATTCTTGAAGCGTTTTTAAGCGTTTGAGAAATGAGCTGGGGAAGCTGGCCAATTTCTTTTACGATTCGTTGGCCCATAATCAAAGACAAATCTCTTTGTCTTCCCAAGAAAAGAGCAAGCAAAGAGAGAATCGCGAGCTGGGAAGTGAATGCTTTGGTTGAGGCGACTCCAATTTCGGGGCCCGCGTGGTTGTACACCCCTGCATCTGTTTCTCTTGCCACAGAAGACCCCACCACATTGACAATCCCAAGCGTTAGCCCTCCTTTTTCTTTCACTTCTTTGAGAGCGGCTAACGTATCTGCTGTTTCGCCAGACTGCGAAATAAAAATAAATGCGGCGTCCTTGTCTACAATTGCTTTTCGATACCGAAACTCTGAAGCCATATCTACATCGCAAGGCAGCCCTGCGTATTCTTCAAGCATGTATTCTCCCGCCAACCCCGCATGATACGAAGTTCCGCAGGCAATAATATTTACGCGTTTGATATCGCGCAGCCTCTGCTCCACACTTTCCAAGCCCCCAAGCCTTGCCTTGCCTTCTTCTTTCAAAAGGCGCCCTCGAGTAGAGTTTTCAATAGTTTCTGACTGCTCCATAATCTCTTTGAGCATAAAGTGCGGGTAGCCGCCTTTTTGAGCTTCTTCTACCGTCCATTCAAGCTCGGTAATTTCTTTGGTTTTTGGATGATTGTATATGTCGGTTACAAAAAAACTGTCGGGTTTGATTACGGCAACCTCAAGGTCATCAAGAAAAATCATTTTATTAGAATGCGAAATTAAGGCCGCGGGATCCGAGGCGATAAATCCGCCAGAGCCGTTGACAGAAATGACAAGCGGGCTTGAAACTCTTGCTCCAACGATTTTTTCAGGGTCATCTCTTGAAATTACCGCAATCCCATATGTTCCCTTCACCAATCGAAGAGCTTTGCGCACGGCTTCTTCAAGGTTGCCTTGAAAAAAATGTTCGATCAAGTGAGGAAGAACTTCGGTATCGGTTTGCGAAATAAATTTGTGCCCTTTTGCTTCCAATTTTTCTTTGAGAATCCGATAATTTTCAATAATTCCGTTGTGCGTCACAAAAATGTTTTGTTTGCAGTCTGTGTGGGGATGTGCATTTTGTTCGGTGACGTTTCCGTGTGTTGCCCATCGGTTGTGACCGATCCCGATAGTCCCAACAAAAAGAGAGTGGTCTCCGAGTTTTTCTTCCAATTTCTCTAATTTTCCCACGCTCTTTACGTGGTGAACTTTGTTTTTGCCAAACACCACAATGCCGCTCGAATCGTACCCGCGGTAGCTTTCCCTTCGAAGGCCGTCAACCAGCAAGGGAAGCGCGTTTTGTTTGCCTATGTATCCAATAATTCCGCACATAGTTAGATAACGATATTAATTAATCGGCCTGGCACGAAAATCACTTTTTTTACGGGCTGACCCGCTATCCACTTTTTAATCTTTTCATTCTGCAACGCAAAATCTTTTGTCGCGTGCTCTGAAATATTTGGATTAACTTCTATAATGTCACGCACGCGACCATTAACCTGCAGCACCAACCGAATTTTTTCTTCTTCAAGAAGTTTCGAATCATACTTGGGCCACGGCTGGCTGTGCACGCTGTCTTTGTTACCAAGCGCATGCCAAAGTTCCTCTGCAATATGCGGCGCAAAAGGAGCTAGTAATATAAGTAAAGTCTGGCAATCAACCTTTGAGGGCTCGTTAAGATATTCCATCAAAGAGGCAATTGCAGTGTTATATTTGAGATTCTCTAAGTCGTCTGTGATTTTCTTAATCGTCTTATGCCTCGAACTTAGAAACTTAGTTTCTAAGTCTTGAGAAACTAAGTTTCTTTCTTTACTTTGGACTAAATTCCAAACACGCCCAAGAAATCTGGTGATGCCAAGAATCCCCTTATCGTTCCAGTCGCCTCCTTCTGCAAACGGCCCGATAAACATTAAATACATTCGAACAGCGTCTGCGCCGTATTTTTTGAAATAGTCGTCGGGATTTACTACGTTGCCTTTCGATTTTGACATTTTTACCCCGTCTTTGGTGATTAATCCATGGGCGCGGAACTTTTTGAAAGGCTCATCAAAATCAATACATCCAAGGTCTCTCAAAGCCATGGTGATAAACCTCGTATAGAGCAAATGCAACACGGCGTGCTCCTGCCCGCCAATATACATATCCACGGGCAGCCATTTTTCTGTAATTGTTTTTTCAAATGAGCCTTTTTTATAATCGCTTGAGGGGTATCTAAAGAAGTACCACGCAGAATCTAAAAACGTATCTGAAACATCGGTTTCCCTCTCGGCCGCGCCTTTGCACTGCGGACATTTTGTTTTTACAAAACTTGGCAAGGAAGCCAACGGAGATTTCCCCGTGCCTTCGGGCCGATAATTTTTTACAAAAGGCAGCAATACCGGCAAATCTTTTTCTGGCACAGGAACGATACCTTGCCCTGAGGGGTCTCGAAGGGCGCACTTTTTGCAATAAATAATAGGAATTGGCGGCCCCCAGTACCGTTGTCTTGAAATCAGCCAGTCGCGGAGATGATACTTGATAACTTTTCTACCCCCACCTTTTTGAATTCCTTCTTCGACTGATACAAGCGGTGCGTTACTCACCGGAAGTTTAAATTTTTGGGCGAATTCCATATCTCTTTCGTCATGAGCAGGAACCGCCATAATGGCACCTGTTCCATAAGAAGCTAAGACATAATCTGCAATAAACACAGGAATCTGTTCTTTATTCGCAGGATTTATCGCTTTTATGCCCTTTAACTCAACGCCAGTTTTTTCTTTTGCGAGTTCAACACGCTCAATTTCGCTTTTTCTTTTTGCCTGTTCCCGATATGCCACAACTTCATTCCAGTTTGTAATTCGAGATTGTAATTCATTAACAAGTTTGTGCTCTGGAGCAAGTACCATATACGTAGCTCCAAAAAGCGTATCGGGCCTTGTTGTAAATACTTTTATTTTTGAGTTTGAATCTGCAATTGAAAATTCAATTTCTGCGCCTTCAGATTTGCCGATCCAGTTTTTTTGGGCAAGCTTGGTGCGTTCGCTCCAGTCTATGGTATCTAAATTCTTCAAAAGGCGCTCGGCATATTTGGTAATTTTAAAAAACCACTGCTCCATTTCTTTTTGGATAACTTCGCTGTTACAGCGCTCGCACTTTCCGTTGATCACCTGCTCGTCTGCAAGCACGGTTTTGCACGAAGGGCACCAGTCAACAGGAGCCTTAGATCTATAGGCAAGTCCGGCTTTATAGAGTTGCAAGAACAGCCACTGCGTCCATTTGTAATATTCGGGTTCGTTTGTGGTAACTGCTCTGCTCCAATCAAAAAGCGCTCCCAATTGTTTGAGCTGTTCTTTGAAATGCTTTATGTTTTTTGCGGTTTGAGTTTTGGGGTGCGTGCCTTGCTTAATGGCAAAATTTTCAGAATGGATGCCAAAAGAATCGAATCCAATCGGCTCAAATACATCATTTCCCTGCATTCTGCGGAATCTGCCGTGAATATCAGAACCCGTGAACGCGTACACGTTTCCCACGTGCAGCCCTTCGGCAGAAGGGTATGGAAACATCATTAAGTTGTAGTAGGGATTTTTCGCCTTCTTTAAATCTACCTTCCAGGTCTTCTTTTTCTCCCAAACTTTAGCCCATTTCTGCTCTATTTTTTGAGGATTATACGTTTGCATAGATGTCTTATCGTAGCTAATTTTACCTCTTTTGTCTACAATTATGATATGACGATTCGGAGGTTCCAAAAAATTATTTTGGACTGGTACAAAACTAACCGGCGCGACTTGCCCTGGCGGAACACAAAAGACCCGTACAAAATTTTGATTTCAGAAATAATGCTCCAGCAAACGCAGAGTGCAAGGGTCATTCCCAAATACAAGGAATTTTTAAAAGAGTTTCCCAGTCTTACAATTCTTGCTCGAGCAGGAAATATAAGACTGCTTAAAATTTGGGCTGGGTTAGGATACTGGAGACGCGCGCTCTATGTAAGAGAAACTGCAAGAATACTAAGAAACTTAGTTTCTAAGAATTCAGAAACTAAGTTTCCAAGCAATCCAGAAATCCTAGAGACATTTCCTGGTATTGGGCATTACACCGCAAGGGCAATTGCTTGTTTCGCATTTCAAAACACAGAAGCGTTTTTAGATACCAACATCCGAAGAGTATATCTTCATTTCTTTTTTCCAAAACGAAAAAATGTATCAGACAAAGAAATTCTGCCCATTGCACAAAAAGCAGTTTGGAAAAAGAATCCTCGCGAATGGCACTATGCGTTGTTTGACTACGGCGCAACAGTTCTAAAAGACAAAAAAATAAACAAGCAAAGCAAGCACTACAAAAAACAAAGCAAGTTTGAGGGCTCATTTCGCTCGTTTCGCACAAAAGTAGTAAAGTTTCTCTTAGAACGCAAAGGCAACAAAGCGACTCAAGAAACTCTTGAAACACTTTTGGAAAATTCCCCGTATCCTGCGAAAAAAATCATTTCTTCGCTTCTTAAAGACAAACTTATCAAAAAATCAAATCAATTCTATACTCTCTAAATCTTGAAAAGGGATTTTGCGTTTTGAGTTGTGGCGGTTGCAATCTTTTCAACACTCAATTTTTTGATTCTTGCGATTTCTTCTGCAATGTATTTTACAAATAAAGGTTCATTGCGTTCGGTTTTAGCTTCAGGAGGCGCGAGATACGGCGAATCGGTTTCGAGAAGAATGCGTTCTAAGGGAATATTCGCGATAACTTCGCTGGGGTTGGGAAGCGCAGGAACTTTTTTGAAAATCAAACCATTAAATCCAAAATAAAATCCCATTTCATAAAATTTTTCTGCCTGCGCAATGGTTCCTGTATAGCAATGAACTACTCCACGTATTTTTTTATCCCGTAAAAACCCAATTAAATCATCGTGCGCTTTGCGGCAGTGCAAAATAACAGGAAGGTTGAGTTCTTGAGCTAATTTTATTTGGAGAGCCAGCGTTGTCCTTTGTTTCATGCGAAACCCCTCCCGTTTTTCTTTGCCCTTTGGTTCGTAATAGTAATCAAGGCCGCATTCGCCAACAGCAACCACTTTTTTGCTTTGGCCCAATATTTTGTATTTTTCATAATTAAACTCTTCGTTCCGCGTTTCAAAAATCATCCACGGCTGCTTTTCTACCTTTGCCGACTGCACTTCTAACACGTCAACTTCCCGCTCTTCCAAATGAATGGGGTGTAAACCGATTGCCGCATACACTCCCTGCTCATATTTTTGAGCTAATTTTACTGCTTTTTCAGAGGTAGAAAATTGCGTGCCTGGCATTATCGCCCAGATATCATTTTCCATGGCTCGCCTGAGAACCTGGTTGCTGTCGTCTTTAAACGCGTTAAAATTGACGTGCCCGTGGGTATCGATAAGCATAGAAACATTGTAGCAGACGGGGAAAAAAGAGAAAGAAAAAGACCCACCTAGAAAAGATGGGTCAAAAAGAACGAGATATTGGCGAGGCGGGCCGGACTCGAACCGACTACCGCGACCTCTCAAGCCGCTGCTCCTTCCTATGAGCTACCGCCTCACCGAATGTGCGCTGACTCTCTGTTGAGAGCCGCGAAAAAACCTCCTTTACGGGGAGGTTTTTTCGCGATTCTCAAGAGATATATGCTTAACAAGAACAACCTCCCTCTGGTTTTGGGTCAAGCAAGGTAATAAAAACCAATTTTGGAAGGTATGTTTTCATTTAATCCCAGAATCTTGCTATTCTCAAATGCTGAATAATGATTTCGGCAAAAATAAAAAGGGTGAAAAGATTCGAGTACATATTTTCTCAGTATACGCGCATCTATTCGTTCTGTCAATACCCACATGCTCACCTAAAAGAAAAAGGCGCAGCCACAACTTTGTGTGAACTGCGCCCATAAAGGGCTATTGCCCCCGCTCCAGTCTTTCGTACGCCTCTGTTATCAGCTCCTCGGTCGTCTCCCAGCCGATGCAAGCATCGGTTATTGAAACGCCGTACTTTAACTGCGACGGGTCGGCGCCGAGCTTCTGGGCTCCCTCATACAGATGGCTCTCCAGCATCATGGCCACGATATGACGGTTGCCAGCAAGGCGCTGTTCTATGACGTTGCGGAATACGATTGGCTGGTTGCGGTGGTCTTTGCCCGAGTTGCCGTGCGAGCAGTCAACCATCAGGTATGGTGGCAGGCCAGCCTTTTCGAGCATCGTAGTCGTTCTTGCCACGTGCTCAGGACCATAGTTTGGCCCACTGGCTCCGCCTCGCAGAACAACATGGCCATTTGGGTTGCCCTTTGTTGTCACGATGCTTACGTTGCCCCACCTATCCACAGACAAGAAGGTGTGCGGCACGCGCGAAGCGAGTGCTGCGTCTACAGCAATCTGGATCGAATGCAGGGTGCCGCCGGTGCCGTTCTTGAAACCGATAGGCATAGACAAGCCCGATGCAAGCTCCCGGTGCGTCTGACTTTCAACTGTCCGGGCGCCAATCGCGCCCCATGAAACCATGTCAGCCAAGTATTGGGGCGTGATCGGGTCGAGCCATTCGGTTCCTACCGGCAATCCGCGAGCGAGTACTTCAAGGATGAAATTCCTTGCTTTCTCGAGCCCGGTCTCTACGTCAAAGGAGCCGTTGAGATGGGGGTCGTTGATAAAACCCTTCCACCCAACCGTGGTGCGCGGTTTTTCAAAATACGCGCGCATCACTATCAGCACCCGATCCTTGATTTGTTCGGCCAGCTTGGCGAGGCGCTCTGCGTATTCCAAGCATGCCACTTCGTCATGGACTGAACACGGCCCCGCAAGAATAAGTATGCGGCGGTCTTTTCCAGTGATGATATCGCGGATGCCACGTCTTGATTGAATGACAAGCCGCGCCATATCTTCCGTAATGGGCAGCCTTTCAATCAGTTTGTCGGGGCGGATGAGCGGCCTGATAGACTTGATGTTTAGATCGCTGGTCGGCTGTGCCATGTCATTTCCTTTCAAGGTGCTATTTCAGAGAAACAAGAAAAAGCATAGCGTGGCTCAAAGAACATGTCAAGAAAAGAAAAGGGAGGAGAAATTCTCCCCCCTTGGGCCTCAGGTTCCATTCCAGCGCGGATAGGAGCCCAAAACCTTTAAGCTTGTAGTAAGCCCAGTGAGCACGAGCAGTTCAAGCACGCGAGAAAGCATGGGGTCCAGCCGGTGCCCATCGACGTCTATCAGGAATACATATCTCCCAAGCAATGTCCTCATGGGCCTGGACTCAATGAGCCGCTTGTTGATTTCGCACAAGGCGAGCATCATGGAAACCTTGTCGAAAGAGCCAGGCTTCTCGTCTCCTGGAACAGTAAAGACAATGGACGTCTTGTCTATTCCGGTAGGCGCGCATTCCTCCTTCCCTACCACCAAAAACCTTGTGTCGTTGATAGGAGAGTCTTGAATTCCCCTTTCAAGGAGAGGAATGTCGGGATAAAAATCTACTGCCCACGGCGGAGCAATTGCAACGCTTTCCCGATCTTCGCGGATCTTCTCAACTCCTGCAATGGTAGAGGTTGCAGGAATAAGACTGGCTTGCGGGAAACGACTTCTAATGAACGCTTCGCATTGGATGAGGGCTTGAGGATGCGAATGCACCCTTTGGACTTTTTGCAGACCTTTCAATCCGTACAGGCACTGTTCAATGGGGAGAACTCTTTCTCCGCATACCACGAGGTCGCCCCGCGAAGAAACAACCTTACCGCCCTCCAGGCGCATCATGATCCCAACGGGATTCTTGATGAGAGGATCAACCGTGTCTACCACTGTGCCACCAAGGCTGTTTTCTCTTGCCACATAACCTTTCTCTGCATCGCCCCTCATCACTGCCTGAATCACTTGGGAGTGAGACACACAGGGAACTATTTCCGCTTTCGGATTTTCGCGAGTAACTACGCGCCAGCCAAAAGTTCCTTCGGGTCCAAGATATGCGACTTTCATGTTGTCCTCTTTCTTTGAGAAGGTACTATCTTCAGGGAATGTAAGATTTTCCCTGGTGAAGAACTCCTTTTAGAGAATCCTTCATCAGAGAACATACAAAAAACCAGCTCCCGTTTTTGGCGAAGAGCTGGTGGTTTTGTTTCTTAGCTATTTTTTAGCATGAACAAGTACCCTTGTCTCCGCCGGAGCAGGTAAAGCTAAAAAAGAAATAAGTTGTTTTTATTGTTTTCATTACAAAGTAAGCATAGCGTGGCTCAAAGAACATGTCAAGAAAAGAAAAAGGCCTATGGAAAACCATAAGCCCTTTGCGTTATTGAATCACGATCCCTATCTGGAGGCAATCCAGGGCGCCGTGAACCCTTTTATCCTGCCTTGCTGTTATGTCGATGTCTGCCACTCGGCGCTCTGAAAAAAGAACGGTGATGCGCGTGTACCAAGGAGCAGTATGCACGTCACCCTCCTTGTCAAAGTATTGGAGGTCTCGTTGTCTCAACTCCACTGTCTCCTGGAGTATGTACTGGTAGTAAGACCCAGAGGCCTCGAGAAGCGCATTCTCAAACCCAGAGTCTCCTGGAAGGAACGTGCCGTGGGTACCGCTTGAGATAACCTGCTTGAGCACAAACTGCCTACCATTGGAAAAGAGCTTTGGCACGTACTCCTTCCAAGAAAGTAACCCTACTCGTTTTGACGCAAAGTAGGTAAGGGGTATGTGCGAGCGAACAAGCTCAAGGCTAGAAGCAGAAATGTGGGAACGGAGGATTGCTTCGTATTGCTGATCTCCGTGATCATTCCTCAACAAAGCTAGGAGTCCTTTGGAACCCAGGAAAGGCTTAGGAGGAATGAGAAAAGCGATCTTCCCTTCCCGATACAGCATCGCCAGAACGGCGCTCAGGGAATTGTTGCGGTACATAAAAGGAAGATCCACCAGCAATCCCTCTGTTATTTTCTCCCTCCCTATCCAAAAGCAATCCCTGTCTGCTCTTACCTCGCTTTCGGCTCCCACCAAAAGTTCTATGCCTTGCAGACCAAGTCTCTGTTTCAAGATTTGGAATTCAGGAAGATAGAACCGTTCCCGTTCTCCATAGATGAGGATGAGTTTCTTTTCTCCTTTCCCCAGCGCAGTCACTCCCCGCTCCAAGGCATAGGCAATGCCAGGAAACTTCTTCGCTTGAGGCTCGGCTGCATCCCTCATTCTTGACACAAGCACTGAGTACCCAAGTCCGTGCTTGTTGTGGCTATCGATTTCTACAATCCAGAACTTACCCTGAGTGTCTTCTACGAAATCTACTTTCACGGTCCAGGGAATTAGGCCTGGGTTGAGAATCTGAAGCTGATGGTAAAGGGTTGGGATGCCGGTTCGAAACACTTTCCCAACCATGTTCCATCCGGCACCATGCCCAATCTTCGGGTTGCAAGCAATAGCTGCAATGCGTCCCAAACCTCCCAAGCAATCAGATAGAGCAGCTCCCAGAGAATCGAGTTCCTTTCTCTGGTCTTCTGATATCCGAACCACGCTGGGAGAAAGGACAAAGCCGTGAGTTGCTCTGCGTCCGCCAGCCCAGAGACCGGAAGAAACCACGATCTGTTCGAGTTCAGACTGTGAAACCACGGAACTACTCCTTGTGAAGGTGCTATCAGGCCGCTTGGCCTGGAGAGCCCGGGCTACTAGTCACCCGGGCGCTTCAGATCAAACTAATAATTTCTCGAAGCTCCTCCACCATATGAGTAGGATACTCTTGTGCCTTTCGGGGTAATTCATTCTGAAATTTTCCCCTTTTGACCCATATTGTTTTGAATCCAAGAGAATTCCCTATTGCAATTTCTTTCCATGCACGATCTCCCACAACGAAACTTGACCGTACCTCAACATCTTTTTTCTGAAGAATCTTCTGGAAATCTTTTTTCTTTTTGTCATTCGTAAATATAACTTCTCGAAAATAATGCTTAATGCCAAGATTATCCAGAAGCTCTTTTCTAAAACCCTCTGCGCGGGTAATCAGATATAGTTCAAATCCTTTTACCCTTGAATATTTGAGTATTTTGTGCGCGTTAGGGATAAGGGCTTTTGAATCTGGGTCATAAAGAGTCCTATTGAAATCAAAGATAATAATGCGTTTCATAAAATAAAAAACCGGCCTCTCGCGAGAGGCCGGTTTGGTTTTCGAAATAAGAGAAAAATTAATATTTCAAATACGTAAACAACCAACCTCTTTGAGAGGATCTCCAGCCATAATGTCTATATGTTCTTAAGCCGGTTGTATTACTCATAGTTTGCATTGTACACGACCTAAAAGTATTGTCAAGGGTTTTGAATTCGCGGGAACAAAATTTCACTCTTTCTTGTTTTGAGCAACTCAAGAATCTTCTCTGAAGTTGCGGGCAGAAACGGGGCGAGGAGCTTCGCAAGCTCACCAATAACCAATAACAAATCGCCGATAACCTGTTTTTGCTTGGGTTTATCCTGAGCGAAGTCGAAGGACCAGGGCTTTTCTTGCTCAATATATTTGTCGCAAAAATGAATTACTTCCCAAATTGTTTGAAGCGCAACATTAAACAGAAACTCGCCAAGCGCTTTTTCGGTTTTTTCTCGTGTTTCTTTTAGAAGTTGCCCAATCATCCGATTGGGCACCCCGTCGGATGACGGGGTGAATTCTGAATTTTCAGCCAGCTTCAACGCCCTCGCCACTAAATTCCCCAATCCACTCGCCAAATCGGCATTGTACCTCTCAATGAATTTTTCTTCTGTGAAATCGCCATCTCCTGTCGCTGGAATCTCGCGCAGTAAAAAGTAGCGCACCGCATCTGCGCCGTATTTTTCAATCAAAAGAAAAGGATCAACCACGTTCCCTATTGTTTTTGACATTTTCTGGCCTCCCACCGTTAAGTACCCGTGAACAAAAAGGGTTTTGGGCAAAGGCAATCCCGCCGACAATAAAAACGCTGACCAATATATCGCATGGAAACGGATAATGCCCTTTCCTATCACGTGCACGTCTGCCGGCCACCACTTCTTATATTGTTTCTCATCAATTCCAAAGCCAACTCCAGACTGGTAAATGTTGAGGGCGTCAAACCACACATACATTCTTTGGGTGCTATCATCTGGAACAGGAACCCCCCAGTTTTTAGCACGTTCGTTCGTGCGCGAAATGCTTATATCCTGCAACGGCTGCTTTAAAAAAGAGAGTACTTCGTTCTTTTTTGCTGACGGAACAATTCGCAATTCGTCTTTTTCTAAAAGATCAATAAGCTTGTCTTGATACTTTGAAAGCTTAAAGAAATAATTTTCTTCCGAAACTTTTTCGAGCTTCCTGCCTGGATGCTCTGCGCATTCTTGGTTTTCGTTGAGTTCGTCTGGCGTGTAAAACGCTTCGCAGCCAACGCAATACAAACCCTCATAAGACTTTTTATAAATGTCCCCTGCTTTCTGGCACAACTCCCAGAGCTTTTGAGACGAAATGTAGTGATCTTTGCTGCTCCCTTTCTGGAATACATCAAATTGTATGCCGAGCTTGCTGGCCAGATCAACAAAAGACTTGGCGTTTTCGTCAATAAACTGCTGAACAGGAACTCCGGCTATTTGGGCCGCTTGAACATTTTTAAGGGCGTTCTCGTCGCTCCCAGACAAAAGCAGCACGTCTTCTCCCTTTAAGCGGTGGAAACGCTCAATAACATCGGCCTGAACAAATTCCAACGCATGGCCGATATGCGGACGGCCGTTGACATAAGGAATCGCTGTTGTAATATAAAATTTCTTGCTCATATTCGGTAAACAACTAAAACAAACTCTCCTTTCACCTTGTCTTTTTGCACCTTTTCAATCATCTCGTCAATGGCGCCGCGATATATTGTTTCAAATTTTTTTGTAAGCTCGCGGCCCACGACAGTTTGCAGTTTATGATTTATGGCTTTCAACTCCGATAATGTTTTAACAATGCGGTAGGGCGACTCGTACAATATAACCGGGTATTTTGATTGAGCCACCTCTTCAAAAAACTTTTTGCGTTTGTTTTTGTGGGGCGGATATCCCAAAAACAAGAATTTATCCATGGGAAATCCCGAAACGCTTGCCAAGGATGTTAACGCCGAAGGCCCGGGAATCAGCACTATGGCTGCGTCTTTGTTTTTTTGGATAAGAAACTCAATAAGCTCGTTTCCGGGGTCTGAAATGCCGGGCGTTCCGGCATCGGTTACTAACGCAAGATTTTTTCCTTGCGAGAGCAATCCAAATATATATTCCATTTTCTGGAGGCTTGAATGCTGGTGATAGCTTACCGTAGGCGTTTTTATTTCAAAGTGGCTGAGCAGTTTTCTCGTAACTCTCGTATCTTCGCACAAAATAAAATCAACTTCCTTCAAAATTCGGAGCGCGCGCAGGGTGACATCTTCAAGATTCCCAATTGGAGTTCCAACAATATATAAAGTGCCCATTAGGAAACTGCGGATTTTTCTTCTTTGCGCTTTTTCATAAAATCGCGCAGAAACTCAAATAAAATTCCGGCAAGGGGAATCGCCAGTATGGCTCCCATAACTCCCCAAAGAACTCCGCCAATCGCCAAAGAAATCAATACGATCACGGGAGAAATGCCGATAAATTTTTTCGTGAGAAGCGGAAGCAATACACTGCCTTCAATCTGCTGAATTAAAATAAACGCCAGCATGACAAAGAGCGCCTTCGGAACAGAGTCTAACGCCACAAGAAGAACAATGAACGAACCCATTACCAAGGGCCCCACCATGGGAATAAAATTGAAAATTCCGCTGAAAAGCCCCAAAGAAAACGGATACTGAACGTTAAAAAGCAAAAGGGAAATATACACCAGCGTTCCCACGAAAAGAGAGCTGAAAATTCTCGTGAGAAACCATGCCGAAACCTTTTTTTGCGATCGCGCCAAAAGGTCAAGGGCCAGCGCCTCGTATCTTTTTGGAAAGAAAACGGCAATAAATCTTTCGATTGATTTCTCTTCAAGAGAAAGAAAAATTGCAATGGTGATTACGAAAAACGTTGAAAAAATTCCTCCAAAAATGGCAAAGAGCGCAGAAAAAAGATTGGAAGAAAATTTCTCAACGCCCCCCACGACCGCGTTGAGAAAACTCTGGCTGTCTTGAAATGCCGAGACTCCGAGGCCCGCCAAAGAAGGAGCCAATGTTTCAAAATACCGGGGGAATAATTGGGAAAATCTTTGAATTTCATTGATAAAAAGCGGCGCCGTTCCATAGATGATAAAAGCAATCAGCCCAAATACAAGCAAATACAAGACAACCGTTGCAACGGGCCTTGGGATTCTTCTTTTTTGGAAAAAATCAATCGCCGGGTCAAAAAGCACCGAAACGATCAATCCAAAAAGCACCAAAAGCAGAATATGCCGTATCAAAAAAATTACGTACACAACGATTGCCGCCAAAGAAAGTTTTATGATCGTTGTAAAAGAGATGTCGAGTTTAGATTCTTGCATAGTGTAGCGTAAGCAGTTTCTCGAATGGAGTTTTATCTTTAAACGGGCCCAGCACCACAAGACTGAGATTTTGCGGCACAAAAAGCGAGCTCGCAACTTTTCTTAAGTCATCTGCCGTTACTGCTTTTATTTTAGCATGAAGTTGGTCTGGAGTTAAAATTTTCTTTTCGAGCAGTTCCTGCATTCCATAGAATGAAGCTTTTGCTTCAGAAGATTCCATGCCCAGCGCCATTGTTCCTTTGATATGGTCTTTTGCCTTTTGCAATTCTCTCGGCGATACTTTTAAACGAGCGATTTTTGCATATTCATGAAGAATTGTTTTTATGGCAAGTTCCACGCTTTTGTGAGGCACGCCGGCAGCGGTTGCAAGATAGCCGGTATCGGGGTCGCTTTCGGCCGATGTTCGAATATCATACGCTAACCCCAATTTTTCTCGTACCTCATGAAAAAGGCGCGAGCTCGCCATGCCCCCCAGCAACGTTGCCAATACTTCCTGAATAAATCGCGCTTTATGAAAAGCATTATATCCTCTCACGCCCAAGACAATGCGGGTTTGATCGGTTTCCTTGAATTCTAAAAGCACTTCCGGATTTGTTTGGAGTTCAATAACATTCTGCTTCTTTACAAAATCGCCCTTGCCCATTGCGCCAAAAAGGGAGCTTACTTGCTTAATAATTTTCTCCGAATTGATATTTCCTGCCACGCACACCACCGTATTAGACGGCACATACTGGCTTTCTATGTAAGAAATAAGATTCTCTTTAGAGAGGGCTGAAACCGTTTCTTTTGTTCCCGTAATGTCCCAGCCGGCCGGCTGGTCTCCGTACAAAAGCTGTTTCCACAAGTTGTCTGCTCTTCGCATGGGGTTGTCTCTGTAAATATTGATCTCTTCAATGACCACTCCTTTTTCTTTTTCTATTTCTTTTGGGGGCAATAAAGAATTCAAAAATATATCCGAAACCATGTCGAGCGCCAAATCAACGTGCTCGTACTCTACCTTTACGAAATAACCAGTGTAGTCCTCGCCGGTAAACGCGTTGAACATTCCCCCCACCCTGTCGATGGTTTCCATCACCTCAAGGGGCGTTGGGCGCTTTTTGGTGCCTTTAAAAAACATGTGCTCCAAAAAATGCGAAATTCCGCTCTGATTTTTTGTTTCGTATTTAGAACCCGTGCCAACCAAAACAAAAACAGTCACCGCTTTGGTGTCTTGGTGAGGAATTGTTAAAATCCGCAGTCCGTTCTTGAGCGTTGTTTTCTTAAACATAAAGTTTCTCTGCAATAACCTTGGCCAAATCTTCAATTTTAATTCTTTCTTGTTTCATGGTGTCGCGGTCGCGAAGCGTGACTTTTTTGTCTTCCAAACTTTCAAAATCAACGGTCACCGCAAACGGAGTGCCAATTTCATCTTGCCTGCGGTATCTTCTTCCAATTGCTCCTGTCCCGTGATACTCACACATAAAATGTTTTTTCAATGTGTCATACACTTCTCTTGCCTTTGCAACAAGCTCTGGCTTGTTCTTTACTAAAGGCAATACCGCAACCTGCACAGGAGCAACTGTTTTGTTAAGCCTCAACACAGTTTCTGTTTCTTTCACAGCTTCTGTGGTTGTTGTTCTCCCTCCTTTTATCTCTTCATACGCTTGGCACAATAAGGCCAAAAACAAGCGGTCAACTCCAAGAGTAGGCTCAATAACAAAGGGAGTGTACGGTTTCTTGGTTTCTTCGTCAAAATAGCTCAAGTCTTTTCCAGAAGCACTGGCGTGCTGTTTTAAGTCGTAATCTGTACGATTTGCTACAGCGGCAATCTCTCCCCACCCAAAAGGAAACTTATACTCAATATCCACTGTTCTCTTTGAGTAATGAGCAAGTGAGTCCTTCTTGTGCTCATACAGCCTCAAATTCTCTTCCTTGAGACCCAAATCAACCAGGAACTGCTTCCAGTCTTTCAGCCATGAATCAAACTGTTTCTCGTCGTCTCCGGGCTTCACAAAGTACTCAATTTCCGCGATCTCAAACTCGCGAGCCCGGAAAATAAAGTTCCCTGTGGTGATTTCATTACGGAATGCCTTACCTACCTGCGCGATTCCAAAAGGAATTTTCAACCCATAGGTTTCCTGCACAAGTTTGAAGTCGGCAAACATAGCTTGCGCAGTTTCCGGCCGAAGATACGCGACATGCGAATTGTCTTCCACTGGGCCCAGGAACGTTTTGAACATTAAATTGAACTGCTTTGCAGGAGTAAACACTTTTCCTTTGCACTGCGTGCACGCTTCAGGCTTCATATCCTCCCTGAACCTTGCGTGGCACTTTTTGCACTCAACTAAAGGATCGGAAAAATTCTTCAAGTGTCCTGAAGCTTCCCATACTTTGGGATGCATGATTATGGAAGCATCAATAAGCGCAACGTCTACCAGCCGCTCCTGCACAAATCTTTTAATCCAAGCGCGCTTGATATTATTCTTCATCAACGCGCCCAAGGGCCCGTAATCCCACAGCGCCTCCACGCCTCCATAGATTTCAGACGAAGGGAAAATAAAACCGCGCCTTTTTGCGAGAGACACAATTTTCTGCATCTTATCTTCCATAAACCTCACTCTACCAAATTTGAGCAAAAATAAAAGAGCTCCGCGTTGCGCTTGACGTGATTGACAAGTATGCCCCTATCGCCTAATATTGACACCAATCACAGCATCTTAACAACTGAAGACTAAGGGGAGATGAGAGATATGTCTCAACCATGGAAAGACTATTACGGAATAATTGGCCTCGATCCTTCGGCAACAACGCAAGAAGTTGCACAACGACGTCGGGACCTAGCCAAATTGTTTCATCCAAGAACGAAAGACTCTGATCAGGAAAGGATGACAGAAATCAACGCGGCCTGTGACGTCCTCGAGGACCCTGACAAGAAAGCTGCATACGACAGAACCTACGCCAGCGACAAAAAAAGAAACACTGACACCCGAACCACAGACACGCCACCCACGCCTTCTCCACCACCGCCTCCGAAGATATACCACCCGGTGCTTCGGATTAATCCAGATTCTGTGGTGTTAGAAGTGGAAGAGGGAGAAAGCGTCTCCTTTTCATGTCGCGTTGACCATATAAGCGGAGAGTTACCGCCTCGGTGGAAACCTCGAGTGTTTGTTAGCGGGAAAATACTTGACGGAGTTAATCCCTCTGCCGACGAAGATCAGAAGACCAGATTTCCAATCACCATCAAGGCAACCATTCCTGCGCAGATGGTTGGTTCTCACACAGCCGAAATCGAAGTATCTGTGGAGGAAATCAAGTAAACAAGGAGGACACCAATGCTTGAAAGAACGGATAGGAGAGAAATCGCCGTCACAGGTTCTTCGCAAAAACCACCGCCAAACCCGCAAAAGTTCCAGTGCGACTTCGTATTCGTAACCGACACGACGGGAAGCATGAACGACAAAATAGAAGGGTTGCTGAGCACGTGCCAAAAGTTCACCGACAGAGTCGCAACAGCCAACATCGATTGGCAAATTGCGGTCGTGGCGTTCGGCGACCTTCTCGTACCTAACGACAAAATCGTGGCGACTGCTTTCAGTAATAAGACTGAGGTTGTGAAACGGTCGTTCATGAATATCCCGCGGTATAGCGGAGGCGCAAACCACGGTGAATCTTCGTATGAAGCGCTGGAGTACGCCCTGAACCTTAACGGGTTTCGTCCAGAAGCCCTAAAAATCTTCATCCTAGTCACCGACGAACCGCCTCACCAAGATAGATTGACGACGCAGGGCATTATCGGGAAGCTCAAGCAGGCCAATGTCATTACGTTCGTCGTCTCGATTCCCTCACCGCTTCTGTCAGCCATTTCAGACCTGACCGGCGGCAAATGGTACCCAATCAGCTCACATGCCGACTTCCTAACTATCCTTGACTTTCTCACAAAGCAAGTGGTCACCACTACTCTCGCGGTCTTTCAAGAAGCGGGAGGTGACGTAGGGAGATATCTCCAGAAATATAAAGGAGAATAGGCAAAGACGCAAGAGCCCTCTGTGAAATAATTATAGAGGGCTTTTTATTTGACAAAAAAAGCTTAGTATTGTACAGGGAATACAACAGCGCACTTTAACAATCTAATTGATCGGAGGGATATCATGGATGGGAATCCTGCAAAAGTTGTAATTCAACTCACCGTAAAACCAAAGCCGGTTGTAACGCCGCCTCCGCCACCAGTACCACCGCCACCTCCAATTCCAGGTAGAAAACCATGGCGAACTCGGCTCCTTATCGCAACCGTATGCGCGGCTGCTGTATTGACGCTGATCATTTGGCTAGTGATCTCGCATGCAAACTCGAGAGATACTGGCCATGACGATACAAAAATGGTATCGCGCGCTCCTACTCCAACTGCGACGCCAACAGCGTCGTCTGCTTCCACTACCCCGGCGCCTACCCCAACGGTTACACCAATAGCTACGCTGATCCCAACACTTACGGCCACCTCGACATTGATACCCACCAAAACGCCAACACCAACCCCAACCCCTACACCGACGCCCGCGCCTCCGAACCTGAGCTCTATGCAGAATTTTGCGGGAAGTATCAGTACCGCCGAAAGGTACCAGGACTGGAAATTTGCTGGGCAGAAAGGTGACATCATTACCATCCGCATGCTCCGGGACAACAATATCTCGTTGAGGCCTAGGGTACAGCTCTTCGACGCCAACTCGGGACAAGAATTGGGTGCCCCCCAATGGAACTGCGTTAACTCCGGGAGAATCGACGACGATGCGCGCATACAGAACTACACTCTTCCAGTGACAGGTGTTTATGTCATCCGGGCAAGCGGTTGCGGCACTGGCGACTACACACTCAGCCTCTCCAAGCAGTAGCCCGCACCCGGTCGGTTGCGCCGGTCAAGAGAAGCGCCACGCCAAGCAAGCCGGGTCTCGCGAACAAAAGCTGAGTGATGTGTTTCACTCAGCTTCTTTTTTTTAATCAAAAGTTTTCTGCAAATAAATCTTAGCTTACATTTTTCGTTACTGCACAATTCCTTTGCCTTGCGAGGAAGAATCATCGGGAATTGACGTGGTGAGCGGAGAATCTGTGCCCAGAATTGACTGCACGGTCCATGCGTCATCTGCTGTTATTTTTGCCTGCCCCACAAGCTGAACAACTCCTCCTCTTTGCGAAGAGTTCGGAGTCAACGCAACTTGAAACGCAACCGAAGCTGGAGTATTGCCAACTCCAGCTCCTGAGCGCATATCGCCAATAGTCCACACAATTTCTCTTGATTTTGAATCAAATGTAAGTGAAGAATTGTCGGGAAATATTTTCCCGGTAAGCTCTGCGCCCTGCGGTATCGTGGCTTTCACCTTTGCATTTTTTACATCGTTGTACAGATTCTGCGCTTTCCAAATAATAGTGTAGGTTGTTTTATCTCCCACTCTTGGAGGAAGCGGCCCTTCATTTCCAAACACTTCGTCTTGATAATATCCCGCCTGATCAATGCGAATTGTTGAATTCACTTTTGTTTCAAATTCTTCTGACACGTCAGAAAGAATCACCTTGTCTTTTATGGTAAAGTTTGAAGCCTGCGAACCCTGTTTTGAAAGATCAATCGCATTTTTTGTCTTAATCCAAAACTCCACGCTTCCCTCTTCGCCCTGCGCAAAAAAGCGGAGCTGGGAATTGTCTTTTGCTTCCCATACCAAAGAACCGTTGCTCTGAAGCGTTGCGCCTTGCGCGTTCAAACTGGCAAAATCAAAGAAGTTTTGGTCGAGTTTAACTGCCAAAAATAAATTCTCAAAATCTTTGTCGCTCAAATTTTTAAACGTTATTTCGTAATGAAGCGCGTCGCCCAGGGTGACACCGCCGGGGCTATCTCCGTTAATGAGCTGGGTTATTTGAATTTGGGGCTTTGCCATTTCAACCCCTCTCGTGGTTTCTTTAAAAAGGGTAAACTCTCCGTTGTTCCAGCTCCCAAGCGTTGCGTGAAAATTCTTTACTTCCTGCAACTGGCCGTGCAATGCCCCCTTAACTTGTATTCTGCCTCCCTTGCCCTTGTTCAACACGCCAACAGACCACTCGTTCTGGCCTATGGGTGAGGGGGTTGCCTCTTTAAACGTGAACCCGTCGGGATAATCAATTTTTATCCTGGTATTGGCAAGCGGATAATCTGAATTAGAAAAATAGTTTAACGTAAAAGTAAATGACTGGTCGCTTTCCATTCTCGTTGGCAAATCTAGGTCAAAACTCAAGGGCACCGAAGAAATAACAGTGGTGCTCGTGGTATCTGATTCATAGCGCGCCTGCAAATTTTTTGGGTTGTATGCCAAATACGCTTTTGCCTGCTTGATTTCATCTTGGGCACCGAAAAGCCGCGCCTTAAAATCAATTGTTTTTTCCTGCCCGGGATACATATCGTCAAGCGCTTTGGTTACCCTTAAATTCCCTGGCAAAGAAGGCTGGGCGCCCTGAGGAAATTCAAATGTCAGTACGGGATTTTCAAGGAGAATTTGCCCGATATTTTTCCATTTTACGGTATAGGTTATTTCCTGACCCATTTGGGTTTCTTTGGGAGCCAAGATTTCAAATTTGAGAATGTCTTTTGAAAAACTGTTCTTTTGCCAATACCAAAAACCGGCTGCCCCCAGCGCCAGCATCAGAAAAGCAATAACGAGAAACGGTTTTTTCATAGATGTATTATTGTAGCTCTTTTTGAACTTCAATGAAATACCCGCGAGAAATCTTGTTTAAATGCCGGGATGAAAATTTTTCGATCGAGGCTCCAGAAAGCAGTGAGATATTCCCTCTGAGAAAAATGCCGAGAATTGAAGACATTTCAGCTTCATACATTGAAAGACGGGGCCTCCAGCCTAAATACGAAACTAAATTCCAGAAAAAATAGTAATACACAAACGAGCATCTTTGAACGGGAAATGATTTGTCATTGAGCGCCAACAGACAATCTTTTAACAAATCCCAGATTTTAAGGTCTTGCATTGGGCCCTTGAGAAACATATCAAGAGTTTCGAGAATTCGAAAAGCAACGCGCAGCCTTGAAAGATCGTTTCTTATGCTGTCATAGCGCTCTTTTAAAAGAGTGTCGGTGATTGTTTTTTTGTTTTTCCCCTGCACGAATTCAAATTCAGATAAGCAGAGTGTTTCCAGGCCGCTTCGCAATTTTGAAGTGATTTTGCGTTCTGAAACTGCCCACAGATCAAGCTTGCCGAAATCTTTGGTAAGAACCATAAAAAGCCTGTCGCTCTCGCCCCTGTTTGTTTTTTTCAACACAACGCCTTCGGTTCTCCAATGGATTGCCATAGATATTTTTTATCTGTAATAAAAGGAGGGCTGAAGAGATCCAGCCCTCGCTATTGCTCCTCGTCTCTTCTTAGGCGAGGGGCGTTGCCACCGGTCCTTTGGGGTAGCACTTGTCGATAAGGGCATCCAGCCCTTCCCCAAGCGCCAGAGCAAACCGCACCTGGCGCCCGGTCACTGAGGCGAGCTGGGAGGAGAGCTGGAAGTCATTGGGGCTTTTGGTCGCCACCCGCAAGGAGCCGTCTGGGGCGAATCCAACCGGCAACACCCGGTGCTGCCGGGCGTACTGCTCCGGCAGCAGCTTCACCGCCTCCGGATCGACCTCCATCTGCTTCAGGTCTACCACCGGCACCCGCAGTTGGAGGGAGAGGGCGGTGATGAGACTCTCCCGGCCTATGAAGCGCATGGAGACCAGCGTCTCAAAGAGATCTCCTCCCTGTTGCCGCGCCTGGTCCAGCTGGACCTCGGTGATGAACCCACCCTTCACCAGAGCCCTGGCCAGGCGGTCCTCAAAGCTTTCCAGCAATACCGCAACGAGACGCTGTAAGGCTTCGGGATCATCTATCCATCTCTGCGCCACAGTTCCGTCCATATCTCTTGGAACGCACCGAGCCAATCGGCTCGCAAGTTCCACCGCTTGAGGCACGGTCATTGTACTCAAGGTACTTCTCCTCTTCGCCCCTTACCCTGCGTAACACACGCAAAGCGTTATAGGCGAGTAAATACTCTATACCATAAATAAATTTTGGTGGCAAATTTCAAACCATGCGAATTCCAAGCCGCAGGGGCTTGCCATCGAACAAAAGCTGTTTTTCTTTTTCAGATTTTCCGTTTTCTGGAATGCCCTGTTCTATGGTTTTTGCGCCCACGCTTTTCTGCAAGATTCCCTTATGTTTTGCAAGGAAACCGAGCAATTCTCTGTCTCCCGAATACCAGAGAATAATTTTTTGAGAAGGCTTGTAGCCTGCTTCTTTTCTCATTCCCTGAACAGCCCTTGTAATTTCGCGGAGCATGCCTTCTTCTTTCAGCTTTGGGGTCAGTGTCGCATCTAACTCAACCTCATTCTTGAGGTTTTTATCAAATAAAATTTCTTTTACATTAACTTCATCTTTTATTAAATCAAGAAGTGGGCTTGGCAACTTTGCGCTTACGCCTTTTATAGTCAGCGAGGCTAAGGGTTGACGCACTTTTATTCCAGCTTTTGCCCTTTCGGCCAACGCCTTGGCAACTATATCTCTAATCCAAATCATCTGTGTTTCAAGCTTTCGATCCCTTGTCTTTGCCTTGGGAAAATTTTGCCAGTGCACGCTTGTCCTGAGCGTAGTCGAAGGGCTTCCTTTTCCTCCCAGATTCTGGAAGATATGCTCAGAAAGAAAAGGAATAAAAGGAGCTGCAAGTTTGCATACTTCAGAAAGCACGAATCCAAGAGTGGGCCCTGCTTCCTTTGCGCGACTTCTCGAGCGGCGAATATACCAAAGCGAAAGATCGTTTACTACAAAATTTTCAATGACCCTCCCAGCCCCAGTAATATCATACGCATCAAGTTTTTCCGTAGCTTCTTTGATTGTCCCATTGAGCCGTGAAAGAACCCAACGGTCTAGAACGTTTTGGGATTTGTGATTTATTTTGACATTAGAAATTAGAAATTTGGCATTCGGCGTGTATGTTTTGTAGAACACAAAACAGTTCCAGAACGTGAGCAAAAAATTGCGCGTGGCTTGCTGAATGTCTTTTTCAGAAAAAAGTTTTGGATCGCCCGGATTGTTCACTGTGTAAAAATACCAGCGCAAGGCATCAACCCCGTATTTCTGAATTATAAGGAATGGATCTACCACATTGCCTTTCGACTTTGACATCTTTTCTCCTTTTTCGTCGAGCACGTGAGAAAGCGTAGTCACATTTTTGTATGGAGCCTTAAGACCAAGCAACGTAGAAACTGCGAGCAGGGTGTAAAACCATCCGCGCGTTTGGTCTATGCCCTCTACGATATAGTCTGCAGGAAATGGTGATTTTGAAGCGAATGGCATTGCGCCCGAATCAAACCACACGTCAACAACTTCTTTTACTCTTTTCATTTTCCCCTTTTTGCAAACAGAACACGCAAAAACAACGTCATCAACAAAGGGGCGGTGCAAGTCAATTTCCATTTGTTCGTTGTACGGAAGCAGACTAAACGGCAAAGGCCTCCATTCGCTTGTTTTTACCCCTTTTTTTTGTTTTTCCCTGTACTCAACGCTTTCCATTCTTGAAAATCCTCTCACCGTAGTTTCAAGAAGAGTCAAAGGCAGTTCATGAGAAACGATAAGAATGTTTTTGCCCGAATATTTTTCGTTGAGCTCTTTTAAAAACCCGTACATCCGTTTTACGAGGTCAACATAGTTTTCTCCCTCTGGCAGCGGGTCAACAAACCTTCTTAAGTAATGCTGTGTTGGGGTTTCTTCTTGTTTGCCCCATGCTTTTCCAAAATCTGCGAGAGATCTGCCGTTTAAGCTTCCCACGTTAAATTCCCGCAGTCTGGCATCAAAAACCGGCTCTATTCCAAGCTCTTTGCCTAAAATTGCCGCTGTTTGTTTTGTGCGCAATAAATCGGAAGAAAATATAAGATCAATTTTTTTATTTTTGAAGACTTTTGCTGCTTTCAAAACATCTTTAATCCCCCGGGGAGTAAGATGATACTGCGTCTTTTCGGGCCAACAAGACATTACTGTGTTGGGCCTTGTTGAATCTCCGTGGCGCATAATGAAGTAGGAATTTTGAGAAAACTTTTTTTTGAGAAGTTTTTGCAAGGATCCTACCGCTTCAAAAGCTTTACACTGAACGCACTGCCACATAGGCAAAGGAGTGCCCCAATACCGTTCTCTTGAAAATGCCCAGTCTTTTACTTCTTTTAGCCATTCGCCCATTCGCCCTTCTTTAATGTGTTTTGGAATCCAGTTTATTGTTGCGTTGTTTGCCAGCAGTTCTTTTTTTACTTTCTGCATATTGATAAACCAGCTGTCTTTTGCGTAATACAGCAAGGGCGTAGAACACCTCCAGCAAAAAGGATATTCGTGAGAATAGGGTTGAGTTGAAAGAAACGTTCCGTTTTCTTTGAGATGCGCAAAAATTTTCTCTTCAGTTTCTTTTGCCTTGACAAATAACCCTCCAAGGCCCGGAACTTCGTTTGTAAATCTTCCGTGTTCATCAACGGTGTGGTGCTGTGGCAAACCAACCTTTTTCCCTAATTTGTAGTCGTCTTCACCGTACATCACGGCCGTGTGTACCACGCCGGTTCCGTCGGTTGTAGTTACAAAATTTGCGTCGTATACCTTGTAGGATGCCCCATTTTTTAAGGCCGCAATATCAAACAAGGGTTTGTATTCTAGCCCTGCCAGATCTTTTCCGCTCAATGTTTTTATAATTTGGCACTCTCCCAAAACCTTTTGAGCCAAATCTTTTGCAAGAATGTACCGCTCGCCATCTTTTTGCACAAGCATATATTCAATATCTTTACCCACTGCCAACGCAACGTTTCCAATCAAGGTCCACGGCGTTGTAGTCCACGCAAGCAAATAAGTATTTAGAAATTTGGAATTATCTCCCTGCGGGAGATGTCCCGAAGGGACAGAAATTAGAAATTTTACGAAAACGGCGTTTTCGGTTATGGTTTTATATCCCTGCGCGAGTTCATGTGAAGACAGGGCAGTGCCGCAACGCGTGCAAAATGGCACCACCTTGTAATCTTTGTACAATAATTTTTTCTGCCAGAATTGCTCAATAATAGACCAAAGGGTTTCAATGTAAGGGGTTTCATAGGTAATGTAGGGATTGTTGATGTCGATCCAAAATCCCATCCGTTCCGTAAGATGTTCCCACTCTTTTTTAAATTCCCATACCGATTGCTTGCACTCTGTATTAAATTTTGCAATTCCATACTGCTCAATTTCTTTTTTTGATTTTAGGCCCAGTTTTTTCTCAATTTGAAGCTCAACCGGAAGGCCGTGGGTGTCCCAGCCGGCTCTGCGGGGAACAAAAAATCCCCGCATTGTTTTATAGCGCAACACAACATCCTTGAAGGCGCGAGAAAGCACGTGGTGAATGCCGGGCATGCCGTTGGCGGTTGGAGGCCCTTCATAAAATACAAAACGGCGAGAACCCTTTCGCCTCGCCACCGATTTGACAAACGCTTTTTCCTTTTTCCAACGTTCTAATATCTCTTCCTCAAGTTTCGGAAAATTCACGTCCATATCTTACAAAGTATCATTTTTGAGCTGAATTTTCAATGAACTACATCCGCTCTGGACTTTCAACTCCTAAAAGAGATAAACTATTTTTGATAATTTGGGCAGTGGCGGCAGTGAGCATAAGACGAAACTCCCGCTGCTCTTTTGTTTCTGCTTCTAAAACACGGCGGGTGTTGTAGAACAAATTGTATTTCTGCGCCAAGTCGAAAGCAAAACTTGCAACGAGGTTGGGAGAAAAGTTTTCTGCCGCCTCACGCACTATTTCAGGAAACTTGTATGCCGTTCGCAAGATATCCATTTCTTCTTTTGAAATATCGGGGATTTGCCCAGTCATTCGACTGGGCACCCGGTCGGATGACCGGGTGGATTTGCGCAAGATGCTCTTGCACCTCGCATACGTATACTGAATATAGGGGCCGCTGTCGCCTTGCAAGCTCAAAGATTTTTCAAAATCAAAAATAATATCATTCCCAAGGCTCACCTTGAGCAACGCATATTTCACCGCGCCCAACGCAACGGCTTCGGCTACTTCTTTATTGCCTGCCGATCCCATTATTTTTTCTACCCGTACTTTCACCTCGTCTAATAATTCCTCTGCGGTTATCACGTTGCCCGATCTGCTCGACATTTTCCCTTGTGCCAGCCGAACCATTCCGTGCGCCACGTGTCGCGTTCTCTCCCCCAATTTCGGGTTGATAAGTTTCAGCGCCGCAATAAGCACCTTAAAATAATCAATGATTTCGTTGCCCGTCACAATTATAGAAAGGTCATACTTGAAATCTTTGTATTTTGTTGGCGCCAATCCAAGCTCTTTTGCTTCGTAGGTAGGAAGCCCCTGCGAATTGATAAATACTCTGTTGTGCAAGCCGTATTTTCCTCCGGGGAATATGACTGCGCCTTCGCTTTCTTTGAATATGCCTTTTTTAAGATTTTCTTGTACGAGTTTTAGCCCAATCTTTCCAACTTCGCTTTCAAAATAATAAAAGTTAAATTTTGTTCCAAGGCGTTTATAAATGGTTTCAAAGTATTCTAAGCTCCACTTTTTGCCTTTTTGGTAGAGGTTTTTTATTGATGAATCCAAGGCAAATATCTTTTTGTTGAGTTCTGCAATTTCTTTTTTTGCCTCTTCATTTTCCTCAAAAGCAACTGCGCCTTTGGCATAAGACTGCCCAAGAAATTCAATGCGCTCTTTGAGATTTTTCTTTTCAAGTTGTTGCAGGTCTATATGGCTTGCTGTCATTTCGCTCTGCATACCCCAGATTGCTTTTGCAACGTGCATACCCACATCGCCCTGATAGTTTGCGCGTTTGACCGTTGCGCCGTTTGCCTCAAGAATTTTGCAAAGCGTTTCACCCACAATATTGCTGTACAAATGGCCAATGTGAAATTCCTTAAAAGGATTGGGATCGGTGAACTCCACCATGATTTTTTTATCCTCTCTACCTATGCCGTACTTTTCTTTTTGTTTTAAAATCTGCTGAAGTTCTTGAACAAAAAACTCTTTTTTGAGAGAAAAGTTAATGAAGCCGGGGCCAGCTATTGCTTGATTAGGAGTAAAACTTAACTTTTCGATTATTTTTATTAGTTCCCAAAAAAGTTTACCCCGTAAGAGTTCTTCTACAATTTTGCCCGCTATCTCTTTTGGGTCTCTACTGAGTTGTTTCCCAAGAATCAAAGCAATGTTCGTAGAGTAATCGCCGTGTTCTGGATTTTCCGGGTGTTCAAGCGCAATCTCTCCAACTTCAAACCCCAAATTCGCACACGCTTCTCGAATAAGTTTTTGGAGGGCTTCCTTAATCATTGATAATGATTATTCACGTCGAGTATCTCAACCGCATCTTTCTCTCTAAAAATAAAAATTACGCGATATTTCCTATCAACGCGGAAACTCCAGATCCTTAATTCTTTTGGCTCAAGCAATTCTGTTCCTAGACCAGGATAGAAAGGATTTTTTTGAAAGAGTGCAACCTGCTTCTCAAATTTCTTCTCAAGATTTCTTTTATGAAGATAGGTAAGAATTTCCTGATGAATCGGAAAAACTTTCATTTCTGGAAGTACAAGGAACGCTTCAACCCCCGCTCTAAACTTTGAAGAAACTCTCTTTTGTATTGCTTTGATGAGTGAAATTTCTTCATAATGAGGTTGATACGTTTTTCAGGGGGCGAAGCAAAAATATCCTCATTAAAAAGAGAACTCAGGTACTGATAGCGAAGCGCGCGATCAAGAAGCTCGTGGTATTCTTTTTTAGAAATAGTGATGGTAGTCATAGATTCAGTATACGTATAAAGAAAAATAAAGTCAAAACAGAAAGGCGGCGCAGGGTTTTTCAACCCTGGCCGCCTTTGATTCCTTGCGGAACCTTGCGAACGCCAGCAAACACGCCGTCCCGACCCCACCCGTAGCCAAACCAGTCGAGGCTCAGGTTCCGGTGGCCGGCACTCCCGTGCAACACGAGGACGCTGAGATTGCCATGCGGGCCCCGCACCGGCTCGTGAAGGAAAACGATCGGGCGCTTCCTCTGCTCGTCGGGATGTTTGATCCCGAAGTACAGAGCATCCTCGTACGTGGGACGCTCCAGCTCTCGGCGCTTCAGCTCCTTCAGGACTTCGTCGTCGCTCGGATCGTGATCAAACTCAAAGAGTTCAATCGTGCGATCCAACGGGGCGTGTTTCTGACTGGGAAAACGTTCGTCTGTGATCACGGGGTTAACCCAATCATACTTTCCCTCCCCAACAAGCCTGGATGTCTCCTGAGAACCCTCACATACAATAGTGAAGGTACCACCACCCCCTTGAGTTGCCATGAGCTATTCCTCCTCCTTGCGCTTTTCGCGCTGCTTAGATTTTGTGTACCAAATTAATTGTAGCATACAATAAAATATTTGTCAAGCTCGCTTTGAAATGCTACATTAAAGACATGGCCGTATTTGCCGAAAACAGAAAAGCGCGTTTTAACTATGAAATCCTTGAAAAATTTCAGGCTGGTTTGGTGTTGCTCGGAAACGAAGTAAAGTCGGTAAAATTGGGAAGAATACAAATTGCAGGTTCCTACGCGGTATTCCGCAACCAAGAACTTTTTTTAGTGGGAAGCACCATTGCCCCCTATCAGCCTAACAACACTTCCCCGGCATACAATCCTGAACGCTCAAGAAAGCTCCTTCTCCAAAAAAAAGAGCTCAACGAACTTATAGGCAAAGTAAGAGAAAGAGGATTGACTTTGGTGCCGCTTTCGGTGTATAATACCCCCGCTGGCAAGATTAAGCTTGAGTTTGCTCTTGCCAAAGGAAAGAAAAAATGGGATAAGAGAGAAGCACTCAAAAAAAGAGAAGCAGACCGAGAAATACAGAGGGTTTTAAAGGGCGCGTAACAGCTTTGACAAGAAACGCGAAGAAAGCATATGCAGGCCGAGTTTCCTAGGCACTCGTTAACGAACTAGGGGCACTTAACTGCCAACATTTTCAGTCCTCAACAGAGGGCACTTGCTTACGCGTAACGCATAAGCCATCTGGATCACTGATTCTCGATACGTGATTTGGGTGTCAACAATCGAGAAAACAAAACAGTTAAAGGAAGAAGGTTTCGCCCAATTTCACTTCTTTTTTTACCAATTGGGATATGCCTGTAGAGTATCTTTACTAAGCCTTCTTGAATGCCGGGGCAGAACCGGCCGCGTCCACTAGGAATGCAAAAAAGAATTTTTATCAACAACCAAATAAGGGCAAAAGAGGTTCGGCTCATTGATGAAACTGGCAAACAACTGGGAGTTGTACTCTTAGAAGAAGCGTTGCGCCAGGCAAAAGAAAAAAACTTTGACCTGATTCAACTCACCCAAATGGTAGAGCCGCCCGTATGCAAGCTTGGAGATTACGGCAAATACGTATACCAGCTTGGAAAAAAAGAGCGCCAGATCAAAAAACAGGTGGGAGGCGAGTTAAAAGAAATCAGGCTCACATTTAATATTTCGCCTCACGACATGGAAACAAGGGCAAAGCAGGCCGCAAAATTCCTTTTGCGGGGCGACAGGGTGAGGTTAACCGTTCGGCTAAGAGGCAGAGAAAAGGCAATGGGAAAATTCACGCAGGAGAAAATAGAACTGTTTCTCGAAATTACAAGAAAATTGGCGCCAATAAAAATTGAAAGGGGCGTTCAAATGGAACCGAGGGGATTATCAATGATCATAACCAAACAATAGGATGAAACAAAAATCAAGAAAATCAATTTTAAAGAGGTTTAAAATTACCAAAAACGGGAAAATCTTAAGGAGAGCGGTGGGGCAAGATCACAATCTTGCAAAAAAATCGAACAGGAGAAGAAGGCAAATGAGAAAATGGATCGAGCTTTCAAAACCCGAAACAAAAGTAATTAAAAAACTCATAGCGTATTAATTATGGTACGAGTCAAAAGAGGCGTTCTCGCCCACAAAAGAAGAAAACTTACTCTGCGCCACACCAAGGGTTTTAGGTGGGGAAGAAAAAGCAAATACCGCCTGGCAAAGGAAGCGATGCTTAAGGCGTGGAAATATTCGTTTAGAGACAGAAAAACAAAAAAGCGCGCGTTCCGCCGGCTTTGGGAAGTGCAAATTTCTTCAGCGGTGAGAGAAGCAGGAATTTCATACAGTAAATTTATCCCGCTTCTCAAAAAGAGCAATATTGAACTCGACAGAAAAATTTTGGCAACTCTCGCCAGAGAAAAACCAGAAATTTTTAAACATATTCTCGAAGCGGCGCAGAAGTAACTTGCTCGGCCAATGGCCGCGCTTTTGTTAAGAGTTTTTTGGCGTTCGCGAATTTTAATTGTTTCATAGCCTCGGCAAAGGGCAGCCATTTGTATCCTACATGCTCGAATGAGATGTTCACCTTTTTGGTTTTTGTGCTTGCCAAATAAAACACGACTGTCTTGAATATTCTTTTCCCTTCGGCCTGAAACATATAATTAATTGTTTCATGGAACCCCCGTATGAATTCCAAATCTTCAAGGCTCGTTTCTTCTTTTACTTCTCTTCGAACGGTTTGCTCTTCGGTTTCATTGGCTTTACCGTGCCCCTTTGGAAAATCCCAATACTCTTTTTTAGCTTTTTTTGCCGAAGGATAATGAAGCAAAAGATAGAGGGGTTCTCCCTCCTCTTCATAAAATACAATAGAACCTGCAGATTTTTCTTTGGGCATAATCAGCCATTCTTCAATAATTTTAGAAATTTATCAAGGGGCTGGGTATTGATGACGTCTTTTGCCTCGGCCCATCCGCGGCGAGCCTGCGAGATGCCATAGCGCAAAAACTCAAATTGATCTTTACTATGCGCATCCGAATCAACAACTATTAGAACGCCCCTGCCAAGGGCCTTGCGAATGTACGCATCACGCAGATCAAGGCGTTTGGGCTGGGCATTGATTTCAACCGCCGTGCCTGTTTTCTTTGCTTCTGCAAGCACCTCATCGATATCTACCTCATACTCGTCGCGTTTTGGCATTGATCTTCCTGTTGGGTGAAAAAGAATATCAACATTCGGATTTTGAATTGCCCGAATGATCCTTGCGGTCATGTCTTTTTTTGCCATTTTAAAGTTTGAATGCACCGAAACCCCCACCACGTCAAGTTTTAATAAAACATCGTCGTCAATATCAAGGGTTCCGTCTTTGCGGATATTCACTTCTGCCCCTTTTAAAATTTTAATTCCAGAAATTTTCTTATTCAGCAGGTCAATCTCTGCCATCTGGCGCAAAAGCTTTTTTTCATCCAGTCCGCCAGTCATTGCCAAATCTTTGGTATGGTCGGTAATCGCAATGTATTGAAGCCCATGTTTTTTTGCTTCTTTTGCCATTTCTTCAATAGAGTGGGCGCCATCGGTCCAGTTTGTTTGAACCTGAAGATCACCCCTCAGAGAATTGTACGGAATTATGTTCGGTAACTTACCTGAAAGAGCGGCTTCGATTTCACCCTGATCTTCCCGCAATTCAGGTTCAATGTATGGCATTCCAAGAGCTTCGTACACCTGCTGCTCGGTTTTGCACGCAATGCGTTTTCCGCCAGCTGGCGGAGCCATTTTGAATACGCCGTATTCGCTTACTTTAAACCCTTTCCCTGCTGCATAGGTTCGTAATTTTACGTTGTGTTCTTTTGAACCCGTAAAATACTGAAGCCCGGCTCCGAATGTGTCTTCTGGAAGAACCCGCACGTCAACATCAAACCCCTGGGCAGTGTGAACCGATACTTTGGCCTGCCCCTTGCCCCAGAGTTTTTCATATTTTATTTTGGAGAGAAAATACTCAATGGCTTTTTTGGGATTTTTGCTTGTGACCAGAATATCAATGTCGCCAACGGTTTCTTTCATTCTTCTCAAGGATCCCGCAACTTCAGCTTCTTTCACAAGCCCCGAATTTTTCAATACATTCAAATATTCTTCGGCGTAGGGAACCATTTCTCCCAACAGCCAACGGCCTTTTGATTTTTTTACAAACTCAATGCTTTGTAAAATATTCTGTTCTGTTTTTTCTCCAAACCCTGGAAGGTTTTTAATTTTTCCCACTTTTGCAGCTTTTTCTAAATCTTTGAGGTTTTTTATTTTCAAATTATTCCACAGGTCGCGCACCATTTTGGGGCCAATGCCCCCAACTAAAGTAAGCTCGTCAATTGCCAAGGGCATTTGCTTTTTAAAATCTTCATAGTATTTTATTTTCCCGGTCTTAAGATATTCTTCAATTTTTTCTGCAATGCTTTTGCCAACACCAGGAATAGATTCAAGACCTTTTAGCCCTTCTTTTTTATACAAAGCCCCGAGGTCTTGAGGAAAAGATTCTAAAGCCATTGCCGCTTTCTCATACGCTTGCGGCTTAAACGGAACATCTTCCATCGCAAGATAAAATGAAAGGTTATAGAAAATCTTTGCGATTGTTTGGTTCCTCATTTTTTTCTTCCCTTCTTCCTATCACCAAGAAACGTCGTATCAAGCGTATCCATAAATTCGACTAAAAGAGGATCGTTAAAGAATTCCTTTGCCCACCACCACCAAGGCATAAGAGGGGGTCTTCTATACCTTTTCCAATACTCAAGAGCTTGAACAAGATTTTCCATTCTGTCTACTTGATTCGCAAATCTTCCTTCTTTTGTAAGCTTGTGTTGGTAATCAAGCCAAAGATTTCTCATCTCTTTTTTCAAATGCGCCGGCAAGTAGTCAGTCAGTTTTACTAGGTCCCTCCACTCCCTTTGCTCTTTCTCGCGGGCCCACTTCGCTTTCTTCTCTAAAGAAGGCCTCGGCCATGTTCGCATCAATGCTGGCAGTTTTTTCTTATCCTTGGGAAGAAATTTATCGTATGGAGTTTCATCTCCCGCATATACCTCGCATAGATCATGAACAAGAAGCATCTTAACAACCTTGTTCGTGTTTAAATTTTTCTTTGCGCCTAGAACCCAGACCATCACGGCCGCACGAAAAGTATGCTCGGCAATGCTTTCTGGATTCTTGATTCTGTTGATAACCCATCCTCTCCGAGGCATGCGTTTGAGCTTCCCGATTTCTGTAAAAAACTTCACAAAGTCTTCCATAAATAAAAAGAGGTGTTAGCCCCATTCTATCAAAAAAATACACCGAAGATCAAGAGATCCTTTTTATCCCATCATATAGTTCCTCATGTATACCGCACCTCTACTATCTTGTATCTTGTTTTCATTGTTGAGTTTACCACAACAGTATCTTCAGCCTTGTGGCCAAGCAAAGCTTTCCCTACGGGAGATTCATTGCTAATTTTCCCCATAGAGGGATTTGCTTCGAGAGACCCAACAAGGGTGAATTCGTCTTTTTCTCCCTGCACCTCAACTAGAACCTTTGCACCCAAAGACACTATTTCTCGTTCTTCTTTCTTTCTTGGAGGAGAAATTAATTCAACGTTCTTAAGAATGTTTCCGTATTCTGCCAAACGCGTTTCTAAAAGACTCATATCTTCCTGAAAAGACAGATACTCGGGATTCACATCTTCAGATTCCCATATTGAAGGAACGTCTCCTTTCGTTTTGAGCTTTCTGAATTCTAAGAGCCTTGCGTACTCTTTTTGTACTTTTTCGAGCCCTTCTTTAGTTAAATAGAATTTTGTTTCTGGCATATTATTTTCTGTTTGCTTATAAAAATCTGGCCGTTGGGTGGTCAGATTTGCTGATTGCTGTCTCCTATTTGAAACAATCATCAAATCTGGCATTGTGTTTGCAAGACAAAGATAGTAACGAATTTATAACAGTTAGATAATGGACTATTTTTTCTCATATAATGGGAGTTTTGTTAGTTTTCCAAACCATCTTATCACAAAGAAGGTTAGAATATAAAGTAAATTGCTTGATTTACTTAACTTTTTAAACTTCCTGTTTTCATAATACTCCTCCAAGAAAGCTTGTCAAGAGCCTGGTTTTCCACAGGGGCTATGATTGAGGAGAAAAGGTTTTTGGAACAATAGGGAGTTCGCCTATGCGAACGTCGATGCTTCGAATTCCTTCCTCTGAACGTATTTGGTTCTCTACGAATTTTTCAATATCTTCCAAATTGTGAACGAGAATGCCCACCGAAAGATTGTAGCTCCCCGATCGTTTTACCAGATGATGCACTTCCTGTATCTTTTCAAATCTTTCAATGAGTCTTGAAAGTGTTTTTCGCTCGGCATCAATCTGAATCGCGGCTGACATCGTATAAAAACGATCGCTGCGGAGCGAGCCAGAAATCTTTAGAATGCCCCACTTAAACAAACGATCAACCCTGTTTTTCACTGCCACTCCGCTCATTTGAAGTTTTTTCGCAATTTCAACGAATGATTCTCGTCCGTCTTGCGCCAAATACGAAATAATTTTAAGATCCAGGGCGTCAAGATTGCTTACGTTCCATACGGCACCCGCGGAATACTCTGCCACTGAAAAATCTGCGATGCCCGCTCTGTCTGAGAACACCGCGAACTTGACTTCCTTGATGTGCAATTTCTCTTTCAGAAGGCGAAGCGCCTCCATTGACCGCTTGTACCCCTTGCCGGTTATAATATCATTGTCAACAACAAGAACCTTGCGGCCCTTTACTTTTGATTCTTCAAGCCCCTCTCCGTCGTCTTCCATAGTGGTGAGCGTTAAATTTTTGTGTTTTTTCTTGAGCCATTGATACAATCCAACACCGTAAAAAGTCCCATCGGGGCGCAAATAAATAATGCACGAGGGATCTTTCCCAAAATACTCCTGCGCCTTTTCTCCTATGGCCGCAATAAACTTTTTAATCGGCTCGAGATATAAAATATCGTTCATTGTTTTTGAATTGTTTGCTTATAATAATTGACGATTTCATCGCGAAGCTCTTTCGTGCGAGCAGCAACAAGCAATCCAACCGTACCATGTTGTTTTCCCGGGATAAATTCATAATCCCTCCAGTTGCCTTGCAAGTCAACTTCACCGATAAAACAGCCTGCCCGCTTTGCTATTCCAAATCCGGGGTCAATTTCAGATCGGGGCTCGTCGAACATCACGTATGCGTCAACGCGTCCGTCTGCCAAAAAGCCGTAGATGTGCGCCCCTCCGAAAGGGTAGAGCAAAGCCTTAGGATCCATTGCCTTAATAAAATTCCAAAATGCATGAAGAAACTTTATCGAGTAGTGGGAACTCATCAAATAACTCGCAAACACCATAGTTTTTGGCGGCGTGTTCTGCAAAGGAGAAACAAGTGCGGTTTTATTGCCGCTCTCCAGATCGAAAAGGAATGCTCCCGTTTCTTTTGAAGAAATCCACGCGCTCTTATTGAGAATATCTCCTATACAGCCTGCGAGAAAAGCCCCTTGCATATCAAAAAAACTCAAGGCGGTATACCACGTATGGCGAAACCCTTTTAAAAAGAGTATGGAATTGTCAAAGGGGTCAAGGGAACCGTAAAAATCTGGCGGTTCGCCAATTGCAATGTTTCCATTCGCGGGTTCTGAAAATATCGTGGCGCGAACGCTGTGCTTTTTTAAGAGTTGCTCAATAATCTGTTCCCCGATTCGGTCAATTCCAATCTCAAGGTCGTCGGGGCGATTGATAACCTCTCCTAAAATTTCTTTGCCGGCTCCCTTTCGGTTTTTTTCTAGTATTGCTCTTGTGGTTTCGGTGAGATACTCAGCTAAAATCTCAACGAGTTTCTGGTTTTTCATGGAGTTTTAGTATATCTGCTGTTTACCAATTGTCAATCCCATCAAAGGGCTTTCGCATATGCTTTTATGAAACGTTCGGTGTCTCCGAGCGTTCCTATGCTCACCCGAATGGTTCCTGCCGGGTCTTCCCTTGGCCGTATTAAAATGCCTTCTGCCTCTAAGGTTTGAAGTATTTTTTGAGGATTTTCGGGTTGTATTAATAAAAAGTTTGCCGCGCCTGGAAAAAATTTTACTCCTCGTTCTTTAAAGAAGTTCTCAAGCATGGGTTTTGACCTTTCCATCACCTCTGCAATATAGCTTTTTGAATAACCGGGGTTTTGAAGCGCCGCTTCAAGCGCGGTTTTCGCAAACATATTTACATCATATGGCCCGCGAATTTTGAGCAGCTGTTCAATATTTGAGGACTGGCTGAGAAGATACCCGATTCTTGTTGAAACCAATCCAAATTGTTTGGAAAGAGTTCTGCTGATAAAAAGGTTGTCGAATTCAGAGAGAAATTCTCTGGCAGTAATTCCTGAAAACTCAAAATACGCTTCGTCGCAAAGCACGGCAACTTCGTTATCTCTTGCTTTTTCCAGGAGTTTTTGCACTTCTTCTGGCGAAATTTGAGTTCCGGTAGGATTGTTTGGATTGCACAAAACAAGAAGTTTTGGTTTCTCATCCAAAAGCGCGAGGACCTCTTCAAACGGGAACGAGAAATCGTTTTCTCGGTAGCGCGGTTTTACAATTTTTGCGTCTTGGAGAAAAGCTGTTTGATAAAACATTGCGAAACTCGGGCTCGGGATAATCACCGTATCCCCTTTATTGAGAAATGCCCGGAATACAACATCGATTCCCTGGTCTGAGCCGTTGGTAAGCAACACTTCTTCTGGTTTGCATTTTGCATATTCTGCAACAACAGAATTAATCGTTCCGTATTCGGGGTATACCTGAAGTCTTTTTGAATCGATAAATGTGTGGAGTGAGTCCTTTACCTCCTGCCCGGGCTCTGTGGTCATTTCATTAAAATCAAGCAAAAGATACCCTTTTGAAGCTCTTCCTTCCAAAGGCGGCTTATAGGGAGTCATGGTTTTGATATTTTCTCGAAAACGTACGGGCATTAAAGCTTCCCTTTGGTGCTGGGAATTTCTTTGAGTAATCTCTTATCTTTGGTGCAGGCCATTTTCATTGTTTTTCCAAGGGCTTTGAAAAGCGACTCTGCTTTGTGATGATCGTCTTGCCCTGCCAGGAGTCTTACATGCAGGGTTGCCTTGAGCGCGCGAGCAAATCCGTAGAAGAACTGGATGACCACGTCGGAATCTAGGTCGCCCACCCATCTCCTCTTGAAGTTTGCCTTGTACTCAAGATGCGCCCTTCCTGAAATATCGACTGCTACTACTGAGAGAGCCTCGTCCATGGGAAACACGAAATATCCTGTCCGGTTAATCCCTTTTTTGTCGCCGAGCGCTTGCTCAAACGCTTCGCCTAAAGCAATGCCCATATCTTCCACAATATGATGCTGGTCAACTTCAACGTCGCCTTCCGCTCGAACCTTCAAATCAAAAGCTCCGTGTTTTGTAAAGTTATCTAAAATATGGCTCAAAAAAGGAATTGGCGTTTTGATGTCGCCGTGCCCAAGCCCCTCGATAGTCAAATCAATTTTGATGTCGGTCTCCTTAGTGATTCTCTGATGAGACACTTTTCGTTTCTTCATGCTGCCATCGTATATTATTTTCCTTTATAGGTAAAGTTGACGAAAAAGAAAGGAACTGGTTTAATAAGAGTAGCAAAAACACACGAGGAGGAAAGAGAGGAAAGAATGGCAGTACGGTATAGATTCTATGGAGAACCTGCATATGGGGGCGAAGCAGCAAGCTACGGCGGTTCTATTAGCGGATTGCCTCAGGAGACCCTGGAAAGACTAAGGCGTGAACTTCCGCAGTTCAGCCCCATTCAGATGCACAAGGATGGAACAGTCTCCTTTCAAAGTCCTTTCCAAGGAGAGGCAACAATGCTTCTTGTCCAGGCGATCGATGCCATCACAAGGGCGAATGGAAAGCCAGTCCCAGAGCTTGAAGCACTGCGTGCAGCAGCAACTGAGGAAATTTCTCAGCCTGCGACAGGCATTGCTCGACTCATTCGCCCGGAGCTGCGTGCTCTACTGAGCCGCGCTCTCTAATGAGAGCTAAGAAAGAACGAGGAGAGAAATCTCCTCTTTTTCTTTTTTAAGATACACGGTTAGAGCAGTGTTTTTTGTGTTGTTGTGATCTTTTCGCCTTCATCAAAAATTTTTATTTTTCCGTATTCGCCGTCATACCCTGGCTCAATGCTCACCTTTCCTTCTCGAACCCTCAAAATTCCTTGTGCAATTTCAGGGAGAGTAGCATCTTTAAGTTCTTGCGAACTTGCATTGAGCAACACTGCAAATTCGTTTTGAAATGTTTTGATCAGCTTTTCGTATTCTTGTATTGATTGTTTTGTTCCAACTCCAACGCCCAGCACATCTGCGATAATTTCTTCCAAAGGAATCAAGCTCTTAAAAGGGATAGCGTTAGTCGGAACAAAACCCTCTGACCTGTCGGCAAGCTGTTCTACCCTGTTTAACACTCCGATAGTAAGAGGTCTTTTGCATACCGGGCATATATTATTGGTTTTTTTAGATTCCTCGGGCGGCAAACTTATGTTGCACAATCTATGGCCGTCAAAATGATATTTTCCTTCTTCGGGGAAAAACTCAACCGTGTAAAGAAATTTTAAAGGGTCTTTTGTTTTGATTGCGTCTGCAATGCCTGCATAGCTCACTTCCGTATCGAATACGTTTGCTTCTCTTCCAATTTTTGGCAAAGAGTGCGAATCGGAATTGCTTATAAGCGCGATTTTGTCGAGACCAGACAACCGCCAGTTCATTGCAGGATCCGACGATAATCCGGTTTCAATCGCATAAATGTACTTTGTGTATTCGTCAAAACATTCTTCCAGCGAATTAAAACCCGATTTTGAACCAAACACGGAAAACCACGGCGTCCACGCGTGCGCCGGAACTACCATGCAATCTTCGGAAGCCGAAAGAGCAATTTTTACAACTTCTTTGGCGTCAATTCCAATAATGGGCCTTCCGTCTGACTTTAGGTTACCCACCCAGCCCAATTGAGTATTGATTTTTTCTACTGCTTCAAACGAAGGAGCAAATAAAATGAGGTGGATTTTGCGGACCGCCCCGCCCTTTGAATAAATACAGCTGATTTCGCTTGTAAGAATAAAGCGCGTGGGGCTTTCTTCTCCTTTTATTTTATACAAACCTTGTTCCGCAGACTCAAGCTGTTCCTTGAGTTCTTGAAACCACAGGGGATGCGTAAAGTCGCCCGTGCCCATCACCTTGATTCCTTTGATCTGCGCCCATTTATCAAGATTCACCACGTTCATTTCTTTTGACGTAGCCCTGGCAAACCTTGAATGAATGTGAAAATCCCCAACAAATTTCATATAAGAACTTTTTGTAAAAATTTTACCGGGTAGTTGGTAATTCGCGACAGCCAATCTTTGTTGTACCACACCCATAATTCTTTTGCAGAAAGAAACGCATTTAAGTCGTGCTCGTGGCTGGTGAGTTCCTTAAATTCAATTTCTCCTTTTATTTCTCCCCACTGGTGATTGCAGGAAGGGTTTCCCTGGGTTGTCCTTTCTCTTCCGCTTTTTGTCCGCCTTTTAGCAAAACATCCCCTGCATTGCTCATATTGGTCAATACGCAAGATCCAGCGAGTTTGGCATGCTTCTGATTTTTTTTGGCTTTTATTATACGCAGAAAAATATGCCGCGGTCTGGAGCGAATGTTCTTCCCGTATGAGGCTTCCTGTCTTTAAATCAATGAGCCCCAGCCTTCCGTCTACTTTTGCAATGAGGTCGACGGTGCCTGCGTAGCAGTTTTCTTTGTCAAACACCCTTTTTTCAATGTGTTCCTGAGGATTCTCAATTTCAAGGCTGTGCTCTTTTTGCCATGCCTTAAAAATTTCAACCGAGGGAACAATGCGCGGATCAATGATGGTTTTTTCTCCTTTTAAAAGATGCTCTATTGCCGAATGAACAAGTGTTCCCCAGTCGGTTGAGGCCTGAAATCCTTCAAATCTGCTCAGGGCAAGAAAATTTGTTTTTGAAACCATGGAAGTCACGGCAGTGACGCGCGGAAGCCACATTCCATCAATTTCATAGCCGTATTTTTGTTTAAAAAAATCAACAGTCATTGCGTTGCGTTCAGTGTATTCTATCAGAAAAGTCCTAAAACCCAAACTCGCGGATTTCAAAACTCTGAAACTCGCCTTTGTGTTTTCGAAATTCAACCTCTACGTTTTCTACTTTTGCAAATGGAGGGCCCTTTTTGCACCATTCAATAAACTTTTCAACATTTTCTTTTTCGCCTTCGCACGCAATTTCAACCCTGCCATCAATGAGGTTATGAACCCAGCCCGTAAGATGAAGCTTTTTAGCTTCTCTTTGCGCATGAGCTCTGAACAACACCCCCTGCACCCTGCCCAAAACAAACAAATGCGCTCTTACGTTCTCTGACATAAATAAATTGTACCATAAAAAAGAAAGGCGCCATTCTCCAAGGAGGTAGGTGGCGCCTCATTATTTTCTCAGCGCAGGTCTCTAGACCGTGATAGAAAGAAGATTGCCGAATCCGTCCTTGCGGGACGGACAGCTCTGCCAGCTGAGGTTGCTGCCCGCAACCGAAAAGAGAAGAAACTCCTCTTTGAACGGGTACGCAACACTTCGCTTTCGCTCGGTGGCGTCCCAACCTCCTACCACATAGATGGTAAGAGCCAATCCTCTCAGTGGTGGCAACCAACTTTCCGTCTTTGGCTTTTGAGACCTGGGGGATGTGGTTAGCATCCCATCTGAGGCAGTGCTACTTTTATCATATCACAAGGAAGAAAGAGTGCAAATGGGGGAAAAAGAAAAGGCGCCGAGCTCTCTATACAAGAGTTGGCGCTTTGCGTGATCGCTTGTTCGCCCTCACAAGACGGCGAAATTGTTGATGAAGCCTGATAATCTTTTTCTCTGTTGCCGTGACGTTGCGGCGATCAGCGGTGCTCAAGAACACTCCCATTGCACCATCAATCTTAGGGCGCAAGGTAAGATCCCCGCGCAAACCCTCGAACAGCAGCCCCCGTACGTGATCTACAAACCACTGGGGAACAAAAATCCTTCCTCCAAGTTCTAAGCCGATGCCGTTCAAAAAGATGGGACCGAATGCAAGGTCGTGCACCTGGACTTTCAGATGATTCACCTGAAATCCTGCCTCCTCGATGATGGCGCGGATTTCGGGCCTCCCTACTCGCCTGGTTGGCGGATTGGAACGGCATGAAATCGTAAGGTCGTCGAGGTACCTCGTGTACTCCCAACCGTGTTCTTCGCAGAGCTTACCCAACGGTTCGTCGAGTACCACTGCACAAAACCGGTTAAAGAAGTCTGGGGAAGCAGGCGCGCCTATGGGCAGTCCTCCAAACTGCGACATGCAGTATTGATGGAGAAAGTTTTCGGCCTCTCTCTGCTGCCCGTTCAATGCAGGATCTAAAACGCATAGGATTTCGGCAAGTTTCTTAGGGTCAACCTGCCGATACGCGCTTTTGAGGTCCAGCGCAAAGAACCAACGGCTGTATCGGTGATGCTCCACGTTTTTGCGCGGAGAGTCGCCTGGCCTACACGCAGTAGCGTAGGGCATGGGAATCTTTAGCGAGCGCAGACGCTGAATCAATCCCCAGTGGATAACGCGCATCGGGAAGTTGGGCGCTTCCAACCGTCTGATCTTCACTGTTCCTCCAAGTGGATTCTCGTCTATGAAGACAAACGTGCGGAATGCCGGGTTGCCACCGAGTAACTCTGGATTGGGCTCGAATCCCAGCACCAGATTTTCAAAAGACACGGTTTTGCCTCCTTTCTTGTTGAGTTTTAAGAGCTTGCCTCTACCCTACCAGAAAAGAATAATATTGCAACCTCACTAAAAAATTATTTCAAAACAAATGTCATTGCTACGCTCCCAATTAAAATGGCTGCAATGACAAAAAGCAAAAACTGGGGAATGCGAATTTCATATTCTGGTTTGCGGTCGCCCATTTTTTTTGCTTTTTGAAAAATGAGAATCATTAAAATCCCCTCAACCGCGCCCATCACAGCTCCCACAATTCCTATCACGCCAAGAAATTCACGGAATCCTGCAAGAAAAAGCACGATGGGAAGGCCCAAGGCAATAAAAGAAGAAACGCCATATGGCAAATGAAAATCGCGATACAAAGAGTTTTTTAAATAGTTTCCGAGGACTAAAAAGGAGCTCGCAATTGCAAGAATGCCAAACAAAGCTCCCAGCACAATGATTGGCTTTCCTAAAAATTGCTCGAGCCCGCCAAAGCTGTCTTGCGTGGTAAGGGTTCCCGAAACTCCAACTACAAAAAGCGAAAAAAGCAAAAACAGCGCCACCGTAATAACCGAACCCCACACGATCACGTTATCGAGCCGCTCTTTTTCTTTTTTGTTTTTAAAAAGGTCGGCAATCTCGGGAATTGCGTCCCACCCTGCCATTGAAAAAAGCAGAATTCCAAACGGAAAAAACAACCCCGAAGAATTAAAAAGGGGAAGGTTCTGAAAATGAATATGTGGAAACGCAGATACAAAAACTACCAGAATAACGGCAAAGAGGCCGAGATCAAGAAAAAACTCGAGTTTTGAAATGAGCTGAATGCCTTTAAAAACAAAAAATGAGAGAACCGCCCAGATGAGCACTGAAAACGCGGTGTTTGAAACTTGGGGAGCCACGCTCGAAAAAATAATTTTTAGGAATTGGCCCGCAAGGATAAGATATACCAGCAACACTCCCACAAGCACAAACACCAACACAAGAGCCGCGAGAATTTTTGCCCATTTTCCTAAATATATTTCTGCGTAGCCGATAATGCGGTGCTTTCCTGAAGTTCTCAAACAAACCTCGCCCCAAAAAAGATGGAGAAGCATGACAATGAGGCCGAAAAAAACAAAATAAAAAATGCCGGGGACAACCCCGCTTTTTACAAAGACATAGGGAAGGCTAAAAATCCCGGCACCAACAATAGTCCCCACCAAAGTGGAGAGCGCCAACACACCCTGAGGTAATCGAAAGGTCATTTTTTAAATACGCGGTACCCTTCCCTAACTTTTTGTTCTACCTTAAACCCAATTTCTTGGCCTTTTTTCGCCTTTTTAACTTGCTCGTGTTCAATTTGAAGCGACTCGATTTTTTGGTCAAACGAAATGGTGCCTCCTTCAACGTGAACAGTATCGCCAACTTTCAGGGTGTCTTTGAGTTTCATTGCGGCAACTTTGATGTTGTCGAAGTAGTGGTCGATTTTCCCGATGAGTTTTTGCTTTACTTTTTTTACGGGCATTTTATTCGTTATCATTTATCTTTTGTTTTTTTCGACCTTTGTGGTTGCCATCTTTTTCTTTTTTGATCATTTTGATGATTTCCCGAATGAGCACGTCGGGGTAGTGGCTTTCAACAATCTTTTTTTTGCCCCGGTACCCGCCCTTAAATAAATAATCAATTTTGTCGGCAGTGCCTCCGGTGCCCTCTAACACGCCAATCGGTTTTTTGTCTTCAAACGCAATGGTAAATTCGTTGAGCGTGCCCATTCTTCCGCAAATGACAATCATGGCGTCGGCTGCTCTTGTGAGCAAAAGATTGCGGCCCGCGTATCCAAAGCCCGTGTACACGATTACGTCAAACATATTGGTGGGCAAACGATACACCTTTACGTGCTCTTTCTCGGTAGAAGCAGGGGAAAACCCAATTGAAAATCCTTTCGCCTCTTTTGCCCCAACAGCCGCCCAATAGGGAATGCCGGTTGTTGCGCCCGTTAAAAGAACCGCTCCCTGTTTTACAATTTGCCTGCCTACTTCTTTCGCAAGCTCTTTGGCGTGGGGAGTGCAGGGATCGAGCGTTGCAGACCCTGAAACGCATATTTTATATTTTTTGATGTAGTCCCCAATTTTTCTGTGCATAAGCAATTTCAGTATAGCAAAAATTTGGAATAAGAAAAACCCGCCGGAGGTCTTGCGACACGGCGGGAAGCAGTTGGCCTGCTCAGTCCTTGTTGTGTTGCTACGCGATGACGAGCAAGCTTCCGGAGAGTTGAACCTCTCCTTTGGGGGTTTGGACTGTCACGAGCTGGTGATGGCCAACTTGCTTGGCGTTGACGAAGTTGCAGTCCCTGCGATGCACGGTGGGCTGGTTGGGTGGCTTGTACCTGTAGGGGTAGTCGGAATCGCATTCGCACTCGTTATTCACCAACACCACCTTGACGACCTTGCAGGGAGATTCGCCCCCCCAATCCCGAACAAGACGCGCCACATTGACCATCATGCCAATCTCGAACGTCGTTTCCATCGGTCTGCTCCATTCTGTTTGGAATGTGCTGTTATGGGGAGGGCTACCATAGCCCGTTCTATACGCTACGTAAAGCATAGCATATCTACTCTTATCTGTCAAGCCCAAACAAAAAACCAGCGTCTCTGCTGTTTCTGTGGCCTAAATATTATAGGTTAAATTTTTGTGTGGTGTCTCTGAGAGGATTTGAACCTCTGACCTCTTCCTTCGGAGGGAAGCGCTCTAATCCGCTGAGCTACAGAGACAGAAGGTCAGATATATTTATTTACTGTGCGCGGGAAACACGAAGGAGGCCCGAACAAGGGACAATTTCAATGCCTTGCTTTTCTAGTTCGTCTAAAATAATGTTCATGCCGATTGAATCAGACGACATATGCCCCGCGATGACCACGTTGATGTTGGCATTCTCAGCTTCTTTTTTGTGCTCTTCTGACGTATGCATTCCCACAATGGTTCCAATGCCAGCGTGCGCCATTTTCTCCAAAAGCTTGGGCGAGCCTTCGGTGCCCCCTGTAAGCTCTGTCAAGGCAATTTTTCCGCACCTGTTTTCTGGGCTTCCCACAAAAAGTTTGGGGCCAGAACCCATCTTGATTGCGAGTTTGTATTCTTCGATGCCTCTCAAAATGTCCATGAGTTCGCTGAGATACTCAGGATTTTTTGCCTCTATTTTGTTGCGCAGAAATTTTGCGGCATTATTATCAGCCGCGGTGTGAATGCACATCAAGTTTACTCCAAGTAATTTTGCCGCATCAACCGTTCTCCAGTTGTTTCGGGGATTCAATCCCCTTGCCACTTCTGAGATGCGTTCTTTCAATAATCCTTCCGAAATGTTCACGGGAACGCCGTATTGATTCAACACGTCAATCTGAAGCTCCATAACTTCGTGCAAGTCTGCGAGGGCTCTTCCCAGGGGATGGTGCGAGATAACCAAATCGATATCTCCCAATTCTTTTGCGAGCAGGATTTCAGCCGGCTCAATGTCGATTCCCACAAGCACTTTTTTAATTTCTTGGTCTTTCGCAACCTGAAGAATTCTTGTGTCAGAGTAGGGATTGCTAAGGGATTCCTGATCAAATGCTTCTTTTTCGGGCCCAGACAGCTTCTCAAACTTTTGCTTTTTGCGCAAAAGCATTTTTTCAATGTGCTCTTTGCTGCGAAAGTCTGCTTCAATTCCCTTTTGTATTGCTAAGTTATAGATTTCGTTTATCGTCATGGAAAAATTTCTTATACAATTCTTGAAGGCGCGCTTCTCTTTCCTTTGAATCTAAAAACTCCCGCCGTATGCGGGCCTTTTCTCTGCGAATAAATATTCGCGTGCTTTTTGAAAGTCTCGAAATCGCGGTCATAAAAGAAAAAATGAATCAGAAAAACTTTGTAATTCATTTAAGTCGTTTTAACTCTATCATAGTTTTCTTAGTCTGTCTACCCTTCAAGTAAAAATCCCCGTGGAGCGTACTCACGCGGGGATTTTTTCAAGGGATTGATGCACTACCTGCGGGGACGCACAAATCCAAAGTCGGAGTCCCACCCGAACTGAAACCAACGGCAGTACAGGCGCAACGGCTCGCCAAGCCAGCGGTGGCGACGGCGGCGGTGTTCATGATTACGGTAGCGCCAAACCGTCCCGCGGAAAGTAATGCAGAGCACTTCTCCTGGACGGGTTGACGGTTTTCCCTGCTGTTCAAGGAGCTGCCCTTCTCTGGTGACAGTAATACCTACCATGACAATCTCTCTTTCTGGCGCTTTGAGCGCCTATCTTGTGTACTACAGGACAGTAAGATTTGCCACGTTCAAATAACTATGTAGCGCACTTACCCATTTTTGTCAACTTTTGAAATTCTTCCCGTACCACTTCCCTGTCGTCCCACGGGATTTTTTTGCCCCCTGCAAGGGCAATAGAATCTTCAGACCCCTTGCCGGTGATAACTACGGTGTCGCCTTTTTTTGCAAGCAGAAGGGCTTGCCTAATAGCCTCTCTTCGGTCTTCAATCTTTTTGGCTCTTTGCCCTGCTTGGGCCATCACCTCGTCCATAATCTTTATGGGGTCTTCTTCATACGGATCCTCATTGGTAATAATAATGGAGTCACAATATTTCTTTGCTATTTTCCCCAACACTGGACGCTTCCACGCGTCTCTTCCGCCTCCGGCAGCTCCCAGTACGCATATTAAACTGTTGTCGGGGGGCAGCAAAGACTTTAATGTGGTATATACCTTTTCTAGGGCAGCTGGCGTAAATGCATAATCCACAATCACCTTACATGGACTTTTTACAATCTGTTCCATTCTTCCCGGGACTTCTTTAATCGCTTCTAGGGCTTGTTTTGAAACCGCCAAAGGAATCCCCTGCGACTTTGCAACCGTAATTGCAGCTAGCGCGTTATACGCATTGAACTCTGCAAGGAGTTGCAAAACAATGGTAACGTTATCTACAATAAAAGACACTCCGCTTTCTAAAGATACCAGATTGATTCCCGTTGTAACCCCTTCTTTTGGAACCCCGTTCATGGCAAAGAAAAACTTCTTTTCTGCAGGAAACTGAAGAAAGTATGGAGCATTAATGTCATCAATATTAATTATATGGGCATGCTTTGTTGAGACAAACAGCATACCCTTTGCTTCCCGATATTTTTCAAATGATCCGTGGCGCTCAATGTGCTCGGGGGAAAGGTTGGTGAATACCGCGGTATGAAAATTGATGAATCGGTGGCGGTGCTGCAAAATTCCTTCAGAAGTCACCTCTAAAACCGCGTGCGTGCATTGTTCATTCACTGCCTGCCGCAAAAGTTTTTGAATCAAAAAGCGGCCCGGCATTGTCATCTTGAGCGTGTTTTTCCATTCCTTGTCTTTAATTTGAAACCGAATGGAAGAAAACGAGGCGGTTTTAAAGCCAGCTTCTTTAAAGATTCGTGAGAGCATGTCGACTGTCGTCGACTTCCCATTTGTTCCCGTCACTCCAATCACAATGAGTTTTCTTGAGGGGAATCCATACAGAGCCGCGCCCAAAAACGCTAGCCCAAAGTGGTACCAGGAAATGAAGAATTTTGGAGTAAGAGCGCGTATCAAAGAGAGCATGGTTTTTACTCTATCACGAATACGAAGAGAAATAAAAAAACCACATATGTGGAAAGAATGATTGGGTGTGGGGCGCTCTTTGTGAAGAGCGCCCCACCCTTTGCGCATTTCAGGCTACGCTAGCCAGGTGTCAAGCGGGGGCGGGGTGTGCCGTCGCCGCGTGCCGCTGAAACCATGTAGCCACGGCGAGCACAGAGCGGTTGGGCGAAGCCACGACACCCCTTCTTTTTGCCTTGCTCACGTCGACAAAGGGAATGAGACCACGCACGCCAGTAATCGGTGCGTGGGCCCCGTTGTCCTTGCGAGTGCGCCACGGCGACGATGTACCGAGCCAGCTCATCTGCAGAATGCGTGTTACCGAAGCTGCGATCCGGGCGATCATGCGGCCAACGTCGAGTTCAAATCGGGTAGCGAAGAAACCGACGAATGCCGCAACGATGCCAACCAGGGCCAGGGACACGATCGCGGTCCGGGTGAAAGCGGTCATCGCGTCAACTTGCCACAAACCCAGGACCTTGGCTACCGGCGCCGCGGGGGCGCCGATGTCCTTGTCAACTGCCGCGGTCACGTTCGCCGTGACCTGGCCAGACCCGTTTGTGATGGCAGACAGCTCTGCAGGGATGACGAGACTGGTCGAGGTTTTCATGGACGAGAAGCCCACAATCGCCACTACCAGTAGCACCAACGCAGCAAGAGCAGTCAGCCATTTCGCTGAAAGCTTCACCGGGATATGCACCTTTCTGGGGCTCCGTGCCCCGTCTTGGTCATTTCGCTGTAAAAAAGAACTGCCCTCCTTTCAAGCCAATCCAACGTGGATTGATCTTTATTTAGATTACCTTGTACGCCCCAGCGTGTCAACTCTTAATAACTTTGAGCGCCTCTCTCACTCTATCTTCCGTAGAAATTACGTCTTTTGGAAGCTTAGACAAAACTTCTCTTGCTTTGTTTTTTGGAAAGCCGAGGCCGACTAAGGCGTCGAGCGCTTCATCACCAGAATAATTTTCTTTCTTGAGCAAAGAAAACTTCCCGGTAAGCTCCACCATGATTTTTTGTATTTTTTTCGTGCCGATTCCTTTTACTCCGGCAAAAAACTTTGCGTCTCCCTGTTCAATTGCTTTTTCAAGGTCTTGTGTGCTACCAAGAGAAGAGAGAACCAAGGCTGTTTTGGGGCCAATCCCGGAAATGCCATTTAACACCTCAAAAAACCTCAACGCCTCAGAGGAGCCAAACCCGTATAGCTCAATCGTTTCGTCTTGTTTGATCCGGAGATAGCAGAAAAATTCCTTGGTCTGGCCATTTGCAATGCCGCCCAATTCTTTCTTGCCGACAAAAACTTTATACCCTACGCCATTCACGTTCAAAACAATAAAGTCTTTTTCTTTTAGGATAACATTCCCTTTTAAATAGGAGATCATACTTTAATGATACGCCAATTTCAATTAGTTTCAAACTTTAAGCCCACTGGCGACCAGCCAAAGGCAATCGCCGAGCTTTCAAAAAATATTGCAGACGGCGTAAAACACCAAACTCTTTTGGGCGTCACGGGAAGCGGCAAAACATTCACCATGTCAAATGTGATTGAAAAGTTGCAAAAACCGGCATTGGTAATATCACCAAATAAAACGCTTGCCGCACAACTCTACCAGGAGTTCAGAGAATTTTTCCCGAAAAATTCGGTGCATTACTTTGTTTCGTACTACGATTATTACCAGCCCGAAGCGTACATCCCCCAAACCAATACCTATATTGAAAAAGACGCGAAGGTCAATGAAATTATCGACCGCATGCGCCACGAAGCGGTTCAAGAACTTTCTCTTAGAAAAGACGTGATCGTGGTTGCCTCGGTTTCATGCATTTACGGCCTCGGGTCTCCCCAAGAATACCAGCATACTGCTCTTCAAATTAAAAGCGGAGATCATATGACGCGCAGAGATTTTTTATCGCATCTCACGCTGCTTCAATACCAGAGAGATGACGAAAAATTCGAGCCTGGCACCTTCAGGATTCGAGGGAATATTGTTGAGGTTTATTTAGTTACGGGAAAAGAAGTACTGAAAGTTGAATTTGAGGGAAGCATTATTGCGCGCATTGAAGGGCCTCGCACGATCTACCCTGCAAAATTCTGGGTTACTTCGCAAGACAAGCTCAAGCTTGCCATGGGAAATATAAAAATTGAACTTCAAGAAACTTTGAAAATCCTCAAAAAACAAAACAAACTTTTAGAAGCCGAACGCCTGGAACAGCGCACCAACTTTGACCTTGAAATGATGAGCGAGGCAGGATACTGCCATGGCATTGAAAACTACTCCAGGCATTTGGAGTTTCGAAAACCCGGAACCCCTCCTTTCACGCTTATTGATTACTTTGGAAAAGATTTTCTTTTGTTTATCGACGAATCGCACCAAACACTCCCTCAAATTCGGGCAATGGCTTTGCAAGACAGGGCGAGGAAAGAAGTTTTGATTAAACACGGGTTTCGCTTGCCCTCGGCGCTTGATAATAGGCCCCTTACGTTTTTGGAGTTTGAGGAGCGGGCAAAACAAAAAACATACGTGTCTGCGACTCCGGGCTACGAAGAACAAGAAAAATCGGGGGCGCATATTGTAGAACAGCTTGTCAGGCCCACCGGTCTGCTTGAACCGTCAATAGAAATACGGAAAACAAAAAATCAGGTGCAAGATCTTATTGAGGAAATAAAAAAACGAAGAGAAAAAAATGAGCGGGTGCTCGCGTTAACCCTCACCAAGCGGCTGGCAGAAGAACTTTCAAGGCATCTTGAAGAACAAGGCATTTCTTCCCAATGGCTTCATTCTGAAATAAAAACGCTTGAACGCCCTGGAATTTTAGAGGGCCTGCGCAAGGGGACATACGACGTGCTTGTGGGCATCAATCTTTTGAGAGAGGGGCTTGATTTGCCCGAAGTGTCGCTCGTTGCAATTCTTGACGCGGATCAGGAAGGATTTTTGCGCTCGGAAACCACGCTCGTTCAAACAATGGGCCGGGCATCAAGGCATTTGACGGGCCACGTCATTTTATATGCCGACAAACTCACCGGATCGTTAAAATCTGCAATAAGAGAAATAGACCGAAGAAGAGACATACAAGAGCAATACAATAAAACCCACGGCATTACGCCAACTGCAATCATAAAAGCATTCCGCAAATGGGAATTCTCAAAAAAATCCCTGGCCGGGCAGGCAAAAGAGGTTGAAGAAGAATTTTCCGTGGTCCATGATATAAAACTTCTTGAAAACGAAATGAAGCAAGCCGCCTCGTGTCTTGACTTTGAACGCGCCGCGCAACTCCGAGACTTGATTAAAAAGTTTAAGAATGGTACAAGTACTCCATATGCCAATTACCGCATCAGCAAAAAAAGCGCTTCGACAAAGCGCAAAAAGGAGGGTCCAGAATCTCAAGGTTAAGAATGCCGTGAAAAACCTTTTAAAACAGGTGAAGAGTTTGATTTCTCAAAAGAAGGCTGACGAGGCAAAAAACCTGCTGCCCCAGCTTTCAAAAGCGCTTGATAAGGCCACCAAGGTTGGAGTGATTAAAAAAAATACCGCTTCCCGCAGAAAATCCCGTATTGCAAAATCGCTTCTTAAAGTTGCGCAATAAAAACGTGCAAAGCGAGTTCGGGGGCTATTGCCCCTGTTTTTATTCCAAGATCAAACGCAAAAATTTTCTGGTAAATTCTTTTTAATTCCTCAAGTGTAAACTTTTGCGCGATAGGCAAGGTTTTTTGCACAACAAAGGGGTGAAGTTTGCTCAATTTGCCTATTTGCCGCACAATCAGGAGATTACGAAACTGAAAAGCAATCATCGAAAGCAAATACAGGGGCGACTCACCTTTGTTCATATGCGAAACCAATTGCCCCAAAGCCCTTTTCTTGTTCTTCAAAGCAATATCTTGAATCGTAGAAAAAATATTCGCGTCAAGATGCGTACCCAAAAACTTTTCAACCTCTGATGCCTGAACCGAGGCGCCGCGCGACGACGCAAAAGCCGCAAGTTTTTTAATTTCATTGGAAAGGCGCCACAGATCATTTCCTATTTCTGTTGCAAGGATATCAACGGCTTCGGGGCTGATCTTGGTTTTGTATGAGCCAAATTCCCTCAGAAGCCACTTTTTAAGAGCGATTTTTTCTAAGGGGGCAAACTCCTGGCAGCTTGCCGATTTTTGCAGAAACTGAAACAGAGAGTCTTTTTTATTCACCGTACCTTCCTCAAAAAATACAATGACGTCGCTTTCTCCTTCCAAGAGTTTTGCATTCTCAAAAAGAGATTGCGCGAGATCGGAATTGAGAAATACGTTTTTGAGAATAAGCAATTTCTTTTCTTTGAACAAAGACTGGCCCTGAAGCTCGGCTTTGATATCTGAAAAATCAAAAACGGAGCAGTCAATCTGCTTTAGATTTACTCCCTGAGTGTGAATGCCTTCATAGCGCCCTCGTATCTCTTTGAGTTTCTGCAAAGATCGATAGGTGTCTTCTCCGTAGAGAAAAATCAGCATTACCCGAGAATTGTTTTAATCTTACCGATGATTTCTCCTGGAGTGAAGTGAGCTTTTATCAAAAAATCTGCCGCGCCGAGTTTGAGCCCTTTTTCAACGTCTTCTTGCTGGCCCAAATTAGAAAGAATAAGAACGGGAACCGAAGCGGTTGCGGGATTTTGTTTTATCTGGCTGAGAACCTCAAACCCGCCGATGCCGGGCAATATCAGGTCGAGCAACACCAGATTTGGTTTTTCTTCTGCTACTTTCTTGAGCCCTTCTTCTCCGTTAAGCGCCTCTGAAACCTCAAACCCTTCTTTCACAAGCTTTTGAACGATAAGGTCTCGTAAGAATCTGTCGTCTTCAATGACAAGAATTTTTGCCATATGTTTATTGTGTTATTGGAATTGAAAAAGTAAACGTCGCGCCTTTATTTTCCTCGGATTCAAACCAAATTTTTCCTCCATGCGCCTCCACAATGTTTTTCGCAAGGTACAGCCCAAGGCCCAATCCCTGCGTATCTACTTTTCTTGCGTTTTCAGCGCGGAAAAATCTTTCAAATATCCTCTGCTTTTGGTCATCGGGCACTCCTATGCCCGTATCTTGCACTGAAATCTCTATATTCTCTGTATCACGTTTTAAAAATACTGTCACCCTTCCTCCTTCTCGCGTGTATCGCAACGCGTTGTCAATAAGATTTTGCAGCGCGAGGCGAATTTTTTCTTCATCGACTAACACTTTGGGGAAATCTTTCCCGGCATACTCGAGTACGAACGTAATGCCTCGGCGCTTCGCCTCCTCTTTGTACCATTCCACAATCGACTCAACAACGTCTTTCAACTGAACCGGCAAGGGCCTATACAAATACCGCCCCTCTTCTATCCGGGTAAGATTCAGCAGGTCGTTGATGAGGCTTATCATTTTTTCGTTTGAAGTGTAGGTTCTGCTGATAAACTCTTTCTGTTCATCGGTAAGAAAACCGAGATCGCCCTCGAGAAATGCCTGCAAGGTCCATTTAATGCTTGAAAGGGGAGTTCTCAGTTGGTGAGCGGCAAGCGAAACAAATTCTGTTTTTAGGCGCTCCACCTCCTTTTCGTGCGCCCTTGCGTCTTGAAGCTTGGCGATCATCTCGTTTAGAGACTGGCCAAGTTCTGTCATCTCTTTTGTTGAAGAAATTTTAATTCGCACAATAAAATCACCCTCCCCCACCCTTTTTACAACGGCGCGAATGGAGTTTAACGGCCTGATAATTCCTCTCGTGATTAAAAATATAAGGAACATGACCGCCTCTGTGTTGATCAATGCGATCAGCACGAGAGGAATCGTGTAGAGATTCCCCAAGGCAAAATACAAGGAAATGGCGCTCGCAAGAAACAGAAGTAAAATAACGGTGCCAACGATGACCTGAATAGAAAAATGCATTACAGAGAAGGCGTTAATTCGCCCCAATTGGGGCCTTCCTTTATTTGTACGCGAAGAGGAGATTTGAGCAGCACAACCTCTTCCATTGCTTTCTTAATAAGAGGCGCAACTTCTTTCAGTATATCATCCGAAATTTCGAACAGCAACTCATCGTGAATTTGCAGAACAAGACGGCACGATTTTTTCATAAACGGCTGTTGAGAAATCTTTACCATTGCCATTTTTATGATGTCGGCGGCGCTCCCTTGAATGGGGTGGTTCACCGCGGCCCTTTCTGCTGCCGCCCTGATGTGGGGGGCCTTGGAATTCACGTCGGGAAGATACCGCTTTCTCCCAAACATCGTTTCAACGTAGCCATGCGATCTCGCAAACTCTTTTGTTCGTTCAACGTACTCGGCAATTTTCGGGAAGCGCGCAAAGTAGTTTTCAATGAAGCCTTGGGCTTCTTCAAACGAAATACCTGCGCTTTGGGCGAACCCCCTTGCTCCCATGCCGTAGAGAACCCCGAAGTTCAGCGCTTTGGCCCTGTACCGCATATCTCCCGTCACTTGGTTTTGCGCAATTCCAAATACTTCAGCGGCAGTCATTTGGTGAATATCTTTGTTCTCTTTAAAAACTTTTTGCATTTTGGTTTCCTGCGCCATATCCGAGGCAATGCGAAGCTCCATTTGAGAATAATCGAATGCCGCGAATGCACAGCCGGCCGGAGCAATGAATCCCTTGCGGATTTTTTTGCCCCATTCTCCTTGGACGGGAATATTTTGGAGATTCGGGCTGTTTGAAGAAAGGCGACCGGTAGCAGCTCCTAATTGATCAAAGTGGGCATGGATTCTCGACTCGGTGTCGCAAAGAAGCGGAAGCGGCAGCAAATAGGTATTTTGAAGTTTTGAAAGCTCGCGATACTTTAGTATTTCCCGAACTATTGGGTGCAGGGGCGCAAGTTTTTGAAGTTCCTGAGAGGCGGTGGAGAGTACGCCTCCCGGAGTTTTATGCAATCCTTTTTGCGGCAATAAAAGCTTTTCAAAAAGAACTTTTGAAAGCTGCAAAGGAGAATTGATGTTAAATTCCGGGGGGCCTGCCAATTCAAAAGTCTTTTTTTTGATAATTTTGAGCTCCTGCGCTATCTCTTTTGAAAGTTTTTTAAGGGCGGGCTTATGAATTTTAATCCCCGTTTGCTCCATTTTTCGAATGATTGGAATGAGATTTTTTTCAAGCTCATAAATTGTTTTTGAAAATACGCCTTCCTCATAAAGTCTCTCAATTTTTTCGATAAGATCGCCTGCGTCGTCTTCTTTTTTACCCTGAGCTTGTCGAAGGGTTGCTTCTGTGTGAATAGAAGAATCCATTATTTCCGGAATTTTTGCTTCAAGCGTTCGGAACTCAAACGCGCGCAAAAGTTCTTTTGCCTTTTCTCGATTGAACTTGCGCCATTCGAGATCTTCAAGTGAAAACTCCATTGGAACGTTTTGATCAATGGTTCCCAGTTCCTTGCTGAAAATCGCCTGCTCCTTATATTGCGAAATCAAATCTGCGATTCGCGGCTTTAACGATTTTGCCTTTTCCGTGTGTTCTTCCAATTCTTTATACATCTGTTCTATTGAGCCAAACAGATTTAGAAGCTGAGTCGCTGTTTTTTCGCCAACTCCTGTAACGCCGGGAATATTATCGGAAGGGTCGCCCCGAAGGCCCTTGTAGTCTGGGAGCTGAGAAGGAGTGAGGCCTTCAAATCTTTTTTTCACCGCATCTTCATCGTACAGTATAGAATCCTGCAGGCCTTTTCTGCTCGTATACACTTTTGTATACTCATTCACTAATTGGAGCGTGTCCATGTCTCCACTCAAAATAATAATTTCAAGCGGCGGATGAACCTGCTTTTGACGGGCCTGCTTTGCGATGGTACCGATTAGGTCATCGGCCTCAAATCCCTGTTTTTCAAATATTGATACATTAAAAGCCTGCAAAACTTTTTGAACCATGGGGATCTGATCATACAATTCATCGGGAGCTTTTTCTCTTTTTGCTTTGTATTGCTTGAATTTTTCGTGGCGTTTGGTAGGCCCCTTTACATCAAACGTTGCGGCGATATATTCAGGATGAAATTCCTTGATTGCTTTAAAAAATACCAATAAAAACCCATACACCGCATTGACCATTTCTCCCTTTGAAGTGCTCAAAGGCGGCAGAGCATGAAACGCCCGGTGAATAAGAGAGTTTGAATCAATAATTAAAAGCACTTTTTTCTCTGCCATGGTATTGACAAACATGCAACCGCTTGCTACGCTAAAGTTACTAAACTTGAAAGGCATCCTATATGGGTGTCTTTCGTTTTTTATTGCATAACCCTCATTGTATCAAAAAATCGCCCTCTCGGCGATTTAGTTTTCTTGAAGATGTTGGACGCTGTGGTTGGGAAGCCCGATGGAGGAACTCTAAAAATACTTCCTTTGTTGGTTCCTGTGGCATAGAGATTATTTCTCAACTATTTGAACTCTTGAATTAATTATCTTCTCATAATCTTCTTTTAAACTTTCTTTGATTTGCTCGATTTTGTTATACTTGTCAGCGATTTCTTTTTGCGTTTCCAAATCAAAATCTCCATTTTCTTTAATTGGGATTTCAATTAGAATTTCATTCATTCTCTCAATTCCTAATCTCTTATTAGAACCTTCTCCAAGGGTATAATTGGGCAATGTTTGATTCAAAATATATTTCATATATTCAAAATCTACTTTTCCATCATGTTGTTTTTTCAATTTTAAAATTCCACAATGAGTGGTTATAGAAAATTTACCATTTTTGTAAAATACTGTGCCAACATAAGTCCCATCGGTTGTCCAAGTAAAACATTCTTCTTCATAATCATAACTGTCTATTTTCCCTATCTCACCAAAATTTGAAGTTTGAGAAGAATATACGGGATACTCGCCCTTATTGTCATGCATATATTTTTTGGTATATTTTGCATTTCCCTTTTTAAGGTCAAACAATTTTGTTACAAGGATAGATTTTGTTTTGTGTTTAGCTTCCTTAGATAGATCTGTAATTTCTTCCAATTCGCCTAATTTCTTTATGGAATTTTCAATTTTTTCCTTAAACTCATCAACTGTTAAAACTTGCTCTTTTTCAGTAACTCCTAATTTTTCTTTTTCTTCTTTACTCCACCATTTATCAACAATCCAATACTTCTCTTTCTCAAATTTCTCAATAGGTTGTATCTTACATCTTGGATCGTCTGTTTTAAAATCTTTTGGGCTACCCTTGTATTGATTAAATGAAATTTTTGCTTTATCTAAATCGTTTTCTGGAATATCAAAACGATTAATATTTAGAGTTTCTCCAATATTAGAAACCAAGTAAGTAAATACTGGAAAATCTTGCTTTTTACTCTCATCTTCTTTTTTGGTTATTCCTAAAATATAGGTTTTTTTAGGAGTATTAAAGAATGTTTTTACGGGCAACGATATAATACAATTAATAAAACATTGTTTTAAGATTTCGTTTCTTAAAACTTCATTCGCAAATACATTAAATATTCCGTCTGGAAGAATAACAAAAGCAGAACCACCTTTTTTTAAATTTGAAATAATCCACTTTAAACATAACCCCTCAACACCCTTACCGCTATTTACATAAAAATCACTCAATCCCTCCTCTTCAATTTGTTTTCTTATTGTAGTTACTCCACTTGTAATATATGGCGGGTTAGTAAGTATTAAATCTGGTTTTTCTTCCTCATTTTCAAATTTTTCTTTTAATGTTCCAAGGTTTGAGTCAGATAAAAAATGGAAGGTGTTATTAAATAGTTTACTAAATTCTTTGTTTAGGGTAGGATTTTTTTCAACCAAATCTGATAAATAAATAAGCATATTCGCCTTTGCTAAAATTATAGTTCTTCTTTGTTCTTCGTTATCTTCTCTACCACTATCATAACCTAATAATTTTACATTTGAATTAATTTTCCCGTTTTTGGGGAAAAATTTGTTTTTTAAATTAGAAGAGGCCTGAAATGGTTCTAAAACAAAACCACCTACTCCGCAGAAAGGATCACAAATAAAATTTGCCTTATCAATGTCTGCCATTTCAACAATTGCTTTAATAACCTTTCTCGGAGTAAGGAATTGTCCTAATTTACTTTTATCTTTACTTTGTTTTAAAAATGTTTCAAAAAGTTTTGTTTTAAACTCCTTTTTTATATTCCTTAAATCCCCAAATTTTTCATATTTTTCAATAGTATCCTTGAATAATGTTGCTTGTGATAAAACGGGAATGCCATCTTTATTTACAAAAATAGTTCCATTAATAATTGTTGTTCCGTCGGTTCCTTCTTCAAATAAATTCCTTATTTCAGATCTACAAGTATTTGCGTAATGCTTTAAAACAATTTTATTGTCTTCTGTTTTATATAAATTCAAAAGATAACTAAAACTATTAACTCCTTTTAAAACTCCTAAATCACTCAAAAACTTGAAAATGAAAATTTCAACAACATTATAAAGACAAGCAGTCGGGTTGTCTTTTGTACTAATATAAATACTTTGCCAAACGCTTCTTGCAAGAGACGCTGGATCTGTCTTCTCTGTGGCCCTAAGGATTGAATTTGTATTGCTTGTTTCAGATAAAATTCTTTCTATGGTTTGATATGTTTCCTTTGCATCGTCGTCTAGTTTATTTTTGTCTTTTTGATTTTCTTCTTTAATAAGAAATTTCTTCTGTAGTTTCTGTTTGTCATCATTTAGAATAAATGAATAACTCCTTCTTGCTCCTGTTGTCCTATCTTTATAATTATTATTTTTATCTGGGTGATTCGGATTAATCCAATAAGTAACAATCCCGTCTGTTATGATCCCAATGCTTGCCCCTAAAACTTGGCATAAATCGTTACACTGCTCAATTGCCTCTTTTTTTTGTTTATCTGTTTGAAATTCGGTTGGTTTTTTATATTCTAAAACAGCAGTAATTTTTGGTTTTTCAGTATTTAATCTGTTAATTAGAAGTCCATCAGGTTTTCTTATTTCGTATTCACCATAATCAATACTAGGAATGATTCTTGCGTTTTTATATTGTTTAAGGGTTGTGGAGTGTAACGGAAAAAACTCATAATCTCCAATGATTATTCCATTTTTACTCATACCCCTTTGCATTAATTCTTCGCTCATATTGATTTATCGTATCACGCCTACAAACTAACACAAGTACCTGTCAAGTTTTTATTTTTAAGAGAAAAATAGACAACGCTTTACCCGTTATGACGGTAAAGCCGCCCCGGTGACGGGATTTACAACCCTAGGAAAGGGTAATTCTGCGGGCGTGGGTTTTTGTGGTTTTTGTAGTTTCAAAAGAAATAGAGATTATATTTTGAGGAAGGATCTTCTTGATTGGCGCGAGAAAGTGACCAAAAGTATACTGCTGTGTAGCAGTGAACTTTGGGCGATTAGTTTTGTTTATAGAGATACACGCGGAGCGACTGTTCTGAACACTGCCACGTGGGAAATTGGAAGCCGTGCGAAATTACTCTGGTACCGGGCTTTAACTCACGTCTTAGCTTTTTTTCAAGCCCTTTCATTATATACGTAATCCCATACACAGTGACAATATCGAATGAACCAAATTTTTGATGCCAAAAATCTCCCCAAAAAATAAAAGCTCTGTTGCCGAGGCCTGCCCTGCGAATTTTAAAGCGCGACCACCAAACCAGCAAAGGATTAATTTCATACCCATGAGCTATGGCTCCGGCTTTTGCCAACGCAATTACAATCCTGCCGTCTCCGGAACCAATGTCTATGGCTTTTTCGCCCTGTTCCACGCGCGCGAGGCGCACCATTGTTTCGAGCGCCTCTTTGTTGGTTGGAGCATAAAAAGCGCCTCTTACCATGGGGATAACAGAGAAAAAAATTATATACACAATCATTCCTAGGGCAAACAACAACAAAATCAGTAGAACTGCAAAAATTAAGAATACATACATAACACCGCATTGACCATTTCTCCCTTTGAAGTGCTCAAAGGCGGCAGAGCATGAAACGCCCGGTGAATAAGAGAGTTTGAATCAATGATGAGTAGTCGTTTTGGTGTGGGCATAGAAAGTTAGTGGGTTGTGATTTTTCGCTGCTTTTGGCCTGCGTGTTCAAGGCTTACCCAAAGAGTATTTTTGGGAAGGATTTTTTTTACTCGCTCTGCCCATTCTACTATTACAACATTTTTTGGATTTGCAATAATCTCTTTCCAGCTAAGAGCCAAGAGTTCTTTTGGGCCTTTGAGCCGGTAGCAGTCTACGTGAAAGAAATAGGACCGACTAAACCCATAGACTCTGTAGATTAAAAACGTGGGGCTCAAGATTTTTTCTTTAACGCCCAGGCCCTTTGCGAATCCTTGCGCAAAGGTAGTTTTGCCGCTTCCTAAGTCGCCCTCAAGGCCAATAACAACAGCTCCTTTTTCGCGGGGGGCAAGTGATTTGGCAAGAAGACCCGCGAATCTTTGGGTTTCTGCAACAGATTTTGAAATGATGTTTTGTTTTCGCATTGACTTTTGAGAGCCCGTTCGCTAATGTGAACTAATTCTATGCTGTTCCAGGAATTGATACAAAAATCCCGCGGAATTGATATTGAGTTGAGCCCCGAGATACAAGACCATGATATGGCAAACGCGCTGACCCTCTTTGTTGCGCTTTCAAAACTTGGAAAACGCGTTCGCTTTCAGAGTAAAAACAACATTCCTCTTGCGTTTGGCTGGATAGACGCACCGTCTCTTTCGGCGCAAACTGCGGTGCTCGCGATTAAAGAGATCGCGCCCTTTTTGTCAAAAGTCTCATATGAAAAAAGCGATCGGGACATTAAGTTTCAGCTGAGCCTCAGGGAAGACGCTCTGCGCGTTGAAAACATTGCCGTTGAAAACCCCCTCGAAACCGACCTCACCATTATTGTAGGCGAGAACAGGCCTCAAGACAACTTTGAGATCACGACCAATCCCCACCTCAAAATAAAAAACCAAAAAAAGATGCTCGAGGCAAGCCTGGCGCTTCTTTCTGCTTTTGAAATACCGGAAACGCAGCTGTTTTTAAAAACCCTGCTCAACATGCAATACCTCCCAGAAAAAAAACTCTGCGTTGCGGTTCTGGAAAAAAAAGATTTTGAGGAAGCAGGGGCGCACACAAAAGACCTTGGCCCTCTCCTTGCGGAATTGCACGCGATAGGAACTCCCCAAACGTCACACCTTGTTCTTTTTGGCGTTCAAGGGCTGCTTTTTTCAAAAACAAAAGAGTTTAAAGAAAAAATCTCAAAATTCTTTAAAACAACCGAGAGGGGCGATTGGACGCTTTTTGCATTGGGCGGGCAAGAAATACAAAAAACCAAGGAAAAAATACTTTTTCTTTTATAAAACATGGGCCAAGACAGAGAAAAAATTACAGGAGAAGTCGCCCTAAAGGAAGGATCTGAAACTCTGCAAGACCTTACGAGGCACCTTTCGCAAAAGCAGGGCGAAGACATCACGTCTTTTTTGAGCTTTCTTCTCGCGTCTGCCATTCGCCTCGACGCTTCCGATGTTCATACAGAACCCACGAAAGAAAACATAAAAATCCGTTTGCGAATTGACGGCCTGCTCGAAGATGTGGGCCAGATTCCTTTGGCTCTCTATGCCACACTTCTCTCGCGCATCAAACTGGTTGCGGGATTAAAATTAAATGTTTCAGACCGGCCCCAAGACGGAAGATTTTCTCTTATCGCCCCGCAATCTGCTCCCATTGAAGTAAGAACCGCAACCCTGCCCTCTGAATACGGCGAATCGGTGGTGCTTAGGATTTTAAACCCCAAAAACCTCATCACGTTAAAAGAGCTGGGGTTAAGACAAGATCTTCAGGAACTTTTTGAAAAGGAAATTAAAAAACCAAACGGAATGATTATCGTCACCGGGCCGACAGGGTCTGGAAAGACGACAACGCTCTACGCCTTTTTATATGAAGTAAAAAATCCAGAGCTTAAAATCATTACCATTGAAGACCCCATTGAATATCATTTGGAAGGAATCTCGCAAACACAGACAAATCCGGCAAAGGGATACGATTTTGCTTCGGGCCTCAGAGCAATTGTGCGGCAAGATCCCGACGTTGTGCTTGTGGGAGAAATCCGCGACCTTGAAACCGCAGACATTGCTCTTCAGGCGGCGCTCACGGGCCATCTTGTTTTTTCCACCCTGCACACGAACGACGCCGCCGGAACTATTTCGCGCCTCACTTCGCTTGGAACCAAGCTTCCTACGGTTGCCTCGGCCCTCACTCTTATTATCGCTCAGCGGCTTTTAAGAAAAGTGTGCAAAGACTGCGCAACGCTTATTGTCCCAAGCCAAGAGCAGGCAAAAAAAATCCGCGAGAAATTACCGGTTAAAAAAGATTTTAAAGTCCCTCTTCCCCACGGATGCGAACAGTGCAATGGAAAGGGATACAAAGGAAGGATCGGAATTTTTGAAGCAATTCAAATTGACGACAAGACGGAGGAATTTATCCTTTCCGAACCCTCGACATCGGCTCTGAAGAATTTTGCAATGGAAAAGGGCATGCTTACAATGTACCAAGACGGATTATTAAAGGTCTTAGAAGGAATAACCACCATAGAAGAGGTAGAAAGAGTAACTACAGAATAAGAAAAAGCTCTTAGGCTGGGGACCGATTTGGTTGTTGGAACACAAATTTAGAATTACTTCGGGGAATAGCTCAGCATGACCCGTGCTACCCGCCAAAAATAATCCCAGAAGTGGTCCCCAGCCTAAAAGCTCAGAAGCCTTCTGTGACGCTTTATTATAAAACACAATAAAATGTTTGTCAAGAGCGACGACCCAAAAGCAAAAGAAGGGGGTGATGAAGTTTTTGAGGCGCATTTGCGCCCCGATTCTTGGAAAGAGTATATCGGGCAGGAAAAAGTAAAAGAAAACCTCAGAATTATCATTGACGCCGCAAAACAAAGAGGAGAAGCGATCGAGCATCTCCTTTTTTACGGAAACTCCGGCCTTGGAAAAACATCGCTGGCCAATGTTGTTGCAAAGGAAATGGGGGTTCTTATCAAACGAACTGCCGGGCCGGCATTAGAAAGGCCGGGCGATGTTGCTTCTTTGCTCACCAACCTTGAAAACAAGGAAATTCTTTTTATTGACGAAATTCACAGGGTAAATAAAACGGTGGTAGAAATGCTGTATTCAGCAATGGAAGACCACATGCTCCACTTGGTATTGGGCAAGGGCCCCATGGCAAGAACAATGGAACTGGAGCTCCCCCGCTTTACCATTATTGGAGCAACCACTCAGGTTGGCCTTCTTAGCACCCCGTTTCGAAACAGATTTGGCGCGATACTCCAGCTTGGATTCTATACGCAAGACGCAATTGAAAAAATCGTCCGCCGCTCTGCTGGCATTTTGAAAGCCGGCATTGATGAAAACGCGTTAAAAATCATTGCCTCAAGATCAAGATTCACTCCAAGAGTAGCAAACACAATTTTAAAAAGGGTGCGTGATTTTGCGGTGGTTCGCTCGCAGGGCCACATCACAAAAGAGGTTGCAGAAGATGCGTTAGAATTTTTAGAAATTGACGAGTTCGGGCTCCAAACCGATGACCGGAAAATTCTTGAAATAATGATCAAGAGGTTCCAGGGCGGGCCCGTTGGGATTGAGGCGCTGGCCGCCGCAACCTCTGAAGAAGCGGAAACCATTCTTGATTTATACGAGCCCTATCTGCTACAATTAGGATTCATTGAAAGAACTCCTCGGGGCAGGATGGCAACTAAAAAGGCCTACCAGCATTTGGGCCTCTCTCACTCTCAAAAAGATTTACTATAAAATTACTACGAAAAGAAACGCCCCGTGTTGGTAAACCAACACGGGGCACTTACTCAAGGATCTAAGCTCCCAAGCTCTAGGAATTGCGGGAGAACACCCGGTACTCATCGTGCCACCTGCCCGGATCCGTGACCAAGTAGGCATGCACGAGCCAGCCGTGGCCGTACCAGTTGACGCGCACCGCGCGGCCGTCAACGTAGAAGATGTTTGCCCATCCGTTGGTGAGCAAAACCCCTTCTTCGCCGTTTGGCTGGCCTGCCATAAGGGCGTAAATTTGGCTAAGCGTAGTCTTGGCCTTTTCGCCGAGTTCCGTCAGGATCGGACTATCCGGCGACGGCTTCGTGAGCTTCGCATAGCGAAGCATTATTGCTTCCATCGAGTTCTCGGTTTTGCCGAGAAACCAATCCTGGAAGTTTCCGCCGAGGAACGAGATCTTGACTGGGGCACCCTCCCCGAGGTTGACCACGAACTTCTCTCGCGCCACGAATGGCTTGGTCGTAGCCGGAATCGTGACCGTGCCGATCTCCTCGAGGAGCGGCAGGTTGAGCATCGAGAGTCCAAGGAAAAGCCTACGGCCATCCCGGTTCATTCCGGCCAAATCATCCACAGCCAAAAGATCCGAGAGAGCTCCAGAACCAATCAAGTGGTTTTGTACCCACTCACCCGGCCTCCCGCTCTTCGCAATCAATTCCAACACTTTCTCTGCCTGCCTAAGGATCGCATCCATGCGAGTCCTCTTTCTTTTGGGCGTCGCTTTCCAGCGGGCCCTGTTAGGTGCTTACCCCATATACAACTTGTTGTTGTACGGGGCTTACGCGGCAAAGTTACCGCGTTCAAAATGAACTATAGCATACCTTCTCAAAAAAGTCAAGGGTTTTAGAGGGTGGGATCTCGACATTCATCTACTGTATGATAGGGTGAAGCAATATGGGCAGATTTATTACCAAACTCTTGAAAAAAGAAACGAGCTTCCCCGTGATAAAGGACGCTGTATTACCTTTTGGTAAATATCAAGTGAGGGGAGAAAAAAAGATAGAACGAAAAGACATTTATGAAATTCATCTCCGGAGAAAAGTATCTCGTTGATATCAACATCTCAAACAAATAAGACATGTCGGGACATTCGCATTTTGCAACAATCAAACACAAAAAGGGGCTGGCTGACGAGCAACGGAGCAGGGCATTTTCAAAATTGGCAAGAGAAATCACGGTTGCCGCAAAAGCGGGGGCAGATCCTACAGCCAACGCAAGCCTGCGCGCGGTGTTAGACAAGGCAAAAGGGCTCAACATGCCTTCTGACAGCGTGGAACGCGCGATTAAAAAGGCAACCGGCCAGGGAAACGAGGGCCAGCTCCAAGAGATTCTTTTGGAAGCTTATGGTCCGGGCAGCGTTGCAATACTTATTTCCGGGATCACCGATAATAAGAATCGAACGCTCGGAGAAATAAGGCTGATTCTTTCAAAATTCGGGGGCAAAATGGTGGAGGGCGGCGCGGTTCAGTGGCTTTTTGAACAAAAAGGGGAAATTGCCGTAAGCCGCAACAACCAAAACAAAGACGAGCTTGAACTTATCTGTATTGAGGCCGGAGCGCAAGATTTGTACTGGGAAGACGAAGACAATCTTTCTGTGTACACAACTCCATCAGATACAGAAAAAGTGAGGGCCGCGCTTTCTCAAAAGGGCGTTGCGGCGGAATCTTCCGGACTTTCGTGGATCCCCAAGGAACGCGTTTTATTGCCGGCCGCAAGAGAAACTACTGAAAAATTATTTGAAGCTCTTAATGACCAAGATGATGTTCAAGGCATTTATTCGAATATCATACTCTAACCCATGATCATTCTCGGCATCGACCCTGGAACCGCAACCACCGGCTATGGAATCATAGAAAGCGCCAAACGAGGAATATTGAGTTGCCTTGGTTATGGCTGTATTGAAACCTCAAAAACAGAAACTGCCGGCTCTCGTCTTTTAACGCTTGAGAAAGAGCTCCAAAAAATTCTTGCGAAATACAAGCCCGATATTGTATGCGTTGAACGGCTGTATTTTTTTAAAAATTTAAAAACCGCAATGCCGGTAAGCGAGGCAAGGGGTGTAATTCTGCTTGCGATCGCGAAAAAAAATCTTCCGGTGTACGAGCTTACTCCTCTGCAGGCAAAAATGGCTATTACGGGCTATGGCCGCGCCGAGAAAAAACAGGTTTCCCGCATGGTAAAAGAAATTTTAAAACTTAAGGAAGTCCCAAAACCCGACGACGCTTCAGACGCCCTCGCCATGGCTATTGCATGCGCACAAATCGCCTGGGGCCCGCTTGGATTACAGTCCCCTTTTTAATAACAATGATTTCTGCTGGATCGGACTGAACTTTGCCGTCAATTTTTATGCCTTTTTGCAGAACCAATCTTCGCGCTTCTGATTTTGAAGACGCGAGTTTTGTTTTTACAATCAACTCAACAAGGGAAAGTTCCTTTTCTCTCAAAGAAATTTTTGGGATTTTTGTCGGCTGCTCCTTTTTCTGGAACACCCTGTTAAATTCTTTTTCAGCTAAAGAAGCGAGTTCTTGGCTATGGCACGTTGCGACAATTTCTTTAGCCAATCTGACTTTTGCTTCGCGCGGATTTAGCTTTTTAATCTCTTCTATCCCCCCTTGTGAGACATTGGTCAAAAGCTCAAGGCCCATTGCGACGAGTCCGTCGGGCCAGCTCATGATTTTTCCAAACATCTCGTTGGGAGATTCGTCAAGGTTCACCATATTGCCCTCGGTTTTCCCCATTTTTTTTCCGCTCGGGTCAACAAGTAATCTTGTGGCAAGCACGAATTTTTCCTTATTTTTCATTGTTCTCATCAAATCCCTGCCCGCCAGCATGTTGAAGGTTTGGTCGTTGCCCCCTATTTCCATGTCAACATCCATGGTCACGCCATCATACGCCTGGAATATGGGATATAAAAATTCGTGCACGCGAATGTCTTTCCCGGCCTTGATGCGCTCCTGGAACATGTCGCGTTCAAGCAGCCGCGCAACCGTGAATCGCGATGCCAGTTCAAGCATGTCTTTCGGTTTGAGTTTGTTGGTCCATTTTTCGTTGCTGAAAAATCGCACGTTTGCTTTTGTGAGGTCCAAAATTTTTCCGATTTGCTTTTTATACCCTTTTTCGTTCTTGCGCACCTCTTCTCTTGTGAGCGGCTGGCGCGTTGCGGTTTTATCGGTTGGGTCTCCAATGGTTGCGGTAAAATCTCCGAGCAAAACAATGATCTCGTGCCCCAAATCCTGAAGCTGGCGCAATTTTCTTAAGCCCGCCAGGTGCCCAATATGAAGTTTGCCCGTGGGATCAATGCCAAGATAAATTCTGAGTTTTCTCCCACCCGCCAAGACGCTCTTCAGGGCTTCGGGGCTTGGGTAAATACATTCTACGCCGCGCGTCAAAACTTCGTTAATTTTTTGCGGATCGGTGTCAACTTTCATAACTAAAACCTACCATTTTGGGAGAAAAAATGCTACACATAAGCTATTGTGCCAAAAGTTCGACACTACAAAAAAATATACGCGCGTACCGGCGCGAAAGAGAGTGTTTCGAAAATTCTGCGGATAGCGCTCTTTGCGTTTGCTGGTTTTGTCGTTGCCGTTATCGCGCTCTTTGCCTATTACGCCAAAGACCTTCCGCGCCCAGAGCGATTCACCGAAGCCATCCTCAACCAACCAACAAAAATTTATGACAGAACAGGAACCGTCCTCTTGTACCAGATATACGGGGAAGAAAAAAGGGACGTGGTTTCTCTCGACCAAGTTTCACCCCTTCTAAAGCAGGCAATTATTGCCACTGAAGACGCAAATTTTTACCATCACTTCGGGCTCGACCCAAAAGGAGTGGCGCGAGCAATGCTTGTTAATTTTAAGCTTCGTTCTCCTGTTGAAGGCGGTTCCACCATATCGCAGCAACTCATTCGCTCTTCTTTGCTTACGAACAGAAAAACGCTTGGGCGAAAAATCCAGGAAGTTATTCTCACGCTGGAGCTTGAACGCAGCTACTCTAAAGATAAAATTCTGGGGTTTTATCTTAATCAAATACCTTTTGGATCCAATGCCTATGGGGTAGAAGCGGCAAGCCAATTCTACTTTCGCAAAAAAGCAGCCGACCTTTCTTTAACAGAAGCCGCGTCGTTGGCCGCGATGATCCGCGCGCCAAGCTACTATTCTCCCTACGGCCCCCATAAAGACAAGCTCCTTGCCCGCACCAACTACGTGTTAGATAGAATGGCTGGAACAAAATTTATCACCAAGCAAGGGGCGCAATCTGCAAAAAATACCCAGCTTGTATTCGCCTCTCCTTCTATAGACATTAAGGCCCCTCACTTTGTGCTTTCGGTAACCGATGATCTTGCCAACACATACGGAGAGGATTTTCTTCGCGAAAACGGACTGCGGGTGACAACAACTCTCGACTGGAATCTCCAGCAATTGGCAGAAAAAGCGGTTGATGACTTTGCGCAGAGGAACGCCAGCTTCAACGCGTACAATGCGTCGATCGTAGCCATAGACCCTCGCACCGGAGAAATATTGGCAATGGTGGGGTCAAAAGATTGGTTTGGGGAATCGTACCCCGCGGGGTGCACCCCCGGAGTGAATTGTCTTTTTGACCCCAAGGTAAACGTTGCAACAAGAATTCCGGGGCGCCAACCAGGATCTGCGTTTAAACCGTTTGCATACGTCACCGCTTTTACAAAAGGATTTAACGATAAAACAATAGTGGTAGACGAGCAAACAGATTTTGGCATATGGGGCGGGCAAGATTATGCTCCGCAAAACTATGACGGAAAATTCCGCGGCCCAGTTACACTGCGCCAGGCACTCGCCCAATCGTTGAACATCCCCTCTATTAAAGTGCTTCTCGATCTTGCGGGTTTGAATGACAGCATAAAAACAGCTCGCGATGCCGGCCTCACCACGATCAAAGACGACCCCTCCTCGTACGGCCCGGCGCTTGTGCTGGGGGGCGGCGAAGTACGGCTGCTTGATTTAGTCTCGGCGTATGGGGTATTCGCAGCAGGGGGCCAAAGAATCCCTCCGGTGAGCATTCTCAAAACAGAGGACGCGCGAGGAAATATTATTCAGCAAAATACCAACACGCCCATTAGAATCTTGTCAAGCGAACCTGTTGCTCTCATTACAAATATTTTATCAGACAACGAGGCGCGCTCTCCGATCTTTGGCCCCAACTCTCCTCTTTATTTCCCCGGCCAGCAGGTCGCGGTTAAAACCGGAACAACGCAAGATTATCGCGACGGCTGGATCGTGGGATACACCCCGACAATTGTTGCTGGTGTTTGGGTTGGCAACAACGACAATACCTCAATGAACAAGGAGCCGGGCGTAGTGGTTGCCGGGCCCATTTGGCACGAGTTTATGCGGGGAGCTTTTGTGTATTCTCCTTCTTCTACGCCTTGATCGGCATTACCACATAGAGATACCCTTCTTCGCCAAGCGGCTTTATTGTTGCGGGGCCGTCCTCTGTGGTGGCACCGAATTCCACTTTTTCGCTTTTCATCTGGGCAAGCCCCTCTCCAAGAAATCTCCAGTTAAAAGAAATTTCTACTTTTTCTCCCGTGAGTTGCCCTTTTAAAAAAGAGGTGTTTTCTCCGAGATCGGTTTTTCTTGAAACGATTTCTATGCGCTGCTTTGAGGGGTCGAGCGCGACCCGTACGTCATTCATCTTTCCCGAAAATACGCTTGCCGCTTTTACGTGGTTGAGAAATTCTTCCCTATCAACAACTGCTTTTGTTTTTTCGCTTGCGGGGATTACGTCTTGATACCTGGGATATTCGCCCTCAATCACGCGCGACACCAACTGAATTTTGGGCTCCTGAGGCTGCCCCTCCACGGAGTAATCAAACAGCACTTGTGTTGGAGAAAAGAAAATCCTCATTTTTCCTCCCCGTTCAGAAAAAATCGAAACGAGCTCGCGCGCGGTTTTCTGGGGGAGGATAAGACTCCTCTCCTTCGTATTTTCTTTTTTAAAATACAGGGTTTTCTCGGCCAACCTGAAGCTGTCGGTGCTCACAAGCTTAAGTGTGTTTTTTTGAAACAAGAAAAATACGCCCGAAATTTCGGGCCGCATCTGGGTTTGGCCCACAAAGTTCACCACCGAAGAAAGCCCCTGGCAGAAACTCCGCGTCTCAATATCCATAAACTCTTCTCCGCCCTTTAAAGACGGGATGATCGGAAAATCCTCCGCGCTCAGAGTTTTGAAAACGGCGCGAAACTCTCCCGACTCCACCTCGAGCCCGCGCTCTTTTGTTTTTAATATTATTTGGGGGCCCGGAACGAGGCCGACAAACTGGGGCAACGACCTTGAGGGAACCACCACCATTCCCTCTAACTCGTTTTTTGAGAGAATTGTGTACCGCACCCCCATTTCTAGGTCGGTTGAGCTGATTTCAAGCGCGTTGGTTTTTGTTGAAACCAAAAGGTTGTTTAAAATCGGCAAAGACGGCGACTTTGACGCGATTCGTTCCGCAACAAGCAGTCCCTCTTTGAAATTTTCTTTTAGAACAACAGAGTTCATTGGTGTAAGTATAAGTAGTTTTTATATAGTTCTATTATTACTGGTGTTGTGTATAAAAAAGAAATAGCTGGGGCTTGGGAGTGTTTCGGTTTGTGAATATGGTGTGCACAAAACAAATATAGAAAGGCGCCGCAAATTATCCACCATATATTCTCTGACGTATAAGATTGATTTCCTCAACAAATCCCTCTGATTCTTGCAACTCTTTTGCTATTTTTTCGCACGCATAAATCGCGGTGGTGTGGTCTTTACCCCCGAATTTTTTGCCAATAAAAGGATACGAGCTTTTAAGCTCTTCTCTCAGGAGATACATTGCTATTTGGCGAGGCCTCACCACCTCTTTTTTGCGCGAAGAAGCGCGAATCTCTTTTTCTTTCAGGTCGTAAAACTCGGCCACGGCGTCGATAATCCGCTTGGGCGTTGCAAACTTACTTGGCCCCTGAACCACGGTTTTTAAAAGGCCCTTTGCCTCCAGGAGCGACGGAGCCTTGTTGTTGAGTCGGTAAAAAGCAACCAGGCGGTTGATCGCCCCCTCAAGCTCCCTGATGTTTCTTTGTATGTGGGAGGCGATGTAGCCAAAAATTTCGTCGGGAACGCTGATGTTTTTTTCCTGGGACTTAGACCTTAAAATTGCAATGCGCGTTTCAAGATCGGGCGAAGAAACGTCGGCAACCATTCCTCCCTCAAAACGAGATCGCAGCCGTTCTTCGAGTCCGGCGATTGATTTTGGCGGCCTGTCGGAAGAAAAAATAATCTGTTTTCCCCTTTCGTGCAGAGTATTAAAAGTATGGAACAGTTCTTCCTGGGTCTTGTCTTTCCCCGACAAAAACTGTACGTCGTCAACAATGAGCACGTCGAGCTCCCGGTAAAAAGAGCGAAAGCCGTCAACCTTATGATTTCGAATAGCAGAGACTATCTCGGAAGTAAACTTCTCAGACGACATGTACCGAATTCGTTTTTGGGAAAAGTCTTTAACGAGCTGGTTGCCAACCGCCTGGAGAAGATGTGTTTTCCCAAGCCCCACCCCTCCATATATAAACAAAGGGTTGTATACCGACCCCGGATTTTTCACGATCGCCAAAGAAGCTGCGTGAGCAAGTTCGTTAAACGGCCCCACGATAAAGTTATCGAATCCATAGCGGGGGCTTAGGTTTGTTGATTTGTCGATATGAAGCTCCTGGAACTCAAGCTGGCTTTCTTCGTTTTGAGGAACCGGCAAAGAGGCTTCCCGCTGTTTTTGGGGCCCGCGCTCAACCGCATACAAAACCTCCCGAATTTCTCCGTCGAGAGTCTTTAAAATTTTAAACACAAGCTTATTGTACTTGTTTTCAAGCCATTCTTTGGAGAAATTATTGGGGACAGAAACCACAACCCCGCCCTCATTTTTCGAGAAGATATAGGTATTTTTGAGCCAGGTAGCAAAGTTAGCGGGCGATATTTGAAATTGAAGCTGGGCAAGCGTTGCCTGCCAGAGTTCGTCTTTAGTCATGAGTTTTGTATATAAGCATTATAGAACATAGCACAGCCAAGCTCAAAACAGAATCAAGGGAATTTTTTCTGGGGATAATGTGTGGACAGCATGGGGACAAGGTGATACACTTTATCGTATGAGTATCACGTATCAGCCGAAGAAGAGAAAGCGCAGGAGAACTCACGGATTTTTGGCAAGAGCCAAAACAAAAGGCGGAAAGCGCACCATTCAAAGAAGAAGACAAAAGGGTCGGTGGAAATTGACCCCGTAGTTTTTTGTATGTTGCCAAAGCGTCATCGCCTCAAAAAAACGCGCGATTTCGAGGAAGTATTCAGAGGGGGCAGAAGCATTCGCTCTAACGGGATTGCGCTCAAAATAAAAGCCACTCAAAACAAAACAAGCCGTTTTGCCGTTGTGGTGAGCAAAAAAGTTTCTTTAAAAGCAGTGGTGCGCAACAGGATCAGAAGACTGCTAAGCGAAGTAATACAAGAAGAGGCAGAAAAAATCGTCCCCGGGCTCGATGCTGTGTTCGTAGTTCTGCCGGGGTTTAAAGCAGAAAATCTTGCCGAAGCAAAACGCATACTCGCTCCGCTTTTCAGCAACCTAAACAAATGAGTTTTTTCACGAATATTTTTCACGCAGCATTGTATCAGCCCCTGTTTAACGCGCTGGTGTTTTTGTATGACTACATTCCCGGGAAAGACCTTGGCGTTGCCATCATTGTTCTTACGATTCTGTTGCGCTTTGCTCTGTATCCTTTAACCCTCAAAGCCCTTCGCGCGCAAAAAGCGCTTTCCGACCTTCAGCCAAAAATGAAGGAAATTCAAGAAAGGTTTAAAGACAACAAAGACGAAGCTTCCCGGAAACTCCTCGAGCTTTATCAAAAAGAAAAATTCAACCCGCTCTCCGCGATTCTGCCAATTTTAGTGCAGCTCCCTCTTCTTATCGCCTTGTACAGCGTGTTCAGGAACGGCTTAAACATAGACCAGCTTTCCTGGCTGTATGGGTTTGTAAAAAACCCCGGCCACATTAACCAGTCTTTTCTGGGGATTCTGAACCTTGGAGAACGATCTTTTATTGTTGCACTATTATCGGGCGTGTTCCAGCTCATCCAGAGCAAGCAGATCCTGGCCCTAAACCCCAAGCCCCAAACAGGGCAGGCCAGCATGATTCAGTCGTACACTACGTACATGTTCCCGATTCTTACCGTCTTTATTACTATGAGATTTCCTTCAGCCCTCGGGCTGTACTGGATTACCACGAGCCTATGCTCGATTGGACAGCAGTGGTACTTTATGCGAAAATTCCGAAAACCATGATAAGCAAGGAAAACCTACAACTCATAGAACAAGCAACAAAAGAATTATTTGAGAAATTGGAGTTTCAAGCAGAGGTGCGGGCAAAAAACCAGGAAGACGGGAGCGTTGAGGTTGACGTAACAATGGACGAGCCCTCTGTGTTTATTGGAGAGAACGGGCAGACGCTCTTAGAAATTCAGCATTTGTTGCGCTGCATCGTGCGCAAAAAAATCGGGGAGCTTTCCTGGGTGCTCCTTGACATTAATGACTATAAAAAAAACAGAGAAACCTATTTGAGGCAACTTGCAAATTCAACCGCTGACGACGTTGCTCTGCTGCGCAAAGAAAAAGAGTTGCCCGCAATGGGGGCGTCAGACCGGCGCGTTGTTCACGTTGCAATTTCAGAAAGGCAAGACGTGATTTCAGAAAGCATAGGCGAAGATCCCGAGCGGAGAATAGTTATTAAACCGAAGGCGTCTTAAGGATTGTAAAATCTGGATTGATAACCTGCAGAATTAAAAATGAAGCAAGCACGAGCAGAAGCCCCAAAAGGGCTTTTTCTATTCTGTCTTTTGCTTCAGTGGTTTTGGATGGATTGCCAGAAGAGGTCATCCAGCCAACACCTCCCCACACAATCATTATAAACGCGGCAAATCCCGAAAGCCCCACAATGGCATAGTAAAACCACGCGATAATTTGGGAAAGGTCTTGGTTTTGGTTGAGATTAAAGCCTCCGAATGTTGGGTATGTTAAGTTAAGCTTAATAGGGTTGGTACTCGCTCCTGCGGCAAAAGGAAGGACGAGTAGTGTGAATAAAAAAATAAGAGAAAAGTATTTCATGCTTGTTATGGTATTGTAGCATTTTTCGGCTGCTTGAGCATATCAAGCACGAAACGCGTCCAGCCAAACGTGTTATTCCAGAACGGGATGAATTGCCCGCCCCAGCGCTTAAGCGCCTTGCGCACCAATTTATTTTGTATATTCGGCGCTTGCCCCGCGCCGGGTGCGGATGCCCGTGACGCGCCCTTTGATTTTGCCCAAAAGATAAATCCCCAGCCGATCACAAGATTTACGATTATTCCTATCTCAACGGCCCAATTTAAAATATCAATTATAAGCGCTACAAATAACGCAAGCAAAAAATCAAAGTCAAGAAAAGAACACGGCGGCCCCTGCTCCGGCATTGCGATTTTCTCCATATTGGGATCATTCGCGTAGGATCTTGGTTTTATTGCCCCGAATGCTTCGTCAGCCATACGATATAAATTTCTAATTTCTAAATACTTAATACTTTATACTAAATACTAGTTTGTTTTCTTTCCAGCAACTCTTTTGGGCTCGTGGTTACAATTTCGTGCTCGGTTGGCGAAGCCACCACTTTTATTGCCACGTGCTTTTGGCCCGCAAAAAAGATTCCTTCGCCAATTTCGGTTTCGAGCAAAAGGTTTTTTTCCTCGTCGGTAAGGTTGAACGCTTTTTTCACCTCTTCAATGGTTGCCGGCGACTGCTTCATTAACATTTGGATTGAGGAGTTTGTGATGATGGGCTTTCCGTACTCAGATTTCAAAAAGTCTCCGGCATCTTGGGTAATAGTGGTCACACCCAAGTAATATTTTCTTGCTCTTTTTGCAATGCCATACAAAAACGAGGCTCCCTCGCTTGACTGCATAATCCACCATGCCTCGTCAACCACCAAGATTCTCTTTTTTAATTCAGAGCGAACCTTGTTCCAAATGTATCGCATAATGATATACATTGCCATGGGTCGTAGCCCCTCTTCCATATCTCGTATGCCAAAAGCCACGAACGCGTTTTCTGCAGAGATATTGGTTGGCTTGTTAAAAAAGTTTGAGTAGGTTCCTTGGGTGTATTTGGTGAGGCGGCGCACCAGGGAATCGGCTCCCTCCATGGTTTTTAAAACCTGCTCCAAATCTTCCATCAAAGGGATTTTGCTGTTCCAAACCGAAGGATCAGATTCTACGGTGATGTCTTTTGCCGCGTAGGTTTCGGTGAGCGCTCTGTCCATAATCGCGTCTTCTTCAGGAGTTAATCCTCCGAGCATGATGCGCATCAAGCCCACGAGGTTGATAACGTTTGAGCGCAGCACGTCGTCTGGTTTTTCATCTTCCCTTGGAGCAGGCAGGTCAAAAGGATTAACGTGGTTTTCAGAGCCCAGAGAAATGTCAAAGAAACTTCCCCCAACAGCTTGAGAGAGCGGCCGGTATTCATTTTCTGGGTCGAGCACGATCACGTCAACGCCGGTCATCAGGTAGCGGAGAATCTGCACCTTTTCAAAGTAGCTTTTTCCAGAACCCGACTTCGCAAAGATCACCTCGTTTGCGTTTTCCAAACTGAACCGGTCAAAAAGAATGAGCGAGTTGTTGTGGCGGTTGATCCCGTATAAAATTCCTTCTCCCGAGCTTAGGTCAAACGACACAAAAGGGAATGTGGAAGAAAGAGGTTCGGTGTTCATTGACGTGTGCACCTGCAAAAGGTCTTTCCCGTAAGGCAGGCACGAGTTAAATCCTTCTTTCTGCTGGTAGAGAGCCGGCTTGATATACAAAAGCCGCGACTCAAAAATAGAACGCAGAGTTGTTTCAATCTGCCTAAGTTCCTCCTGGGTTTCACCGTAAATTGTAATGTAAAGCCCAAAACGGAACATCCGCTCTTGCGCGGTTTGGAGCCGGTCGCGCAAACTTTCTAAATCTTGGAAACCGGTTTCAAGTTCGGGGTCGCGCACAAGCCCTTTTTCTTCTTTTTCCATGAGTTCAGATTGCACCTCCGTAACTTTTCTGCGCAGCTGTTTTAAGACGGTACCCGTATCTACGGGATGAATAAACATAGAAATATCCAAAGGCACGTCGAGGTTAATTGCAGGAGCCAGCCAGGCAGCCTGTAAATACCGGGGATACGAAAACACAAAGAACGATTTTGCAAACCTGCCATTCATATCAATATACTCTGAAGCAACGCGAACCGAGGCAGGAGCGATGATGTCTTTGGCCGTAGTGGCTTCGGTATCAAAGAGTTTCTCTGGAGGTTTTATGGGTTTTATTTTAAGGAAAGGCAGTTTCATATTATTTTAATACTTCGGGCGGGATTTCGGGATAATATCCAACTTCGGCCTCTGCGGGGTGGTGCCAGCTCCAAAATAATTCTATAAGTTCTTCGCTGTTGAGCGGAACAACCTGCAATCCGGCCCTTCTCAATCCCAAAGCAACAAACTCCATTCGCTGCCACAACTGGTTTTTCATTCTCTGGAATTCTTCATCCGAAAGCTTGCCCGATATTTTTGGCCCGTGGAATGCGCCAGACCCCGCCTCGGGCACTGTTTCAATAAATGAAAACGGCACCACCACGAAAAAGTTTTTTGACATGATAACCCCCTTCCCCTGAGAGCCAATCAACTGCTCAACAAACGCGTGGTAGCTTTTGGTTTGCTTTTTCAAGAGTTCGGAACGTTGCTCAACCGCAAGATTTTTTATGTATTCTAAATACCCGGTAATATTCAATCTCCGCGACTGCGCGATAATTTGCAAAGAAAAATCGAGCGAATTAAGAAAGTTTTGAAACTGGTATATCGTTGCCTCCTGCTCATCGCTTGATTTCAAAGCGAAGTTCTGGGAGTTTACCATCATAACGCCCCTCATGGCGTTGTCTTTCAAAATCAAAACCCCCTCTTTGATTTCCCGTATTTCTAAAAATTGTTGCGTAGATGCTCCTGGCATAGAATTTATTTCTTTGTCTGAATTTCGGTTGTGAGATTTTTAAGATTGCCTTCTTTGCTTAATTTTACCTGCCCGGCAATTGCTTGTTCTTGCTGGGTTTGGCTGTATGACTGCATCGCGTCTGCCCCTCCCTTGCGCTTGCCCCCTTTCCAAATGTAGGTTTTTGGTCCCATGCTAAAGCTTAGAATGTTGAAAAAAATTTCTGGCAATGATTTTCCTCCTACCTTCAAAAATCCAAGCCCAAACCCTGCGAGCATAAGCGCTGCCGCTGCCATGACGAATACTTGAAAAGAAGCGGTAAAATAAAAGAAAAACGCAACGGCGCCGGGCACCGCCAAAAACACAAACTGCCTGAAGGTGAACGGCCCCACCACTTTTGTTTCGTGTTCAATAAATTGCGGAACTTGAAATCTCATGTGCAAATTTCTAATGACGAATTTCTAATTTCTAATCAACGTCTAATGCCCCCAATGCTTCTTATCTACTAGAGCGAACGATGGCGTTAAAAATAAGGTTAAGTTCTTTTGCCTCGCCCCACAAAATTCTCGCATCTTCTTTTAATTCGGGGCGCGCCATTACCACCATTCGTAGCCAGTGTTTTGTTTCCCTCGCTTCCTTTTTACATATTCCGATTTTGTGGTTAAAATCTTTCTTTGATTCTGCATCATCTGCTTCGCAATAATTTGCGCCCACGCTTGTTCCGGAGCGCACGATCTGGGAAATAATTGGTAACGTTATTGCATCCTTGGGAATCTTCTGCGCAAAGCGAATAATGTTTTCGCCAAACACAGCCGTTCTTTGTTCTAAATCATACGTTCTTTTAGGAGTTTTGTCATTGGGAATTGGGATTTGATTAGACATTAGTAATTAGAAATTAGTCATTCAGTCTATTGGTTCTTTGTATGTATCTTCCCTGCCCAAACTCGCCTGCTGGCGAGATTGTGGCGGGCCCGC
>Ga0209515_10000423_pt1 | contig 78924 bp, 76 predicted proteins | sample Subgroupgradi54m_FD_187454 | JGI IMG/M metagenome (GOLD analysis project Ga0209515, IMG submission 187454) | Subsurface groundwater microbial communities from S. Glens Falls, New York, USA - GMW60B uncontaminated upgradient, 5.4 m (SPAdes)... ...
AGATTTTGGCCTCGGCCTCAAAAGAAGGATCTAGGGCGACAGCTTTTCGGGCCTGTTCCACGGCCTCATCAATTCTTCCCAACTGAGCGTAAACATATGACAGCGTTGCATGATTCTGGGGATTTGGCTCTTGCAGGGTCATTAACCTTTCATAAATATTGGCCAACATACTAAAGTTTTTACGATCAACATAAAGTCCGGCTATCTTTAGAAGCTCTGCATCTGAAGCAGTATAAGAATATTTAGCCGTAAATGCTTTTTCAAACACTCTAGCCGCCTCATCAAGATTACCCCTTTCGGCTTCAACAGATCCCCAATACCAGTAGGTTACACCCACATCGGGCTGAAGCTCCGCCGCCTTTTTAAACTCCTCGATAGCGTTTTGAGGTTCTTTTTTATTGAGATATATTTGGCCTGTTTCGTAATATGCTCTAACAAATGTGGGAGATAACTCAATTGCTCTTCTGGCATGAGTTAGGGCCATATCGTTATATTCTGATTTAGGATCATCTTTACCCAATACAATATAAAGCCGGGCAAGATAAAGTTGAGGCAAATAATCAACAGGGTGGCTTTCAGCATTTTTCTTAACCTCGCTTATGACATCCTGAATATAGTTGGCATCGCCTAACTTGGCATAATTATCGAAAGTAAATATTGCATATCTATGTCTGTATTCATAAGTTCCAAAGGTATTATAAGCTACAGATTCTTTGAATTTTTCCACCGCTCCTACTGGATCGTTGCCCCAGCCACGCACTATTGCTCGAGTCGTAGCATAGTTAGCCATAGAAGGTAAGATGTTAGTCTCATAAATTAGGAAGGAAGTCGCAGCTAAAAGAACAACCATAGCTAATAGCCCAGAGTTAGATAACTTTTTAACAATATGGGGTGACTCATGGATATTATTAGAACCTGACGAAAGAAAGCTTATTAACCCAAGAACGGTAAAAAATAAAATAAAATTAGCCGAAGTATCAAAAAAGAAGAAACTGTGGATAATATAAGCCACAATCAAGCTAAAAAGGCCAGCATAATATAGGGCCTCATCCTTTTGATTTTCTTTGAATTTACGCCGCAACAATCTCCACAATGACCTAAGCAAGAAATAGAATATGGCAATATAGGCCGCAAATCCAACGACACCCATTGTAACCAAAATCTCAACAAACATATTATGAGCCCGATCGAATAATGTTTCCGATCCCGGTCCAACATAAAAATTAGGGTTAAAGTTTTTTGAAAAAGGAATATTGAAGTTCTCCGGCCCCCAACCAAGAAGAATAGTTTTGGGACTCTCCTGCCAACCTTTCAGCCCGGCTTGCCAAGCCCAAAACCTTGTTTGAACAGTATACGAACTAAAAGAAAGATCGGTAACCCTTACTAAATACCTAGATCCGGTTATAAACTTGGAGTCTTTAAAAATCTGAGATACAAAAACAGCTACCACGATTAAAGCTACAACACAGATAAAGGCGGTTCTAAGTTTTCTAGATTTGTGCGATAGGACGTAAAAGGTGAAAAAAATAAAAACACCAACCACCAAACCAAGAATGGCGCCCCTAGTGGCTGTCATTAAAATCGCCAAAGAAGCTACAAAGAAAGTAGCAGTATAGAACATCCGTCCCAGCCCAGAAATTCGGTCTTTACTAAAAAGTTGAGTTAGGGCCAAGAAAGATACTATAAGCTCATAACCAGCAAAAAGTGCAGCATTTCCAATTGTGCCAAATATTCTTCCCCGGCCGCCAGAACCCACAAAAAAAGCAATGTCTGTCTTTTGAAAAAACCCATACAAAGCTGACAAGAACCCGACAAATAAAACCACATTGATCAGCTGTGTCCAATCTTCCTTTTTTCTAAAAATCGAAGTTAGAATAATAAAATAAGCGAAATAATGGAGAAATGACCAGAAACCTCCCATTCTTTCAAGATAGCCCCAAAAACTATCGAAAGGCTGAACACTCGTCAAGGTAGTTAGTCCAAAAACGGCCGTGAAAACTCCGATTGACAAAAAAATAAGATTACGAGATGGCAAACCTGCCTGCCAGCCAGGCAGGTAAGACTTGTTGTGCCAAATTAGAACCAGATAGAAAACAAAAAGCACATCTATAATGCTTCTAAAGATAACGACTTTTCCAAAATGAAACGGCGAAATAAAATCTTTAAAAATGACTAGTGGCACAAAGGCCGTAGCATAAATACCGTATTTTAGAATTTTAACTAGTATTGATTCTCGCATCGTTTACAACATTAAAAACTATACAAGTCCTAAATATACCAAAATATAAGATTATAACAACTTCCAGGGCAATCTAATCGATTCCCAGATAATCTTACCCGACATCTTTGACTGACCCTCTCGCCTCTCATAAAAAGCAATCGGATATTCAAGGAGCGAAGCTCCCTGAATAGAGAGTTTATATTTTAGCTCGACTAGGAAAGCGTAACCATCAGATTTTATCTCATTTAAATTTACTCGCAACAAAACATCTTTTCTGTAAGCATTAAAACCAGTAGTTAAATCCCTTATCCTTAAACCGAGAATAGCCCTAACATAAAAATTGGCAATCTTGCTTAAAATTCTCCTATGAAACCTCCAGTTCTCAATTCTTCCTCCGACTACATAGCGCGAGCCAATAACAACATCATATTTATCTAATTGCTTGAGCATCTCCGGAATCACCCGATAATCATGAGAAAAATCTGCATCCATAGTAACGATATATCTGAATGATTTATCTAGAGACCACCTAAAACCGTCGATGCAGGCTTTACCGTAACTAAAATTTTCTGTTCGGCATAAAAAGAATAGGTTCTTATAGATGTTTTGAAGATTTTTAACTAACTCCCCCGTCCCATCCCTAGAATTATCATCAACTATCAAAACCGAGATTTCCGGCATCAAATCAAAAATAGCCGGAATCAACTGTTCCAAATTATTTCTTTCATTTAGAGTCGGGATTAAAATTATGCTTTCTTTCTCCATGAAAATAAAATAATAAATACTGATAAATAAAGCGGCAGGCAGTAAACAATAGCATTATCCCAAAAACTATGTCCAAAATAATTCCATATGGGCATAAAGACAAAAAGCGAATCTATTAATACTACCGCCATAAGCCACTTGTACTTTTGTAAATACGGGATTGCGGCTAGGGCAAAAAGAATCACCATCGGCAATAAATACTTAGAAAACGAAAATGTTAAACTACCCACTAAAATCAAATTAAGGACTATGGATATTATAACTTCTTTTCTTAATTTCAGGCCCTTGTTTAGTAACAAAGAAAAAACGCCTAGTACAATCACAAAAGGTGATATCATTATTTTCCTAGTATGTAGCATCAAATTAGCCCCGACTCTTAAAAAACCTTTTACTCCAGGGACAAAGCTCTCCCAAAGAGGTGGCGGGTTGCCGGCATCAAAATTGCCCTGATATGAACCAATCGCCGCATTATTTACAAGATGACCCGTTTGGTAATAACTAGCGCCAAGGTAAGCCATGCCAATCAAAAAAGAGATTCCCAGCCATAAAATTTTCTTGCCAAATAAAAAATCTTTTGCAAACAGGGGGAATAAAACTAAAGTAAATGGTTTAACAATTCCGCCAAACGCATAAGCAACGGGAGTCCATCGTTTTCTATTTAAAGATCCATAAATAGTTAGGAGAATAAAAAACAAAAGTGCCGCTTCCTGAAATCCTCTCATCATGGTCGTATAAACATAAGGCATTAAGAGAATAAGCACCATAAAATATAATCCTGCCCGCTTGTCGGAATAAAAATCCTTGCCAATCAGATAAGCCAAAGGCAAGGAGAGTAAATATAAAATAGCCGAGGCTATAATTATCGAGATATGAGATCCTGTCAGCCAGTAAATAAGCACCGAGAGGATAGATAAACCCTGAAATCCATAAAAAGATTTAAAATCTAGCTTGCCATGAGCCAATGCCTCAGTAAAACCTTCATAATGAAACCCGTCGTCCATCATCATCGGGGTAGCTAATAAGAAATAAACCAGCGTGGCTGAAACAGCAACCAGTAAAATAATGTAGTCTTGCCTTGTCATAATTTAAAGATTAACATCATTTATATGACCTTTCAATTATTTCAGAAAAAAATAAATATATTTATTCTGATGCTATTGATAACGAGCGTGAGTTTTTTATTATTTGGACTTAATGATTACAGTATTCCAACCGGCGATTCTCAACAATATAACGCCTACGCCCAGAACATCGCTCTTGGCAATGGATATACTATGGATCCGGTTGGTAGGGCATTCTCGGCCTACCGCGAACCGGTTTATCCTTTTTTTGTTGCTAGTATATATTTTATATTTGGAGTTGATAATTTTTTAGCCGTAAAAATAGCCCAAGTAATCTTATTGGCTATTACTGCTTTTTTTACCTTTAAAATTTTCAATATTTTTAATGCCGGTCGATTAGCCATAGTCATAGCATCCCTACTAGCTTTTATACCCCTATATTCTTATCAGATAAATTTAATTCAGTCTGAACCGCTAATCATATTTTTACTTATCACCTCCTTATTGTTAGTTGTAGATATTATAAAAAATAATAGAAGTTTAAGATATTACATCATATTGGGCATTATATTCTCGGCGCTTGCCCTAACTAAAGCCCATTTTATTTTTCTCCCATTCATTATTTCTGTAATTTTTTACTGGAAACAAAAACCGCTTAGATATGTGGCAACTTATCTCTTAATAATTATGACCGTTTTATTGTCATGGATGTCTTATACCTACTACCACACGGGACTTTTCAATATCACCGAGGGTCGACAAAATTTACATTTATACACCAGATCGATCCGGGCCACCCTATCCTACCGCCAGCAAGTAAATTATTTTAAATCCTGGTTAAAAGACAGGGCTAATGGAGGACAATACCAAGATAAACTTTTAGAAGAATACGGCCCGTGGTTTTTGACTATACAATATGGAACCCTGCTCAATCAAGGCAAATCTGAGACCGAATTAAGGGCTGAGAGTATAGAGAGAATAAAAAACAATTTTGGCCAATATTTATTTGGGAATATAATAGAAATAGGCAAGATGGTATTCATTGAGCATCTTTACCCGCCAGTCTCACCCCTATTAACGCGTTCCGTCAGGGCAATAATTTATTTAGCAATCTATTTATCATTTATCGCCGGGGTTATATTCTCTTTATTCTCAAAAAATAATAAATTTAATATACTAATATGGCTAGGGGGTATCTATATTTTTTATAACCTGCTTATTCTGTCATTTTTTGATGTAATACCGAGATTTAATACACCATTTTTAGCTTTATATGTCATCGTCGGAATCGCTGGGCTAACTAATAAAGTTGAAAGTATAAAGTGGAAAATTAAAAGTTAAATTTAAAAATTAAAATATGAAAACAATTGGCGTAATACTAACCTACAACTGCGCTCACATGATAGAGGGTACATATAGTAAAATTCCTAAGGAATTTTTTGATGAAATAATAGTTGCCGACGACGAATCAAGAGACGACACAGTCGAGATTACTCAAAGACTTGGCATAAAAACATTTATTCATCCCCATACTGGTTATGGCGGAAATTTATTATTCGGCCTCAGAAAAGCACTCGAAATGGATGGATCATATATGATAGAGGTTCACGGAGACGGACAATATGATATGGCGGCCGTACCTCTGGCTCTAGAAAAATTAAAAGCGGGATGTGATCTGATATTAGGAAATAGATATTACAAAATGCTCCAGCCCCTTCGAGAAGGGATGGATATAATCCGCTATTTGGGAAATATTTTTATTTCTACTATTGCCCGACTGGGACTAGGCATTCCGACGAGAGATTTATTTCCTGGTTTTAGGGCGTACAGTAAACGCTTAGTGGAAGTACTCGATTTTTCACACAACTCACCGGAGTATTTTTTTAGCTTTGAACTAATCGCCCAAACAAAATATTGTAATCTTAAAATTTGTCCTGTCCCAGTAAACTGCGACTACAAAGGAGAGCATACTTCAATGAAGCTTGTAAAAGGAATCCCGGCGATACTTCATATGTTTCATATTATCTTTTTGTACCGTCTTGCCACTCTAAACATAAAGCGAGGCATTTTTGCCTCGCTTAAAAAATTATAATCCTGTAGTTTTTTGAACTGAAAACGAAATAACAGCATCATCCAAGTGAACCCTCAAAATCTTATGTGGTCCCAAACCCTTATTCATCATTTCGACCACCTCGGTAAAAGTAAATCTGGGATTTCCACAAAACCAGTCATAGTTAGATGACACCGATAACTCAAAATCAATAGCGGGGTTATACCAACAACGAAACACCTGATTATGTATAAAATTCTGAATATCAGGATATTTTCTATTATTCCAATCAACGTCCTTTATGCTCAACTCGTGAAGAGATTTACCAAGTAAGGTCACCGTCTCGGCAAATTTCCAAAGTTCTTCAGGTGACATAGTCCGTGCTCGCTCCATAATTAGGTCGTCTACAAGATCACGGTATTCATTCTTCTTCCGGCATACAGAAAAATTTAATACCCCGCCCAGTCTTAAATAGCTATAGAAATGAGCCATCGTTTGTTCTGGTTCTGGTGTATGATGCAACACCTGATCACAAGAAATAAAGTCAAACGACTTGGGATAGATAAATTTTGTAATATCTGCTCTTAAAACCTGACAGTTTTTGAACTGTCTTAATGTTTCTCTGGCAACCTTAAGGGCTGAGGGGCTTTGATCCATAGCAACTATTTCTGCGCTAGAATTACATTCAGCGAATAGTTTAGAATCTCTTGCCAAACCACAACCGGCTTCAAGTATTCTTTCCTTGTTCTTTAAGAATTCTCGCAAACCATCGACGGTCTTATAACCATAGCGGTCAAGATACCATTGCCGATATATATTCTCAGTGGCTTTGGCCCATTGAGGAACTCTCGTCCATTTATAATCGAAAAAATCAAAGGTTAACTTTTTATCCGGCTTGCTAATATTAGACGACATCGATATCTCCTATCGGGACAATAAACTTGCCCCCTCGACGCCTAAACTCAGAATCTTTTTCCTTTTCCATAATCAGCTGGGCATAATTGGGCGCCAGGATTATGAAATAATCTGGTAGCTGTTTATCGGCCTCGGCGCGAGAAATAATAGGAATATGGGTAACTGGAGAATATTTTCCCTGCTTAGCCGGCGAATCATCCACTAAATACTTGATATGCCTTCCATCGAGCCCAGCCAGTTTAAGAATTGAAAAACCTTTTGCCGCTGCACCGTAGCCAGCCACGACTCCTCTTAGTCCCGCAACTAAATTACTGAGCTTCTCCGCTTCCTTAAGAACATCTTTTCGATAACGCTGTGCGGTTTTATAATTGTTATAATTTATATCTTCAATCAATAACTCTAAAAACCTATCGCTGGGTATTTTATCGTATCCAACATAAAGACGCAGAGAAAGTCCTTCGCCCTGGGCTTCAGTAACATAGGCATCGAAAACGTTCATACCGTACATTTTTGCAAGATCAACCCAATTTTTAAGAGAAAAATAGGAATAATGATCGTGGTAGATAAGAGCATAGTGCTTCTCTTTGACCATTCCCACCCAATAGTTACACTCAACCCAGAAAATTCCGTCTTTGGCCAAAAGGGCTTTCACACCCTTCATAACCGAATGAATGTCGTCAATATGAGCCAGACAATTGGCTCCGCCTATCACTTTAGCTTGGCCAAATTCTTTGGCAATATTTATTGCGGTTCGTTCATTGAAAGGCGCCGATATGGTAGGAACACCTCTGGCAATAGCTCTTATAGCCACATTAGTAGATGGATCAACGCCAAGTATCTTTCTCTCTTTGAATTTTTTAAGAACCGTACCGTCGTTTGAGCCAATTTCAACTATAAAATCCCCCGGATTAGTCATTCTCTCGATATCGGCCACCAAGCCGTTAAAGGCCATCATGTACTGACTATTTTGAGGCATATCGCCAGTGTAGTAGAGATAGTCCTGATCCTGATATATTTCTTTCGAAGAAACTGGATTTACAATCTGAACTAAAAAGCATTTCTGACATTGCTCAACTACCAATGGATAGGTTTTTTCCTTACCCAGCTCTTCTTTTTCCAATAGAGAATTGACTAAGGGATTTTCACCAAAATCAATGACAGTCTTAAATTTATCACCAGAGCATATCCGGCAAGTTCGATTGTGAATGATCTTCATGTTCTTAGCTCCTTTCAAGAGTCGGAACAAATTCGCGAAGCCATTCTAGCACATCAACTTTTGGATGCCAATCGAGCAGTTCCTTTGCTCTGGTAATATCGGCTTCATGACGCTCCACTTCAAATCCTCTTTTCGGAATAAAGATTACCTCGCCGCCAATTGCTCTAGCCACATCTTCCATTGTTGTCACCTTTCCAGTGCCAATATTTATGATTTCACCTCCGCCGGTTTTTTCTGATTCACAAGCTCTGACAAAAGCATCAGCAACTTCTTTGACATAAATAAAATCTCTCTGTCCGCTTTTAAAAGTAGACTGAGCGGTTGTTTCAGTAAGTGTGATAGGTTTGCCGGTTTTTCTGGCTCTGAAAAAAGCAGCCATAGCCGTATCTGGTCTTTGGTTCTCTCCGAATACTTGGAATAAGCGTAAAGTTGCCGTCGGAAGTCCATAGCATTTACTCCACATCCGACAGAGATACTCACATGATAATTTCTGCCAGCTATATGGCTCAATCGGGTCTGGATCTGAGGGCATATCTTCCCGCCAAGGAGTCGGGTTGTGTCCGTAAAGAGATGCGGTTGATGAAAAAACTAGTTTCTTGACCCCATACTCTGCAGCTTCTCTTAAAACTTTCGCTGTCATTTCGACATTATCTCGGGTTGTTTCTATCGGATGTTTTATGGAATAAGGAATATTCGTAACAAATGCCAGGTGAATAATATAATCAAAACCATGAAGACCAAGATTTCTTACATCCTCTTTCCAAAAAACACATGGAGGCGAGTACCTAGGATCACGATCGCGCACATCAACTCCAGTTACTTTCCAACCCTTTTTCAGACAGGCCTCAACAACATGCGGTCCGATAAACCCAGAAACACCAGTAATTAGAACGGTTTTCATCTCTCGACTCCTTAGTTTTAAAAAAACTTATCGAGATTTTACCAGCTATTTTAGAGGTTGTAAAGCTTTGACCACTTGTCTTTTAGGAGCGACATATACATTCCCCTGTCCCAATCTTTGCGGCCGAACCAATCGTTGAAACGGATGGAGAGGCCTTTTTTTTCAGCATAAAGAGGTGTCGAAATACCTTTTTCACGAAGAATATTCCGAAGAATGACTTTCTGATCAAGGCCGTTAATTTTAAAATCGGTTGGCAAGCTAAAGCCAAACTCTATCACTCTTTTATCCAAAAACGGGCATCGATTTTCAATTCCAAAAGCTCCCGCCATTCGATCGCCCATCTGAAGCAAACTCGGCATTACTAACTTAAAATCGGCAAATCCCATGGCATCAATTGGATTATCAAACATTTCGAAATATGGCCTAACCTGTTCTTTTACAAACTCGACATCATTATTTCTAGCCGTAATTCGAGCAAACCCATCCAAATACGGAGAATAAAATTTATTAAAAAGATACTTATAGGATGGGTATTTTTTATTCATTTCGTACTCTCTAGCAATCGGTAAGTATCTGACATACCCTCCAAAAATCTCATCCGCGCCCTCACCGGATAAAACTACTTTTACTTTTTTACTGGCTTGATCAGACAATTTCCACAAAGGATAGGAAGAAAGTGAGCCGACGGGAAAATCAAGATGCCAGACAACGCGTTCAATTTTTTTATTAAAATCTTGTTTCCAATTTTTCCCATCATCAAAAAAGAATTTATGTTCGAAATCAAAAAGAGCCGATATCAGAGTCGAATCAATCCCGCCGGAATAATATAGGCCGTAAGGAACATCGCTTCTGGTTCTTATTGCAACCGCATCACTAAGCAACTCTTTGAGCTCTTTCTGAGCAGTTTTGGGATTAATATCTCTTTTTTTAAATTCCCAATAGGGCTTTATTTTATAACTGCCTCGAGATAAGTCATAAGATAAGTAGTGAGCTGCTGGCAGTTCGTGAACATTCTGCCAAAGAGTAGTTCCGTGGCAATGCTGAAAAGCATCAAAAAAATCATCTTGACGCTGGATAAGGGCCACCTGACCCTTAAAAGCTTTGGCTTCTGATGCAAATAAGAATTTTTTTCCTTTTGAATAATAGTAGAGGGGTTTTTCTCCAGCAATATCACGGGCTAATACAAGCTTCTTTTTCTTGGTGTCGTAAATCGCAAAAGCGAACATCCCGTTCAATTTATCAAACATTTTCACTCCCCATTGCCGATATGATTTCATGAGAACTTCCGTATCAGAAGTTGTATTGAATTTCCATCCTAATTTCTGAAGTTCTTTTTTAAGCTCAAGATAATTATATATTTCTCCGTTATAAGACAAAACAAACTCCCCTTCCTTATAAGGAGCAAGTCCGGGCGATTTTAAATCAATAATTTTCAACCGCCCCATTCCCAGTTCGATATGATCGTCTTTATAGACGCCAAACTCATCCGGAGCTCTATGCTCCTGGATTTTTAACATTCCCTCAACTCCTTTATGATTTATTGCTCCGCCAATACTACACATGTTTCAAGCTAAAAAGTTTACCTCTTACAATACCGAGTCCAATGAAACCAGTCAAGATGAAGATTGCCTCTATCGGATAACGCAATCCAGCGGAAGACATTATCCCGCTTAAAGCAGCGAAATAGAAAATGATTAGAATCAGAAATCCGATCATTGACTTTTTATATTTATCTCTCTCCCAGAAAGACGATATAGCCGTAACAATCATACCCAGGAATAATATAAACAGAAAAAGTCTTTCTAGCATAACCAGGGCTAACATGGGCGTAATTGATTTTATAAAATCAACTGATACCTGGGGCAGTGGCAAAGGAGTATCGAACCAATAATGGATTCCGTCTCTGATGAAAAATTTAAAAAACTGAATCCCCCTTACAATCAATAAGGAACTGGGCGATTCAAACATAATGTCAAGAGCTTTTTCCTTTAAATAAGTCCCGGAAGAGAACAAAGCAGAAAATTCACCCATATTGGCACCAAAATCTTCTTCTGCTCTTTTAGCCAATATACTGGCAGCTTCACCGTTAGATATACCATGATTGTAAGCATAAACAGCCGGCGCATCAAAAAAATACATTTGGGAAGGGATGATTGATGACAAAGAAAAGTGGTCAAAAGTCGCATAATTACGATACAGCCATGGCAATATTCCAACAAAAAATATAACTCCAAGAGTTAGACCGACTTTTAGTAGCTCTTTAATTTTAATCCCGTTAGAAGTAGCCTCGCCGAGGTCCTTCGGACTCGCGCCATTGGCGCGAGCGAGACTTCTAACGGGACCCATCCAGCTTGCATAGATGAAGGAAAGTAAAAATGGCAAATAAATAAACTGGGCAATCGGTCTGATAAGAGCAAGAAGGGGCAACAACAATGCCGTAATCAATAAGTATTTACCCTCGTTGTTTTTTAAAAATTTGAGCCAAAACCAGGCCGATAGCACTAACACAAAAGCAAAGAAAGATTGGGTTAAAAATTTCAAGCTAACTTGAATAGAAAAAGGCATTGCTAGAAAAATAGCCGCCGCCCAGTAGCCTATCTTGGCACTACCATAATCCTTAGCCAATAGAAAAATTATCCAAGCAATCGCGACAACTAACATTGACTGGGTTATTAAAGCTGAATGGTAACTGCCGAAAATGACCTTATGTAACAATAGAAAGATCGGATAACCAGGCGTTCTAAAAGCGTCTGGTTCATATGGTGGCTCATCAACCCTAGAAAAACCATTGCCCAAAAGCGTATTTTCTGCATTATTTATATAACTGCTTGAATCATCGTCCCAGAAGAATCTAGGCGTATCCAGAAAATAAAAAAATAAAAAAAGCCGTACCACCAAACCAGTCGCTAATATAATGAGCAGTGTTTTATTTATTCCCATATTCTTTTAGTTTTTTGTATAGATATATAAACGAGATTAAATGAGATAAACTGAACCACAGCGTTACCATAATAACTGAACCCCACAAACCGTAACTCTTTATCAGCCATAATCCTAAGGGAATGCCGGCGCCAAGTATGACAAGATTGATTATTATCGAAACCTTGACCTTATTTATAGCCCGCCACATCGGACCAAGACCGACGCCAATCCCAAATAACGCTCCGTAAGCCACTAATCCGAAAACATAGCTAACGCTGGGCAAAAAGCTTTCACCATACAAAATTCTAAAAGCCAGCGGGGAGACAAAAATAGCACCAAGAGTAAGAACCACAGAAATAAGAAGGCCGAGCAACGAAATTCTAATAAAACTACTTCTTAATTTTCCAGAGTCTTCGACTTGAATTTTTGGAAACTCCATATTTAAAAGAGTTGATATCGGACCGAGCAAACTCAAAACGATATTTAAATAGCCAAAGGCGAGTTTAAAAAAAGACACCTCGCCGGTTGATACATAAATACCCGTTAAAACAACCGGAAGAGCCATATACAAGTTGCCCATATTCCTATCCACCGCAACCCAAAAACTAAAATTAAAATACTTAAATACCGAGACTTTTTTAGTGCGCTGGAAAAGTTCTTTTAAGGAAGGGAAAATCGAGTAAGCCCGCCTCAATTTCCACCACATTAAAATAGAAAAGATAAACACCGCTACGGCACCGACTAATTGCCCGCTGACTCCACCCAAAACACCAAAACCAACAAATATCAGCAAGAGCGACAAGCCGGAGCGCAGAAACTGATCTCCAAAAACAAATAAAGCTAGCACTCTTATTTTTCCGGCTACTTGCAAGCTTAATTGAACTACAGCATTAAAAGAAGATGAAAAAAATACGCCCAGAATAACTATTCCGGCATACCAGCCAATCAAAGAGTCGCCATAAAAATATTCAGCAAGCGAGGGAAGAAAAAAGAAAACAACTAAAGTTAATGATCCGGCATAAAAAGTTATTTTCAAAAGAAAGGCTAAGATATCTTGCAACTCTTCTCTATCATTTTTAGAATAAGCCGAACCAACTAAAGTTCCCACCGCGTCCTGCATCCCCGCTCCCAAAAGCAAGCCAGCTAAAGCCGCCAAGCCGATAGCTAAACTATAAACGCCGAAAAGTTCAGGCTGAAGCATTCGGGCAATAAGTATTCCGAAGACCGCCTGAACTAATGTCCCACCAAAACTTCCCACCTGCAAAGTGGCTACATTCCTGATAAACAAACTCTGCCGTAAATAATTTATTTTTTGCTTAAACAAGTTAATTAATTTTATATTTCAAATTCTAAATGTAACGCCAGATGGTCAGAAACCTCATCGGGGAGAGTTTTGAAATCATTTATTTTAATACCCGACGATACAAAAACATAATCCGAATATTTATTAGGAAAATTAAAAGACGATGGCCGGGTTGAGTGAATTCCATATTTATCTATCAGATTGACCATGCCATCCTCAAGCATTTTTAGACTCTCCGTTCCCGGCCAAAGATTAAAATCCCCTGCCATTATTTTAGGACCATTATGTTTATCCAAAAAAGCTTTAACTTTTCTTGACTGCTCAATCCTGCGTGGACGATCAAGCTTATCCGGTCCATCCCATAAACCATGAAAATTAACAACGAGCTGACCGTCATCAAGAACAACATAATTTAAGTCGCGCCAGAGATGTTCGGAAGTTTCATTAAAGATGCTCGAATCGTGGATCTCTACTTCACCGCTTTCTTTAATGCCAATCTCTTTTTTTATGAAAAAACCCATGTCCTCTAAGTGACCATTGTTCCTGGAATAATTTTTTGAATAATTATTAAAACCGCTTAATATATCTTCGATTTCAGCTGAAGTTAAAAATAACATATCATTTCTCGATATCGGCCCCGGCATCTCCTGAAATAAAAAAATATCCGTTGTCGGAGAATATTTTTTCAAAAACTCAGCTAATGGCTCTCTTATCTCTCCCCGCAGCAGGTTAAGGGTTATTATTCTCATGATAATAGAATTCTAAGTCTTTTATTGCTAAAAATCAAAAAACAATCTATGCTTTCAGAGATGATAAAGAATAAAAAAATTGCTCTTATAACCGGCATTACCGGACAAGATGGTTCATATCTTACAGAAATTCTTTTGAAAAAGGGTTATTTTGTTCATGGGATAATCAGACGAGCTTCAACCTTTAACACAATAAGGCTCAACCACCTCTACCAAGACCCCCATAATAAAGACCGGAGACTCTTTCTTCATTATGGAGACCTCTCTGATTCAGGCACTATTAGAAAAATAATTTATAAAGTTAGACCAGATGAGGTTTATAATCTAGCCGCCCAGTCGCATGTTAAGGTTTCCTTTGAAATTCCTGAATACACAATGGATATTACCGGAAATGGCGCTTTAAGAATTCTGGAAGCAATAAGAGACTTTCAGGCTGAAACAAATAAAAAAGTAAAATTTTACCAAGCCTCAAGCTCTGAAATGTTTGGTTCCTCCCCACCACCCCAAAACGAAAAAACGCCATTCAGTCCTCAAAGCCCCTATGGTGCGGCGAAGTTGTTTGCCTATAATATGACCAATCTCTATCGAGACGCCTATGGAATATTCACTGTGAACGGAATATTGTTTAACCACGAGTCCCCTCGCCGGGGCGAGACATTCGTCACCAGAAAAATCACAAGGGCTATTGCCCGAATAAAAGCCGGCCTAGATAAAAAACTATATCTCGGTAACCTCGATGCTAAGCGAGATTGGGGCTACGCTCCCGAATATATGGAGGCGGCATACCTCATGATGCAACAGCCAAAGCCAGATGATTATGTCATCGGTACCGGCGAAACTCATACAGTGAGGGAATTCGTTGAACTAGCTTTCAAAGAAGCCGGATTAGGTGATTGGAAAAAATATGTAGAGATAGATAAGCAGTACTACCGCCCGGCCGAAGTAAACATTCTCGTTGCTGACACCAGAAAAGCAAAAAAAATCCTCGGATGGAAACCTAAAACTAAATTTAAAGACCTTGTAAAAATAATGGTTTGGAATGACATTAATTCAGTCGAAAGTGGAGAGTATAAAATTAAAAGTTAAAGTTTAAACTTGAAAAATTTTTGGAACAAAAATTTTTTAGTTACCGGTGGAGCCGGGTTTCTCGGCTCTTTTGTTGTAGAAAAATTAATCAAGCGGGGCGTACCAAAAAAAAATATTACCATCCCCCGCTCAAAAGATTTTGACCTGACAAAATGGCAAAATTGCCAGAAAATAGTCAAAGAACAAAATATTGTGATCCACCTTGCCGCTGTCGTCGGCGGAATTGGATATAATCAAAAAATTCCCGGCCAGATGTTCTATGATAATTTAATGATGGGAGCTCAACTTATGGAAGCTTCGCGCCAATCTAAAGTAGAGAAGTTCGTCGCCCTCGGAACAATCTGCGCCTACCCAAAGCACACACCAGTCCCTTTTAAAGAAAGCGATCTCTGGGACGGCTATCCCGAAGAAACGAATGCTCCTTATGGTCTAGCCAAAAAAATGCTCTTGGTCCAAGCTCAAGCATATCGACGGCAATATGGCTTTAATGCTATATATCTTTTGCCGGTAAATCTTTACGGGCCGAGAGACAACTTTAAACCGGAAAGTTCCCATGTTATTCCGGCCTTAATTAAAAAAGTGGCTGATGCTCAAAAAGCCGGACAAAAACATATAGATGTCTGGGGCACTGGCAATGCTTCAAGAGAGTTCCTATATGTCGAGGATTGCGCTGAGGGTATAGTTCTCGCCACAGAAAAATACAATAAACCCGATCCGATTAACCTAGGAGCAAATAGAGAAATTAAAATAAGAGATCTAGTAAAGACAACCTGCAAGCTAATGAAATTTAAGGGTGAAGTTCGATGGGATAAAACAAAACCCGACGGCCAACCCAGAAGAAGGGTTGATGCCACCCTCGCAAAAAAAGAATTTGGCTTTGAGGCAAAAACAGATTTTGAGGAAGGACTCGAAAGAACTATTGGGCAATATCTTGAAAAAGAATCTAGAATTTAGAATTTAGAAAAATGATAAACACTAAAAGATCAATCCTTGCATCAATAGAAACTAAACTTAAACTCGTATCAGACGAGGAATTTTTGCTTGAGCTTGAGAGAATCGGCAACTACATGATTGCCTGTTTAAGGAGTGAAAAAAAGATATTAATCGCCGGAAATGGCGGTTCAGCTGCCGACGCTCAACATTTTGCCGCAGAGCTGGCCGGACAATTTATTCATAAACGAAAAGGCCTCCCGGTTTTAGCCCTGACGACTAATGCTTCGATTACCACTGCCATCGGAAACGATTTCGGCTATGAACATGTATTTTCGAGGCAAGTAGAGGGTCTTGGCCATCAAGGCGATATATTCGTTGGCATCTCAACAAGTGGCAATTCTCTTAATCTCGTCCACGCTATGAATGTTGCAAAAGAAAATGGATTGATAACGGTAGGCTTACTAGGTAGAGATGGCGGACAGATGGGAAATTTATGTGATCTTCGGCTAATCGTCCCCTCTCAAAGCACTCAACACATACAAGAAGCCCACATTATGATAATCCATGAATTGTGTGCAATAATAGATAATGCTTTTAGAAATCATGTCTGATTTATGATAATAACAAGAACACCCTATAGAATATCTTTTTTTGGCGGAGGCACTGACTACCCCGCTTGGTATAAAAAGCACGGACGCGGAGCTGTCCTTTCGACTACTATAAACAAGTACTGCTATTTAAATTGCAGGAATCTACCTCCATTTTTTAGACATAAATATGCAATAAATTATTCAAAGCGAGAATTAACCAAAAATATCGAGTCAATAAAACATCCCTCCGTTAGAGAAAGTCTGGGTTTCGTAAAATCGAATAACGGTATTGAATTACATCACGCCGGTGATTTGCCAAAGATGTCGGGAGTAGGTTCAAGTTCTGCGTTTACCGTTGGTTTGCTAAAGGCACTATATTCTTTAAGGGGCGAGAATAAAACAAAAAGAGAATTGGCTCTCGACGCTATTCATGTAGAACAAAACCTAATTGGTGAAAATGTGGGTTCGCAAGACCAAACCTCTGCCGCCTTCGGCGGTCTCAATAAAATAGAGTTCGGCGGACCTAAAGAAATAAATGTTAGGCCCGTCGCTATAAGGCCAGAAAAATTAGAATCATTACAGAATAACTTGATGTTAGTTTTTACTGATTTCTCAAGAGACGGAACTAAAATAGCAAAACATTGGATAAAAAATACCGACCAAAACAAACACTATCTTAAAGATATGCTGGCCATGGTTGATGAGGGGTTATCGATTTTAACTCAAAAAGGTAAAAACTTAGATGATTTTGGCAGACTCCTTAATACCAGTTGGAATATAAAAAGAAAATTGGCCAATAATATTACTAATGGAAAGATAGATGCAATGTATGAGAAAGCAATGAAAAATGGAGCTCTAGGGGGCAAGTTATTGGGTGCCGGCGGAGGAGGATTTATATTATTCTATGCGCCTATGGATGCCCAACCACAAATCAAAGAAGTTTTTAAAAAATTTATACATGTCCCTTTTAAATTTGAAAATGCAGGCAGTCAGGTAATTTATTACTCCACCCCACCAAACTACATCTAACATTGACATCATCGCTATAAATATATATCATATGATCAGTTTTTTACATCGAGGTAAAAATGGAAATAAAATACGGATTTCCCGTAGTACGGGCTCATAACGTTTTTAAATTGTTAAAGGATCTCGGTATTAGACCCTGGCCAAAGTTAGAAACATTATCCCTAGAAGAGTATAAAAAACGGAATTTAAATCCGACCCAACTTAAAGAGATCGATAGATTTTGTCCGAGAATAGAGGTGGGAATATTTGAAGATCCGGCCCAGCATCCTTTTGCTAATTTCCGTCCCATCTGGCGTTCAAACACTGGAACACATGTCTTCGCTCTCTTGCCGGACAATCTCCTCCCCATAGCCGCTTCTTTCCGTCATGGAGCCGAGGTGATCAGTTTGATTCTTCCTGGTGGAATGGTTGAAGAAGGTGATTCATCTTTAGCTCAAAGAGCCAAAGACGAATTTGAAGAAGAAACTGGAATACAACTTGCCAAAGTTACGCCACTTACAAATGAACAGGATTTGGGTACACCTTTAAGCTCTCAACAAATGCCGATGCGAGCTTGCGGCTTCTGGGGTGTTCCAACCGATCCCCTAACTATCAACCCGCCAAGGCTAGGTGATGGAGAATTTTTAAGAACAGTCCTGATTCCTTTGCAAGATTGGCTTAATCTTATCGAAAGCGGCCAAGTATATGAAGCATCTCCGATCATATCAACATTCTTGGCGATAAGAAAAATGAACTACCGCCAATGAAACGAAAGTAATATAAAACCACAGTAATTCTGTGGTTTTTATTCTACATAGGGCTTGCGCGTTTGCCCAAGGTTGAGGCAAAATGCTTGAGTTTTTATGAAACGTACTAGAAGTACGATGAGAAAAAACTTAAGCATTTTAACGAAAAGATTGGACAAACCCTTTAGGGCTTGAGGTTGGTTAAGCCCTTACTCAAATGGGCTTCCGACCTCAAGCGCGCAAGTCCTACTATCGATTAAGATACCAGCGATATGTTAGCTCTATGCCCTTTTCCAGTGAAGTAGAAGCATTCCACCCCATAAGAGACATCTTCTCGGCAGATAAAACCTTTTGAGGCATACCGCGTGGTAAAGCATCGTTCCAGCGCAGATCCCCACGGTAGCCGATAACATCACAAACTGTTTGAGCAAGAACAGACATAGAAACTGGGGCTTGATTACCGACGTTATATGTATGGCCTCGGTCACCAACTAGACACTTTTCCCATGGCATGGCGGCAATAGTAAGCACTGCATCCGCCAAATCATCCGTATAAAGAAATTCGCGTATTTTCCCTGAGTTACTTTGTATAGTTGTAAATGGCTCTCCGTATAACTTTGCCTGATGTATTGTTTCGATAAGCATCGGAATAATGTGAGAACGATCGGATCCGAAGTGATCATTTGGCCCATATAAACTAGCCGGAATTAAAGATACGAATTGGGTACCAAATTCTTTATTGAAGCTCCGGCATAATTCAATGCCCGCAATCTTTGCAATTGCATAAGGCTCATTGGTTGGTTCCGGAACCCCAGTTAGCAAATACTCCTCTTTGATTGGCTGAGGACACTCTCTAGGATATGCGCAGTTCGATCCGAAAAAGATAAGCCGCTTAACCCCAAATCTACGGGCAAAATTGATAATGTTATTTTGAATGGCTAAATTCTCAAAAATAAATGAGCCTGGATAGCGCAAATTTGCAGTCATGCTTCCTACTCGAGCAGCCGTCATAAAAACATATTCTGGCCGTTCTTTTGCAAAAAATTCTTCTACTTTTTCTTGATCTATAAGATCCAGCTCTGCTCGCGTCCGCGTAATCACGTTAGAATAATTTCTAGCTTCCAAACTACGGATTATGGCCGACCCGGCAAGTCCTCGATGGCCGGCAACATAGATACGAGCACTTCTTTCCATATTCAACTCCATTTTTAAAACTACTGTTCGAGATGATAAAATATTTTCTTAATAAGGTCAACTTGACTACTTGAAATAGTTATTATACAATTTTATATACCTTTACAACTCGGGGATCAATATGAACAATGAATGCAGGGAATTTGCTATTGAGATTGCCAGAAAAGCTGGGGAAATTATCAGAACAAATTTTATATTAGGAATGAAGAAGGAGTGGAAATCTGACAATACCCCACTAACGGAAACTGATTTAACTGTAAACCGACTCATCACTGATTCTATAAAAAGTAGGTTTCCAGAGCATGGCATTTTAACAGAAGAAGGTGAAGATTTATCGGGAAATAAGGAATATGTATGGGTTGGAGACCCAATTGACGGTACGACCGGCTTCTCTCATGGCTATCCGACATTTGCCTTCTCGCTGGCTCTGACAAAAAACGGAGAAAGCATACTCGGTGTTATCTGCGACCCGGTATTAAATCGAATTGCCGTAGCAGAAAAAGGTAAGGGCGCGTTTTTAAATGGAACGCCCATAACAGTTTCTCCAGCACAGAGCCTTAAACGAGCTTTAGTTAATGTGGATACAGACACAGATATAACCCTTCTTAGATTAAGGGAGCGAGTGATTAAAGAGCAGGCTTACGCTCCAAACTTTTATACCGCAATTTATCCCAGTCTACTTGTTGCAGCTGGAGAATTTTCGGCAACTATTTATGGATACAACAAGCCCTGGGATGGCGCAGCAGTAAAAGTAATCGTTGAAGAAGCTGGCGGTAAGGTAACTGATATATATGGCAATGAGCAAAGATATGACCAAAAATTAAATGGATTCATCGCAAGTAACGGTATCCTGCACGAAAGAATAGTCGAGTTAATTGAGCAATGTAAAGCTCAAACGTAAGACAGCAGAAATGCTGTTTTTTATTTGACTGATTGACACTAACGGTTCTTTAATTTATATATATCACTATGTACTTTTAAATAGCGGGGTTGTGAATGATTAGTGTTTCAAAAACAAGGCTAGACGGTGTTCTTAAAATTCAATGTGAAATCCATCGTGATCATCGAGGTTTTTACAGGGAAGGTTACAATAAAAAGGTGTACCTTGATGCTGGACTTCCAGAGATGGTCGAGTGGAATTTTGCCTTCTCATCACATAAAAATGTTTTGCGAGGATTACACGGAGACTCGAAGAATTGGAAGCTGGCATCTTGCCGTGGAGGCAGTGTTTACTTTGTAGCTCTAAATCACGATGAATCATCGTCTCAATATGGCAAGTGGGAATCGTTTATACTAAATGTTAATGATGGTCTTGAAATTTTAGTACCGCCAAAATTTGGCATCGGCAATTTAGCCCTGACTGACTCGGCTGTACTACACTACGGTCAGTCCGTGGGCTACGTGGGAATGGAAAATCAGTTTGTGGTTAAATGGAACGATCCACGATTTAATATTTCTTGGCCGATTCCGATTCTTTCAAAGAGAGATGGAGGATAAGATGAGAATTCTCGTAACCGGAGGGGCGGGATATATTGGCTCTGTATTAGTACCAATGCTTCTTAGTAAGGGCCACGAGGTCATTGTATTGGATAACTTCATGTATAATCAAAAATCTCTTCTTGACTGTTGTCATCACAAAAAACTTACAATCATAAAAGGCGATGTCAGAGATGAATCGTTAATAAGGAACATCTTCAACAAATACGCAACAGTTAATTTTGTATTTCCATTAGCCTGTATCGTCGGAGCAGAAGCCTGTGATCGTGATCCTATAGCCGCAGAAACAATAAATCTAGAGGCGATTAAGTTATTGACTGGGAGAGCAGAGTCTAAAATTATTTTTCCCAATACTAACAGCGGTTACGGTATCGGCAAGAAAGAAATTCACTGCACCGAAGAATCTCCACTGAATCCTGTTTCTTTATACGGACAATTAAAAGTTGCCGCCGAAAAAATGGTTCTTAAAAATAGTAATTCAATAGTTTTAAGACTAGCTACCGTATTCGGAATCAGTCCCAGAATGCGCCGCGATCTCTTGGTTAACGACTTTGTTTATACGGCCCTGAGCCAAGGATATATTGAATTATCAGAGAAACATTTCAAGAGAAACTACATTCACGTCAGAGATGTGGCAAGAGCATTCATCCATTGCATGGTAAATTTTGACCAGATGAAAGGACAAGTATATAACCTCGGCTTAAGTGATGCCAATTTAAGTAAACTAGAATTGTGTGAGGAAATTAAAAAGCAAATCCCATCGTTGAGAATATATGAGAATGACAGCAGGAGGGATCCTGATCAGCGCAACTATATTGTCAGTAATGAAAAGATTGAGAGAACCGGCTTTAAGCCTCGAACATCCTTGCAGGAAGGAATTAAAGAATTAATCAAAGGATTTCCGATTATAAGACCCCATGAATTTACTAACCTGTGATCCTCTACTTAGAGGATCTTTTTATTTCTTTTAAAAAATCTTTTACTGCTAACCGAGCTTGTGCTACTTTGCCATCCCAACCGAAATCATTGTTAATATATTTAATATTTGGATGACCTTGCCAGGCCTTTTTATACAGAATTCCATTACGCTTGGAGGCTTCGTAGTTCTCGCTGCGTGCCGGATTGTTTTTACGAATCTCGTTGAATACCTTCCTAGTTGGAAGCTCTAAGAACAGCACTAGGTCGTAGTTCTTATAATCCTTTTCAACAGTAGTATTGAAAAGCTCTTTGTATTCTTTATTTTTACCGGGAAGATGACCCACAACATCAACAAGCGTTTTGTCCATTAGGACAACCTTTCTACCCATATCTCGGGCAACCTCTTCCGATATATGATCAACGAGTATTTGAAGCTTGTAGAGAAGATGAAGAAAAATACTTTTGTAGACAACCCTGTTCTCTGGTTTATCAGGCGTTACGCCTAAGCCAACAATTGCCAAAGTAGCCACTTCTGGAACACACTGGATGGTATGAGCAAACTCATCTCGAAACATATTGACGATGGATGTTTTACCAGAACCGGGCGGACCAGTAACTACTATCCTGGGCAAACGTGGTTTTATAAATTTTTTATGAATAATTGACATAAAATTATAATAAACAATAACTCACTGGCCTAAAAAGTCAATTGACAAAAGTGAGAATAAATATTATTCTATTTCGAGCTCATTTATAAGAACGGGTACTCGATGAACAAAGAAGCTCTGATTGAATTCCAAAAAAGAAAATCAGAATTTATGGAATTCGCGGTATCATCGGCTAGGGCCGCCGGAAAAATACATATGGAATTGTATAACTCAAATCATGATATTGAGTGGACCGGAAGAGTTCATTTCAGAACAGAGGCCGACACCAGAGTCTCAGAAATGTTAAGAGAACAGCTAACTAAGACTTATCCTGACCACAATATCCATTCTGAAGAATCAGAAGACCGCAAAACAAGCAGCCCCTTTAAATGGGTTGATGATGAATTAGACGGAACCATCGGATACACAAGACGGTTTTTTGATGGCTTTGCATTTTCTCGCGCTCTCTGTATTGATTCAACGCCAGTTCTTGGCATAGTCTATATGCCGCTCAAGGACTACCTATACACAGGGGCCCTAGGTGAACCTTCTCAACTAAATAACAAACCTATTCGAGTGAGCCCCACAAATAAACTCAATAAATCAATAATGGTCTTCGGCGGAGGCAAAGAAATACCAGGTAAAGAGGAATTTAAATTAAGCCACTTCCCTTTCCTGTTAAAGGCGATGGAGGAACCTTCTATCATGACTGATGTTGGTTTTGCTTGTGGCGTAGCATCATTATGTTTTATTGCCGATGGTAGATTAGAAGCGGGCCTCTTCACCGGACAAGAGGATGAAGATGTTGCCGCTTCAGCAGTAATTCTAGAAGGGGCCGGGGCGAAAGTTACCAATTTAGCCCTTGAACCATGGCGATTGGGAAATAAATCCGTCTTTGCGGCAAATCCAATAATTCATGATCAACTTGCCAGAAAATTCAAAGATGTTATTTCAATCCACATTTATAGATGGGGAATTATCTAAAACAGTCGCTTTGCGACTGTTTTATTTTGATAAATTTGAATGTTTTGACATTTTCTGATATTGTGACTTCATTAACTTTATGTCATCAATATCCGGAAAAAATCTTGGGAAAATAAGAGAAAAACACTCCGACCATAAGATGGTTTTTTGCTCGGGGTCCTTTGATTTAGTACACGCTGGCCATGCTCTTTTCTTTGAAGATTGTAAGAAATTAGGAGACATTCTTGTTGTAAGCGTAGGACCAGACATCGATATTAAAAACAATAAAGGAAACAACCGGCCGATTTTAAACCAACATGTCCGCCTAAAAATGGTCAGCTCCCTAAAACCGGTTGATTACTGTTTCATAGGAAAAAGGTATGCTCCAAAAAAACATATATTCTACTCAATAGAAAAAGTTTTCAAAAAACTTAAACCAGATGTTTGGGTTGTTAACACAGATGCTTTTAGTATTCCGGACAGACGAGAACTTGCAAAAAAATACAACATAAAAATGGTGGTTCTTAAGCGCTGGTGTCCTCCCAAATTTGAAAATATATCAACAACAAAAATAATAGAGAAAGTAAAGAATGCTACTCTGGCCTAATTTTAATACGTTAATATTGACATAAATATATTTTTATTATATAAGAAGAACTGGAAGTTTTAACAACTAAATGGGGGGGCAGACTGTGGCTATCAAACCTTGGCGTAAAATAGGCGATCCGACTTTTTTGGCTAAAAAGTTCAATAGAGGACTTATATTCCAAAAGTTTATTGATGACGAGGGAAAAGAGGTTGAATATAGCATGTTTTCAGGATCTAACGCATCAGTGGTTCTGCCCATAACTACCGACCGGAGAGTGGTGGCGGTCCGTCAATTCCGAGTGGGAGCTAACGAAATAGTAGTTGAACTACCGGGAGGATGTCCCGACAAAAAGAATGAACCTCCAGAGATAACAGCGGCCAGAGAGCTAGAAGAAGAAACTGGATATAAACCGGGTAGACTAATACGCTTAATGCCTGAAAAATTATATTTTGACGCCCCATCCTCCATAAATTGCATATATGGATTTCTGGCTCTTGATTGCCAGCTTGTTAACGAACAAAAGCTAGATGCAGACGAAAAAATAGAAGTCTTTACTATGCCCCTGCTCGATTGGCTGAATTTTGCCCTAAATGAAGCTAGCGATTTGCGAGTGCCTGCTTTACTATTCAAGGCATTGCCATATTTAGGCCTATAGAAATACCAAAAAGACTCGGAACGAGTCTTTTTTTAATATTTGAATTTTGAGCCACGCTCTGCTAATATAAATCATTATGAAATATAGGACATTGGGGTCGACCGGGATAGAAGTATCAGAAATTGGCTTTGGCACTTGGGGAATTGGCGGACTTTCAAAGGGCCCGACCTCTTATGGTCCTACCGATGACGGGGAATCGGTTAAGGCCCTTCAAAGAGCCCTGGATCTGGGAATTACCCTCTATGATACATCGAATGTTTACGGAGATGGGCACAGCGAGGAATTACTAGGAAAAACTTTTAGCAAGTCCCGAGATAAGGTTATCATCGCCACCAAAGCCGGCTACTCAGAACATAATAGTCCTAAGGATTTCTCCCCTGCTAATTTGCGAGGATCACTTGAAAAAAGTTTAGGCCGCCTAAAGACCGACTATGTTGATGTTTATCAGTTACATGACGCATCAACTGATATTTTAGAAACAGAAAACGAAATCATACCCACCCTAAAGAAACTAAAAAAAGAGGGTAAAATAAGAGCATATGGGATCTCTGTTAATTCTCCGAAAGATGTGGCAACAGCAGTTAAAGTTGGATTCCCTATAATTCAAGTGAATTTTAATATGATCGATCAACGAATATTGGATAACGGCCTAATTGAACTAATCTCAAAGAATAAAGTTGGTTTAATAGCTAGAACTCCTCTTTGTTTTGGTTTTCTATTGGGTAAGTATCGTCCCGGCATGTTCGGAAAAGATGATCACCGTTCGACTTGGCCCCTAGAACAACAAAAAATCTGGTGCGACGCTCCCAAATTGTTTAGTGGTCCAGCAAAAAAAGAAAAATCAACACCGATTGAAATCGCCCTCCGCTACTGCCTCAGTTTTCCGGAAATATCTTCAGTTATTCCCGGCATGCTATCAGCAAAAGAAGTAGACGAGAATGTCAAAGCTGGGACTCGGGGAATATTAAAAGAAGAAACTCTGAACGAAATCCGTACTATTTACCAGCAAAATACTTTTTTTGTAACTAAAAATCGACAGTTAACATAATATTATGGACTTAAAACTTCAAAATAAAACAGCTATCGTGACTGGCGCTAGTGAAGGTGTCGGCAAAGTTATCGCCCTATCTTTAGCTAATGAAGGTTGCAATGTTATCATATGCAGTCGCGACAAAGCTAAGCTGATTAAAGCCACTAATGAAATTAAGAAAAATTGTAAGAACAAAAAATCTCAGATATCTTTTGGCGTTGTGGATGTTACTGACGCTAAATCTATTGATTCTTTCTTTTCTAGTCTTCCAAAAAAATTCAAACTTGATATTTTAGTTAATAATGCCGGCGGTACCAGAGATAGATTCGCTTTTTTTGAAGATCTAAATGATGAACAATGGCAAGATTCGTTTAACTTCAACCTAATGAGTGCGGTGAGATTCATCAGGCATTCCCTGCCATTGTTAAAAAACTCGACGAGCGGAAGAATTATTAACACTGGAACGCCGCCAGCCCGCCAGCCCGGAGCAAGCAATCCTGACTATATCAGCATGAAAGCGGCATTGATAAATTTAAACAAGTATCTTTCAAATTCTGTGGCCAAACATAATATAACGGTGAATGCCGTCTGTCCCGGATCATTAACCGGTTCGCCTTGGGAAAGAAGTATAAAAGACAGGTCCGATCGTTCGGGAATAACAGTCGAAGAGGCCGAAAAAATCATACTGAAAGAATTCTCTGCAAAAGTTCCTATGGGAAGATTAGCGACGCCAGAAGATATTGCCAATTTGGTAACTTTTTTAGCATCACCATTGGCCGAGTATATTACCGGCACCTGCATCGCCGTCGATGGTGGTCTAACTAAATCCGCCTTTTAATGGAAACTAATTTTATTATTTTAATTCTTGTTTCTTTCAGCTTGTGGTTTAGTTTTCTAAAATTAACCTATGGCATCAAGCCAGCGTGGCCCAAGCCAGGAAGTGACAGCGAAAATTTAGTTGCTGCTGCCGCTAAATCAAATGAGTGGAGATGGCTCTCTGACATGCATACAAAAACGCCTGTGGGCTCTAGTGTATCAATGAGAGATACATCTGTGTTACTACTAGTGCCTTTTCAAAAAATATTCCGCGACAAAGTAAGCACATTCCCCATCGTTGCATCATTTAGTTTCTCAAATATAGTCTCGGTTTTATTCATATATCTTATTTCGACAAATTATTGGGGACCCAATGTGGCCTTATTCGTCAGCTTATTATACCTAGTATCTTTCTGGCCATGGCAAATGTCCCTTTCGGTAGCACATTTGAATGTTGGCACCATGTTCTTTTTTATGGCAGTTTGCCTGGGAATCCAAAGCATTGACGCATCACCTATGGCTAGGAATTTTTGGCTTCTTGCCTCTGGTGCATCTTTCGCCTCTATGCTTTACGCATCTTCATCATCACCGAGATATATTGTCACATTTTTCTTAGCTATATTTTTTGCTAAACACCAGACACTTACCTCCGAAATTGGTCTGGGAGCATTTTTAAAAACCATCTTGGGCAATGAGACATTTTTACTCAGCTTGATTCTTACCGGAATAGTAGCTATCCTTCTGATTTTTATAAAGTTAAGTTATAAAAAAATTATCACCGCCATATATCATGGACGGGCCGGAGTTCTGAACAGTTTAATTAAGGCCAGAAAATATCCCCCAGATTACTACATAAAACTGGCAGAGGAAAAGTTATCGAGCATATTCCGGTGGTTTGTTAATATTTATATTTTTTTATTTATTATATTGAACATCATTGGGTTTAATTATCTAATACCAATCCTTCTGGGCTTTCTGGTAATATTCCTGGCTCTTAATCTTCCAGATCTGAAGAAAAATTTTATATTATACTTTAACTACATTCACATATCCTATGTCCGACAATTGTGGTCCCAGTTCGTACAATTTATTAGATTCGGCTACTTCGAGAGACGAGGCATAGATATATCGCCTGATATCCGGGGCGGTGGCCCATTATGGGTCGTAAAAATATATTGGAGAATGGCCCCATTTCACACATTGGCATATGCAATAGCCCTTATATCAGTAATCGTCATTAATTCCGTATCACCTGTCCTTGATTGGGGATCTCTTGTTTTGCTAATCCTAGCCTCCCTATCACCAATCTTATGGGCAGAACTGACAAAGGCCTTACAAATTTCCAGAGCTTATTCCTCCGGATTAGCCGGACTCTCGCTGTTTATTGGTTATGGAGCTTATGTTTTTTCTGAAAGATATTCGCCTTTCTGGGTTTTGGCGATTACCTTCCTTGCCATAACTTTTTTCTGGAATTTATGGAAATTTTTAACTGATATTTATCCGGCCAGAATGACTCTAAATAATTTAATTAAATCCCTAAAAAAATTAAATATCAAAGAAATATATACCTATAACATTCCCTATAACGATTTGTTCTTTAAGAATCATTTGGGGGATCCGTATCTAGACGATCTGAAAATAAATTATATAAATTCTCTTGAAGAAGTCCAAAACGGATGGATTTTTATCCCAAGCACAAGCATTAAGGGAGCGTACCTATCTAATGAAGCGATGGAGTGCGGTGATTTTGAGAAAGATCCGATTCTCAATAGGCTATTAGAAAATCGCCGGCTAGAAGAAATAGCTACAGTAAAGTTCAAAACTTTTGGGACAAGCAAGGTTTGGCTACACGAGAATGAGGTCCAAAGCTATTTAGATCTTATGCTTGACGACATCACGGATAAAGATCGTTTCCGTGGTTATGCTTGGTTACTGCACTCAAATGATTTAAAAAATAAGTGAAACAAAGTAAAATAAACAACTTAAAGTTAAAAGATTTTGCTGAACTTTTTGGAACCAGCATAACCGATATTCCGAAAGTTTGCCAAAAGATCATCAAAGAGAGTGATTTTCGCTACAATAAATTATCCGCAAAAGAGCAGACTGAGTTAATGAATCGAATTAACAAAAAAATTGAGGATAATGATTTTTTTACAGCTGGCAAAAAAGCAAGGTCAATCTGGCAGAAAAGGTGGTCAGACCAACTTAAAAATTTTAAAGCCAAGAATTTCCAAGTTGAGGCACTAATACCAGAGTATTTCAATAAACCAAATTCAGATGTTTACTTCCGTTTTTATGACGGTTTTATAAAACCAATAGATAAAAGGTTTGAATTTAACTGGCTTCGTGTTTACAGACACTGGCTATTCGGTAAATACCTTAAAGATTATGACAGTATTTATGACTTCGGCTGTGGCAGTGGGATTAATACTGCCATACTAGCCCACTTATTTCCCCAAAAAAAATTACATTGTTTAGATTGGGTGGCCTCTTCAAAACATATCGCCGATCTTATGGCTAAAAAGTGGGATTGGAATGTTTCTGGCCATGTTTTTGATATGTTTAATCCTGATTATAATTTGAGAGTTGGGCAAAAAAGCGCCTTTATAACTTATACCTCTCTAGAACAAATGGGGACTCAATATAGAGCTTTTGTAGAATTTGCGATTAAAAAAAAGGTGGCCTTGTGCATCTCCGTCGATTCATTTGATGAACTATACAGTAAAACTTCAGCCCTTGATCAGCTAGCCGTTAAATTTGCCGAGAAAAGAAATTACTTAAGACATTATCTAAACTACTTGCGCCACTTAGAGTCTGAGAAAAAAATAAAGATTATAAAAATACAGCGAATACGCTTTGGCAGTATTTATCAAGACAATAATTCATATATAATATGGAAACCATTGTAGGACTAAGTCCTACAATCAAAAATGAAAACTATGGAAACAAATTTTAATAACAATTTACGGGTGGGAATTATCGTTCCTACCAGAAACCGATCTGAATTCATAACCCGATTATTTAATTACTATGCATCCCTTGAATCACCCCATACTATTTATCTCGGTGATTCTAGCGATCCCCCAGAAACAGAGAAAATAAAAAAGATAATTTCTGAATTAAGCGGGAAGCTGAATGTTGTTTATCATTATTCTCCGCCAGGAGATGTCGGAAAATGTGAATACGAACTGTTAACCCTAGTAAAAGAGAAATATGCCTGTTTACTGTGTGACGACGATTATCATATTCCAGACACATTGACTGTTTGTGCCGAATTTCTTGAAAAAAATCCTGACTACGCTTCAGCCATAGGCCTTTCGGTTTCTTTCAAGATAAAAGGTAATGGAGTTTATGGAGAATTGGTGGATATTCATGATTACCCCCGTAAACCTATCGAGCATGAAACGGCCTCTGATAGATTATTGTATTTTTTTGGAGCTGGTTTAGTTCCATTGGTTAACTGCGTATCCAGAACCAATCAATTCCGTTATTTTTATGAAGAAACTTACCAGATGAAAGATATGATTTTTGGCCATGACGTGTTGCCAAGCGCTCTACTTGCTGTTGCTGGTAAATATAAAGTCATAGATAAACTTAGCTTTATCCGCCAGTTACATCTTAACCATAATCCCCTGCCTGACATGTTTGATTGGGTAACCGGAGAAAAATGGAACCAGCATTATGCTTATGTCAAAGATAAGCTTGTTAAAGCCCTAGCCGAAAAAGATGGATTGGATCAAAAAGGGGCTGAATTAAGTTTTAAAAAAGCTTTTTGGAATCACCTGAGTACTTGGATGCCCAAAGATTATGGGCTATATATAAACTCTCTTAAACCCCAGCAACCTAAAAAATTAACAATGAGAATGAAGATTGGGAATAAATTCCCATTTATTAAATCTTTGTACAGAAAAACTGTTCGTCCTTTACTAAACAAGAGGGTTCAACTGCATTATGAAATAGTCCAGCCAAATTCTAAATACTACAAAGACTTTAAGTCCATAGTTGATTCAGTGGCAGGATTGAAATAAAATTATTAAGACATGCTTATTAATATAAAAAAGATTCGTCACTCACTATGGCTTTTTAAGAAGGCCTACGCCGGTTATAGAATACAGATTTTAGGGATCACCGGACTTGGATTTGTTAGTGGATTATCCAGTGGTATTGGTATCAGTATGCTCATACCAATCTTCTCGCTAATGGCCGGAAAAGAAAACACAGGGAGCATGGGTAGTCTGCCGAATATTATAGGCGATGTTTTTAACTTCTTTCATCTGAGCTATAACCTACCTGTAGTTTTGACGCTCATGATATTTTTATTTGTCCTGAAGGCATTAATATCTCTTGCAGCCAGCTATATAAACGAGAGGGTTGGTGGAAGATATCTAGAGGATATGAGACTGTTATCCTTTAAGAGAACCTTGGGAGCAGACTGGCTGTATCTTATGAACCAAAAAGTTGGATATGTAGATAGAATAATTAGCGATGACGCTACTCAAGCAGCGGGCATTCTTAAAAACATTAGCGACACGATTTTAAGGATTACCTCTTTAGCCGTTTACACCTTCATTGCTCTAAATATCTCGGTTAGTATAACCCTCCTATCTTTGGGCGGAGGGGCGCTAGTTTTTATTCTTCTCAAACCATTTCTTTATAAAGTCAGAAAACTTTCTGAGTTTCTTAGCAGAGCCACTAAAGAAATGAGTCATATTATTAATGAGAGCTTAATCTCAATGAAAACGATTAAGGCCTCGGCCGTTGAGCCAGTGATCATTAACAAGAGCCGGATACACCTACATGAACTCGAGATAGCCCAGGTCAGATGGTATTTTCTTGGCAATCTACAGGGTATACTGTTTGAGCCAGTAAGCCTGATTTTTATTTCATTTATTTTTGCTTTTTCATATAAATCTTCGGATTTTAATTTGGCTTCGTTCGTAGTAATTATTTATTTAATCCAGAAAATATTTTCTTTCATCCAGGCTATACAGGGTAAGGTTAACACTATCAATGGCGCCCTACCTTACCTAGACTCCATGCTAGCTTATCAAGAATCGGCCCTCAAGCATCAGGAACAATCAGCCGATGGAAAAAATTTCCAATTCAATGATGTACTCAAGGTTAAAGACGTCACCTTTACCTATCCAGAAACAGATAAGAAAATATTGTCTAACCTAAATTTTTCCATAAAAAGAGGAGAAATGTTGGGTATCATCGGTCCGTCTGGCTCCGGTAAAACAACACTAGTCGATATTTTATTAAGATTATTTAAACCCCAAGAAGGGGTGATAACATCTGATGATATTGATATAAACTCAATGACTCTAAGCGATTGGCGCAAAAATTTAGGTTACGTACCTCAGGATGCATTTTTGATTAATGATACTATTAAAGCCAATATAAGTTTCCATAACCATTCCGTTGGTCATGACGAAATCCTATCAGCTTCTAAGATGGCCAATATTTATGATTTTATTAGAGAATTACCAGATAAATTCGATACTCAAGCAGGAGAAAGAGGAGTTAAATTATCAGGCGGACAGAAACAGCGTATTGCCCTAGCAAGAGCTTTAGCTAGAAAGCCATCCATCTTAATTCTTGATGAAGCGACCAGCGCTCTTGATAATGAATCAGAGACTCTAATCCAGGAAGCAATAAATAACCTCAAGGGCCGAATTACAGTAATAATAATAGCCCATCGCCTTTCAACAATAATGAATGCTGACTCGCTTATTGTTCTTGAAAATGGAAAAATAATTGATACCGGAACACCTGAAGAATTAATGAGAAATAAAGACTCATACTTATATAAATCCTATCACGTCGCCAAACCACTGTAACAAAAAAGCCGTTTATTCACTAAGAATACACGGCAAAGTAAAAAATTAAAGAAGTTTCCCTATCTCAACAGCAATTTTATCTCCGGAAAGACCAGTTACACCTCGCAGATATTGCTGACTCCCAACAACACTGGGCCACTCATCGGAAATGCCGAAACGCTTGAACCGGCTTCTACCATTGGCTTCTGCCAATACTTCAGCCACGGCACCGCCAAGTCCACCTATAACGCTATGCTCCTCGAGAGTAAAAATAAACTGACGGGAGAATGCTCTCTCTCTGATAAAATATTCATCCAGAGGTTTGATCGTATGAATATTAATAACTTCCACAGAAATTCCTTTAGCTGAAAGAATGTCGGCTGCTCTAAGCGCTTCGGTGAGAATTGTTCCTGTAGCCATAATACAAATATCTTTTCCTTCGCGAACAATCATCGCCTCTCCAAATCTTGGTATTTTATTATGGAGATCGACTTCTCCCCTCTTGTTTAGGCGAATATAGGCCGGACCACCAACTCTTACAATATCTCTCATAAGAGCACATGCTTCTGCGGGACCAGATGGCGATACAATCTTAATATGAGGCAAAGCACGCATCATCGCTATATCTTCTATCGCGAGATGAGTCGGACCACATGTTCCATATGTAAATCCGGCACCACCTCCAATTACAGTAACATCGGCTTTCATTGAGCAGACATCGACTTTTATTTGTTCGATGCATCGAAGGGTTATAAATGGAATGATAGAATAGACAAAAGCCTTTTTTCCGGATAAAGCTACCCCCGTAGCCATGCCGATTATATTTTGTTCAGCCATCCCTGCATTCTGATATCGGTCTCCCAAAGCAATAAATTCTTTCTCCCGAACATGCTGGAAATCTCCTGTAAAAAAGCAGATCCTTGAATCTCGAACGGCCTCTTGGTAGAGTGTTTCGATCGTGGCATTGCGCATGACTTAGGAAACCTCCTGAATCGCAGTTTTATACTGCTCTTCCGTAAGCACACCGTTGTGCCATTCGCCTGTCCCCTCCATAAAAGAAACCCCTTTGCCCTTTACAGTTCTTGCAATAACAACATGGGGATTATTACCAGTCGCAGAAAGAACTTTTATGAGATTGGCAATATCGTGTCCGTCAATCTCATCTACATCCCAGCCAAATGACCTGAATCTTTCAGCCAGTGGCTCTAGCGCTACCACATCATCAACCTTGCCCCAAGTCTGAAACATGTTCCGATCTACGATAAGAGTGAGATTTTTAAGATTTCTTGATGAGGCAAACATTGCCGCCTCCCAGATTGATCCCTCCTGTAATTCTCCGTCTCCAGTTAGTACAAAAATGCGATAGGAGGCATTATCTATTCGAGCGGCCAAAGCCATGCCAACACCAAGAGAAAGCCCATGCCCTCCTGATCCCCCACTTGTTTCCACGCCCAACACTGCATCTTGAGCTACATGACTTGGAATACAACTACCGTCCTTAGCAAATGACGAGAGATCTTCGATTTTCAAAAATCCTCTTTCAGAGAGTACTGCATATAACCCTGATGCGATATGACCCTTGCTTAGAATAAATCTATCCCGCCGAAGATCTTTAGGTTTAACTGGGTCTATCTTCATAACACCAAAATAAAGAGCGACGAGAATATCCACAGAAGATAAAGCACAGCCGATATGAGAATCCTTTGCATTATAGGTCATGTCTAAAATACTTTTCCTAACTTTTTTAGCCACAACCGCTAAATTTTCCATCATTTCTCCAGTTGATTTGTTAAATTAACTGGACTGACAATACCATCAAATTTAATACTATGTCAATGTCACATAGGTTGACGAAGTCTTTATTTTAATTTACCATTATCCTCGAGGTGGTTTCAAAACCCTTTTCGTAGCGAAATCTCTGATTTTTGAACGAGACAAGGAAGATGAGTAAAATGCCCAGAAACGTAGCAGTAGCTACGGTGAGGACATTTTACGAAATCTAACGCAGTCGCAGTCAAAAATCAGAGATTGCAGCAGAAATAGGGTTTTGAAACCACCTCGATATATGTTTACTGGAAAAACAGTCCTAATAACCGGTGGCACTGGTTCATTCGGCAAAAATTTCACCAAATATATACTAGAGACCCAAAACCCCAAAAAGGTGGCCGTTTTTAGTCGAGATGAGTTCAAGCAATACGAGATGGCTAAAGAAATAAAAGACAGCCGTTTACGCTTTCTTCTTGGCGATGTAAGAGATCTGCCCCGCCTTCAGCGAGCATTTAACGGAGTTGACATTGTCATCCATGCCGCCGCGCTCAAGCAAGTACCGGCCCTTGAATATAATCCATTTGAAGCGGTGAAAACAAATATACTTGGATCGCAAAATGTAGTAGATGCCGCCCTGGATCAAAAGGTCAGCAAGGTTTTGCTTGTATCTACGGACAAAGCTGTCCAACCAATCAATCTTTACGGCGCTACAAAACTTGCGGCTGAAAAATTATTCATTGCTGCTAATGCTTATTCAACAAAACAAACCGTACTAAGTGCGGTTCGTTATGGAAATGTGGTAGCTTCACGAGGAAGTATAATCGAACATCTAATAAAAAACGGTGGCGCCGAGAAGGTCCAAATAACCCACCCAGAGATGACTAGATTTTGGCTAACCCTAGAAGAAAGTTTCAACCTAGTTATGTTTGCTATGAAAAATATGGAAGGTGGAGAGATATTCATCCCTCAGATACCAACCCTAAAAATAGGAGACTTATTTGATGTATTGGCCCCTAAAGCGAAAAAGGAAATAATAGGCCTAAGACCGGGAGAAAAAATGCATGAAATATTACTCACCCAAGATGAGGCCCGCCATGGCTTTGCCCTAGATAATTATTTCGTGATACTGCCTCAATTAGTATTAAGAGAAAATATGTATCAAAAATATCTTAAAAACGGTAAAAAGTTATCGCCTAAATTCCAGTTCACCAGCGATATTAAGAATATTCGGCTTACTAAAAATAAATTTAAAGAAAAAATAAAAGCCCATTTAATATGACCATTCACTATGGCCGCCAGAAGATAGATAGGGACGATATTGAAGCGGTAGTAGATGTTTTGAAATCAGACTGGATAACTCAAGGCCCCAAAGTTAAGGAGTTCGAACAAGCTCTAGCAAAATATTGCGACTCCAAATATGCTGTAGCCGTCTCAAGCGGTACCTCCGCCCTTCATTTAGCATATCTCGCCGCAGATCTGAAAAAGGGTGACGAAGTAATAACCACTCCGAATACTTTCGTAGCAACTTCTAATATGATCCTAGCCGTTGGAGCAAAACCTAGATTCTGCGACATACGCTTAGATACCTATAACATTGATGAGAATAAAATAGAGAAACATATTAACAAGAAAACTAAAGTCATTGTTCCGGTTCATTTTGCCGGCCATCCATGTGAAATGGATAAGATATTACGACTCGCTAAAAAACATAAATTATTAGTTATAGAAGATGCTTCCCATGCCCTAGGAGCCGAATATAAAAATAAAAAAATAGGTTCTTTGGGCGACATGACCGTCTTCAGTTTTCATCCGGTCAAATCAATTACCACTGGTGAGGGAGGAGCAATCTTAACAAATAACAAAAGCTTCTACGAGAAACTTATCCTTCTACGATCTCACGGTATAACGAAAGATAAGAACGGATTTAATGTCATGACTAGACTTGGATATAATTACCGACTGACAGATATCCAAGCAGCTCTTGGTTGGAGCCAGTTAGAAAAAATAGATAAGTTTATCAAATTAAGACATTCGGTTGCCTCTTGGTATGCCCAAGAGCTAGAAAACATAAAAGAAATAATACTTCCGGTTGAATTTACAAACAGCTGTTCGGCTTGGCATATCTATGTTATCAGAACAAAAAACCTAGAAACAAGAGATAGTCTGGTAAAATATCTCAAAAACAACGGCGTAGAAGTTAGCTTTCATTATCCCGCGGTTTATAGTCATCCCTTCTATCAAAAGCTTAGATATAAAAATCTTAATTTGCCTAATGAAAACATATATCACAAAAGTTGCATAACATTGCCACTCCACACCCATCTTAAGAAAAATGATATAAAATTGATTTCTAGTTTAATAAAAAAGTTCTATGCCACAAACTAAAGAAGAAAAATTCTGGTCATCAAAATTCGGACGGGGCTATGTTTCCAGAAACAAATTCGATCCAAAAGGCCTTGATCGGCTTTATGTTTCTAAATTCGGTACTTCACGCTCAAAGCTAAATAAAGAATTTCTCCAAAATATAAAAGTAAATAACATTCTTGAGGTGGGATGTAATATAGGAAACCAACTGGCCTTACTCCAAAAACAAGGCTTCAAGAACTTGTATGGAGTAGACATATATCCGGAGGCAGTAGAACAAGCAAAGTTCCACACAAAGCATATCAACATAATCCAAGGTAGTGCTTTTGACCTGCCATTCAAAGACAAACATGCCGATCTTGTATTCACCGCTGGCGTCTTAATTCATATCAACCCAAAAGATCTTAAAAAAGCAATGAGCGAAATATATAGAACTTCTAATAAGTATATTTGGGGTTATGAATACTACCATCCACAGCATGTAGCCATAGATTACCAGGGTAATAAAGATCGCCTTTGGAAAGGCGACTTCTGCCAGATATATCTTGATTCATTTCCGAATCTTAAAGTGCTAAAAAGAAAAAAATTAAAATATTTAGATAGCGACAATACCGATGAAATGTTTCTGCTCAAAAAAATCTAACATCAATTATTCTTATGCAGAAAAACTCCAAAATAGGCATAATTATTCAAGCTCGAATGAGCTCAGCTCGTCTACCCGGCAAAGTCATGCTCAAATTGGCAAATAAAGAAGTACTTTGGCATGTAGTTAAACGATGCCAAAAATCAAGACTTACAGATACAGTCATTGTCGCAACCTCAGTCGATACTAGTGATGATAAAATAGAAAAATTTTGCGAGAAATATGGATTTAGCGTCTATCGTGGCAGTCTTAATAATGTCCTTGAGAGATACCGTCTCTGTGCTAAAAAATACAACCTTAAAACCATTGTACGAATCACCTCGGATTGTCCGCTTATAGATCCCGCAATAATCGATATGGCTATAAAAAAATTTGAACGAGGCCGATATGATTATTTAAGCAATATAATCAAAGCAAACCAGACTAATTTCCCCATCGGTTTGTCGGTGGAAGTATTTTCTTTTTCGGCTCTAGAAAAAAATTATAAAGAGGCTAAGACTGAATATGAAAAAGAACATGTCACCCCACACTTCTATGAGAATACAGATAAGTTTAGAGTGGCGCCGATTATTAAACCACTACCCGGATACAATAAATCCTACAGGATAACTATTGATTATCCCGAAGATTTTAAATTGATGCGGGCAATTTATAAAAATCTGTATTCGGATAATGATATAATAGATACTAAACAAGCCATCGCTTTTTTAGACAAAAATCCGAAGATTTCAGCAATCAATAGCAATGTTAGTCAAAAAAATTATAAATAATGAGACTTAAATACTGCACAAAATGTGTAATGCCAAATACCAAACCTGATCTCTTTTTTGATAAAGAGGGTGTTTGTGATGCTTGCCGATCATCAGAAACAAAAAGTTCTAAAATGAAAGGCATAAACTGGGAGGCGCGTCGAAAAGAATTTGAAAAAATAATAGCCAAATATCGCTCAAAGGATGGCTCAAATTATGACTGTATCGTCCCTGTTTCCGGAGGCAAAGATAGCCACTATCAAGCCTATGTGATGAAAGTGGTATATAAAATGAATCCCCTGCTCGTGTGTTTTGAACAAACAAAAATCACAGAGCTAGGGAGAAAAAACCTTGAGAACATCCGTCAATTTGGCGACTTAGTTTATTTTAAAAAAAATCCGGAGGTTTATAAAAAAATGGTGATAGAGGCATTCAAACGAGTCGGTGATAATGAGTGGCCCAACCATATCGGTATTTTTACTATTCCAATCCAAGTAGCTGTAAAATTTAAAATCCCCCTTTTAATCTGGGGTGAAAACTCACAACTAGAATATGGCGGGCCAGCAACTTCTCGTAACAAAAATAGTCTTGATCGAAGATGGCTTGAAGAATTCGGCGGTCTTCTCGGTAATCGCGTTAACGACATGATTGGTGTAGATGGGATTACCAAAGAAGATCTCCTTATTTACCAATATCCGAGCGATAAAGAACTGAGAGAGGTTGGGGTAACCGGACTATTTCTTGGTTATTTCTTTAAATGGGACGCCCGTAAACAAACAGAGTTAATGATTAAAAAATACGGATTTCACTATAAAGAAGATGGCCCGATAGAAGGAACTTACACTAATTACGAGAATTTAGACGAAGCAACAGTCGGTTTACATGATTACTTAAAATTCACCAAATATGGCTTTGGACGGGCTACCGACCATGCGTGTTTGGATATTCGAAATGGTCGCATTGACCGAGCAGAAGGAATGAGGTTGGTTAAAAAATATGATGGCAAATATCCCAATTATGGAATTAAGAATTTTATAGAATATATGGGGATGGGCAAAAAAGAGATTGATGAGGTAATAGATTCTTTTACCAACAAACAAATATTCAAATGCGATAAAGGCGGAAATCTAGTCAGGGATATGGCCGGTAATTTGATAAAAAATAACCATGACAATACCTAACATAGTCGTAATCGACTACAATATGGGGAATGTTGCTTCAGTAGCTAAGGCATTAAACAAGCTCGGATTTAAAAATAAACTTTCTAGTAAAAAATCTGATATAGAAAAAGCAACTCATCTTATTTTGCCTGGCGTAGGCGCCTTTGGTGATGGAATCAAAAATCTGACCGAGCTTGGCTTAATCAACCTCTTGACTAAAAGGGTTGCTGAACAGGGGACGCCATTTCTAGGAATATGCCTTGGAATGCAATTGCTAGCCGAGAGAGGCCATGAATTTGGAGTTCACGAAGGACTTGGCTGGATCAAAGGAGAAGTAATAAAATTAAAATCCCCCAAACTCCCCCATACCGGCTGGAATAATATCAAAATTATAAAAAAGAGTATTTTAGACAATATTCCTGATGATAATTTTTACTTTGTTCATAGCTATGTTTTGAAACCAAAAAATAAATCAATAATAGCTGCGACCTGTAAATATGGAGTGGAATTCCCGGCAGTAATCCAATATAAAAATATTTTCGCCACCCAGTTCCATCCGGAGAAAAGTCAGCTAAGTGGCTTGGCGGTAATTAATAATTTTATAAAATACAATGCTTAAAACTAGAATAATCCCCTGCATGCTTTTTAATGGGCTTAATCTCATTAAAACAACGAAATTCGATACTGTCCGCAATTTAGGAAACCCAGTTCAAATGGCTCGGGTTTATAATTCAAGAAATGTTGATGAGCTGATATTTATTGACATGAAGGCCACCCAAGAAAAAAGAAGTCCGGCATTAGAAATAATTAAAGAAATTACTAAAGAATGTTTTATGCCCCTCACCATAGGCGGCGGAATTCATTCAATAAAAGATATAGAAAATCTTTTTAAAATAGGGGCTGACAAAATATCAATAAATAGTGAAGCAATCGAAAATCCGTCATTCATATCTCAAGCCGCCAAAAAATTTGGCAGCCAATGCGTAGTCATATCTATTGATGCTAAAAAATCCGGTAAAGAATATTTTGTTTTTAAAAACAGGGGGTTAATCAATACCAAAAAAACCGCTGTTGAATGGGCAAAAGAAGTCGAAAGACTGGGAGCTGGAGAAATATTCTTAACATCCATAGATCGAGATGGAACAATGATCGGATATGACCCAGAACTTATAAAAAAAGTTTCCTCGGCAGTTTCAATACCCGTAATTGCTTGTGGCGGTGCCGGTAAAGTCCAAGACATAATCGATGCTATAAAAATTGGCAGAGCCGATGCGGTCTCCCTTGCCAGCATGTTTCATTATTCTGGCCATACTGCCAATAGCATCAAAGAAAGAATGGTCAAAGCCAAGATCTCGGTAAGACTTTTATAATAGACCCGCCCCCGATAATATGCAAAAAAGAAGATACACAATAGTTATACTGGGTGGCTCAATGAAGAAAAAAAATAACAAATCTTGGAGAACAGAAGACTTTAGTTACTTAAGAGTTCTGGCCGGGTATCAGCTATATAATAAATTATTAGAGAATAATAAAATAGGTCTGATAGTTTCTGGCGGTGGGGGTATCTATAAATCAATCCCCGGCACACCAACAGTATCTTCGGTCATGAAAAAAGAATTAATAGACATGGGTTTGGCCAAAAAAGAAATCAGAATGGGAAATAAAGCCGGCACAACCCATCAGGAATTACTCTGGATAAAAAACAGCTATACGGCAGAGTGGGGCAAGGTTTATATAATCTCCAACGGCATGCACTTCCCTAGAATCAGAGCAATGATGAGATATCTTCCCGAATTAAAAAAACTAAAAAAAATCATCGAGCTTATATCTGCAGAGAGTATATTGGTAAAAAATAATAGAAGATGGAAAAATAAAATTGCTAGATTTAATAAGAGCAAAAAACATAGAGAAATGATTGCATCAGAGAATAGGGGTATAAAAGCTCTGAAATCTGGCAATTATAACTTTAGATAAACAGATGAATTCATTCATAATAAAAACGTTAAAAGGTAAAAAATACATTGGTCCAGGCCATTCGGTTTTTATTATTGCCGAGATGTCCGGCAACCATAACCAGTCCATACAACGCGCTTACAAAATAATTGATGCAGCCGCCAAAGCTGGCGTTGATGCTATAAAATTACAGACTTATACAGCTGATACATTGACCATTAACTGTGATAACAAATATTTCCAAGTCAGGGTAAATAAAGCCTGGAAAGGCCAAACATTACATAGTCTCTACAAAAAGGCCTATACCCCCTGGGAATGGCAGCCAAAATTAAAAAAATATGCCGAATCAAAAGGACTTATATGTTTCTCGACGCCATTTGATCCCACTGCGGTTGATTTTTTAGAGAAACTTGGAATGCGATTGTATAAAGTAGCATCATTTGAAATTATTGACATTCCCCTACTCGAAAGGATAGGCAAAACTAAGAAACCAGTCATCATGTCGCGGGGCATGGCAACAGAAGAAGAAATACGCCTAGCCATTAAAACTTTAAAAATATCTGGATGTCCCGCTATTGCCCTACTCCATTGTGTCAGTTCATATCCGACCCAGCCAGATCAAATGAATTTAGCGACTATTCCCGATATTGCTAAAAAGTTTAATATTGTTCCCGGCCTATCAGATCACACGCTTGGGACAGTTGTTTCAATTGCGTCCATACCTTTAGGTGCTCATATTATAGAAAAGCACCTCACGCTTAAAAGAAGTGACGGCGGACCGGATGCAACATTTTCTCTTGAACCACACGAGCTAAAAGAGCTTGTCCGGTCGATCCGTATTGTCGAACAGGCTATTGGTAAACCTCATTATGGTGCAGACCCAAAAGAATCAGAGAATATAGTCTTTAGAAAGTCACTCTTCGTAGTTAAAAATATAAAAGCCGGGGGGCTATTCACTTCAAAAAATGTAAGAGTTATCAGGCCTGGCCATGGACTTGCTCCGAGATACTACGAAAAAATAATCGGCAAAACCGCCACTCGTGACATTAAGAAGGGCACCCCCTTAAGCTGGGTGATGCTAGAAAAATAGAAATTGTGCCCGATCTTGCTTAGACAAGTTTTTTGTTGTAAAATCTAGCTCAGTAAACTTAAAAAGGAACTAATCTTATGACAGATGAACTTATAGTACGATTGGCTAGTAATGAAGATGCCAAAAGAATTTGGGAGATAAGAAATCATCCAGCATCAAGACAGGAATCTTTAAATCAAAACGAGATACCACTTAACGACCACTTGAGTTGGTTTAAAAATAAATATTTCGAAAACCAGAATAACGCCTGTTTTATATTAGGGCACCGAGAAATGATTGTCGGTTACTGCAGATTAGATTCTGAGAATAATAGCTACGCTGTCTCGATAGCCATAGATCCTGACTATCACGGCAAGGGGCTGGGGACAATCCTGCTAAGTGAGAGCTTACGCCAACTTGACACTAACAAAGTAGTCTTGGCAACAGTAAGAAAAGACAACCCAGCATCTCTGCGTATTTTTGAAAAAAATGGCTTCATTCCGATAACAGATGATGCCATATCCATTTATTTAAAAAAGTCCTAAAGGACTTTTTTATTTGCTATATAGTCTCTTTTGTGGTATTAATTCTACAGCTCTTTAGACAATGAGGTTAACCAAATGACCAAGCCAGATAACTTCATCCTGCCATTCCCGCCGGTTGTAAGAATTGAACCAGCAGCATCGTGCAACTTCAAGTGCATCCATTGCCCCACAGGACTAGATATGAGCCCCACTGGAGTAATGTCCATGGAAACATTCGAAAAAATAGCCACAAACCTCGAGGGTATAATTGCTGAAAGAAAAAGACGACTTGATACCACTGGCCAACGTGATTATCCAGAAAGTCCCCTATTCCGAGTCATCGTTCTTTACCATGGCGGAGAACCGCTTTTGAATAAAAATTTTATTGAGATGATTCGCCGCTCCAAACAACTAGCAAAGTTTGTAAAAACAGTTACCAACGGCTCACGTTTAGACGATGAAAAAATAGAAGAATTAATTAACTCTGGTCTTGACCATATAGAAATTTCTCTCGACGGAATTTCGGCAGAAGAAAACAATTTTATCCGAGCCAATCCCTTGAATATGACTTACGATGTTATTAGCAAAAGGATTAAGCGCTTAATCAAGCGGCGTAATGAACATGGTTTGTCTCTCCCCCAGGTATTCATCTCTAATACACAAATTCCAGAGACAGCTGATGAAGTAATAGAGGACCCCCAGCCACCACCACATATGCTTGAGACATTCAAAGAGGTTTCTTCCGATATTACCTACAACCAGAATTGGGCATTTGTCTGGCCTGGAATGCCAATAAAAATACATGGTAAATCAGATTTTAACCATTGCGATCATGTCATTAATACTATTACCATAAGGTCGAATGGCGATATCGTTGTCTGCTGTTATGATCTTGTGAGCAAATTGCCGATGGGCAACATAAATGAAAACACCCTTCAGGAAATCTGGAATAGCAACCGCTACCAGGGTGTTCGCAAAAGCATTGATAGATATAGTCCTCCCGAATTATGTAAAGGTTGTCCCGTTCTCTACAAATTTAAACCCATGGTGAAAAGTGACATTTTCAAGGAAAAATGATATATTAAGCACACATTAGAGTGTGCTTTTTTTATGAAATTAGAAAATATTTCAAACAGAATAAGAAAAAAAATTGAAACTTTTTCACTGTCTTATAGGCATGCCGACGTCCTGAATTGTAATACTGAACTAAAAGATATTCATAAAGGAAAACGTTGTTTTATTATTGGCAGTGGCCCCTCAATCAAAGATCAGAATCTGTTAAAACTCCGCAATGAGCAAACTTTTGTTGTAAATACATTCTGGAATCATCCCCAATACAAAGAAATAAGTCCTAAATACTATGTGCTCCTAGATGGCGATGTGTTTCCTCGGCCCGGCCAAAAACTGAATTTTTTCGTTGAACAATTTTTAGCAAAAATCAATCTATTATCTTCCTGCCCCACGGGATTCTTTTTCCATGTTTCGAGCCGAGACTTTATGGAAAAAAATAAGATTCTTCCAAACAATAAAATACATTATATTTTGAGCCAAGGAAATTTTAAAGATAATTTAGATTTTAGTATTGATATCAATAAAATTATACCTTACGGGAAAAATGTCATTGTATCTTCAATAATGATTGCCGCGTATATGGGTTTTGAAGAAATATATCTTCTTGGCTGTGAACACGATTTTCTGGCCTATCCGTCATATAAGCATTATGAAAAATTCCCTCATTTCTTTAGTAATCCTTACGACTTGAGCGAAAAAGAGGATGCCGGCTACTATGCCATGGCTATTATGCCTTATGAAAAACATATCTATAGTTCTCTTATTTTATTCAAAAATTACCGGCTTCTTAAGGAAAAACTGGCTATAAAAAAACCTGCTATAAAAATTTACAATGCTACTCCCAATAGTTTTTTAGATGTTTTTCCAATGGTAAAATTTGAAGATATTAAAATTTAAGGAGTGGAACATTACACTGACAAAAAATTCTGGGATGAATATTTTAATCGCCGCGAACATAAATCATCGATTGTCGAAAAATCTCTATTTTCTGATATATTCGATAAATATTTAGTTCCGGATAAAAATAAAACTGTTCTCGAAATCGGCTGTGCTGACAGTAATTTTCTATGCTATTTAGCTAAAAAATTCGGCTACCAAGCTTATGGAATAGACTATTCTGAAGCGATAACAAGAACAGCTGACCTGTTTAAATTTAATAGTCTACCCGAACCAAAACTATACAAAGAGGATCTCTTTTCTTGGAATCCGGATATTAAATTTGATATGGTTTGCTCCTTTGGATTTATTGAACATTTCGACGATATTAACCCGATCATAAAAAAACACGCTGAGCTTATTGCTCCTGGAGGAAAACTGATAGTAACCCTCCCCCACTTTGCCCATGCCCAATATTTTCTTCACTGGCTAATTGACCGGGAAAATCTTAAAAAACACAATGCCAGGGTAATGAATCTCGACTCTATCAGAAAGGCCATTATACAATCGGATATGAAAATAGAATATTTATCCTACTATAAAACATTCGGATTCTGGACTGAAAGAAATAATATGGCTCCCTGGGAAAAGGTGATCAACTGGTTAATAATTAAATTCGGCAAAGTTATTACTAAAATATTCGGCTATGATAAGCCAAATTTTCTATTTTCACCTCACATAATATGTGTAGCAACAAAGCAAAATTAACTTCTAACTTATGCGCGTGCTCCAAATAAACATTTCTGACGGTAGAGGTGGCGGAAATAAGCTTGGAATATCCCTAAAAAGGGGGCTTGAAAGATATGGTCACGAAACAAGTATGTTCGTTAGCCGAAAATATTCGCAAGACACTAATATTTTCCCAATCAAGAAACCCAGTAAATTATTAAAGTTTGCATCTTCTTTTGTGGGTAAAAATTTGGAAAATGGATTCAAAAAAAGATTGCCCTATATTTTAGCCAATGATATTGATCTATTTCCCTCCTCTAAGAGAATACTGGAAACGCAAGAATTTGCAGCTGCCGATATAGTCCATTGCCACAATTTGCATAGCAATTATTTTCAACTTGATGTAATACGTCAAATAGCCGCAAGAAAACCCCTCATTTGGACCTTTCACGATATGTGGCCAATAACTGCCCATTGTGCTCACTCATTTGACGGAGAAATAAAAAAAAGCGGATTCTTTGCTTGCCCAAGCCTAGATATATATCCCCCCATCGCCTGGCATAATGAAAAATATTTGGAATATAAAAAGAAACAAATATATAGAAATGCTGATTTTCACATCGTTGTCCCCTCAAACTGGCTTAAAAGCAAAGTTGAGCAAAGTGTTTTAAGCGACAAGCCTATTTCTTTGATTTACAATGGTATAGATACGAGTATATTCAAACCACATTCCAGAGAAAAAGTTAGACAAGAACTCAATATTCCTCTCGATAAAAAGGTGGTATTATCGGTAATAAGGCGTGGTCAGTCAAATCCTTGGAAAGGTGGAATTTATCTGAATCAGATTATAGAACATTTCAAAAAAAACCAGGACATAATCTTCTTGTGCTTAGGCGGGGACAAAGAAGAATATATTGATAATGTTAAAAATATTCCTTATGTTCTGGATGATTCGATTCTGGCAAAATATTATTCAGCCGCTGATGTTTTAGTATATCCCTCCATAGCCGATAATTGTCCGCTAACGGTGCTGGAAGCTCATGCCTGCGGTCTGCCTATAGCTTCTTTTGCAACAGGCGGCATTCCAGAATTAGTAGAACATCAAAAAACTGGCTATATCGCAGAATACAAAAATTGTAATGATCTTATACGCGGATTGGAATTTATACTGGGGCTGGATAATAATAAGAATGAGCAAATGCGGCTTGATGCGACGGAAAGAGTGAGGAATAATTTTACGCTTGATAAAATGGTGAGTAGTTACATTAATTTATACGAAGCGACTATTAACTCTTATGGTGATAAAAAAAATAATTAAAAGTGGATTTAATTTGTTTGGTTTAGATATTAAAAAGTTTATACCCGAAAACGACAGTTTGGGTTGGCTGAAAGACTTAAACATAAATACGGTAATAGATATCGGGGCTAATACCGGCCAATTTGCCAAAGAGATAAGACAGCAACTTACTAAAGCCAAGATATACTCTTTTGAACCCATAAAACGATGCTATCTCCAGCTTAATGAAAACTTTAAAGAAGATAAAAATTTCAAATCTTTTAACTTTGCCCTAGGCGATGTCGATAAAGAGGTAGCAATGAATGTGAGTCCTTATACGCCAAGCTCGTCACTGCTTAAAATGACGAATCTTCATGAAACCATATTCCCGCACACCAAGGGCATAGCCGATCGAGAAACTATCATAATCAAGCGTCTAGATGATTTTTTTGAAACATTAGAGTGCTCAGAAAATATTTTATTCAAACTAGATGTTCAGGGATATGAGGATAAAGTAATTTTAGGCGCAGCCAATTCCTTGCCTAAGGGAAAGGCTATTTTGATAGAGACATCTTTTTCCCCGCTCTACGAAGGACAGTTCTTATTCGGTCAAATATATGAACTTCTTAAAAAACTGGGTTTTAACTATGCCGGCTGTAACAATCGCAAGAAAAATCCTCTTAATGGAAGAATACTATTCGAGGATTCGATTTTTATTAGATAAGACCACTCAAGTTATCTAATAAATTTTTAGCCAAAATATTTGATCTTAGCTTCTCCTGAAATAGCTGATAGCCATTTTGGGCTATCCTTTCTAATTCTTGAGGGTTATTTTTGGCCCACAATATCTTCTCGGCCAATGAAGCGGCATTTGCCGGCCTGCAGGTGATACAAGTCTCCCCTGCTACTAATAATTCCAGGATACCGGCACTTGAAGCGGTTAGGTAGGGCAGGCGCATGACTAATGACTCATAGGCCTTGTGAGGAATGGTTCTTGTGAGTCTAGGATGATCAGACAATTGGCCTAGACTTAAATGGCATTTTTGCATTATGGTTCTGAGCTCTTCTATGGATAAGAGATCTGATCTAAACTCTAGATTGGCGGGCTTGAGCTCTTCTACTAGTTTATTTATTTTATCCAAAAGTAACCCACCACTCAGCATAATAAATTTTATATTTTCTCTCTCGAGAATTTTTGCCGCCTGAACAACATATTCCGCTCCGGACTCAGGCATAAGAGATCCCCTAAATAGAACTGTGAATGTCGGAAATTTGGTTACCGACTGATCATAGAAAAACATATCTTCATCGACCCCAGTCCAAGCTCTTATTAACTTTTGTGGGGCTGTTGCCGAATGCGCTTTCGTAGCGAAATTTTCAGATTTTGAGCGAGGCGAAGCAAAAATTGTGAGGCATATACGGCGTATCTGTCGAACAATTTTTGCAAAGCCGGAGCCGAAATCTGAAAATTGCAGTAGAAATGGTATTCGGCAACAGCCCCCTTGTGAAACCTTAAATAACTTTGAAAAATAACTAATCTGGGAATCGGTTTCCAACATTACCAGATCTGCCGCCTTAACAGCAAAAAAATCCAAAAACCAATAATAGGTGGCGTACAAAGAAAATTTAGAGTAAAGCTCTCTGGCAACTATCATTCTTTCATAAACGGAACATAGGGCGTTATATACTATTTTTTTTCTAGTAAACAACCTGCAAAAAATTACGAGTTTAGGACTATCATAGCCAACAATAATAAAATCTGGCCTAATCTTTAATATTTTTTTAAGAGCGTCAAAATATCCAGAGATAGACTTTTTTATCCCATGAGCTTCAACGCTTTTGCCATTTTGAATAAGGCCCTTTATATAAACGGCATTAACAGAATTTTTTAATCTCGAGTGGCTAAGATATAAGATCATGTTCTTTTTGCCAGTTGTACCTCCAATGCCTATATTTTTCTCTCAACTCTTCATTTTCATATCCAGGATGACAGCCAAGTTCAACTATTCTACCTTCATCAGATAGTTTTGTGGCCAAATCAATATCTTTTTGGCTTAATCGGCCAGCATTCAAAAAACCTATAAAGACATCGTTGCACCGAAGACCAGCTTTAATTATTTTTCTTCTGGCTATATCTGAGAGTAAATTTAAAACTACTAATTGAACCCGCCTAAACCAGTGGTCATAAATGTTTGGTTCGCTTACGACCCTTATATACGATATGCCACGATCTTTAGCAACTTTTATAATAATATCGGTAATGGCCGGCAATAGATGTAAATGCTGATGACTATTGATAAAGCTAGGTTTTATTCCGGCTTCTTCAATTTTTTTTATTTGGGCCTCAAACTCTTTTCTTATAAAATCCAGCCCAACTAATCCAAGGCAGTATTTTATAAAAAAATGGTTATAATTACTGGGGAGTCTAGCACCCGTAAGAATACTTTTTTCATCTACAAGAACAAAGTGAATACCTATATTATCTTGGAACTCTTTGATTTTATTTATAGCATCGTCAAAGGCCTGACCATTGGCCATCAATGAAGCACCGGATATTTTTCTATTTTTGAGTAGATCAACTATGCCCCCGTTTGTTCGCTCATGTAAACCGAGGTCATCAGCAATTATTTTTAACATAGACGGCTTAGAGGTTATGAATTCCGTAAGGAGTTTTTTCTATTTTATCATTTTCAATATTCTTTGTCTCGGCAACAATATATAATGGCCGGCCCTTAACCTCGTTAAACATTTTATAGAAATATTCGCCCAAGATACCTAATACTATCATGTTTAAGCTTCCGAGAAACAACATTAATATAATGATGGTGGCGTTACCATGATTGAGGGGGTTAGGATTGGCATAGTAATCCCAAACGACATAGCCCGAGAACAGAATACTTGCCATAAGCACCAGCAGACCAGCCCAGAATGCCAACCTCAAAGGAAAAGCGGAAAACGATGTAATACCGCTCATGAAGAAACTTAGAAAAAGTCTTTTAAAAGAGTATTTGGACCGGCCGTGTTTCCTTGCTTCTACGGTGTAGGGAACATATGTTTTCTTAAAACCAACCCACTGAACCATTCCTCTTAAAAATCTTTCTTTTTCTGGAAGTCGTTTGAGAATTTTTACAACTGACTTCTTATACAAAGCAAAGTCGGAGACATTCTTAAATTCAAGATCAGTAATAGCACTCAAAAGTTTATAATAAGCCTTTCCAAGAGTGTCCCTTATAAATGAATTTTGTTTATTCGACATCCGTTCTCCAATGACAACATCAAAGCCATTTTCGGCTTGCTTAATGAATTCATGAATTAGCCGAGGTGGATGCTGTAAATCACTGTCCATTGTCACTACTAATTCGCCCTCAGTAACATCTAGACCAGCGCTAAGGGCGGCCTGATGACCAAAATTACGGGAAAAACGAAGAACCTTGATCCTCGGATCTTTGACCACGAATTGATTTAAAATTTCGGGGGTTCTATCTCGCGAACAATCATCGACAAAAATTATTTCATAGTTTTTATTGAGCGAATTACAGACAGAGTAAAGCTCCTTCATTGTTGCTGGAAGGGCTTCTTCTTCATTAAAAACCGGTAAAACTAGGGATAAATATGTGGTTTTAGAAGTCTTTGCCATCTGGATAATTGTACATAATATAAGGCTTTCTGTCTAGGGCATCGCTTGCGAGGTCGTAACCTACTCAACCCACCCCGCACCAAAAATGCAAAAACCCTCATTTTATCTAGGTTTTGAAAAATAAAAAGCGGGCGAGGTTATCGCACCGCTAAACAATTTTCAGAGCTTGGATTAAGTATTCTTCCGCATAGCTCCAGTCTATGGGGTCAAGGGCGCTGCCACTAGGTCTAAGTTGTCCTTGAGCATCAAAACTGATATTAGGCATCTCCTCTATAAGAGGAAGTATTTTAGAAACCGTTTTTGGCCCCAACCCTCCCGCTGCACCAAGACCAATAGATGGCAACAATTCTTTAATCGCTCTGGCAAATGGTAAGAGGGCTTGGGCATCCATTCCAATTCCACGACCCATACTCTTATCAAGAAGAACCCGATGGATAATACCACCATATTCTTTAAGTCTTTCAACAACGGCTTGAGGGTTATCGTTAACTTCTGCCAGAGCATTTTTACCAATCTGAAGTATAACCTCGATTTGTTTTCTGGAGGTATGAACTCCATTAGCAACTTGTGCTGGGTCTGGCCATATCATATCAAGCTGTAGCGCATGAATGCCCGCTCCGCCATAAGAAATCGCCCTAGCAAGACTTTTCCAAAGCTCAGGGTCGTTGTCGTAGTCTGCATAATGGAGACAGTTATACGTCTCATCTGAAGTAAAGATGCCTGCAATCTCCTCTTTCGGTGGAAATATATTTAGCCATTTAGTTGGCAATCCGTTAAGGGTCTTGTAACTCATCATCAGGCCGACATGTAGCTTGCGATTTGAGCCTTGAGGCAAGTGAGAGTTAAAGACCTTCAACATATTCTGAACTTGTTCGAAATCAGAAAAATCAACTATTCCGATGTACGGAGTTTCCATTTCTTTAGCCTCCATTAGATATTCCCGTATTCGCTTGCGACTAAATCATTGCAAATAGTCGTATTGCCTAGAAGATCTTGAGCAGTAAGATAACATTCATCAGTACCACGAATTGCATCAGCAAAATTAGTCATAACTCCAACGAGAGCATCGTCGTAAGAATGGGCCCGAAATCGAGTTAGCGTTTCGTTATCATCTTCAAATGAAAGCTCAGAAACAGATGAACTGACCATCCCGGTAGCACTATTCAGAATAACTTCTGTCCTGACTCTACCTCTCTCAAATATCAGTTCCAGCTCATTGCGAAATGTGTGACTCTTGAGTTTGCGATAGCCCGTAAACCAGATTGCTAGACCGCTCTCGGTTCTGCCAGCAACCCGATACTCGTCGAAACCATGTGAAAGTCTCCAGAAGTGAGTTGGGCTATGTCCAAACATAAAATGAACAAGATCTATTTCGTGATTCATGTGGTCAAGCAACAATGAATCGTTCATTTTCCAGTCAGTACTAGGCTCGTGATAGAAGAATTGGAATCGAACTTCTAAAGCCTGCCCGAATCTTTTGAAATATTCCCTAATATGTTCTTTGACATATATGTACTCTTTCTCGTAGCGTCTCAAGTGACAGCTAGAAAATACTAGATTTCTATCTGCTGCTTCCCTTAGGATTCGTTTGAAATCTTTTTCACCCTGACCTTCCCAAAGAGGTTTCTCGCAAAGTACATGCTTGCCAGCTCTTACAGCGGCTTCAGCCTGTTCTAGATGAAATCTGTGCGGTGTGCCTATTAGAACCGCCTCTATCTCAGATATCGCTAAAAACTTTTTCAAGTCATGATTTTCAGCGTAACATGGGTAAGCTCTTCGCGATTTTATAAAATCATCTACGACATCATGCTTTAAATCAAAAGCGCCAGTAATTCTATAATCCCGAGGCATTTTTAGAACAACATCGGCATGTCTTCCCGAATGTCCACCGCAACCAATAAAGCCAAGTCTAACTGGATTTGTCATGCAAGTTTCTCCTTGTAAACGAACTTAAAACCGTGCTATATAATAACACGGTTTTAATTAAAAGTCCAAATCAACTAGATAGTCTGATAATAAGCATGCTGATTCCGTCCGATAGGTAGCGGAATATTCACAAAAAGAGGCATGTATTTGAGGTGACAAGGATAGAATGTCGTTTAAAAGCCAGCAAAGAAAAAGCCGACAGTTGGGTCGGCGATACTTGTGCAGTTAGGACAACTGTATTTTACCAGCGCCAAAATTCATCTCTAACCATGAAGCCGAGACGTTCATGATGGTAGTCGTAATTCCTCTTAGCCCAAGCAATCTGGGCTTCCAATTTTTCTTCTTCGGATTTAGGCTGGACAGGTTGTGATTCCTGCTTATTTTGGATTGGCTCGACTTTAATAGCAAGCTGTTTGAACATAAAAATCCTCCTAAGAACTACGCCACTACAATATCACATACTTTATCTTTTGTAAATGTTCGGCTCGATTTGATTATGGCATCTTGATAATAGGCATACTGATTACGCCCTAAAGGCAACGGAATATTGAGGATTATTGGCTTTGCCTTATGTTTATGAGGATAGGATGTCATTTAAGGCCCGCACCATAAAAACTAAATGTTCTACAATAACTGAGCGAGACTCTCCCCATTTCGCAGACCATATTTTTTTCGAGGCCAATAAACACTCAGATTAGTTGAAGATTTAGTTAGTTAATAAATTAGGGTCGAGTCTTCGAGGAGTTCCCTGATTTATTAAACTAAATCGAAACTAATTTGAGTGTTTATCCGAAGATAAAAAGTAGGTCGAGAAATGGGGAGGGCAAGCAATACATCTAGGGCAGTGCCCTACAATCAAAGATGTAAGAATCCACATATTTATCCATAAATTTCTTGTCTAAATTACATCTGGAGATAAGCCGCCAATATTCACTTTTTTTATCAATAGCCGGAAAGTCAACGATCAGGTAATGGCCCCGATACTCGGTCAATTTTATGGTGTAATCCCTATTTGGCGCAGTATAGAACCTAGAATCATATTTATTATTTATTTTAAGGTAATAGACTCCGGCGTCGTAATAAGTTATCACTCCATTAATCTCTTTGTTATTTATTACATAATCAACAGATTCTTTAGTAATTCTATCAACACTGCCATATAAATTTCCAAATAAGTGCTCGCTCGATAATATAATATTGTACCCGACTCCAAATGTGATGAAAATCATTATCAATATCTCTCTGTATTTTTTAGTAAAAAAACTTGCCAATAGCGTGCCGACGGATACAAACCATGTCCACAGAATAAATTGAGCAGAGACATAGAAACCAATAGGTCCAGAACCGCCGGTCAAAGGAATGAGAAAATTAAAATTAAGTGACTTTAATTTGTCTAGATATGCAATCTTTGGATTGAGCGGCAGAATCTCATAGCTAACCGTTGCTGTAACAATCAGAAGCAGTAAAAATCCGCCCAGACTTAAAAACAAATACTTTTTACTCGTCCTGAGCGGAGTCGAAGGATTAATTCTTAAAACAAGAGAAGACAAAAGATCAACACTTATTAGAATAGCTGGGGCAATAATAAACATGAAGTATCTTTCTATCGGGAGCCGGGTAAAGTCAAAAATTATAAGATAGAAAATGAGATTAAAGAGAATATAAATAAACCAGACCCGGTGTTTGGTAAAAATTTCTCTTCTGAATAACCCGGCCATAACCGGCAAAAACAAAATAGGAGAAAGCCAAATAAAAAATTTGAAAAGCCGCAAAAACAGATCGAAATAAGACCTTGATCCAAAATTAAAAACCTTAAAGCCCGAGGCATATTCAAGGATGCGTGAATTCTCAAAGTTGTAAAAAACATATACACCCAAGGCCAGCAACATTACAACCGCTAGTAAAATCAGCAGTTTTTTAATATCGACTTTAAACTTTTTATCGGTAAATAGCGCCAGCAGATGATGAACCGCCAATGCCGCAACAAACAGGAAGAAGCTTATCTTTGCCAGAAAACCGCCAACAACTGCTACTAAAAATAGCCAGATAAATCTTTTGTCTTTGTCGACCGTCACTTTCAGATAAAAATAATAAGACAGTAAAACAAAAAATGGCAGTATGGCGCCATCAATATCAATCTGAAGATTAGCTATTAAACTATAGACACTGACTACGAAAAGACCGACAGCAAAATAAGCTGTCTTCCTTCCTCCTAATCTCCGGGCCAAAAGATAGATCATTAAAAGATTAAAGAGACTAAATACAAATGGCACCACCCTCAAATTGTCATATCCAAAAAACCTGCCGGCAAGAGAAAGAGAGAGCTCCATTATTGGCGGATGGGGAGAAGAAAGATCTCCAAACACGGCTGAGTTAGCTATGGAAACCCATCTATATTCATCCTGATGATAAAACTGACCCAAACCAAAAAATCTGATAAAAACAAAAATGGCAAAAATAATTATAAGCCAGCGATTATTTCTTAGAATGGTTGTCATTTTTTTCTAGAATCATTAGAATCGAAACACCAAATGGATAGGAAATCCATTTTAATATCTTTATTTCTGTATTAAAAATAAGATAAAAAATCGGATTTAAAAAGTTATCACTGATATCAAAATCTGATTCCCTATTTTTTATATTAAACCATTTTGAGGTTAATCTAACCAGGGCAACGGCGGGAAATAAAAAAGTATTAAAGTATGTTTTTCTTAGTATTGAGAAACTCGAAAAATTACTCACAAGTCTTGTAATTGATTTCATCGAATATCTCCTAAAATGATGGGACACCTCATCTTGTACGCCCCACATCCATTGATAGGCCGGTACGGTTATAATTAGACGACCATTGGGTCTTAGGAGTCGCTCAAGCTCACGCACGACAAGATCATCTTGGTCGATATGCTCGACAACATCCATGGCTAATATTAAATCAAAAGACTCATCAGGAAAATCAACTTCAATTCCATTTGTAGAATATAGATTTTTAATCCCCTCGCTGGTACCATATTCTATTGCCTCCTTTGAAATATCTGTGCCGCAAACATCATATCCCCTAGCTTGAAGCTGGCCGACTATAAAACCTGAGCCGCATCCATAATCTAAAATTCTCATACCACTCTTGATATTATATTCTTCAAAAATCGAGTATATTAAATTTCTCCGCACCCTAAAGAGCCAGTTATTTTTCTCTAATCTAAAATAATCTTTATAATAATTCTTATCCATCCCGTTAGAAGTAGTGCAAAGCACCCACTACCACCGCGCGGTGCCATACATTTATTATTATTGTTTTATTTATATCCATATTATTCAACCCGTTTAGGGTACTTCTAACGGGATCCATGCAAATATTTATTTAGATCCGGTAAGGCCTCGGGCAAATCAAACCCCAGAGACAATGCCTTATCAACATTAAGCCACATCTCTTTGGGCCTATTGGTTAGTTTTTGTTTATTATCATCTATGCTGATAAAATTAACTTTACTAGAATATTTAGGAAAGAATTTCATTACTTCTCGGCCAATATCAGCCTTGGAAACAACATCACGACTGCCCAGATGAAGCAGTCCCCTATCCATGACCGCTGGGATTTTAAATATCAATCTGGCCATTGTTGAGACAGACAAGGGATTTATCATGACATCATTAAATAAATTAATGTCGCGATTATTTTTAAAGGCGTCGACTAACCATTCAAAAAAACTTGCTGGTTTTCGGCTTGCCAAATGCAAGCCGAGATGAATCATTCTGACAACTATTCCTTTTTCATATTTTAGAATAATTTTTTCTCCCTCAACTTTTGAAAAATTATAATAATTAACCGGGTTTGGCTTATCAGTTTCTTTGTAATTACCGGTTTTGCCATCAAATACGGATGATGTAGAAATATAGATTAACTTTGATTTAGTTTTTTTTGCTAGTTCACAAATATTTTTTGTTCCTTCAATATTCACAGAAGAGCACAAACTTTTATCTTTCTCGCATAAATCAACATCCGTAATCGCGGCACAGTGAATTATCAAAGAAGATGCCTTAATCCTCTTTTTCAAAGACACAGCCTCATCTCGATTAGAAATATCGCATTTCACCGTCTCCATACCAGGAGTCATAAGTTCTGGCTTCTGGTTAAAAACAGCCAGTACCTCGTATTTTTTGTCTTTAAAAGTTCGGGCCAATTGAGAACCCAAAAGACCGCTTGCGCCAGTTATAACCACCTGATTATTCATATGTTTTTCTTGCCGAATCTATACCGTAAGCATAGAGTTCGTGCCGCCTAGGACTAGTATAATGCTTCATCACAGTATTCTCGTCGGGCTTCTTTTTTATTTTATATTTTTCAACAGGCAAAAAATCAAAATTAGTTTGCGAAATCAGGCATCCCCAAGCAGTCATGCCAACAAAGTAATCTTTTACATCTCGAGTAGTATGATCAAAGTATTCCAAAAATTTATCAAACTTTATGGATTCTTTTTTGTAAACTATCAGACCGGGATTCATATAGCCAGCTTTTTTACTTTCCAACTCGTATTTTTGTGAATAATAACTATCCACCCTTAGATCGTATGTGCCATATTGATGAGAAATTAAGGCATCCAAACGATTATAGTTATTAAAAAAATTAATAACCTCTTCCGGTTTTTTATAAAACATAATGTCACTGTCATAAACGACTACCGTCTCGGCCTTGCTCAATAAAAAAATGTCCATGAATTCCATTATCATAATATGGCCCTTGGTCCTATAATTAACAACTTTTTCCGTAATTCCTGGAAAGTTTTTTATCAATTCATCCGCTTCTTTTTTATGCAGTACCCGTAAACCACTAAACTTGGACTCAATGAGCTTGGCTGACTCGTCATCAATTGAACCATCGTCATGAATAACTATATTCGGCCGCAAACCAGAATGATATAGAAACGACCTCAAAGAACAGGCTAGCATCCACAGATCTTTTTTCTGGCATAAAGAATGAAGCTCAATTTTACTATCAGGTATATATTCAAATTTTGATAGTTTTTTTAATAAGCGAGCTCCAAAAAACCTATTCTTGCAATATTGGAATAGGTACAGCACTAATCCGTCCCTAAAGAGTCGAGCTATAAAAAAGAGTTCTACTCTAAGTTTTTTGAACATATGGTTAAACTCTAACTATATCCTGCGCCCTCTTAAGTTCATCTTCCGTATTAATATTGATATAATCTCCCTTAAATAAAGTTGGGGAGATTTTCTCCTTGCCCTTAATCATATTCTGAATAACATCGGTTAACTCTATCTCGCCCCTTAATTTAGACGGCAAGGTTTTTCTTATATAACTAAATATTCTTTTATCGAAAAAATAAAAACCGAGTCCGCAAAGATTATTATAAATTCTTTTTGGTTTTTCTTTAACTCCCTTAATAGTGTTTCCGGCGAGTCTGATACTATAACTATTTTTTATATCTCCGACATTATCTGTTTTCCAGACACCAATTCCCTGTTCCATGCCTAAAGGAAAATCAAACTTCCCCTTACATATACAGTCCCCCAAAACAACTATGAATTCATCCCCCACAGTATGCTCTACAGTTAACAAAGCATCGGCAATACCTTTTAATTCTTTCTGAACAACAAATTCAGATTTTATATCTTTAAAGGTTTTTACATAATCAATAATCTTTTCCTTTTTATAATTAACCACAAAAACAAAATCATTGGTATACTGTTTCCAATAGTTAATCACGTGATCTAATATTGGTTTTTCGGCAACATTAACCATCGGTTTGGGATCGTTCTCGGTCAAAGTTAAAAGCCGACTCCCTCTCCCAGCGGCCAATATAATGCATTTTAAATTTTTATCGTTAAACCACTTATTTTTTGTTTTCATGATCTTGATTTTTCCACCAATTAATTAAACTTGGCAGCATAACTAACAGCTCCCCTTCTGGTTTATATCCCAAAACTTTTTTAGCTCTGGCAATATCGGCTCTTATCTTTGATATTTCACCACCCGGTTTAGGAACATAAACCTTACTATTGCCGGTATATTTATTAATGGAATCCGCGATGTTGTTTATGGATATCTCCTGACCGCTGGCAATATTAAATATCTCTCCCTTGCTCTTTTTGCTGAAAGCCGCCAACACATTTGCCCTTGCTATATCTTTTACCCAAACAAAGTCTCTGGTCTGTTTACCATCGCCGAAGATGGTTAAAGGTTTTCCGCTCAAGGCTTGGTTAATAAAAGTTGTGGTTACCCCGACATAATCAGAAGGCGTCTGTCTAATTCCAAATGTATTAAAATATCTTAAAACCGTGGTATCTATTCCGAATTTATCTTGAAATATTTTGCAATAAAGCTCTCCCCTAAGTTTACTGAATCCATAGGGCGATATCGGTCTCAGCTGGCTGTCTTCCCCAACTGGCAGTAATTTGGGCTCACCATATACAGCCATTGATGAAGCATAAACTAATTTCTTAACCTTATTTTTAGCCGCCGCCTCAAACACATTAAGCGTCCCGTATACATTATTATCTACCTCGTGCCTGAGCATATCAAAAGATGCCCTTATGCTGACAAAGGCGGCATCATGAAAAACAACATCTATTCCCCTTGAAGCTTTTAGTATGGCCGCCTCATCTCTAATGTCCCCCTTAATAAATCTACACGCTTTGGGTATATTTTCTTTTTTACCCACGCTTAAATTATCAAAAACAACAACCTCGCCCTTTTTGGACTTTATCAATTCTTCGGCTATGTGGGACCCTATAAATCCGGCTCCGCCGGTAATTAAAAACTTCATATAATTAGAGATAATCTCTGTCTAAAATTTAGATAAAAAAGAGAAGAAAGTCAAATGAAATATCAGCTGATAAAAATGAGAATTTTACGAGACCTTTCTTGCCAAGTAAAAGATTTTACAATATTAAATGCGGCCATATTTTTATCTCTAGCTTCTGGTTCATTATTAATAACCTGATCAACAACACTAACCAATGAAGGTGCATTATCTGGCTTGAAAAAATAGCCTGTATTTTCATCTAAAACTTCTCGGATTGACGGTAAATCGGAAGCAATGATCGGGCGTTGAGAAGCCATGTATTCGAACAATTTTAAAGGAGAAGTATATCGGTTAGATATTTCTTCCTTGGAAGAATTTGGTAAAACCAAAATATCAGCCGCTTTTAATAATGATGGGATCCGCTCATATGGCTTATGACCCAGGATTAAAATATTATTTAAACCTTTCGCTTTTTGTCTAAATTTTTGAATATCATAATCCGTCCCCCCTACAAAAACAAATAACAATTTGTCCTCTGTCGCTTGTCGCTTGTCGCTAATATTTGCTGCTTCTAGTAGCACGCCTGCTCCTTTCCACTCAAATAAATGCCCACTATACATAACTATTTTTTTATCCAATGGCAAGTTATACTTTTTTCGAGCCTCTTCTTTGCTAATATCAACATCAAATAAACTTAAATCCACTCCGTCTCTCGCTATTAATATATTTTGATCTTCAATGCCAAAGTTTATAAAATCATCCTTCAAGCCTTGAGAAATCACGATAATTTTCAAGTTAATCTTTTTAAATCGTGAATAGAATATTTTTCTTTTATTTGAAAACCGGTGACTCTCGAAAACAATATTTTTCCTAAAAAAACTTAGGACATAAGCAATCGGTTCATCTCGAGTATAAAAAATATCAGCCCCCCCAACCAAAGCATGTAATACCAAAACAAGAGCCGAACAAAGACTTTTGGCGCCAAAGGATATTTTATTTAAAAATCCCGGCAAGTAAAAATCAAGAGCAAAAATTTTCTTAAAAACAAAATTTCTCCTTATACCGTAGTAACTAAAGAATTCATCTTTTATTTTACTTATCCTGAACGGACACAATAACATAACGGAACAACCTAAATCAGCCATTGCTTCGCATGTTTTGGCTATTTGTATTCCATAAGCCTTTTCGGTTGGAAGACGAAGATTGGCTATATAAACTAATTTCTTCATAGAGATTGGAAAAACTTATAAAATTTATCGGCCACAACTTTATAGCTAAAGTTTTCTTCAATATGTTTTCTACCAGCTTGCCCAAGATTATTTCTTAGATTTTTGTCCCTACCTAATTTCAACATGGCCTCGGTCAAACTTTTAGTGTTGTCTGATTCAATCAATAAGCCATTTACCCCATCCAAAACAACCTCCTCAATTGATCCGGTTCGGGTAGAGATTACCGGAACTTCCATCAAAGAGGCTTCGGCCATAGAATATCCAAATTGTTCCTCCCAACCGCCAAAAGAAATACTGGGATAAAGAAAAACATCGGAAACTGATAACAATTCTCTCAACCCAGCAGAATCGAGCCATGGAATAAATGTGACATTTTGATCCAACTTTAAACTGGTAACTTTAGATTTTAAACTTTCTTCATACTCACCCGAACCGGCAATAATTAAATAGCTGTTCGGAATCTCTTTTAGCGCAGCTTCCATTGCCTCAAGAATCAAGTGAATACCCTTCCTGTAACCAAGGGCACCGGCAAAAGTAAATACGACCTTATCGTTTAGATCAACGCCATTAAACTTACGCTCAATGTCTATTTTCTTGAAAAAATCAGAGTCAACACCGCTTAAAGGTATTATTGCTACCGGCTTTTTGGTTAAATTTCTAAAAATCTCAGCACTCTTCTTGTTCCCGCAAACAATAGCATCACAAAAAAATAAATTTAACCTTAAGATCGACATCTGAATTAGACCTTTAAATCCTTTGAACTTTTGATTGTAGGGTATATTCTCCCATGAAAATATAATGTGTTTTTTTCCAAAAAGTTTAGTCCAAAATCCTTGATACAAAGTTGTTAATAAGGTCGGTTCACTGGAACTAAAAACTTTATCTAAATTTTTAGTTTTTAAAACATAGGATGGGAAAAGCGGCATCCAGCCCTTAAGGAGACCGCCGATAATTGGATAATTTGAGTGATAGAATGAAGATCGGGTGGTATAAATATTTGGCCTGATCGGAGCTTTAAAAATTAACTTTCCGCCCTTTGCTTTCCAATTTCTAGGCAAAAGAAAAAAAACATCACTTGGATATGAGTCAAATGTCTTAAGATAGTTTTCTTTTATGTAAGGATAACCGGCTATGAGCAATGACATATTTAAATATTTAAACGTTCTTCCGAGCTTTAATTATAAACTGAGTCGCGAAAAGACTAGGCCAAAGTTTTAATAATTTAGTAAGCTTGCCTGGGAAAATTATGTGATTTTCTTTTATCAACCTGAAACCACTGTCTTTCAGAACTTTATTTAAATATTTATAGGTAAAGAATCGAATGTGGCCAAAATCCATAAGGCCTTGGTCGGTATATTCAAATTGTCCAAACATTATTTTTATTCTGCTTGTCCAAAGCAGTAAATTTGGAGTAGTAATAATAATTTCTCCACCATCATCAAGAGCAGCAGAAACCTTTCTCAAGACTTCCACCGGATCAAAAACATGCTCCAAAATTTCTGGCAGAATAGCTAAATCAAACTTATTTCCAAGGTCAGGCCAAGAACCTTCAAGATCAAAAACATAAGTTTTATCAAGAACTTTCTCAGCTTCTTTCGCGGCCGACTCGGCAATATCAACTCCGACTACATAGTTACCCAAGGCCTTAATTCTTGACCCAACATAACCTCGGGCACAGCCAATATCTAATACTTTCTTTCCGGATATGCCACCGACAAGATCCAGAATCCTTTTTAATCTGGTATGAGCAATCCCGTAATTTACACTTTTATCTTGATAATGAATTTCGCGTGTCATTGATAATATTTTTGAGTTCACTACCCAAAATTTTATGAGAAGCAGATTTTATAAACTTATCGTAACCATTTTGGGCAATTTTTTCTCCGAGAGCTGGATTATTTTTTATTTTTAATATGGCCTCGGCCAAAGCACTCTCACTTGAAGAAGGAATTAAAATCATATCTTCGTCATTAAATAATTCTCTAACCGCTTCTGTGTCAGCTGTAATTACCGGCTTTTTCATGGCTAGCCCGATATAAACTTTATTTGGAATAACAATGGATGTTTTTGGAGAATTGCCAAAAATACCAAGAGAAACATCGCAATTCGCAATTTCTTCCTTGAGCTCTTCGGACTTCATCATACCCTTAAATACTACATTTTTCAACCCTAGTTTAATCGCTAATTCTTCTGCTTTTTTTCTCTCTTGTCCGTCGCCGACAAGGGTAAAAATTATTTCATTTGCATCCTCTAAAATCTTGGCCGCTTTGAGTATATATTCTACACCCTGAAGAGGAATATATGTTCCGAAAAAGAATACCTTAAATCCACTTGAATTATGATGGTTCGAAACTGGGTTAAAAATATCATCATTTGCCCCAGCCCAAATTCTTCTGAATTTCTCTCTCGGTAAATTAAATTCTTTGATAAAAAAATTTATGTGAGCATTAGTATCAAGCAAAACTGCATCGGCTAACTTGCATGACCACTTATCCAAAAATCTATAATACTTAGCGTGAAAACTATTTTTTGAAAATTTCTGTCTATCTAGAATATATCCCCCGTAATGAGAAGTAAACACATCAAAAATAATCGGTTTTCTGATCAAAACTTTTGCTAAAAACATAACCTCCTGCCCCGGAAAGCCAACTACAACAGCATCAAAATCTTTATTCAAAAACAAATATCTGACAGCCAATTTTATTAAATTAAGACGGCCGGGCTTCTCCCGGCATTCTATTACATCTACTCCGTTCCCACGCAATCCGTTTATAAGAACCCAATTGCGGGCATAATTTGGATCATAGGTTCCAAAATACAAAATTTTCATTATTGATTTATGACCCGGCTTATTTTTTCAATAAGAGCATCGAGGTTGTGTTCTCTTATTACAAACTCCCTCAGGATCGGATCAACCAGCCTATCTTTCATAACAAATATTTTATCGGCTAGTTCTGAAGAATTAGATTCGTTAAAAAGCGATTCTGACGGCAGAAAGAACCTTGCTGAGTCACTAGAACTCAAAACCTTCATTCCGCAGGCCATAGCTTCAAGAATTGTTTTATCCAAACTCCCGGTTTTAGACAAATGGATAAAAATATTATGAGATTGATAATACTCTGGTAAATTTTTGTGACTCACCTTCCCAACAAAATCAAAATTGTCTTCCAATTTTAAACTTTTCACTTTCAACTTTAAACTTGTTAGATAGCGGGTGTCGCTATCTAACGGCGCTTCGCCAACCATTGTAACTTGAAAATCAATACCTTTATCCTTCAAGATTTTTGCCGCATCTACAAGTGTTTCATAATTCTTCACTGGAGATATCCTACCAACACTCAAAATTCTTAATTTCGAATTTCTAATTCCTGTCCATCCGGCAGGCGGGTCGAATTTAGAATTTGGCCTAAATAATTCAGCGTCAATTCCGTGGCCAGTTACAATCACCTTCTTTGATGGCAGCCGAAAACTTTCTTTTGAGGCAGTAAAAATAACATCTGCAATTTTTTCAGCTAACTTCAGTTTGGTAGTTACGCCACCGCTTGTATACCAGAAAAATATTTTTTTATTCATGAATCTCCACGATATACCACCCAGAATAACCCAGATAGGATTCATGTGGACAAAAACGGCATCATACTTCAAAGTAGAAAGTAGAAAGTAGAAAGTAGAAAGTTGTCCGATTTTTGGATAACCTCTGTCCTTGCCTAGAGATATAACCTCAACATTTTCTGGTAAACTAAACTCGCCTTTTTCAAGACAAAGCACAGTAACCTTTTCAAACTTTTCAGAAAACTTTCTTATCCAATCAATAAAAAACCCAAGAAGCTGGTCCTGCGTATCAACTCTTTGGGTTATAATCAATAATTTCATTTAGTTTATTAGCTCTTTTAATTTATCTGCATAGTTTCCGATCGCCTCTTTTTTCTCAAATTGCTTAGCTATTTCGGGGCCATTTTGGCTGTATTTATGGTATCTGGCAGAATCGTTTAATAGCCCTTGTATTCTCTGAGCTATATCATCCGCACTCCAGGCCACAATATCCCCTCCTAGGCCGTTTTTGAGCAAATCAGGCACTATCCCGACAGGAGTGGCTAATACAGGTACCCCGCAAGCTAGAGCTTCGACTACAACCCGAGGGCCACCTTCGTTGTATGAAGGCATAACCAAAATTTTGGATTTATTAAGAAGTTCGGCGATTTCTTGAGAGTCTCTTGCCCAACCATAGAGAGTAATGTCGAATTTTGAATTTTGAATTTTGAATTTTATCTCATCATAAAGAGACCCAACGCCCACTATAAGTGCTCGTGATCTTGTTTTTCTAACAGTTTCAAGAAACAGATCAATGCCTTTATTTCTTTCGAGACGGCCAATAAAAATTAGGTCGTATTGTTTTTGTAAACCAGTTGGTTTAAATACATCGGTATCAATATAAATTGCCGGAATATAAATAATCTTCTCTTTTGGCACGCCAGTCTTTATCAAAAATTCTGGAACTTGATTTTGATTCATAACCCGAACTGCTTTTGCCCCAGAAGCATCAAATCTGATAAACGACTTAAATAGAAATTTATAAATCGATTCCTTAGTACTAGCTGCCCTAGGGTAACCAGGAATATGAAAAATTTCTAGAATATATGGTACCTTAATAAACTTTTCTAGGAGCGAAGCTCCTAGACCATTATAGAACGGTGGGAAATCATGAACGGTCATAAGGTCAAACTTCTGTTCTTTATAAATCTCGAACCCCTTTTTCAAAAACCAAATCGGATGAAAAATTAAAGGCCACGTCGAAACATGAACGTAAACATTCCCAAACAAAATCTTGGTTTGATATTTTGAATTTAGAGTTTGTTTAGGATTTAGAATTTCGAATTTAGAATTTCCGGAATCGATATTTTTTACTCTTGGACAAACAATATCGATTCTGGTCCAATATTTACTAAACTCCTCGAGGGTATTATAAAACGCTCCCCTTTTGCCGGAAGCTAAATCTCTGACACTGCCCAACCCGGTTATCATTAGAAGTTTAGCCATTGATTATTTAGCTAGCAAAGACAGAGTTTCATTTATCATTCGTTCCAAACTATATTTCTCGATAGTTTTTCTGCCCTCAATCATAAATTCAGATTTTAACTCAGGAGATTGATGCATACCTTTTATTGCCTCGATCAGATTAAACTCATCATTATATCTGACCAAAAATCCATTTTTGCCTTGTTCTATAACTTCCTTGTTGCCACCCATCGCACTAGCGATCACTGGCACTCCAGCCGCCATTGCCTCGAGGATCTGATGAGAAAAACCCTCATAACCGCTATTGAGAACAAACATATCAGCCGCCGCAAGATATATAGCCATATCCTGTTTTGATTTTTTTCCAACTAAGTAAACCTTCCTGTCAAGACCCATATTACGAATAATAGCTTGCAAATTATTCATTTCCGGCCCATCACCGATAATAATCAGACGGAAAAATTGGTTTATCTCCAAAACCTTAGGCATTATTTTAATAAGCATCCTAAATCCTTTCCACGGCACCAATCGTCCGCTTGAAAGAACAATGTTGCCCGGAATACCTATCTTCTTACGGGCTTCTTCTTTGCTTAATGCAGATTTTTTAAAATCAACTCCATTATAAATTAAATGAATCTTGCTAGATTCAGTCCCCCACCCTCGTACAATATCGGCCAGATACCGGGAGGGAACAATTACTCCATCGGCCTTTCGACAAACCCAATATTGAGTTTTAGCTAAAAATTTTATCCAACCCTTTTTGGTTGCTACCTGAAAGTCATTAATAAGAAAAGAACTCTTATTTTTCTGAACGGCCATTTCCCAGGCATAATCACCTACGATTTTAACGAAGAATTTTTTTTTCTTTATTCTAGCCGCAAATAAAGATGGCAATCCCGCACTCACAGCATTTAATGAGTAGACAACATCATTCTTAGAAGCCAGCCCAAACACCCTAAAAAAATAGACGAGATGTTTTAAGGGCTTAGGCCACTTTCTCCAAACTCTTACCACTTTAAACGGTAACTCCTTATCACTTTTATGACTTAACCTTGAAGAATAAGTTACCACGGTAACATTGGCTAAGCCGGATGCTCTTTGACCCATGGTCATCGCATAAGAAGCTGGTCCCCCAATATCAGGAGAAAAGATACCGGTTGTGATTAAGATTTTTTTCATCCCGTACGAAACAGGAAGCGCTTCAATCTTGATTTTAAGAAACGCTTTCCTCTTCCGGATTTAAGATACTTTTCTCGTTCAAACGCATCGTGTTTTTCTAGACAGGCTTCATAATATACCAGCTCAAATGGACCTCGACTCTTGGTCCATATTGATCTTCCATCTTGGTGCTCTTTGAAGCGCTTCCGTAAATCGTCGGTTGCTCCTGTATAGAATCGCCCATCCTTTTTACTTTGTAATACATAAGTATAGAACATTTATGCTGTTTCGTTCGGGATTCACTTAAATAGATTATATTTTATTATATGGAATATCGCCGCCACTCCGTCTTTCCAGCTAATTTTTTTGCCTTCACCATAGGTTCTGCCCTTATAAGAAATACCGACCTCGAAAACGCGCAAGTTAGCTTGAGCAATTCTAGCCGTTAATTCCGGCTCTATACCAAAACGATTAGCTGATAATTTAGGCAATATTGTTCTTAGTGCTTCTTTGGTAAAAACTTTATACCCCGTTTCCATGTCTGATAAATTAAGACCAGTGAATATGTTAGAAATAAAAGTTACTAGCTGGTTGGCCATGTAGTGATGAAAATACAAGACCCGGCGCGGAAAAGCTGTAACAAACCTCGAACCATAAACAACATCGGCATCGCCATCTAGTATCGGCTCCATTAATAGGTGGTATTCTTTGGGATCATACTCTAGGTCGGCGTCCTGAATAAGAATAATGTCTCCGGTTGCTTCGGCGAAACCCCGGCGGACAGCCGCACCTTTCCCACGATTCTTATCCATAAAAATAACTTTATGGGCACTTCTGTATTTACTAAGTACTTCTCTTGTTCTATCAGTTGAACCGTCGTCGACAAAAATTAGCTCTTTAATACAGCTAACATCAACAGCAAAAACTGTGTCCACTAATTTCTCTATCGTTTTTTCCTCGTTAAAAACAGGAATAACAATACTTAATTTTTGACAGTTAATCATATGGAAATATCTAAATTCTAATCTCTAATTTCTAAACAAATTTAAATCTCAAATTTTGAATTTTGACATTTGAGACTGTTTAGAGATTATCATAAAGTTTTCTAAATTTATCTGCAATAATATCCCAATTATATTTTTCGGCAACTAGAGCCTTGGCATTACTGACTAGCTCCCCCCTAAGTTTATCATTTTCTAGAATTATTCTTATCTTGAAAGCAATATCTTCCGGCTCACCAGAACAAAAAAGTCCGGTTTTCCTATCTTCCAGAAAATCAGGAATACCACCAATCTTTGTGGCTACTATCGGAACATTTGCCGCCATTGCCTCCAAAAAAGAAATCCCTAGTCCTTCTGACCTTGATGGCCTGACAAAAACATCTGAGATCTTTAAATAGCGCGGCAGGTCTTGATTCTCTACTAGACCAGTAAAGATAATCTTATCACCTAATCCTAAACTTTTAACTTGCGACTTTAAGCTTTCCTCTAGCAACCCATTACCAACCAAAACTAGCTTGTATGCATCCCGGTCATCTTTATTAAGAACGGCTAACGCTTGTATTAACAAATCCAAACCATTTTTAGGGACTAGGCGCGAGACACTGATTATAACCTTGTCGTCCGGCTTAATGCCTAACTTATTTTCTAGATCTGTTAATTCTCCGTAACTAAAATTTCTTGAAAAATCATCGACATCAACACCGTTAGGAATGACTTCGACTTTTAAATTTTTATTTATTTCCAAAATATAATTTTTTAGATACTGGCTTATTGCCGTAGCTCGATCGGCCCTTTTTAATATTAACTTTCGGAAAAAATTAATCAATAATCCCTGCTCATGAAGATTTTTGCCCTCTTGCAGAGTAACTATAAAAGGTAATTTTGGATAAAAGTATTTCAAAAGCCAGCCCGCCCCTGCCGCCCCCGATGCCTGAAAGGCGTGGACCGCCATATAATTATTTTGCTTTAACAATTTAACAGCTCGAAAAAAAATTAATAAGGGAAGGAAATTTTTTGGCAATAAGAAAGTTGATAAACTCATCGATCCACCAACACGAAATATCGAAACATTGCCAATCGTTTCATGTTTAGAAGTATTTTTGTCTAATCTCGCAGTTATCAAGTCAAACTCAAAATTTGGCAGACGTTCTGTTATGTTTTTTATGGCCAGCTCGGAACCTCCTATAAGAGGAAGGTAGGCGCTAGATAATATTAAAACCTTGTGAATGTTGGGATTTATTGCTATACTATGCCATAAATGAGCTCAGAAATCAATCATCAAAATACTACCATTGTAAGCCCCAAGAGGAGGGTTTTATTTATAATTACCCAGTCAGAAATGGGCGGTGCCCAGCGATTTGTCCTAGAAATAGTCTCTCGTTTAAATAGAGAAAAATATGATTTGCTAGTTGCGGTCGGATCTGATGGTGGAGGTGCATTTATACAACAGCTGGATAATGTTGGGATCAAACATAACATTTTAAGCACATTAAAACGCGAGATACATCCTATAAGTGACATCAAATCTATATTCGAAATACGAAAAATTATAAAAGAATTCGGGCCTAATACTCTATTTCTAAATAGCTCCAAGGCTGGCGTCATTGGTTCTTTGGCAACAGTGTTCCCGTCAAAAATTAACGGGATAAAAATTATTTACCGCATCGGCGGTTGGTCGTTTAATGATCCCTGGCCAAAATGGAAGAAAAAACTCTGGATACTTCTTGAAAAAATTAGTGCTCCCTGGAAAGATGTAATTATTGTTAATAACAAACAAGATCTGGACCAGGCTAAAATGTTAGACATTAAACCCAAGGTAGGGGTTGTATTAATTCATAACGGAATTGATACCTACAAACTAGATTATTTACCAAGAGAAGAAGCTAGACTAAAATTATTTGAAAAGATAGCCAAAAATTCTGGAAAAATATTCCAGGCAGATACAGTTATAGGAACAATCGCCAATCTTTATCCAACCAAGGACTTGCCCACTCTGGTTAAAACAGCTGAGTATTTCAAAAATATTGATTCTGTTGTTTTTGTTGTTATCGGCAACGGCACGGAACGCTTAAATCTGGAGACACTTATCGAAGAAAAAGGCCTCAGACACAAGATAATACTTCTTGGCCAACTACCAGACGCAAAAAAATACCTTCCAGCCTTCGATATTTTTGTCCTACCATCAGTTAAAGAGGGTTTCCCTTGGGCTTTAGCAGAGGCTATGGCCGCTAAATTACCTGTTATAGCTACTGGGGTTGGAGCAGTGCCAGAAATTATAGAAAACGGCAAAAATGGATTTATCGTAGAACCCGGAAAACCAGACCAGATCGCAGAAAAAATAAAACAAATATTATCTGACGGTCACCTTAAACAAGAGCTAGGAATCCAAGCCCATCAAACTGTACTATTTAAGTTTCCCCTAGAAAAAATGGTGAGGGAGATTGAGTCACTTTTATAACAGATCTGTAACCTATATACTGTAAACAATAAAACCCGGCCGATTGGCCTGGTTTTATTGTTTTTTTTAAAAAGATCGCCCCTAGAAACCAAACGCCCTCAAAATATTAGCAAAATCGCTGGTATAGCTCTCGTAAACTCTGGCGAATAACCCGTTAGCTTGACATATTGACCCATCCCATATTCTGCCAAGTTGCTGACAATGAGCCACCATATAGGGATGATACAGGCTAGATGTTGGGGGTGGCGAGTAACTAGCCGTTGGATATGGGGTAGACTGTGTCGTTGGATAAGGAGTAGGATTTGCTATACAGGCACTTCCGTTCCAATATTGACCAGATGAACATGACGGGGGCGGTGTATATGATGGCGGCGGAGTATAAGAAGTTGTTGGATAGGGCGTATAGGTTGTTCCAGAACTTACACAGGAACTACCATTCCAATACCAGCCTGACGGACAGTCTGTAGCAGAGGTTGTCTTACAAGAACTAGTCGAGCTATCCCACCACTGGCCGGATGAACAGGTTGGATAGGGGGTATATGTAGTGCTACTTGATTTGCAGGAACTAGTAGAATAGTCCCACCATTGACCCGATGGACAAGACGGAGTGGGCGTATATGAAGTAGAGGTGTTAGGGTTAGGTTTGCAAATGTTACTAGCCGAATCCCAATAGTAGCCAGTGCCACAAGAGGAAATAGTGGAAGTGCACTTACTTGTTGCCGAATCCCACCACTGGCCGGATGAACAAGAAGGTGTCGGTGTATATGACGGCTGAGCCGGACAAGAAATTTTACTTGTACCAGAAGAATTATAACAAGTACCGGAATAATCTTCTCTATCATTCATACAGAACCCTCCAGACTCGCCATGGTTGTGATAACCGGATGGACAACTACCAGAAACAGGCGGACTATATGTCGGATAAGGAGAAACTCCTCCGCCACCAGTACAGCCAGATATTGTTGTAGTATCACCCTCTTTGGCAGATTTACTCATTGGCCCATCACAGAAAATACCTCTGCCAGATGAATCAGAATACATCCAATGACAGCCCGAGCCAAGAAGATTAATTAGCGATTGCGAACAAGAACTTCCTCCCGGCCCTGATGAATAAGTTGGATACGGTCCTGACGAGTAGGTTGGATACGGCGAAGAGGAAGGAGAAGTAGAAATTGTGGTTGAACAAGTAGGAATGCCAAATTCTTGCCAATTACTATTATTGCCACCACCCGGTTTCCAACCAGTAAAGTATTTACTAGAGCAATCGTTATAGACACTATTAATATAGCCAGTGTACTCACTGTCAGTTCTGTTAAGAATAGACGAGGATTGGGTATTACCGTCTTTAAATTTCCAAGTTTTATTTATCCAACCACCTGAACCGGGGGAATAAGTCGGATAAGGTTCAGAAGTAGCCGAAGTACATTTATTGTAAGCGTAGTCCCACCACTGACCAGAAGGACAGGATGGAGTTGGAGTATAGGTCGTATTGCTATTTACACACGCATTTCTTGCATAATCCCACCATTGGCCGGCTAGACAAGATGGCGAAGGTGTATATGTTGGATATGGGCCGCTCGAATAGGTTGGGTAGGGACCAGGAGAATAGCTATAAGTCGGATAGGGGCCATTCGAATAGGTCGGCGCAGGTTTACATGGTCCGTCAACCCAACAGCCATCAGAATTTCTAGATGATTCTCTGTACTCCCCAGCAGGACATTGAACATAAGGAGATGCTGGACAAACTGGGCCCGAAGGAAATGGTTGATTTGGAGGCGGTACATAGCAAGCTGTTTTTGCTTTTACAAAATCTCCTGATTGAATGGCTGCAAAACATTCTGGCGATGGACCAGCTGGTCCAGGTCCGGGACCTCCTGGAAAGGGCGGATAATACGGAGAGGTTCCTGGCGGAGGACTATATCCTGGGCCTGGCTGAGTAAATCTTGGATCTTGTCCTAACGGTTGGTAACTAGGATAAGGACCCTGCTGATCTGGATATTGAGGATACTGGTTATTTGTTGGATATGGACGATATTCGTTGGATATTAAATCTTGCTTCTGAATGTTTTGGTTATATTCCTGAAACTTCTGAACCGCCTGATTACCCCTAAAACCAGAAACGCCTTGCTGAGCTCCGAAAGAAATACACTCTGGGCCATTTGTTGGATTGGAACAGTAAGAAAAACATTCGGCCTCAGACTTACAACCACCCGGTCCACCCTGTTGGCTAAAGACCTCCTTAAACTGCTCTCTTCTCTGGGTAAGGTTATCTCCTTCAGAAACATGTCTTCTAATATCATCAATGATAAATCTTGCTTCTGGAGACTGATCAGCCAAACCAAGACTCTTAATCTTATCCAGGGCTCTCCTTGAACCCTCAAAACACTTATTACCAATGGTCTGATCAATAGAACCTCTTTCACACTGAGATGGATCAAACCCAATCTCTGTTTTCATAATTTCAAATATCTGATTACCAGCATCAAATTTATTTCTTTCGCCTTCGGGAATAAAATCTCTACAAGCCGTAGGATTAGTCAAACATTCATCAAAATTAACATTTTGACCCTTACTAGTGAAAGACTCCATCAATTTTAGCCCCTTATCAACATCGGCTTGAGCGGCGAAACCATTTTGGACAGCAAAAGCACCGCAAGCTTTGGCTACATCTAATTTTCTCCCTGAAAATGCCTGGTCGCAAGCACTCTTAATCTGACTCTCCCCAACTAATGCACTGCCATCTGGCAAAGTAAGAATGAACTTTTTTGAATAGTAGTCTCTTACTTGACCGACCTGCTGATGAGCCGACTCAAGTTGTTTTACTCCGTCAGGTCCAAAAACTTCAGTCGCAATTTGCTTACAAACTTCTGGGATACCAGCCCCGATAGAAGCAACACTAGGATTTAAACAGTAATTACCACAGCCCTCAAGAGTATTATCGCCACACTGATATTTACCAGACCTCAATCCCTCTCTAAGTACTAGGGTTGTATCCGAAAACTGGTCAGCAAGTACCCTCTTATTCTCGGGAATATATTTCTGGATACGGCTATCTTTGGCTAATTTTGCGCATTGTCTTAATAATTCTATTGAGGCCGTATCCGGATCCATCGCCTCACAGTCTCTAAAATCAACTCCCGCTTCTTTTGCCGCTTGAACAACAGAATTTTTTTCTTGAATTAAAGTAGCGGTTAATTTAAAGTCAGTGGCTAAAGTTGGATTTTTTGTTTTAATTTTAGTAGCTAATTCATTGGCCACCCTTATTAGACATTCATCATCGGGGCAACTTTTAATATCTTCGAGTATCTTGCCCTTCACTTCAGTTAGAAAATCGTCTACATGCTTTTCCTCTTCTGGTGTATAGAGGCCGTGTTTTTTACCAACATCAGCGCAAACATCAAGATATTGCTCTAAATTACAAAGGCTTTTGGCTTCTTCCTCGGAAGCTATAGTTTGACCAGTAGCAGAACTTAAATCTTCAACAGCCGCCTTAATTTGAGCTTGATGATCTACATCAGTTTGAGCTTGGGCCACAAAAGAAAACAAAAAAACCGATGCCAACAAAACACCGGCTCCGATAACCAACAGAGATGTAATATTAAATTTTTTACAGTAAATTAAGTCCATAATTATTTTTAGTAAAATTAATTGAAAGGATTGAGAACTTTTTTAGCCTGTTCAAACGGATTTGAATCCACGCCCTCCAGAGGATTAGTGGCCTTGAATGGATTAGCCGCATTAGCGGCATCTTCGGCCGCTTTTTGACCAGCTAATGCTTGCGCTTTTTTAACTTCAGTCTGAGATCGTGCATATCCAATCCGATCACCAGCCCAATATCCCAAAGCACCGACCGCGATAAAAACTATCGCCATTTTCCACCATTTGTTGTTATTCATCCCGTACGAAATAGCTGCTACGCAGTGATAAGTTTAAGTTATAACCGCCCCACAGACTATTTGATTAATTCTAATTGTGAACCCCGGGCCCGATAGGGCTATTTCGTACGGGATTCAAATTAGCAGTTGCAAAAAACTGATCTACAAAATATGATTTTATAGATTTACAATTTATTGCAAATTAAAACTTAGTAAAAGAGTTTATACTTATATTATAGTTCTATGTTTAGCAGGCTGCAAAGATCAGTTGTCAACACCTAAGAGAATTACCTTAGACCCCTCGAAAGTCTTTACAAAATCCTCCATGTTTACTTTGGGGTCCTTAACTCCCTCAAAGTAACCGTATGCTCGGCTTTTGTCTCCCCTATTGAAGTATGCCCATCCTAGAGCAAATTTAAGTTGTTTTTGAAGCGGATTAGTGCCAAAATGCTTTTCGATAATATTGATAGCCTCTTCGGGTTGATCTAGGCTAACCTTTGTTAAGGCCAGATACAACACTTCCGACCATCGGGGATAAATATCAACAGCCTCGGTCAAGACTTTTTCAGCTGATTTAAAATAGCCGCTTTCATAATATAAAATACCTAAACTCAAATAGGCCCTTAGAAAATCATTTCTTAGGGCTATGGCCTTTTTCCAAGATTCTTCGGCTTTTTGATACTGCCCGAGCTTCTTATAATTTTGGCCGGCTAAATTTAAAGCTGGAACATGTTCCGGAGCAATGTTTAGCACTTCTCTCAATCGTTTTTCTACCTCATTATAATGTCCGGCCATAAACTCCAAATAAGCCTTATTCGTTTGATTGACTACACTGTTCGGAGAAGCGGCATAAGCGCTTTCATATAAGTTTTTACTGTTGAGCCAATCTTTGTTTCGGTCAATGATCACGTAACCGTACCAAACAAATAAAGTTAAAAGTAGAGAGTAGAAAGTTAAAAGTGGAAGTTTTGAGTTAAAAATTTTCAACCTTAAACTGTAACTTTCAATTTTCAATTTTAAACTCTCAACTACGACTGCCATCAATACTACTAGTCCCAACGAGGGAGCATACATTAACCTCTCAGCCATTATAGTTCCGGTTTTAAAAATCCAATTGGATATTATAAAATAAGAAGCTAAGAAAATAATAATTCCAAAGCGTAATAAAAAATCCTTGGTCTTGAAAAACAGTAAGATAAGCAGACCGAGAATAACAACACCTAGTATCGCCTCAAACGATGAAAAAGGATTACCAACTAAAGAAATTTGGTTTAAAGAGTAATCACTCGAAAGAGAAATTGGAAGAAATGTCTTCTCAAGATATAAATAAAAAACCTTGAATGAAGTCCAGACACCGCTTAGAAAGGGAGCAAATTTTATAGAGTTATAGACCGGAGTTGCGTCATTCTGCAAAAAATATTTCCCCAAAGCCACATACCGCAGAATAGCGTACAGAACAATTGGAGGAACAAAATATAATAAGCCCTTAATCCCGTTAGAAGTCCAACCTGCCCGATGGGCATGGTCGGCAGACGCCCCCGCTAGGGGCGTCTTACTTCTAACGGGATCCAAAAACAAAAAAATAGGTAAGAATGCCATGGCCATTTCCTTACTTAAAAGTCCGAGAAAAAACGCTCCAGAAGCAAAAATATACCTCTGTTTAACAACTAAGAGTAGCGCCGTCACCATAAACAGCAACGAAAGAATTTCTGCCCTACCAACAATTGATGTTACCGCCTCAATGTGAATGGGTAAAAAAAGAAAAAAGGCAGAACCGGCAAATGCAACAATACGCCCACCGAAATGATAAAAAAGAACAAAGATTAGAAATGAAGTTAGGGCGTGAAGTAATATGTTAACAACATGAAAACTGACCGGCGAAGATCCGAATATATAAGTATTGAGTGCATAACTAGCAATGGTTAGCGGACGATATAAACCTGGTCGAGGTTGATAAGCAAAATATGGGCTAGTAAAAATATTCCAAAACCCATCAAGATTTTCGTTTATAAGAGGATTTCCGACAATAACAATAATATCATCGAAAACAAAATCCCCACCGATCCCGTTGCCAAAAAGAGTAAAAGATATAACTAGCGCTAAAACCGCCGCTAAAATAAAATCTTTATTCTTAAACATTAGGGAAAACTAAAAATTGAGGTTTACCTTAACCTGACCAGTACAATTTGTCTCTTTAACCTCAAGATTTCCTTTTACAAATTGACCATAAGTAACAGAGGCGGTAAGAAAATAATGTTTAGAAATCGGATTTTCTGGTAGCCGAACCGTTAGGTTCTGATATTGACCATCCGGTAGTGGTAAACTCTCAAAAATGTTTGGACCAACCGCCAGCTTGTCATCAGGACTAATGTGCCATTTAATTAGACGACCTCGGCTGTCAATATGTTGCCAAGAAATTTTACTATCTAATGAAAGAAAGGAATCAACGGCAGTAAACCTAATTTCTCCTCCAACTTGGCAAGTAGCCGGACTAGTAACCCCATTAAGCCCTAAAAATGGCTCAGGAGTAGCCGTAACAGGAACCGAAGGCCGGGGAGTTGCCTTTGGACTTGGCAATGAAGTGTAACCAGGAGTAACCTGGTTCGTTGGCAGAACGAGATCGAGATTCCCAGAGTTGGATCTAGAAGAATAGCCATACCAAGCTAATAAACCTAGCCCGGCTAGTACAACAAGGCCCGATAATATAAGATTTTTATTGTTTTTCATCCCGTACGAAGTAGCCCCGCCGAGGTTCTACGGACTCGTCTGCCCAGGGCAGACGAGCGAGACTTCTAACGGGATTCATTATCCCTACATTCTATTAAAAATTAAGCAAGTGTCAAATGTCCCGACATGGAATGTCGGGACATTTTAAATTCGATAAACTAGGTAATAAAAACTGTTATAGCTTTACGACATACGCTCCTAGCACCCATCCAAAATCTTTACCGCCTTTCTGAATTTTATACCAGCCATTCTTGAAGTCTACAAATGTAAATTCTTGGCCAGGCAATACTTTTTCTATCACTTTGCCGCTTGTTGAACCTGAATCTCTGACATTAAGCCAAGCCACCGAACTTAGAACTTTAACCTTGCCCGATGTGGTTACTGGAGATGACGATGAAGAGAGAGAACTTATACCTGTCCTCTTATACAACGGGATCTGATTCACAGAAGTGTAGGCCGTTCCTTTCTTGTACCAAGCAAACTCATTGTTATTAATACAGAAAACTTTTTTGAAAAAATCGGGATCATCTATAACGGCCTGGGCGCCAGTCGTATTAACCCAATGGAGCATTCCTACATCTTCTCCGGTAACCTCTACTCCATATACCTTAGGATCATTGGTTTCACAATTTCTAAATAGGCCGGATGTTGGAAAAACATTTCTCGTAGTTGGAACTATGTTTTTTACTTTTGAAAAACCTCCCAGATGACCATAAAAACTAAATATAACAGGGTTTAGAAAAAGTCTTTTATAACCATAAGCATTAACGATGTAAACATCGGGATCGTCTGATCCTCCAGCACTAACTACATCTCCATCTTTTAAGTTATATTGCTCGGGCTTAGCCGTTGCTACGGTTGGAGATGTTTGACCAGAAGCTGGAACTGGAGTTGGTGTTGGAGTTGTCGTAGAGCTACCAGTGCTACCTCCCGCACCTCCGGGACTACCACCGCCACCGCTAGGAGAAGAACATCCTGGCGAACCAGGACTTATAACAACACTATTTGTGGCAGGAACTGTGAGGGTAAGTAAAGTTGCACCGCCAGAACAAGTATAGGCAGTTCCTCGATCGTTGGTCAAACTATTTCCCAAAGAAGATTTAAACTTAAAGGTTTGACCGGCAGAGATGTTTACTGTAATTGAACTCGGATTTATTGTAACCGAATTAGCCTCAGAACCAGCAACAATAGTAAAATTGGTCGATGTCCCACTTACCGTTAGGTTAATTGTTGTGTCTTGAGGAAAATAAGCATCACCAACGGCTAGAGCATAATTGGAACTGAAAGATAAAAAAGTCAGTAAAAAGACTGCAGACCACAATAAAAATTGAGGGCTTTTGATGAGATTAATTTTTGACTTTGAGACTAGAAATTTCATTTATTTATATCCCTGGATAGTTTGGACCACCGGAGAATCGGGACTTAAGTTTTCCCAGAACAAGATGTGCTCTCGATTTATAATCATCTCGTTCATTGGTTTATGAGGCTCAATTTGACCTAATTTAACAACCCGACCGACAGAATCATCACCAACCTTTACATAATAAACATCGGTTAATGTCAGATATTCTGATTCTCGGCTCTTGCTTTTTAAATGACCGAAGTAAATCTGATCGTTGCTAAGAAATACGGCCTGATAAAGATTGGGGTCGACTATTCTGTCAAAATTCTCACGACTTGAACTAATTTTTACTGACAATAGGGCAATAACTAGGACAAGATTAACGATTGTTAGAACCCCTACCGTGCTCAATATATATTTCTGACTAATTTTAAGCATTGTATCGGTAGCCTTCCCTCCAAAGACTTTCAATTACTATCTGCAATCAACCGTACTAAATGTTGCAACCCCATTGCTAACTCTTAAATATGTGTAACCAGTACCATCATTATCTTTTATCCTCAAGCAAGATCCTATAGTGGTACCTGGGGCATCAAAATTAAAGCTTGATGTTCCTGTATTAGCCGTGCCAGCCGAAAAGTTACCTGACACAGAAGCTATTCCAGAGATTGAAGCTGTTCCACCAACTTCAAGAGTAGCTTGAGTAGTGGCCCCGGCATTTATACCAAACCTGTTAGTTCCGGTAATTTCAAAATTGGTTGATACTGAACCTCCGGCACTAAATTTAACAAAGCCATCAAATGCAGCCGATCCATCTACTTCAAAGCCCCCGCCAACCATTAAATCAGTATTAGCAGATATTGTACCAAGGTGAGAGGTAGCAGTCGTTCCAAACCTTGAATAAGCCACTGATGCAGGACCACCGACTTGGATAGTATTACCGGTTAGGAAGTATGAGGCTGATGCTGTCCCCTGTATTCTAACTTTATGGTTAAAAGAAGCTGAACCAAAAACTTCAA